>ERZ780223.540-NODE-540-length-42257-cov-3.927776_pt1 | contig 42257 bp, 20 predicted proteins | sample MGYA00511016_ERZ780223 | MGnify/ENA primary metagenome ERZ780223 (study PRJEB29588, sample SAMEA2159032) | human gut metagenome | biome: human gut; feature: human-associated habitat; material: faeces | place: Denmark | collected 2008/2010 ... | reverse complement strand
TTAACGGGCTCTGCCCAACATGGATGCGTCAATCCATGAAAGGATGCTTGTGACTTCCAGTCATGAGAGGCTTCACAACGACTGGAATTCTTTCAGAAACGAGTCGTACCATATGGGTGAGTTCCGCGGAAACTGCACCTTAGGCAGCCTTTCCAAAGTTTCCATATTCTCCCGTATCATACAGACAGCTTCGAACATTTTGGCAAATGTCTGCATTTCCAGGTCTGTGCACTCTCTGGTATACGCAATCATCATGCACAAAAACGCCTGTCCTGCAACTCGCACCTTCTCATCTTCTATCTCATCAACGCTTAAGATATACAGATTATCCAGAATACCCGAAGCAAGTTCTTCCACATCTTTTTTTGTATTGACAAAACAAAATGGATTGTAACGATAAGAATTCTCCCGATCATCGAAAGAAAACTTCTGCACTCGACATCTCGCCTCTTTTAATGATTTTTCGGTATCTTTCTGCAGTTCTCCGTAATAATCAGTTACGATCAACGAATGAAAGCCCAACATGTTCGGGCGGACTATCTGAAAGGTTTTTCCACTTCCAGCCTCTCCGATTGCAATTATGATGCGTCCCTTTGGGTCCGATTCGGTATTTGCCTGCAATTTGGTCTGCGCAGACAGAAGAATCTCGCTTATGTTCGATGGCTCCATTTTTTTCTCACTTCGTTCTTCCAACCAGTATCCCCTTGGCGATTCTTTTCTACGCCTTTTCGTGCCTTTCGCTCCCACTTCTTGTGAATTCTTTGCAACAGTTTTTTGATATGCTCCATTTTCTGTCCCTTTCCGATGCTGCTATTCTGATGGCTTTCTCACAATATGTCGAATATTGGCTTTTCTTATTTTTGCGGATAACACTTTTTTGGATCGAAACAGACAGGACCGAAGTCCTGCCTGTTGTCTAAAACCGTTCAAACTACAATTCTTCGTCCAGCTTGGCGACCGGGCTTGCATCCTTTGCACCTTTCTGCGCTGGCATCGGTTTAAGTCTTGAGGGGAATGGTACGTGGTACATCTCACCTGTGCGTTCATGCGTCACTTCCCGGAACTGGGTCGGTTTTTCCTTGCGGATAATGGTCGCATCTGATTCCTTGATTATATCTTCGCAGTTCCCGTCCATTACCGGTATTTTGGCTACTCTCTTTTGTTCATATTTCGGTTTCCCGTGTGGTCTTTCCGTGTTTTCGTCGGTTAAGTCATTCGGGCTGAAAATCGGTCTGGCACTCGGCATACGGTCATCCTTCCGTTTCTTCTCAAATTTAACAGACAACTTTTCAATATTTTCTTTCTGTTTTTCTTCCATTTTCTTTCTCACTTCTTCCAGCCGCTTAACGTCGTCCCGCTCCACCAAACGCGGATGATAAACCTTTTCCGGGTCGTTAGGCACGCAGTCATTCCAATTGGAAAGCTTATCTGGGGCCGGACTCTGAAGGGCGGACTGATCTAACATAATCATCCCCTTCCGAAACAGGGTTGGCGTTTCTGTCAGCAAATGGCACATCACTCCCAGCTCGTCCTTTTGATTGGTACCATGCGGAAGGTCCAGTATGACAAAGATGCCCCGTCTGTTGAATGCTGCCAGCATGTTCTTATCCACCAGCTCCGCTAATTTTCCAGAAAGCATGATCATACCTGGATAAAGAGCTCCATTACAGGTTCCGTATGCAAGTGTGTGCAGGATCTGTTTACAGATGATTGCCCGTAATGGCACGGTCTCCGGTGTATGAAAATGCGACAGGAAAAAGGCCACATTGGAGCTACAGTGCTCCAGGAAATTTCTCTGATTTAGTGCATCCTTAGCTGTTTCTTTATCGAAACCGGTAAAACTTTGTATGGATGATGCAGTCAGTTCGCTTAAATGCGTGTATAAAAGAGTCGCAATGGAAGTCCGGTCCCTGTCATTGAGGCTTCGGAAAACATCGTAATGTGCGACGCAAATATCATCCCAGTTCAGCTCGCGCACACCGTCAAAAAGTCGATCCAGTTTTGTGCCGGCGTAGTATGATGTTTCTGTTATTTCTGCCATGAGCAGTCTTAAGACCATGGTTAAAGTCTGTTCTTCTTTCGACCGGTACCGGATCAGATACAGCATGATCGCCTGCAACAGTGAGAAACTGACCGCCCGCGTGAATGACAACGGGGTTGCTGCATCCGTAGCCAACTCTCTCGCCATGCGGAAGACTTCCGCTTCTGATGCTACACCAAGCGGATTATAAATGCCACCGCATACGGGCTGTTCCGGGTCCAGTACGTGGATACTGTGCCCCCATTTTGTAAGACTATTTGCGGATAACTGCAAGACAACATTGGAATTACAGTCCATGACCAAAAACTTCGGTTTCTGCTGTAATACTGCAGTCAAACATAACCGTTCCCATGTATCTGGATGAATGCCCTCGGCCAGAATATTGGTTTTGGGCGGAATACTGAATTTTTTTGTCATATTGTTTCTCTCTCCCTTCTTTTTCGAAACAGATCTTCTAATACACATGGATCTATCTGCGACGTTTATTTGATGTTTTCCTTATACCAAGCCAAAAGCTGCTGTCCACGCTCGGTCATTTCTACGTTTTTTGTTCCATGATATTCTGGCGGCACAGGGGCATGATCCATCATGGATGCATGTTCCTCGTAGAAACGCTTGTCTTTTTCATATTTTTCTTTAGCCTCAAGATAGTCCAGATTTTCGGATTCCTTTTCTACAATTTTCATCCATTGTTCGCTGTGGGACTCAATGCTCTCAGCAAAAGATGAATAGTTATCGCGCTCCTTCCAACAACTTGGCCAACAGTCTTTATTGGCTTCGGCGATGACCAGTGAATTATCTGCATCCGCGATGCATTCCAAGAGCTTTAGAATGTTTCTCAATTCAGTACCCCAATTATAAGCACGATCTGCGCTGTTGCTGTAATAGTTAATTTTAATATCATCGCACAGGTGAAGCAACTGCACCGCAGAACATTTAAAGACGTCGAACAGTTTCTCTGGATTCGTCTTAATCTGTGCTATCACATAATTTCGGTGCTCACCAATTTTTTTATGTAAAGAATCGCTCAGATTCATAATATGAAAAGCGCCAACCCTACGCACATATTCATAAGGCAATGTTGGCAAAGACCCGGTTTCCGTAACCTTGAATTTATAAACCCCATCCATGTTGTATGTCACGCTATACAGTTCTTCCAATCCTAACAGTTCCTGCTCATCTGCGGTCAGCTTCATCATTTTGATCTGGTTAACCATGTTATCCGGGAACAAGAAATCTGGAAAAGATGATACACTTCCTTCTTCCTCATCCGGCAGTGCGGTATTTTCATAGTGCTCAAAGAACTCATCTCTGGAGAGGTTTAACTGTTTAAGGATCGCAGGCCAGTAGGCTATATCCGGCAGTGTTTTCTTCTCCCAGTTTTGGATTGTCGTGCTTGTTACGCCAATTTTTTCCGCTAGTGCTTCTTGTGTCATGTTGCAGCGTTCCCTCGCGTTTTTTAAAAATAAATACAATGTCATATTCTGTTCTCCCCTTTGTTTTCTGGTTAGCCGTATTATAACAATGTGGGAGGGTTAGTACCACAAAGCCTAAAAAATAAGATCAATTTTTTACTTACAACTTTCGCTTATGGTGCCGACCCTCGCATCTATGTTTTGCACATTTCCATTTTCCCCACACTAATCCGTACTTGCTATCACACCTTAAGCACCCTTATAAAGCCGCAAACTCGCGGAATTCCTGGGATTTTTCGTAAAATAATTATCTTCCAGTCTCATTTAAGGCAAAACTACGAGTGCTACAGCACAAAGTGATTCTTAGTAATGCGCAAATGGCTTTTCTTATACTTTTTATGATGGCAGAGCTGAAATGCTTTTTTCCCTGACATTCGGCTGATGTTCATTCACGTTCGTGGGGTATTCCCAGGGAACACCCCTGTTTCCTTCCGCTTTTCTGATTTTCAAACTTTCCCCTCCAGTGCATCTTCCAGATGGTGTGGAGAATCCTCACTCCGTCCTTTATGGCGTGGATCTTCGACTTACTCCCCTCCGGCCGATCCCGGTACTGGATCGGCACGGAACGGATTATCATTTTACTTTGCAATGCAAAGATTGTCATTTCTGTTTCAATTTCAAATCCATGGGACTGTGGCTGGAAACGCTTTATAAATTCCCGGCTAAGCGCTCGGCATCCGGTCATAACATCCGGTATATCCGCATGAAATAGCCGGTTGATCAAACGCTGTACGAGCCGGTTCCCGAACGCGTGGATCTTCTTTTTGTTTTCTTCATAATAGGTCGTGGAGAGTCGGTCGCCGATGACCATATCGGCACCTTCCTGGACCTCACGCAATAGGTCTAAGGCCCTGTCTGCCGGGTAGGTATCATCGCCGTCCGTCAGAATGTAACAGTCTGCCTGGATCTCCTCAAACATCCTCCGGATCACGTTTCCCTTTCCCTTTTCCGGCTCATATCCGACTGCTGCCCCGGTTCTTAACGCCACCTCTGCGGTCCGGTCATCAGAATTGTTATCGTAAACATAGATGGTTGCCCCCGGGAGTGCCTGTTTCCAGTCAGTGATGACTTTTTTGATCGTCATTTCCTCGTTATAGCACGGGATCAGGACCGCTACCTGCATATCTGACACCTGCCTCACCTCCTTCATTTTTCTCATCTTCTTTTGTATAAGGTCATATTCTTTCCCTCGTACGACTTTTCGTATTCTCCGTCATGTTCTTCTAAGAATAGCCCCAGGATGCCGCCGCGGTCGGCATTTGCTAATAAGAAATAATGGGCTGGAATATCACGGACCAGTGCCTCGTATTCCTTTGCGCTTAAAAAATCGCTGTCTTTTTCCGGTTTTTGGCTCTCTTTTTCATTCTTCTTTTCTTTCTGCATCAGGAGCGGGAAAGATAGATTCGTGTCCGTTAAGTTCCTTCGCATGTTATAAATGGAGACCATGTTTTCAAGGATGCTGCGGCCTTCTTCCCCTTTCTTGCTTATGTAGAGCTCCGGGCGCATATCGATATACACCTGGAAGCCTTCATATTCAAAAAACTGGTTGTATTCCGGAGGCAGGCAGCAGATATCGGAATCCGGGTCTTCGGTTACGGTCTGACGAACCGCCCTCCAGTCTTCCAGCATGGTATCATCCGCATACCTTGCAAAATACACATCCGTCAATGGCTGGTTTGTGAAAATCATCCGGAGAGGCTTTGTGCTCTCTTTTCCCAGTCCAACTACCAGGACTGCCATACAGATTGCCAGTACAAGTTTCGTAGCCCGATCAAGCCGAATCTTGCTCCACAACTTTATCATGGCATCTTCGATGGCGCTCCCCGTATTCTTAAATAAGTACAGGGTACCAAGCATGAAAAACGGGTACCATTTTGCTTTGGAGATGACAAGGATAAGAAACCCGCCCCACATCCATACGACTGTTGACGTCAGGGTAAGTATCTTTCCCTGTTCCGTTCGTTTCCCTGAGTGCTCCAGTCCGTAAAAAAATAGCAGGACTGAGCCCAAGATCGGTGGGACGTAAGTCAGATCGTTCAATGCGAACGGCAGGAGTTCTGAAATCTTCATCAGCTTTAAAGCCCCCGAAGCCATGGCATCAAACACGTACGTTGCGTTCTCCAGTCCGTATGGGTTCACGAGCAGGACCGGCATGGAGAGAATGGCTGCGAAAATCAGTGTTCTGCGCATTTTTCCGGTCATGCAGGTCTGCATCACACGCTTACAGGGGAACTTCACCAGGTACGGCAGCAGGACGATCAGGTGCATGATCCAGTAACTTGCATGAAAATTAACTTCAGCAAGCATCGCTACCGGGAACATCCCCAAGTACCGCTTTTTACTGGTCTGCTGATATTTTTCGATTCCATAGAGTTCCGAGACGATCAGGAGAAACGTCAGGATTTCCGGGCGCAGGTTTAAATACCCGAACATGTTTGTCAGGATAACGGTGCAGATAAGCCGCACCCATGGGTCAGTTACGGTCTTTGCGGTCAGGCTCTGGACCACCAGATACACTCCGGCGATCATAAGAACTGTCAGGATAAACAAACCGGCTGTTCCGAAACTCTGTCTAACCCATGCTATCATGGCACAGTACGCCCAGTTCTGGATGACGATTGGCATCCCAGGCGTCGTGATGAACGGGTTTGTATGCGGAATTCCATGGGACAGGATATAATTTCCCGTGGAAATGATATAGAAGACATCCGTATCCACCATTCCTTTTATACCCTGCAGGATAAACCAGACCGTACAGAATAGGATTTCAACAAGGAATGGGCTGAGGCGCTTTGGAGATTCGAGGCGATCCATAATATGCTCCTTTTCGTTTTGAGATTTTTCATCGACAGTATGTCGCATTTCTTTCATTTTTGGCATAAAAAAGCTCCGGCCTTACATGGCCGGAGTCTCTCGGTTTTTACAGTCTCAGACGAGCCGTTATTCCGGCTGGTCGTCTTTTCTTTTTGGTTCCTCCTCTTTTTCTTTCTTCTGTTTCTGTTTTTCCATGGTCTTTCGTAAAACCTCGGAAGGGTCCTGAATGATGTCCATGTCATGCAGTTTCCGGAACAGTGCCTCCAGTACCGGAACGCAGATGCTGTTTCCGGCCAGCTGACAGATCTGCTGGTCTGTGATACCGGCTTTGGACATCTTCTCGTAATCCCGGTCGCGGTATCCCATCAGACGCAGGTATTCTTTTGCGGTCAACATGCGTACCTTTCCATGGTAATAAATCGCCTGCCGCGGCGCCGTGGTGATTGTTTTGGCGTTATCGCCAACGCGTCCTCTCCGGTTTTTTGAACCCGGGATCGCGAGGTTGATGATCTGCCACTCTTTCACTTCTGCGTAGCCTTTTTTTGTCCCTTCCCTGACGGTCAGGGTTCCGTCCGGCAGCGTTCCAAGGATTGCCTTCTCGGCGTCTTTCAGCTGGACAGCCGGATCGTTAAAGGAGACTTTCTTATCGATGAAATCCTTTAAGGTCCACTGCGGCGTCATTTTCTCCGGGAATTCGAACCGGTCTGCACCCGGAACATCCTTTAAGATCGATACCACAAAGACGCGGTCACGGTTCTGCGGGATGTTGTAATCGGACGCAGTCAGGATCTTATGATAGGAATAGTATCCGAATTCATCCATGACTTCCTGATAATATTCCATACAGTCCTGGAATTTCCATAAAAGCCCCGGCACGTTCTCCCAGATTACCACTTTCGGCTGCCTCGATAATTCCGGGAATCCGTTCTTTGGCGTCGGATCCAGGATCTGTAGAGTCCGCTCGAATAAGATGGAACGTCCGGTATTGATATTGTTCTTTCCCTCGTTGGAAAAATCCTGACACGGGGAGCCGTGTACCACGATATCCGGGGCCAGGTTCCAGATCCGGATATCCTGCGGTCTCGGGCCACATTGGAAGATCTGATTGTAAGACTGGACTGCGTATGGCAGGACCTCGATGTAATCAATGGATCGTAGACATGACGGTCCAAAAATGTTTTCGAGTGCCCTTCTTGGCGCCCCGATCCCTCCAAATAATTCCAGTAGCTTTAATGGTCTTAGCTGCTCGTGCGGGTCTGGTAGCCCCTTTTCAGACATAGTGGAAAAATCCATGTTTCGGAAATCCAGTGTTACGTCTCCTGCTTTTCTGCTTGTTGCCATTTCGTGTTCTCCTTTCTCAACGCCTTATGATGTTTGTAACACCTTCAGTATGTATCTGCTGATCGCTTAAAGAAGAGGAAAAGTGCAACTGGCTTTTGGAAGCTGTCCCCCGATTTTTCTCCCATCAGACTTATTTTTCTCCCAAAATGACATTCAGTTTGGGAGAAAAACATCATGAGAGATCATGCGCCTGTCTGTTTCATCCGGCCAATCGGCTGTTTCGAGGTATCAGTCGGAGTGGTTAGAGCCTTCTCCAGACTCCATCCGGCCTTCTCTCGCTTATCGAAGACAAATTTACTAATCCCATAGGCTTTTGCCATGGCTGCCTTCGACTTATAACGGTTCCCGAGATGGTCCACCACCTTCAGGTGTTTTCCCTGTTCGATATCCTCGTAGGTATAACCCTGAGCCATAAGTCTGGATACAGTCTGCTGCGGGATGCCGTGCCGCTTCGCGAAGTCCGATGCGGAATCATAATAGTCATCCAGGCCATAATCATCATGAGCATAGGTCTGCCCGAGTCGTCCGAAGTTCCACGGCGTGTTCAGTTCGAAATGGCGCAGTACTGTGCGCGGGCTGACGAGCAGACTGTGACCTTCGATCGTAAACCAGTATTTGTCGTCCGACTTTACGCTGATCTGTGCTGGGTCGGTGTGGTTTCTTTGCTGGTCAAACAGTTCCAGCATCCCAGCATGTTCTAAAATCATCTGCATATTCGTTTCCTCCTATAATTAAAATGTGAGGTCAGCCACGGGAAATCCCGTGGCCGGCCTCATGTGCTTTCTGTCTACAAACAGGCGAGTAAATCCTGCGATTGTACAAAGACATACGTTTTCATTTTGGATATTTTTCGCACATATTCAAAATGCACTCCGCTGGCAATGACGTTTTTTGCGGATAACGGTTTTTGGCATTCTTGTAACCTGATCCAGTACATTTTTGCGATCCACTTTGGGTTATTCTGTTGGGTAAAAAGTACCGTCGTTCCATGTGCCAGAACGTTTTGTGAAATCCGGATACGACATACAGCCAGAGAACATTTTTGTAAAGTCGGTCACATTTGAAACATCCCAGTTATTTATAGGTGTCATATTCTTAATATTAATGCATGAATCGAACATTGACGGCATTTTAGTTGCGCTGGATGTATCCCAATTCTTTAATGGCGAAATATCCGTGAGAGCTGAAACTAAGTAATTTTTCGTATCACCTTCAACGTAGATACGTTCCAATGATTTCGTACTTTTTGATGTTTTTGAGCTTGTTCTCCCGCGATATACACGTTTTACACAATTTATAAACTGACTGAAGTCTGTTACGTTCGATGTGTTCCAATTTGCTATAGGCTTTAAATCACTTAAGGCGTAGCAGAAAGAAAACATGCCTTTCATGCTGGTGACGTCACTCGTATCCCATTCAGCCAATCCGCTAATATCCGTCAGCGTTGTAAAGTCCATACATATATAGTCAAGATTATGGCCTGCTTTTACTGTTTCTGCCTCGGACCACCAATATAAAGTTCCATCATCAAACCACATATAAACCGGTTTTTTGGAATCGCTAGATGAAATAATGTGTAATTTGTCGTTCATAATTTCGCTTGATGGTTGAATATTAGATTTTTTTATCGATTGAATTCTATCATATCCATTATTAATCACCACTCCATATTCCGGATCAGCTTGCCAACTTCCAAAAGATGAATCTGATATCATAGCCATTCTTTCATGTAAATATATTCCTCGTAATAATATTGCAGTGCTTTCTTCCCACTCGGCTGTAAAAGTCAGATTTTCGGTACTGTCAGCAGGGATACTTTCCGGACTCCATCCTGTAAACTTATAACCTTTCTTTGTCGGTGTCGGCGGTACGTACCCATAATCCGCTGCAGTATAAGACTTCTTGGCACCTTTGATGGTTCCGCCATCCAGTTCGTATGTAATTTGGCCGATCGAGCCATCCTGCGGCTTGTTTCCTTCATCTGCCGGACGGGCTTTTGTGTCTCCAGACTGCTTCAGGAAGATTTCATAAACCTGATCCAGTACGTCTTTACCGATGGTTCCATCACTTCCTGGTGTTAAATCGATATCCGGAATATCCGTTGCCTGGATTGCGCAGGCTGTAACAACGATATCTTCCACGTTGCCGTTCAGATCGGATTCCATGGCGTTTTTCATCTGTACCTTCTGGAATAGTTTATCCGTGGTTGAATTTTTTGCCAGTGCTTTTTTGTAACCATAAACATAGGAAGTCTTTTCTTTTCCGTCCGCATCGGTAATTGTTTCTGTCCGCAGTAACTCCCACTGGTCGCTGATATCTTGCAGCCGGAACAGATCCTGTTTTTTCTGCTTCCAGGTACCGTCATCCTCATCCGTATAGGTTTCCTGCGGTATTTCAACCCGCAGGAATACCAGGGCATCGTTGATCCCCGTGTTTTCAATCTGTGGGTCCTTCACTACTTCCTGGTTTGGAATAACGTTTTTGACCTCATCGCTGTCATTGCCCGGATACCCCGGTTCTTCCAGGTCAATGTTGACTTTTCCGACCGTTACGGTATTCGTCACGCCTTCCGAATCCGTCATATAAGCCATCGTAACGCCGAACGCAAGGGTCAATGTCAGCGCGCATGCAGCGATGGCTAATGTCAGTTTCTTTTTTGACTTTCTCATACGTCTTCGTGCTTATGCCTGTCACAGTCGGCATAAGCTTCCTCCTTCCACTTCTTTATTATCTGCAACTGCATTCAGTATGGCGTATAAATCGGTTTATGAAGAAAATGCCCTAAAATCAAAACATGATGCCAGCCACGGGAAATTCCGTGACCGCCTCACATTGATATTGAAAATAAATTCTGCTTTTCTCGAAGTACAGCACAAATTTCGGTTTGGTGTAGCACGGCTCCAGCGAAATGCTCAGCTTGGATGGGACAGTTCATATCCCATATTTCGGAAAAGTGTCCTATCAGTCCTGATGCCGGTCATCTGAAAGCCAAATCTTGTAACCCGATCCATTCCATTTTTGTAACCCGTTTTATTCCATTTTTGTAACCCAAAACAGTACATTCTTGTAACCCATTTCAGTACACTATTTTTGAAATTTCCAAAATGGAGCGATTTTAAAAAGTAAGTTTTGAGGTGAAATGTTTTTGAGGTGTTTCCAATATACATATATGGGACCCGCTACTATTCGCGAGTCCCATACCAATTCGTTTCCGCCTACTTAAACTCCTCATATTCTGGGAATGTCTGTACGAATTCTTTCAGCTTTGCCTCATATTCTTTTTTCTTTCTTTTTCGTTCCTTTGACGTTGTCACGATCTCATCATCCAGATCTTCCATCCGGATCTTATTGCGGACTGCGAATTCCTGAAAAACATTCGCTGTTTTATAAACCCGGTGGCGCGGGGCAAGGAAATTCTGGACGATCATATTCCAGGCGTAGACCCAGATTGGCATGTCCTGAATGTCTATAAATCCAAATGCCAGCGGAATGGCTGCTGGGATCATGGCGATCGTTGCCTGCTGTGTCATCGTCATTGCGCTTGCGAACGGAGCAATAATTGCATAAGTAATTACGACCATGGCGACGGCACAGGATACGCCGATCGCCTCACGTTTGGTGAACGGTCCCATGAATTTTGGCTTAAAGGAACGTACGTCCTTTGGTACCGGCATGATGATCATTTATCTCGCCTCCTTAATGTGTGCCGACAATTTCATTGGCTATACTTTTTGATTTAGCAAAGAATCCTATCATGGTAAAGTTTACCAATGCGGATGTTACTGGAGAAAATCCTGGGATTGCCGCACCAGATTCCAGCACATCTCTTAAATTCGTTCCGATAAGAACTGTTACATATACGATTGTACCCTGTAATGCGCATGCTGCCAGTCCCTTAAGCCAGCGTACACCTGAACTTCTGAATTTTTCAGAAAACATATCACCAACGGCAACCGGGGTAAAGACGAATCGTATACAGGTTTCAATAGCGATTGCGTAAACCGTTAATGAAATGATGCCGTTAATCACATTTCCTCCAACAAAATTGATAACGGCTTTGACCGGGTTTGGCCACCCAGATGCAATGCCATAAAACGCATCAGCAGCGGATGACATGGAGTTAGAAAGAAACTGCGTGATCATTCCCCAGCCACCCGACGCAACAGAGCCTTTTAATCCCGTGATTCCACCATCATTGGCTGCTGCTGTAACCGTTTCCCACATTGCTATGCGCATTTTAATCGCCGCTCCATTCACACTGGCAGGCTGAGCCGCTTGGATAACGCTCCTCAAGATTACATTTCCGCCGATGTAAATAATTGCCATTGCAATATATAAACAGTTATATATAATCCAAATGCCCAAACACATTTGTAAAAACGAGCGCCACAAAGCTTCTGTCGATACAGAACGCTCCGTCGCCTTTTCCATGATGTTCATCACACTAAAAACGAGACATAACGTGGCACCTAAGGTTGTACACATACTCATGACCGCATAAGCGGGCGAACTTGAGTCGAGCAACTTTTCAATCATCACTTTCATCGCGCTTGTGTTTGTTCCGGTGTCATCGCCATCCCACCACAAGATATGGAGTTTATTTGTTGCGTCGTTTAATGCATTAGCGGTAGCGTCAACCTCTTTTTTGTTTTTTGGAACATTGTGACTCTCGCAGGCTTTCGAAAAAAGTGATTTCCATACGCTCGCATTCAGTGATTGTTCCTTCGCGATTTCATTGATGATTTTATTACCGTCATTGACAGTATTTAATGATTCATCGCTCAATTTATCACGAAGCGCGTCAATCAATTTTTCTTCAGCAGCTTTGTTTGAAAGATCCTGAATGGCTTCTTTCGCTTGTTCCGCCATGTACTCATCGTATCCTGAAATCGTTGTTAAATCTGGCTCTTCCGATGAATCCGTTTCTGTGCTCCCTTCAGCCGGAGGATTCGTCGCATAAACTGCGTGGCCTCCCGTAAATAGAAGGAAACACATCAATATCATTACAAATATCCATTGATATTTTTTTGTTTTACTTCTAATTTGCATCGTTGTCACTCCTTACGCAAACACCCGGCCAGGAGTCCTGTCCGGGTGCAAATGTTGTGTGTGCGATCCACTAAGCAACAATGCCTAATGCATGTAAGATACCCTGCATACCGATCAGGACCGCACCGGAAATCAGTTTACCTAATGCACCGTTCATTGCTTCTGCTTCACCGTCTTTTCTTGCAGTGACGTATCCATAGATACCCCAGATCAGCATGCCGACACCGGTGATGCGGCAGATCCAGATTGCAAGGCCAATGACAATGCTCATGACCGCATTCATGTCGCTGAAATTCTGTGCCAAATTATTAGATACCTTGACATCCGGCAGTCCATTTGCTGCCAGGAATACGTACGGATACTTTACCATCATCACTGCGGCAGTTGCAACCGCGCCGGCTTTATTGATCATCTCCCCGGCCTTATCCTTGACGGCGCACATTGTTTTTGATCTCATCATCTTTATGCTCCTCCTTATGATATTTTGATCGCTCGGGAATTGCCCGTCAGATAATCGGGCATCCCATTTATCTGTATCCCGCTATGGGGCTACATTCAGGTTACAAAAAACTATTCTTCCAGCACGAGCATTTCACGCATTCCGCGCCGGAGATATTTGTTCACTTCTTTCTGCTTCGGGCTTAAAATCACCGATGGGTTGGATTCCAGAAGCCAGATCGCGAACAGTACATTATGCGGGAAATCCTCCATGATCCGCATGGCCGTCTCCATGGATGGGTACCAGGTCGCGGATAACTGGTAGCCGCATTCCTGTGCGTCCTCCACATGGGAGTCATATTCGTCAAACGTCATGGTGACGGTCCCGTCCTCAAGTACTTTCATCCTTTTCCCCTCCTCGACATCAGTATGTTGTACTAATCCATTTTCCCGGAACGCGTTTTTTCGGCGCATTCCGGAATGAAAATCAGGCGGCATCTTTTTTGCGGATAACACTTTTTGGTCATCCGGATAGACATTAGATCTGCGTCTGTGGTTTCGTGGACAGCAGTTCAAAGAACGGGGATTCCGTCGGGAACTTATTCGCGAACGGCAGGAGGGATCCTCCGTACCAAATCAGTCCGTGTCCGGACTGGGCGTTCTTGATGAAATCCAGCTGGGTTTCCGATACGTGCAAGATCGTGCCAATTTCCTTCCGGTCCGCATCACTCTGGTTCAGCATCTGCACCATCTGGCAGTTGTTGATGATCGCACGGGATTCTCGGTTGGTTAACATATCTTCTACGTTTTGAGTGATTCCTGTCGGAACTCCGCCAAACTTTCTTGCCTGTTTATATATAAACATGAGATGTCTTGCGCAGGATTCGGACTGTGTTAACAGGTAAAACTCATCGATGAAGATCCAGGTGCGCACGCCGCGCTTTTTGTTTGCGACCGTACGGTTCCAGATATCCTCCAGGCAAACCTGCATACCCATTTCCTTTAATCCTGTTCCGATATCACTGATGTCATATACGATAAACCGGCGGTTGGTATCTACGTTTGTGTGATGGGCGAACGTATCGTAGGAACCGACGCAGTATTTTTCCAACGCGATTCGGATATAGTCCGCATCCGGTTCCGGCTGTCTTCTTAAGATTTCATAGAAATCCTTTAAGGTTGGCGTCACGCTGCGGTCGCAGGTCACATTGCTGCCGGATAACCGGAGCTTGTCCATGTGTTCCAAGTACGGGGTGTAGATCTGGCGCACGCAGCGGTCGATAACGGACTGCTGCACCGGGTTTAAGCCGTAATGACCTCCGATCGCAGCCTCGCAGAGCGCGCCGATGTAGTCGCTCTTTGCGGTTACCGGGTCATCACTGCTGGTACCATCGCCGTTACTTGCGTAGTCAAGGTCCATGTCGAACGGGTTGATATGGGTCGTGCCGCCCGGTGCAATACGGATAACCTGGCCGTTTAAGCGCTCACACAATGGCTTATACTCGGCCTGCGGGTCGATGACGAAGATCTCATTCTTTTCATGTTTTAACCACGCCTGTGCCATTTCCATCTTCGCTGCGAAGCTCTTACCGGAACCGGACATACCGATGATCAGACCATTGGAGTTCTGCGCCTCCAGGCGGTTTACAACAACCAGGTTATGGGAGGTCTGGTTAACGCCGTAATAGAGTCCGTGCGGCTCGTTCATCTCCTGCGCTTCAAACGGGATAAAAAGGGCTGCGGCCTCGGTGTTTAACATGCGGTTCTGATAAAGGCGGTTGACGCCGAGCGGTACTGCGGATGCAAGCCCTGCTTCCTGCTGTCCGTTCAACTTTGTCATGCCGCACATATGCTTTTCTGCGTTATTGATCACCATCTTGGTGTAGTTTTCCAGTTCCTGGTACGTATCCGCAAAGATGACGCTGACAACGGTTGCCAGGATGGATTTCTGGTTGCGGACAGTAAAGTCGTTAAAAGCTTTGTCAGCATCTTCTTTCTGCTGTTTTAATTCCAGTGGGACGAAATCGCCGCTTAAACCTTTTTTAACCTTCTTTTCCGCGGATGTCGCCATGTTACGGGTTACCTCTAACATCTGGTTGCGGACCAGCGTGATCGCCTCATCCTGACGCATCGGGGAGAAATGGACACTTGTAAGTGCTGTGCACGGTACGCTTGCTAAGTCTGTCATGATCTCCGCGGATAGCTGAGTCGGGTAGGTACGCATGCCAAGCGCGCGTCCGAACTTGTCATCGATCAGGAAATAATCGTCGTAGAACTGGATATCCATCGGCGCGATCAGGTCCTTGGTCGTAAGTCCGAGTGATAACATGTATTCCAGATTGAAAGTCTCGTTCACCTTGCCGCCCATATCCATTTTTTTATAGAACGGCATGGTAGCTGACTGGTTGTAGATGTTGTAGAGTAATGTCAAACGGTCCACAAGGTTTAATGCCTCGGTATTGTTGTCGCCGTTTATCTGCTGGATCTTTGGCACCATCTCCGTATCAACACGGCTGAATACATTGGCTGCTACTTGGATGTTTTCTGCGGCTACGCCCACCGTGATGAATTTCTTCTGCACGATATTGTTCTGGCCCTCGTTGATCTTCTCCTCTAAAACTGCGTTCATGGCATGGCGCAAGTCATCCGCGCCATCGTTCTGATCTTCAAAAAGCGTATTTTCGCGGAACACTTCCTTGTCAAGCTTAGTATTAAAGATCGTAAACTGCGGCCGGACATCCGGCTGGAAGTAGTTTAAAAGGTCACCGTAAGCAAAATACATTTCATCCTGATGATCCTGCGTGGCTGTTTTAAAGTTCGCATCTGTCAGGGTATACGTCTTGGTATACACATCGTCTTCCGACATGAAAATTCCGTTACGGAATACCTTTAGATACGGCAGGGTATCCTGGGAACTTTTCGGGATGCGCATGGCCTTGATCTTCGCTTTTTTCGCCTTGTCAAGCTTGGTGTTCTTTGCTTTTGTCCGGGTCTTTCTGCGGTTTCCCGGGGCTTCCAGAGTCGCTTCCTTCGGTGATGCGATCTCACGCTCCTGCTTTGGTTCCGTTAAGCTTCCGACGTCGCCGGCAAACTTCGACTGGAATCCGCTCTCTTCCTTTTTCCCGAAGGCGCTCTGCGTTTTTGCGACCGGGATCTTTGTCGCCTGCATCTTCTGATCCTGTTTCTTTTTCTTTTCTTTCTTTCCAAACAGCATCTGCTGCACTCCTTTCTTTTATGTTGTTCAGCTCCGGTCCCGGGCGATCCGGTCCGGTTTCCCTATCAGTATGTAAAACTTTTCTGAATGCCTCACCGGCAAAACAGCCCGACTCATCCGCCTTTTCTATGTCCCGTTTTGCGGATAACACTTTTTGGCACATTTTCCATCGCGGTACACAGCAAAAAAGCCGCCCGGTTTCCTGGACGGCTTTCGCATCATTTTTTTTCTAAAATCCCTGCAATTCCCGGATCGCTTCCGCCAACAGTCCAATCAGGACCGTGCGCAGTTCCGGACGTAGGATCGAGATTGCCCCGATCATGGCAAAGACCACCATGACCGTTTTCATCACGTTAAAATACAGTTTTCTCAAACGGATGAATCCACGGCTCTGGACCGTAAGTTCTTCCTTTGGTTTTGCTTCATAGCGTTTTTTTAAACTTGGCTCTTCTTCCACCTGATCCGGCTTTGCAGTCAGAAGCCTCTTTTTATAAACTGCCATTCGATCTCCTTTCCTGTTTCTCGCTTACCGGCTTGTCTGCTCAGGCGTCATGTTCATCGGTTCGATCGTGGGGTCATCCGCATCCGGCGCCAGTGAAAAGAAAGCCTCTCCGTTTAAGAACGCCTGGAGCATGTTGTCGCGGTATTTTTTTGCATCATATGCCGCTTCGTAATACCCGAGGATGACAACCATTTCATCCGGGAAATAGACCCGAATGGAATAGAGCGGATCCCCGACTGCCTGCGCCATACCCTCCTCATCCTGTGTCTCCTGTAAGTCTTCCGTCCCTTCCGCAATATTCCAGTCCTGCGGGATTCTTTCATCCGCGACCTCAATCCTGGAAAATCCATTTAAGACGTAAACATTCCTGGCGTTCTGGTCTTCGACCAGAAAAATCTCTTTCACTGACGGGATCTCTGTCCTCATAATTGGTCACTCCTTCCCCGGCGTCTCCGGTAAACCGTTTCCTTCAGTATGTGTACGGCTGCCGTCATTTCTGCCGCGGAGTCCGTTTAATGCTTCTACGGTATTCTCCTCAATTGACCTTAACAGGGCATCATACATCCTTGCGGCTTCCATCCGGTAAGTCACAAGCGGGTCCTTCTGCCCGATGGTCTGGTAGCGGACGATCTCCTGGAGTTTTTCCATCTCTGAAAGGTGCAGGACCCACAAGGTATCCAAAACCCTGAGACAGAGGTTGCGTTCCACTGCTGCGAACCGTTCCGGGTTTCCAATCGCAGCTACCATGGTATCGTACCGGTCTGCTGCATCGTTTGCGATCAGGGTCACGAGTGCCGGCGTCCGTTTCTTTTTGTAACGGTCATCCGTCACTTCCCTGTCCAGGAAACGTCCAACGGCCGTCTGGAGCACTGCAGGATCTTTCCGTTTCCCTTTTATCGCGTGTTCCGCTTTTTCCGCCACAACATGGCGGAACATGTTAAGAACTTCCTCATGCAGTCTGGTATCCTCCAGGATATCCTGTCGGTACCGGTAGATGTGCTCCCTCTGGATATGGTTTAATGCGTCGTAATGCATCAGACTCTCTCTCATGCCGAAATGGTCCAGCTCCACCTTTTCCTGTGCTCGGTTGACTAAAACTGCAGCCCGCTGGTCCATGAACGGTGCTCCCGGCGGAATCTGCTGCTTCTTTAACTCTTCCGTGAGGGATTCTTTGCCGTTATAAACGATCAGGTCATCTTCTAAGGAAACAAAGAACCTGGACTCGCCCGGGTCTCCCTGCCTTCCGGAACGGCCCCTTAACTGGTCATCGATCCGCTTGGATTCGTGACGTTCCGTGCCGATGACTTTTAATCCTCCCGCCGCCTTTGATTCCTCCGGGATTTTAATATCCGTACCACGGCCCGCCCTCTTGGTGGCGATCGTTACCCTTCCAGGTTCCCCTGCTTTTGCGACGATATCCGCTTCCTCCTTGTCAAATTTTGCGTTCAAGACCTGATGGTGGATACCGGCTTTTTGCAGCATCCGGCTGAGTTTTTCCGATACCTCGATGGAGACCGTTCCTACTAAAACCGGCTGCCCTTTCTCATGCGCATCCTGGATCTCCCGGACCACAGCCTCAAATTTTTCCTGCTTCGTCCGGTAGATGTGATCCGGCAGGTCCTTTCGGATGACGGGACGGTTGGTCGGGATCTTTAATACGTCCATGTGGTACGTTTCCCTGAATTCCCTGCGCTCCGACGCTCCGGTTCCCGTCATGCCGCTCTTTTTTTCGTATTTATTAAAGAAATTCTGGAGGGTGATGGTCGCCTGTGTCAGGTTTTCCGCCTGAATCTCCACGCGTTCCTTCGCTTCGATCGCCTGGTGGAGCCCGTCTGAATAGCGCCTGCCTTCCATAACCCTTCCGGTAAAGGTATCCACGATCAGGACCTCCCCATCCCGGACGATGTAGTCCACATCCCGCTTCATGAGATAATGTGCCTGAATGGCCAAAAGGATGTGGTGCCGGATATCTACGTTCTGCTCATCGGAAAAGTTTGAAAGGCCGAAAAATCCTTCTACTTTCTTTTCTCCATCCGCGGTCAGAAAGATTGTCCGGTTGTCTTCATCCACGATGAAATCGCCAGTCTCCGTAAACTCTTCCCCGGCATATGCTTTCGCCTTGGAAAACCGGTCGGATACGCTTCCTTTTTCCATCTGTCTGGCTAAAACGTCGCAGAGATGGTATAATTTTGGCACGTTCGTGCCGGCACCGGAGATGATGAGCGGGGTCCTCGCCTCATCGATCAGGACAGAGTCCGCCTCGTCGATGATACAGTAATGGAGCCCCCGGAGTACCCGGTCATTTAGGGACTGGACCATGTTGTCACGCAGATAATCAAATCCCAGCTCGTTATTGGTCACATAAGTGATATCACACGCGTAGGCCTTTCTTCGTGCGGTGTTATCCATCTGGTTTAACACGCATCCGACACTCAAGCCTAACATGCGGTGAATCTGCCCCATCCATTCCGCGTCACGTTCCGCCAGGTAATCGTTAACGGTCACGATGTGGACACCCTTTCCAGTCAGCGCGTTTAGGTACGCCGGTGCCGTGGACACCAGGGTTTTTCCCTCACCGGTCTTCATTTCGGCGATCAGCCCGTCATGCAGCGCCAGCCCACCGATCAGCTGGACATCGTACTGCCCGTATCCGAGGGTCCGTTTTGCGGCTTCGCGAACCAGGGCAAAGGCTTCCGGAAGCAATTTGCTTAAGGGTGTGCCTTTCCGATGCCGTTCCTGGAATTCTTTCGTTTTTGCTTTCATTTCTTCTTCGGAAAGTTTTTCCATGGCCGGCGCAAGTTGATTAATTTTCTTTACGATATGTTTGTAATGATGCAGTATTGCCTGTTCCATTGATTCCTCCTGTTTGCATCCCGTTTCACATACCCCGGCCGGAAGTCCTTATGGGGCATGAATGGATTTTCTTCAGTATGTCGGATGTTGGCATGCGGTGTTTCTTTTGCGGATAACACTTTTTGGTGCGTTTCATGGGTGTTCCCCGGGAACACCCCTTAAAATCAGTCTCGAACCTTAACGACAGCCTTTTATAAGCAAAAAAATAAGGTTCCGGCCGCAAAGCCAGGAACCTTATGTCTTACATTTTTTTAATCATTTGTCTGATAAACTCCTCCTCCGGGGCATCGGCTGCCCGCACCAGAAACCGTTCCGGGTCAAGCCCGTTTTCGATCCGCTTACGGAATTCTTCCTCCCCGTATGTCTGTAAAAACTCATCCGGGTCTTTCGCCGGTGATGTGTGCAGGATACTTACCTGCAGCCCCGCGTTCTGTAAGATCGGAATGGAACGCGCTGCGGCGCGGATACCCGGTCCGTCGCTGTCTAAAGACAGGCAGACATGGCTGTAAAAATTACGGATCATGTTCGCATGTTCCTCCGTCAGTGCTGTTCCAAGGACAGCTGCGGAATTGCGGATCCCGTGCGTCTGCATTGCAATCAGGTCCATATATCCTTCCCCGATTACGATCGACTTCTCCTCCTCTGCAGCAGCGATGGCTGTCTGGAAACCGTACAGGATCGTATGTTTGCTGAAGATCCGGTTCTCCGCACTGTTTAAATACTTGGGACCGTAACCGTCCCCCAGTCTTCTGCCACCAAATGCCACGGTACGTCCCTTCCGGTTCAGGATCGGGAACATGATGCGGTTGCGAAACATGTCATACGGCTGTCCGTCCTTCCCATGTTTGACCAGTCCGGAAGCATAGATCTGCTGTTCGGAAAATCGTTCCGATAGATACTGATACAGCATCGCGTTTTCCGCCGGGGCGTAACCGAGCCCGAATGCGGAAAGTGTGCTTTCCGGCAGTTTCCTCGTTTTCGTGATATACCGGAATGCGTCCGAATCCCGGTGTTCCATCAGGTACCGGAAATAAAAGACGGCTGCCGCCTCATAAATGGTCTGCAGTTCCTCGTCATCCGGTTCCTGCGGCATCTCAGGTTTTTCCTGTCCCATCAGGATCTTAAAGTCATCCATATTACCATGCTTCCCACAGGCATAACACCAGAAGACCCCGTTTTTGTTATCGGCACAGAACATGTCCGCACCGGAATGACAAAACGGACAGGTGCCGTAATACCGTTTTGTCTTTTCATGAAATTCCAGTTTGGTGTACCGCTTTGCGAGCGATACCATGCTGTCTTCGATAATCATGTCTCCTCCTTATTTTAGAACCTTTTTTCGCAAATGTATGCTCGTCAACTCCGGTCATGCAGCTAACCGTCTACTCGTCAGCGTCCAGCACATCGTAAGCTTCCAAATGTGTCCAGTCATAATTGCATTTTTCAGCGATCTTCAGACATGCTTCAGCCTCATTTGCGGCTGCTACCGTTCCAAGAAAATCTCTTGGCTCATAATCAACCCAGCCGTCATCATCCTTTTGGACATCATCGCCTTCGTCTGATCCGCTCTCATGATCGTCATTCGAAAACGGTGACCCATAATACTGCGCATCGCGGATATAGGCCGATGAAACGCATACGACGTACAGATTTTCTCCCCGCTCTAAAAGCTCAATCAGTGCCTTTCTTGTCAATTTTGCCATTATCATTCCCTCCATTTCTTATGCATTTATATGAACATAAGAAGTATGTGTTTCGGAACGCTAAATTTTGTGGCGAAATTCTTTCCGGCAGCAAAAACCTGCAGAAAATGCAGTCATGGACCAAGTCCGATGTTCAGTATGTCGGATATGACTGTGCCCGCTTCTTTTGCGGATAACACTTTTTGGTTCATAAAAAGGACCGGGGAATCGCTCCCCGGCCCTTTCAATAAGCTATGCGTTTTTTGTTACTGGCGTTTCTTTCTGCGTCTTCTGCCTGCGAAGATGATTCCCAGTCCTGCAGCAGAGAAGGCAAACAGGAACGGGATCCTGTTATCCGTCTCGTCACCAGTGCGTGGCAGCTGGTGCCAGTGACCGTCTGAATCATACCATCCGCCCCGGCGGAAGCTGTTTTCATACTTCGCCGTGATCTTGCCCTTTCGCGGGATCTTGTAGTCGTACATTGTCGTGTCACCTGTTACGGTGCCGTCCTCGGATACATGGAAGGTAATGTAACCGTCCACAATGCTGTATCCATCCGGTGCTTTCAGTTCGACGACTGCGTAGTGTCCGGCGGTGTATGCCGGGAAGAAGATCTGCCCGTTCTCATCCGTCGTTCCCTCGTAAGCAATTTCCCCGTTTTCATCCACGATCCGTAACTGGGCTCCGGCTAATGCCGTGCCGTCGTCTCCGTCGCGTTTGGTGACTACCACTACGGTTTCCTTGTAGTTGGCTACATGGAAGGTAGTGACGCCTCCGACTACGGATTCGTTCTTTACGGTGAAACTGAATTCCTGGGAGGTTGCCTTGTATCCGGCTGCTGCTTCCGTCTCAACGATACGGTAGCTGCCATCTGCAAGGTTTGTTACATTTGCGTATCCGCTCTGGTCTGTGGTTACCTTCCGTAATTCATTACCGTCTTTGTAGACGGTGAATCTTACTCCGGCAATGGAAGCCATTGTATTACCATCGTACTTATAAACGGTTACGGACGGTTTCTTCGGAGTCGGTGTGTGTCCTCCGCCTCCGCCACCGCCAGGCTTGTTCGGCTTATCAGGTTTCTGTGAGTCATTCATGGTGACAGTGATCTGTCTGCCGTTTCGCGGTACAGTAAAGGACACATCGGATGCCAGTTCGTATCCGGATGGCGCTTTTTCTTCTTTGAGAAGATAAGTCTCGCCGCCGTTTAACTGTCTTGTGATGTTGATACCGTCCTTGGTTGCCGCAAACTTAAGCACCTCACCCTGCTTGATCGTTCCATCGTGATCAACGGATTTGATTGCCGTATCGGTCAGTGCCCGCTTCGGGGTTCCGTTCTTATCGCAGATCACAAACTGTCCGCCGGTTAAGACGCTTCCGGAAGTCGACTTCTTGATGAAGACCATTTCTGTCGGTGCATCTTTCATCCGGATCGTATTATCGGTGATCTCGATATCGAGTTTCACGCCTTCTGCGTGGATATTGCCCTTTCCGTCAACTGCATTGCCGTTTCCGTCAATTGTGATCTTGATCTCGCCATCTGTGTAAGAGCCATCCGGCAGGACTTTGATCGTGGTCGGGTATCCGTCCTTATCGTAAAGGACTTTGTTGCCGTCACGGTCTACATAGTGGGCATTGACTACCTTGCCGTCCTTGTCAACTGTGAACTCAATGTCTTCGCTGAATCCGAAGCCGTCTGGAGCGCTTTCCTCGTGATAACGGTAAGTCGTATCACCAGTCAGCTTATCTTCCATCACGTGTGAAGTACCGTCTGATGTCCACTGGTCGATGACCGTTGTGGTCCCGTTCGGTTCCACACGTTTCAGTTCACATTCAGCGCCAGGGGTCTCGTTCCCCGCAAAATCTTCCTTCGTAAAGGCGACTTTCGTTGGCAGCTTCTTATCTGTCATGATTGCCTGGACGTCTTCACCGTAATGCCCAACCGTGAACTTCACATCTTCCGCTTTTGCGTATCCGGCTGGCGGGTTAACCTCGTGTAAGTAGTAGCTGTGGTCAGCCTTTAACACAACATCCCACTCCTGCCATGTTCCGTTCATGGTAAAGTTATCGATTACGATGGAGCCGTTTTCATCGAGTACCTGGAAGGTACCACCCTGAAGGATATGATCCGGGTCTCCGACTTCGTTTTTCAGAAGCCAGATAATTGGATTATCCGGGTTTTCCGGTACTTTCGGCGGGAATTCATCTGGCGGGGTTACTACTTTGATTTCCCGGTTGCGCATCTCCACAACCTGTTCTCTGCCATCATCGTTTACGGTAAATTCTACATCGTGGCTGTAATAATATCCGTCTACGGTTCCAGCCTCATACAGGACGTAATGCTGTCCTGCGATCAGCTTGCCGGTGAGTTTAAACTCTCCGGTCTCATCGGTTGTCCACTCAGCGATCTTGTCTGCCTCATCATACGGATTGGAATGATCCGCCTTCGGGGCTTTCTTTTCGCCTTTGTAGACAGCCAGGGTTGCGCCTGCGAGCGCTTTGCCTGTCGTGGAGTCCACTTTCTTAATCTTCACATCGGTCGGAGCATCTTTCATGCGTACGACGTTTCCGACGATCTCAATCGTTTCCTTCACGCCCTCGGCTAAGAGCGTACCGTCCTTTGCGACTGCGTTTCCGTTCTTATCAACGGTTACCTTTTCCCCATCCTTTTCGTAAGTACCATTTGCTTTCACGATAATACCGGTCTGATATCCGTCCTTATCGTAGAGGATGTGGTTTCCGTCGGCATCCACATAGAATGCTTCCGTGATCACGCCGTCCTCACCGATCGTGAACTCGATATCATCGCTGCGTCCGTATCCAGCAGGTGCCTGGTCCTCATGATAAAGATAAGTAGATCCGGCCTTTAACTCGTCCTTGATGACGTACGGGGTTCCGTTGGAGATCCATGTATAGGATTCCGTCGTTCCCTTGCGTGTCAGGGTGCAGTACGCGCCTGCAATTTCTTTTCCGCCAAAGTCTTCCTTGGTGAAGGTTACGGTATTGTCTGCCGGTTCATCGGTCATGACAACATCGACCCGCTCGCCGTAGTGGCTGACAGTAAACTTGACGTCTTCCGCTCTTACATATCCGGCTGGCGGGGTTACCTCATGCAGCCAGTACGTATGGTCGGCTTTCAGTACGATTTCCCATCTCTGGTCCGTACCGTTCATGCGGAAGTCAGGAATCACGACTTCTTTCTTATCTTCGCTTAATACCTGGAAGGTACCGCCCTTTAAGATGTGATCCGGGTCACGGACCTCGTTCTTTAAGAGCCAGATGATCGGGTAGTCGTGGTCTTCCTTATTCTCTGGATTTTCCGGGATCTTCGGATTCTGTACCGGTGTGTTCGCTGTGTCTTCCTTATCCTTAAGTCCAGGATATTCAGAGGAATCTCCCGTACTTCCGTCCGGTTTTTCAGCTTTCACATCTTTTGTCTTTACAGTGTTCAGATATCCGATACCGTCATCCGTTTCCATCATGGAAAGCTTTTCTGCAGCTTTCTCTGTGACGGTTGCTGTGTAAGTGATGGTTGCTGTCTGGCCAGGTGTCAATTTCATGAACACATTCTCCGGCCATTTTCCGGATGCTTCGCTTCCGGATTTTACGATGCTGAATCCTGCAGCACCCTGGACTGATTTCACTTTCAGATCCTTAAAGAATCCTGCGGCGGCGGATTCAAATTCATCCGTCACAGTCATGGTTAACGGCAGGTCGCCAGTATTCGTAATGTGTGCTTCGTAGGTTACGGTATCACCCGCAAAGAATCCGAAGCGGTCAGTACCTTCTTTTGCCGGGGCTTTTGTGATGCGGACTTTTTCCATGGTGTAGGACGGATGCGGTTTTCCTGCTTCCGGCTCCTGTACCGGGGTGTTCGCGTCATCTGACTTGTCACCCAGCTTATCCGGGTACTGTTCTTTCGTAACGGTAATTTCTGTCACGGTATCGCCCTTGCCGTCTCCGTCATGGTCTTCACCGCTGTATTCATAATATTTACCGGTTACATTGGTGGTAGTTGCAGTGTTCAGGTATCCGAGACCGTCATCTTTTGTCGCGCCGGATAAAGATTCCTTCGCTGCGTCTAAAACTTCTGCCTCATAGGTAACAACCGCACGGCCGTTAGACTCAATCGTGATGTTTGCAACAGAGCCATTTACCGCATTGGTCTTACCCATGTAGCTGTTCTCGGTACCAGTGTCATTTCGGTAGTAGCGGACTGCCTTTACGACTGGTGTTGTAAAGTTTGCCGGGATCTCGAATGCGTCGTCCACATCCATGGTCAACGCGATATCACCGGTATTGGCGATCGTCACATCATAGATCACCTTATCGCCGTGGAAGAAACCGTACTGATCGGTTCCGGCCTTTTCCGGAGCGAGTGTCACGCGCTCTTTTTCCATCGTATATTCCGGTTCATGAGTCTCAGGCTCGTCCTTCGGGAAGTTCTCCGGCGGAGTTTCAACGACGATCCGGCGGTTCTTCATTTCAACGGTCTGAGCGGTTCCGTCCGCATTTACAGTAAAGATAACATCTCTGCTATAGTAATATCCGTCCGGAGTTCCGGTCTCACGTAAGGTATACGTCTCGCCCGCAGTGAGTAAACCTGTAAGTTTCAGTGTGTTATGGCCGTTTGTGACCCATTCTTTTACGATGCTTCCATTCTGGTCAAGAATCTGGAGTGTCGCTCCGGCTAACATTCCACCGGTCGTTTTATCCGTCTTCTTAACTTCCACATCGGTCGGCTGGTCTTTCATGACCACTTCCACGCGTTCGCCGTAATATCCGACTATGAATCTCACGTCTTCTGCCGGCTGGTATCCTTCCGGAGGTGTTACCTCGTGCAGATAGTAGGTTTTGCCTGCTTCCAGCACTCCAGTCCACTGTTTCCAGTCGTATCCAATGCCGAACACGTTTCCGTCCAGAATATCCGTTACCGGATTCTTTTCCTCGTCAAGTACCTGGAAAGTACCGCCAGGTAAGATATGGGATGGATCGCCAACGCTTGTCTTCATTAACCAGATTACCGGGTATTCCGGCTCATCCGGTGTCGGCGGCGGTGTTACCGGCGGTTCATCCGGGGTCTGTACCGGAGTATGTCCCTCATCCTCTTTGTCCGGGATTCCAGGATACTCTGTCTTATCTCCCTCTGTTCCATCCGGTTTTTCTGCTCTGACATCATAAGTCTTTGCAATGTTGAGGTATCCGTTGCCGTCGTCGGTAGTCATGAACGCCAGTCTCTCCGGAGCTTTATCGGTGACAACTGCGGTGTAAACAACCGTTGCTGTTTTACCGGCCTCGATCCGGATTCTTGCCGTGTCTGTGCCTACTCCCATTCCGGTTTCGGAAATGTCCTCGCCCTTGATCTTTGCGATCTTAAGGTCCTTAAAGTAGTCCTTGACCTCCGGTGCAAATGCATCCGTGACGTACATTTTTAATGCCATGTCGCCAGTATTGCTGATATGGACTTCGTATGTGACGGTATCGCCACGTTTGAATCCATACTGGTCAGTTCCGGACTTCTTCGGAGCCTTATCCGTACGTTCCTTATCCATCTCGTAAGACGGAGTCGGTTCTTCCGGTACCTGGACCGGAGTGTTTGCGGTATCGGACATATCATCGAGCTTCTTGGTGACTTCCGTTACAGTATCGCCCTTTCCATCTCCATCGGTGTCTTCTCCGCTGTATTCGTAGTATTTTGTGGTTACATTGGTTGTCGTTGCGGTATTTAAGTATCCGAGTCCGTCGTCCTTTGCTGCTGCGGATAAGAACTCATCTGCTTTTTCCTTAACGACTGCGGCGTAGGTAACGACTGCATATGCACCGGCTTTGATCGTGATGTTCGCTTTGGAACCCTTGATCCGGTTGATACTGCCCATCTGGCTGTTCTCAAGGCCGTTGGACCTTAAGTAGAAGTGGATCGCATCGATTTCCGGTGTTGTGAAGTTTTTCTTTACCTCAAAAGCATCGTCTACATCCAGTGTGATCGTTGTATCTCCGGTATTTGTAATGGTGACATCATATAATACGCGGTCCCCGTGGAAGAAGCCGAACTGGTCGGTATCTTTCTTCTCAGGAGCTAAGGATACACGCTCTTTTTCCATGGTGTAGCCCGGGGTTGCCGGCTGCGGGGTCGGCGGTACAGGTTTTTCATCCGGCGGAACCTCAACAATGATCTTGCGGTTCGTCATGGTGACTACCTGCTCTTTTCCGGTGTTTTCGACGGTAAATTCTACGTCCCTACTGTAATAGTATCCCTTGATTGTCTCAAGCTCATGCAGGACATAAGTCTCTCCGACAACCAGGTTTGCATCTGCAGGAAGTTTAAAGCTGCCGCTCTCGTCCGTTACCCATTCCGCGACCTTATCGGCCTCTGCATACGGGTTGGAATGGTCTGCGTTCTCCGGCAGTTTCTTGCCCTTGTATACGGCAAGCTTGACTCCGGCGAGGCTCTTTCCTTCCTGATCTTCCTTCTTGATTACGATATCAAGAGGAGCATCCTTCATGATCAGGTGGTTATCTGTTACTTCGATTTCAGCTTTCACACCGCTTGCGATGACATTGCCATCCTCTGTTTTTGCAGTACCATCATCGTCCACAGTCACGGTCTTTCCCTCATACTGGTAAGTTCCGTCTTCGTTTTTGATGATGCCGGTGGTCAGGCCATTCTCATCATAGAGAATCGTATTGCCATTTTCATCCACGTAATGGGCATTTGTTACGCTGCCGTCTGCCGATACGGTAAACTCGATATCCGTGCTCTTTGCATAACCGCCAGGCGCCATATCCTCATGGTAGAGGTAGGTCTGTCCGGCTGTCAGGGTGGATGTCATGGTATGGGTGGTGCCATCCGTGGTCCAGGAAGCGACGGTCTGTTTCGTGCCTGCGGTCAGGATGGAAACATTTGCTCCGGCTACTGGGGTTCCGCCCAGATCCTCTTTCGAGAAATCAAAGCTTAATGGATGGTCCCGCATGGTAACGGTCAGTGTTGTGCCAGGTTTTGCATAACGGATGATGAACATCTGGTCAGCAGCTTTCGCGTATCCGGCCGGTGCTTCCTGCTCCTGCAGGTAATACTCCTTGCCGACTACAAGCTGTTTTGTGATCAGGACGCCATCCGCGCTTCCCTTAAATACCAGTTTTTCGCCACGGCGGATGAATCCGTCGTGTTCGGTTGACGGAATCTTGGTATCATATAACGCCTTGACCGGGTTCTTTGCCGCATCCAGAATTGCGAAAATTCCGTCTGCCAGGATGTTGCCCGCCATGTCGGTCTTAACGATCTTCACGCTGATCGGCTCATCCTTTAAAACAACCTTGTTGCCTGCGATCGCAAGATCTCTCTGAGTTCCGGCTGCAAGCAGAATACCGTTCGCATCGTAAACGTCCCCGTTTTCATCCCTTGTCACGGACTCATCCTTGTAGGAATAAGTTCCGTCACCATTCTGGATGATTTCAGTTGGATAGCCGTCACGGTCGTAAAGAACCGTCTTCCCATCTTCATCTACGTAATGCGCATCTGTTACGTTGCCTTCCTCATCTACGGTAAAGACCACATCCACGCTGTATCCGTATCCGTCAGGAGCTGCGGACTCATGGAAGCGGTAAGTCTTGCCAGATTCCAGTTTTCCTTTGATCACATGCTCTGCAGCGGTACTTACCCACTGCTCGATCCGGTTCTCGCCGGTTCCGGTTACTTCGTAGAGTTCGCAGGTCGCGCCCAGCACTTCGTTTCCGGAGAAATCCTGTTTACTGAAGGTGATTCCGTCATTGTGCTTCTTATCTGTCATGATGACATCCACGCGCTCGCCATAGTGGCCGACTGTGAACTTTACATCTTCTGCCGGAAGGTATCCGTCAGGCGGTGTGACCTCATGCAGATAATAAGTATGGTCTGCTTTTAATACCGTCATCCACTGGTTCCAGCCATAGCCGATTCCAAATGCAGTGCCGTTTAAGATATCCGTTACCGGGTTCTTATTCTCATCCAGCACCTGGAAGGTACCGCCAGGTAAGATGTGAGATGGGTCGTTCACGCTGTTCTTTAACAGCCAGATAACCGGGTATTCCGGCTCATTCGGGCCTGGCGGCGGGATGACCGGAGGTTTGTCCGGAGTCTGTACCGGAGTATGTCCGTCGTCCTCTTTATCCGGGATGCCAGGATACTCCTTGTTGCCGCCTTCGCTTCCGTCCGGCTTCTCAGCCTTGACGTTGTAGGTCTTTGCGGTATTCAGATATCCGTTTCCATCATCAGAAGCCAGGAAGGACAGTCTTTCCGGTGCGTTATCCGCAACAACCGCCGTATATGTCACAACGGCTGTTTTGCCCGGCATGATGCGGATCCTTGCGGTATCCGTACCGATACCCATTCCGTCTTCGGAGATATCCTCGCCATCGATCGCGGTAATCCTTAAGTCCTTAAAATACTGACTTACTTCGTCCGCAAATGCGTCGGTTACGAACATCTTTAACGGCAGGTCGCCGGTATTGGTAATCGTGACGTCATAAACAACGGTATCGCCGCGGTGGAAACCGAACTGCTTTGCATCTTCCTTCTCCGGAGCTTCCGTTTTTCTTTCCTTATCCATCTCATAGGATGGAGTCGGAGTTTCCTTATCCGGGGTCTGTACCGGGGTGTTTGCGTCATCAGACTTATCACCCAGCTTATCCGGATAGTCTTTCTTGGTTACGGTAATTTCCTTTACGGTATCACCCTTGCCATCTCCATCTGTGTCTTCGCCACTATATTCATAGTATTTTCCGACTACATTGGTTGTGGTGGCAGTATTGACGTATCCTAATCCGTCATCCGGCGCACTGTTGGATAACAGCTCATCCGCTTTTTCAAGGACCTCCGCCTCATACGTGACAACCGCATAAGCGCCGGCCTTGATCGTGATGTTGGCCTTGGAACCGTTCACACTGTTCAGGGTACCCATATTGGTATTTTCTCTTCCGGATGCGCTGCCATAGAATCTAACAGCGTGTACCTTCGGAGTGGAGAAATTCTTTTTAACCTCAAATGCGTCATCCACATCCATGGTCAAAGCGATCTCTCCAGTGTTTCTGATCGTTACGTCGTAGGTGACACGATCTCCGTGGAAGAATCCGTACTGGTTTGTATCCTTCTTCTCCGGCGCTTCGGTTACCCTTTCCTTCTTCATCTCGTACTCAGGTTCCTTGCCTTCCGGCGTCGGGGTATCCGGCGGAAGTTCATCCGGTGGGGTCTCTACGATGATCTTACGGTTCTGCATCTCTACGATCTGCTCGGAACCGTCCGTATTGACAACAAACTCAATGTCGTAGCTGTAATAATAGCCATCGACGGTCTGTACCTCGTGAAGCGTATAGGTTGCACCAGGCTCCAGGGTGCCGGTCAGTTTAAACTCACCGCTTTCATCCGTTGTCCATTCTGCAACTTTGTCTGCTTCGTCGTAGTCAGCATAAGGAGCCTTTTTCGGTCCTCTGTAAACTGCAAGGACTGCACCGGCTAACGGTTTCTTTGTCTGCTGGTCTACTTTTTTGAATCCTACATCCGTTGGCTTATCCTTCATGACAGCTTCCACGCGGTCTCCATAGTAACCTACGGTAAACTGCACATCTTCTGCCGGAAGGTATCCGTCCGGAGGAGTTACCTCGTGAAGGTAATAGGTCTTACCGGCTTCCAGGACAATGCTCCACTGATTCCAGTTGTAGCCGATTCCGAAAGCAGTTCCGTCCAGAATATCCGTTACCGGATTCTTATCCTCATCCAGTACCTGGAATGTACCGCCAGGCAGGATATGGGACGGATCGTTAACACTTGTCTTCATCAGCCAGATTACCGGGTATTCCGGCTCATCCGGTGTCGGCGGCGGTTACCGGTGGTTCTTCCGGAGTCTGCACCGGAGTATTCGCGTCATCCTCTTTATCCGGGATGCCCGGGTACTCAGTCTTGTCCCCTTCGGTTCCGTCAGGCTTTTCAGCCTTGACTTCAAATGTTTTTGCCGTATTTAAGTATCCGTTTCCATCGTCCATAGCTGCAAAGGATAACCGCTCCGGCGCATTGTCTGCGACAACTGCCTGATAGGTTACGGTTGCTGTCTGGCCTGGCATGATACGGATCTTTGCTGTCTGGTATCCGATACCGAGGCCACTCATGGTTCCGGAAAGGTCCTCCCCTTCAATAGCGGTGATCTTTAAGTCCTCAAAGTAATTCCTTACCTCTGCCGCAAATGCATCGGTTACAAACATCTTTAACGGAAGGTCTCCGGTGTTTGTTACATGCACAGCGTAGGTAACAGTCTCACCGTGGTTAAAACCGAATTTTCCGGTTCCGGTCTTTTCTGGAGCTAAAGTAATACGCTCTTTGTCCATCACATAGGACGGGGTCGGTTCTTCCGGTTTCGGCTCCTGTACCGGGGTATTCGCATCATCCTTCTTATCTTCCAGCTGCTTTGTGACTTCGGTTTTGGTATCCCCTTTACCGTCCCCGTCATGATCTTCGCCGCTGCACTCGTAGTACGTTGTGAAGACGTTTGTGGTGGTTGCGGTATTTAAGTAACCCTTGCCATCGTCTTTTGCTGCATCCGATAAGGATTCTTTCGCGTTGTCCAGTACCTGTGCCTCATAGGTCAGTACGACATGGCCGCCTGCCAGAATGGTGACATTCGCTTTTGAGCCGTCAATCGCATTTAATGTACCCTTGCTGCTGTTCTGGTAACTGGTCTTCGTATCATAGAAACGTACAGCCTTGACCACCGGTGTTGTGAAGTTTTCCGGAATCTCGAATGCATCATCCACGTCCATGGTAATGGTTGTGTCTCCGGTGTTCTTCACCGTTACCTCATAGGTAACGAGATCGCCATGGAAGAATCCAAATTTATGGGTATCTTTCTTGGCCGGAGCGTCGGTTACACGCTCTTTTTCCATTGTGTAATCCGGTGTAGTTCCTTCCGGTACCGGCTGTGACGGCCGTTCATCCGGCGGAGTTTCTACAATGATCTTACGGTTGGTCATAACAACAGTCTGTTCTTTACCATCCGTATTTACAACGAATTCCACATCTTTGCTGTAATAATATCCTTTCACAGTCGCAGACTCATGCAGGACATAAGTCTCGCCCGCTACCAGGTTTGCATCTGCAGGAATCCTGAATTCACCGCTGTTATCTGTCACCCACTCGGCTACCTTATCTGCTTCTGCATACGGGTTGGAATGGTCTGCATTCGGCTCTTTCTTCGTTCCTTTATATACCGCCAGAGTCGCACCCGGCAGGCTTACGCCATCCTGGTCAACTTTCTTAATGATCACGTTGAGCGGTGCATCCTTCATGATGACAGTATTATCTGCCACATCAAATTCTGCACGGACACCTTCTGCGATGACATTTCCATCCGCATCGATGGCGTTGCCGTTTTCATCAATCGTAATATCCGTCTCTCCGTTCTTGTAGGTGCCGTCCGCCTGGACGGTGATTGCAGTCACGTATCCGTTCTGGTCAAAGAGGACCTGCGCGCCCTGCGCATTGATGTAATGAGCCTTGGTCACATTGCCTTCTGCATCCACGGTAAACTCGATATCCGCGCTTCCCGCATATGCGGACGGGGCTTTTAACTCCCGGTACAGATATGTTTTTCCTGGCTGCAGTTTTCCGGATAAGCGATGTGCTGCTTCGGTTTCTGTTGTGGTCCATGTTTCCACAGCCTCGAACGCGCCATCGGCGTTGCGCGTGCCGACTGCTACTTCAGCACCGGTTAAGTACTGTCCATTCAGATCAGTTTTGCTGAACTTGACATCCAGCGTCGGGTCAGCCATGCGGATCGTATTATTGATGACGCGTACTTCTGCTGCATCACCATCGTATCTCGCATTGCGGATCACGCCCTGCTTATCGATCGTAAACAGGATATCTTTCGATACCTTATAACCATCCGGAGCTTTCACTTCATGGTATTTGTAGGTCTTTCCGTATGTCAGGACACCGTCCAATACCTCTGCTTCCGCCGCGGATACCCACTCATGGATCTTTTTGTAGCTGCCGTCTGCCTGCTGTTCGTAAAGCTCTAAGGATGCGCCCTCTAAGACGGTGCCATCCTCTGTGGTCTTTAAGAACCTTGCCGGGATCTTTTCGTTTGTCATGCCGACCTGGATGGCAGCAGACTGGTTGTAGATCGGGGCCGTGAACGGAACAGCCGCGTTATTAACGGAATATCCGTTCGGGGCTTCATTCTCGCGTAACTGGTACTGCTTTCCTGCTTCTAACAGTCTTTCAATGCTTACACCGTCCGCATTTGCGGCAAATGTCAGCTCCTCACCTGCAAGGATCATTCCTTCATGGATGAGTGACGGGATCTGCGTATCGCGGATTGCGGTCACAACATTTCCGTCTCCGTCTAAGATCGTATAGGAACCGCCTGAGATCGCGTTCTTCTCATCGCCGTATTTGGTGATGACCGCTTTGACCGGTGCATCCTTCATAACGACTACATTGCCGGTGACTGCGATTTCCTCAGCTACGCCTTTGGCATGGATCGTTCCATCCGCATCCACTGCATCGCCGTTTTCGGTGATTGTGATCACGGTCGCGCCGTCACGATATGTACCATCTGCGGATTTCGTGATTCCGGTCGGGTATCCGTCCTTATCATGGAGCAGGGTCGTGCCGTTTTCATCCACATAATGGGCTCCGGTCACATTGCCGTTCTTGTCAATGGTAAACTCGATATCATAGCTGTACTCGTATCCTGGAACGGTTGCTTCCTCGTGGTAAAGATAGGTAGCATTTGCGGTCAGGGTATTTACCATTTCATGTACAGATCCAGTTTCGCTCTGCCATCTGTCGATCTGTGTCGTGGTGCCATCTGCATTTTTCCGTGAGATCGTGCAGACTGCTCCTGCGATTTCCTCTCCTGCGAAGTCAGTCTTCTCGAAGGATACGCGTACCGGATCATCCTTCATGATGATGACGTTGTCGGTTACCGGAAGCTGTACGTTGGCGTCTGTTACAATCACCGTTCCGGCTGCGTCAGTAAGGTCATTTCCTGTCTTCGTCAAGGCCTGTCCGTTTAAGGTGTAGCTTTCACCTGCTAAAGTCTCGCTGTAAATAACCTGAGTCGGCCTGCCGTCAGTGCCATATACCAGACTCTTTCCGTCCTCATTCACGTAACGCGCATTGGAAATTGTTCCATCTGCATTTACGTGGAACCGGATTGATACTGCGTATGCGTATCCGTTCGGAGCGGTGACTTCCTTATAAAGGTAGTCCTTGCCTGCTACTAACAGGCCTTCCGTCCGGTGCGGACCGTCTGTCGTACTGGTGAACCGGTCAACGACTTCCCAGTTTCCGTTTTTCAGAATACTCAGTTCACAATCTGCTCCTGCGATTTCCGTACCGGCATAATCCGTTTTTTCGAAGGATCCGACGATCTTTTCGTTATAGATCGGTGCCTGCACATCTTCTCCATAATGGCTGACTGTGAACGCTATATCTCCATCCGGGAGCTTGTATCCGTCCGGAGCCTTAATCTCTCGTAAATAATAGGTATGGTCTGCTTCCAGTACGATATCCCACTCTTTCCGGGTACCGTCCATGGTAAACTTTCCATCTTTATCCTCATCGGAGATCTGAGTGATCACAGTTTCGGTACCATCGTCCGCTTTTGCGATCACCTGATAAGTACCGCCTGGAATGATATCCTTGTCTGCGCTGCCTTCCTGCGCCTTATCACCCTTCAACAGCCATACAAACGGATATGCCTTTTCATCCGGTTCCGGAGGGAATTTATCCGGCGGAGTAACAACTTTGATTTCACGGTTGCGCATTTCCACGGTCTGTTCGCTGCCGTCCGCATTTACCGTAAATTCTACATCATAGCTGTAATAATAGCCTTTTACTGTTTCCTTCTCGTGTAAGATGTAAGTCTTTCCCGCTTCCAGGACTCCATTTAACCGATATTCGCCAGTTGTATCTGTCGTCCATTCAGCCACGACCTTGTCCCCATCCAGTACCTGCAGGACAGCGCCGGCGAGTGACTCTCCGGTTGTGGAATCTACCTTTTTGAGCTTCACGTCTGTGCGGCGATCCTGCACAATGATGCGATCTGTCGCACCGTCAGAAGATACCGTGAATTCAATCGGTGCAGAGATTGCATAACCGGTTGGGGCGGATGCCTCTGTTACATAGTAGGTTTTTCCCGCTTCCAGAACACCGGCAAATGCAGTTGCGGCCTTCTCGGTTGTCCATGTTAACGGATTACCATTCTGATCAAGAACCACATTTCCGTCCACGTCCGTAATGGATAAAACGGCTCCTGCCCGTGCCCGCTGAATCTTCTGGTCGAGTTTTGTGATTTCTACGTTGGTCGGACGGTTCAACAGAATGAAATTGGTCACTCTGCATTTATCATCCAGACTGAAGCCGTAGCTTGATAATTTGTAGTCTCCATCTGTCAGTTTTAATATTTCATTGAAATAGTAAGACTGGTTTTTCTTTAGTAAAGCACGTTCTGCCGTAATGCTTCTGTGGCTGGTGAACAGTGCGTTTACTGTCGCTTTATCTGCGATGGTTCCTTCCGTATTGGAAGATTCTGTGCGGAATCCTTCTGATGCCGGGACATCCATTTTGATGCTGTACTTGGTATCCGCATTTAATCCTGTGATGACCAGATAATCATTTCCGGTCAGGATTGCTTTCAGCTCTTTTTCCTTGCCAAATGCATAGAACACACCGTTGCTCAGTCTTGTGCGGTAATAATATCCGCCAGGAAGTGCATTTCCATCCTGATCTGTTAAGGTTACCGTATACTGGAACTGCGCAGTACTGTTCTCCGGATCAGAGCCGGTTACTGCATTGGCAATCACAAGGGAGTCATTCTCCGCCATCGCACCAGTCTGTCCGCTGACAACAACCGGGTTCAGGTAGCTGATGGTCGTTTCTCCGATCTCAGCCTTCATCTCTACGGATACATTGGCATTCTTGTTTACGGATGCCACTACCAGTAAAGTACCGGATTCTTTTGTTGTCTCGTACATATAGCCGCCCTTGTACTGCAGGGTGCCTGGGTCCGTACGCTCAAGTGTCAGTCCGGTTCCAGGATAAACAATGATCTGCTTACCCTTGCCGACGTAATCGATCCGGTAAGTGATGTTGTCCCCAACTTTGACACCGGAATGGTCCTTGCCGGCACGGCTGATATCATCAATGCTGATAGAATCCTCATTGTCGGATTCCGGATTTAAAATTGTTACATTACTGTCGTTGGATGCGATCTCATAGATCACGCGGCCGTTTTCGTCCGTGATATTAATTCTTGAGTCGCTGACTGCCTGTGTCCAGATAACTACTTCCCCGTCTGCCGGGTCGGCGATCATCTTAATGGAATCAACAATCTGCTGAGTCGTATCGGATAAAGTGACTACCGTTTTAATATTATAACGGTGACCCTCTGCCACTTCGCTTTCCATTAACAGGACGCGTCCATTCTTCTCCACGCCGCGCTCAAAAGAGTTTCCTGTTTCAAGGTCAGTGATAACGGCTTTGACACCCACTGCCCTTCTGGTATGGGTCGTCATGGATTCAACTGCTCCGGTTTCATCCGCAGTAAAGGAAATAAATCCGTTTTCAGCCGGGTCAAACCAGATCTTATCGATTCCAAGGCCATTTTCATTGGTGTGGAAGAATACATCGTTCTGCATGGTGTATCCTGCCGGGACGGAAACTTCGTGAAGCACGTAAACGCTGTCCGGGGTAATGCCGGTCAGTCCGTGTTCTTCTTCCTTTGCGTCTACCGTCCAGGTCCACTCTGTTTTCTTGTTTCCATCTGATTTCCATGCTCCATTCTCATAAACTGCTTTTGTTAATTCCAGTTTTGTTCCCGGAACGGATAAATGGGAATCAAAATCTTTCTTGGAAATGGACATCTGTGATTTTTCATTCTGGATCACGAAGACTCCATCCCGCAAAGCATCGTCTTTGTTATTGAACATCTCGCATACATATCCGTCTACGGTCTGTTCGCTTAATGTGAATTCATGCTGGGTCGCATTTAATGCGTATCCGGTCGGGGCGGAAACTTCCTTCAACAGGAACGTATACGGAACGAACTTTCCATCTTTGCTGATTCTTCCCGTATCCGCGATGTTCATGGATGCTTCGCCGTTTGTGTCGGTTACCAGCGTACCGATCACGGTACCGGTGTCTTTGTTGCTGATCTCGAAAACGGCATTTTCCAGAACTTTTCCGTTCTCATCTATTTTCTTAACCTTTGCCGCTACCGGCGCCGGTTTGTTGACCAGGCTGACTCCTGCCAGTTCTGTGTCCGTTGTCTGGCCGGTGATCTGGAACTCTTTGACTGCTGCCGATAACATATAGTTTAACGGCTGTTTCTCCACCAGATAATACCATCCGTCCTGGACATCCTTTACTGTATGCGGTTTTAACTGCCCGATCTGTTCCTTCCGGATCAGTTCCTTCTGATATTCATATTCTGTATAGGAACCATCTTTTCCGGTTGTGAAGTCATCTACCAGGGCTGCGCCATCCGGGACATTGCCATCTTTGAACGCATTGTCCGAATCTGCAATCTGCTGTTCACTGCGATAAAGTGCCAGTTCAACATCCCCAATGACTGCAGCCTTGGCCGGGTCATCGGTGTAATGCACTTCATTTTCGTAATATCCTGCGAAATAGCGTCCTGCACCGTCTACGATATATTTGGACAGTTTCAATTCTCTTTTCCGGTTTTCGATATCAAAGATCTGAATGTCGTCCGTTTCATCTACCGTAATCTGTTTATCAGCGGCTTTTGCGAATCCTTCCGGAACTTCAATCTCCTTTACCGTATATTTGCCGGCTGCAAGATAATCGAACCGTCTGGTTCCGTCTACCGTCAGATAAGTTACGGCATTTCCTGCGATGGTGCGATAGTCAAACTGATAGTCCATAATATAGGACTGGTAGTCCGCGGAACTGGAATCATCATCGACAGATGCGCAGATGTGCATAACGGTGCCATTGCTGACATTCCAGAACTGATCGCCCATGCTGGTCGTTTTTGCTTTATCCTTGGTGGCTTTTAAAGTCACCGGATACTCAAACGTATCGGAAGTTTTATCCCGGCCTTCATCTGCGTAAGCGTTTTTGAATTCTTCCGGCGCATCGTCCGGTACAACTCCATTTGCCACGGTGATCACCGTACCATCGGAAATCTGCCACTGCTCTTTCGCATCTGTCGAACCGGCCTTCAAGGTTGCCGTGCGTTTTACGTTCCAGGTGAGCGTTTCCATATCGCTGGCGCCATTGTTATATGCGTTCTGGAACAGTTCCGTAAAGGAAGTGTAATCCGGTCCGCCTGCCCCGCCCTTAAAGAGTGAGGTTACCGCCCTCATCGCTCTTGCAAAGAAACCGGTATTCATCGGCGCCTGCTTTGCAGCTCCGCCATTTGTATAATCACTGGCATCATCCGTATACCAGTCCGCTACCAGAGTACCGTCCTTGTCGTACAGGCCCAGTTTTGCACGGCTTGCGTTCGGCAGCAGCTTTCTGGTCCCATCCTCTTCCGTCATGTACTTTTCGATCTCTACTTTCGTATGTTCGTCCGTCATGCTGAAGAGCTGTACGCCTTCGTACTCTCCGACCGTGATGGTCTGCGGCTTCATGGTTACGTATCCGGATGGAGTCCGGACCTCAGTGATCGTGTAAGTTCCCTTCGGAATGCCTTCCAGGAAAAGCGGTGTTGTGGTATCAAATTCAATGTACCAGGTGCCGCCGCTGTTCTTTTTCGTAAAATTCGTACAGGAAGTGATGGATACCCAGTCACTGAAGGCTTTTTTCGTTGCCTGGTCTTCACCCTTCATGGATAACACTGCACCCGGCACGTGGCCATAACCATAAGCGCCCTTTTCTTCCTGTTTTGTTACGGTATCGCCTGCTGCCGTTTTTACGGTCTCACCATTTCTTCGCAGATTCTTCGTATAATTATCTGTTCCGTCTACTTTGACGATCTCAACCTTAATGGTCGTATCCGTCATTTCAGTTGTCTGGACATTTGTATTTTCATTCATGGTGATCGCTACCGGCATGGCTTTTACATATCCGTCCGGTGCTGCGAGCTCTTCCATGATATACAGGGAACGCGGCAGTCGTTTTAACATATCCGCCTGTCCGCCTGAGGTAGTCTGATCAGAATATACGTCATTTCCTGTTAACCCGTCGGCGGAAATCGTATTCTTTTTAGCGGCTGTGTTACCTACCGTGTCTACCTTCTGGGTATCAAATGGGTCGTTCGGAGTATTTTCTCCGGTTACCCAGGTATTATTGATCAGGTAAGCATCGCCCAAGCGTCTGTACAGAACATTGTCCGTGGAATGGATATCACCGCTTCCGGAACGGAAAGCGCCGCCATTTGCATCAAACGTAACGGTAACTTCTTTTGTGGTTCCGGTTGCCGCCTTCCCAGAATACCATTTTGCTTCCTGCTCCGGAGACATGGTGTTGTTCTGGTTTCTCCAGTAGGCTTTTACGGTCTTTCCGTCTACCAATGTGTTCGGTTCCACCAGCCAGCCTGCAAATACATAACCGGATCTTGCCGGTACCGGTACGGTCTGGCTGCCGTTTACAATGTAGTTTCCATCCATATCGACGGTCACCTTGATCGTCTGCTGGTTGGAGTACTGATAATGTGTTTCCTGATTGAATGGGTCGTCTTTATCCCCATTATACAGGTCACTGTGATTGTTGATGACATAGGCATTCTCATTCCAGTCATCCAGTCCGTCTTCATAGACGTATCCCAGATACTCTTCATCATCGTAATCGTATTTATCGGAACCTTTTGTATATGTCTCCTTGGAAACGCGGTTGTATACCGGGTGTCCGTTTTTATCCAGTACCGGGTTGAGGGTGTTCTCGAATTTACCATCTTTTAACGTTCCGAAAACATATTCATCCGCGGTATCCGCATTAATGGTAGCCGGTCTGGTCGTAATGATCTTCTGGAAGTAATGGCTTCCTTTCGTGTTATCGTCCGCGTTACCGGTGCCGTCATAGAAGGTATTGACTGGCCACACGAAGATTTTTACGTCCTTATCAGAGTTGAAATCATCGTTGGTACCATGAATGTTATCATGGGAATCCTTTTTCTCAATGGATTCCACCAGATACGCGATACCGGTGGTCGGGTCTACCAAAGAATCGCGGTTGCCGTCTTTATCCAGATGGTACATCCGCATGTCCTTATCCTGTTTTCCGTCCTCATCATAGAAACGGAACATCTTCTCACGCTGGGAATAATGGATGTTCTTAAAATTTCCGCCCGTGAATTCAAACACAGGGGTCGTTTCGCCATCCTCAAATGCGTAAATTGAGAAATCGCGGTTATCGTACTGGTCCGCATTGATCACATTGCCGTTTTTATCAAATCCGTATACGGAATCTGCCTTGTTGTAGCGCTGCGATCCGAAGATCTCATCAATTTTTTTCGCATTGCTGGTACCAACGGTTGTTTCGTACTCATCGTTGGTCGTAACATGCAGGTTATCGAAACTGTAAAACAGGATCGGGGTATCTTCTCTCTGTATCGTCTTTGCGATCCAGACACCGTCCCCCTTATCGTTGATGGCATCCTGATAATTGTAATTGTCATCCACTTCGGTCCCGTTTTCGTCCGTGGTGACTTTGGATTCATCTTCTTTCTGCTTCACATACTCGATCCGGCTGCCAGCATAACCCTTGTTGACGTAAACCATTTCAACGTTGCCGGATCCCGCAGAACGCTCCACGGTCACACCGAGCCATTTATTATCCTTATCATACTCAGTTCCCGGATTATAATTGATTTCCAGTGCGTCGTACAACGTCATGGTTGCGCCCGCAACATAACGGTTCGTGTCATTTGCTGTTTCCAGAGTCTTTGTGACATACGCATAACCTTCAAAAATTCCCTGCTGGTTATACTTAATGTCAATCTCTTCATCCGTGCCCTGGAGTTTTCTCTTTGTCAAGTACTCCAGAGTACCCTTTAACCACCCATATCCCAGATAAGTCCCGTCCTTGCTTCTCGCAAGCTCAATCTGGTTTTCCCCGTACTGCTTGATCAGGGCATTTTCCGCTCCTTCAATACGGCCGGATACTTTATAGGTGATCGTATCCGCGAGGGTGCTTTCCACCGTTTTCGGGTTCAGCCCCTCATGCGCTCCCTGTGCCGTCTTTACTTTGGATACCTGCAGACGCAGCGGTGTATCGTTGACATACACCTCTTCCGTATGAATCGTATCCTGCGGTTTGTTCCCGTTCGGCGTTGTTCCGTCCGGGTTGACCGGCTTTTGTGTAGACACGGCATAGGCACTCATCGTGCCGAGACTTGGCACCACATTCTGAAATGCCATAAAACCGGCTAACAATACACATAGTCCGCGCTGCGGAAGTGATCGTATGCCAGTCCGGCGTTCCAAACTGTCTGGTTTTGTTACACGCATAGCTTTTCTCCTTTCTCTTCGTGTCTTTGTTCAGTATGTCGCATCTTTCTGATTTGTGTCTTTTCTGTGATCGGAATTTTTAATTATTTTTCCGGACATAAAAATACCGCGGAGAGGATGAAGTTCCGCGGTATTTTTGGAAATATTTTCACTCGATTTCCACGAGCTGAGAAAAAATGGGAATATATGCATGAGGTCCGGCGCTGCCCCGCGCTTTGAGGGGCTCTATATGAAAGAAAGGAGTATGTTTTTTGCGCCGTTCTCATGTTTTCAGTATGTCGGATATTTCCATATTGGCCTTTTGCCCTGAATTTTTGCGGATAACACTTTTTGGTCATTTTTTGATGTGCGCATGAACGGATGATGACCATTTTTTGTTATCCGCAAAACTTTCACGAGC
>ERZ780223.499-NODE-499-length-43923-cov-6.664835_pt1 | contig 43923 bp, 54 predicted proteins | sample MGYA00511016_ERZ780223 | MGnify/ENA primary metagenome ERZ780223 (study PRJEB29588, sample SAMEA2159032) | human gut metagenome | biome: human gut; feature: human-associated habitat; material: faeces | place: Denmark | collected 2008/2010 ... | reverse complement strand
AAATGTAACAATATAAATAAATTTATTAAAGTTTTACAAGATTCTGCCGTTAATACAAATATAATATAACATTTTGCATCAAATGTTATGTGGTATTTGAAGGGTAGGAAGAGTTCCATTTTACAAACTTGATTATTTATTGGAAGTGTATTAGAATACCAGTAAATAATTTAGAGTTGAGGGAATTAGTTGATATGAAAAAAGCTTTAATGATTGCGTCTGTATTATTCATTGCAGTTGTTTCTACTGCTTGTATAAACAATATGGCGGTGCAGGAACTTAATAATAAGGCTGCAGAATATATGCAGAAAGGCGATTATGAATCAGCTATGAACAGACTTCAAGCCAGTCTTGATTTAGACTCAACTATGTATGAAACGTATTATAACCTTGGTGTTGCTGCAATTAATGCAAATAAATATGAGAAAGCTATTGAAGCTCTTGAAGGCGGTATAAAAATAAAACCTGATTATGCAGATTTCTATTACTCTCTGGGACTTGCTCAGACAAGCCTCGCTGATGAAATTATAGAAAATAGCGAAAAAGAACTTTCAGAAGGTGAAAAAAATGCAGAGATTGTAAATACAGAACCTAAAAAAGAATTATCTGATGAAGATAAGGCTAAGGTTGCTGATTTAAAAAAACAGGCTGCCGAAAATCTAACTAAATATCTGGAAATGAACCCTAATGGAGAAGATAAGCAGACTGTAGAAGAATTAATTAAAGAAATAAACTCTTATTCAGAAGAAAGTTCTGCTAAGGTAGAAGAATAATGTTTACATCACCATCACAAATCTTATGCACCATATTTGGTGTTAATATATATTATTATGGCGTCATAATGGCACTTGCGATTGCCACAGGAGTTCTTGTCGCTGATTGGGCCGGAACAAAGTATTTTGGGCTAAAGAAAGAAACCATTATTGATTTAGCTCCGTATATAATAACCTTTGGAATTTTAGGTGCAAGAATTTACTACTGCGCTTTAAATTACGGTTTTTATTTAAGATTTCCGACCGAAATAATTGCAATCCGCCATGGCGGAATTTCAATACACGGTGCAATGCTGGGCGGAGCTTTAGGATTGTGGCTGTTTGCAAAAAGACATAAACTTAATCCGATTAAATTATGTGACACTTCTGTCATTGGACTATCTATTGCTCAGGCAATAGGCAGATGGGGAAACTTTTTTAATTCAGAAGCTTTTGGTGCGCCGACAAACCTTCCGTGGAAACTCTATATAGCACCGCAGTACAGACCAATACCTTATCAGGATTACCAGTATTTCCATCCTGCATTTTTATATGAAAGTATTCTGGATTTAGCAGTTTTTGCAATATTACTTGTACTTACAAAAACCGGAAGATTAAAAAAAGACGGCAATTTAACATTAATATATTTGATTTTGTACTCACTGGTCCGCATATTTGTTGAAATGTTCAGACTTGACAGTGTAATGTATATATTAGGTGTTCCGGTTGCAATATTTGTATCCGTTGGTATAATTATTGTATCAACAGCAGTGTTTATTTATAACGTAAAGAGAGGTTAAGCATGAAAAAACTATTAACAATATTATCATTATCTGCATTATTAATGACTACAGCAGCATATGCAGCTCCGGAAGCTCAGAAAATTGCTGTTGTTGATATTCAAAAAGTTGTGGCAGCATCATCACAGGTAAAAGCTCTAAAAGCCTCACAGGATGCTAAAAATAAAGAATTAACCGCATTCATTAAAAATGCACAGGCAGACGTAAATAAACAGACAGATACTAAAAAGAAAAAATCTCTTGCTGAATCATATGAAAAACAGCTTAAACAAAAAAGAGAAGCTAATGTAAAAGAATATACAACTAAATTAAAAGCAGCTGATGCAAACATAACAGCTCAGATAGGTAAAAAAGCTACTGAACTCGGATACACAATGGTATTGCCTAAATCTGCAGTTGTTTGGGGCGGAGATGACATCACTGATACTATATTAAAGGTTATAAAATAGAAACAATGAAAGCAGTTTTATTTTACGGTCCGCAAGATATAAGATATGAAGAAACCAGAATCAAACCTTTAGAAAAAGGGGAGATTCTGGTTAAAATTCAAGCAGCATTGACCTGCGGAACAGATGTAAAAACTTTTAGACGCGGCCATCCTGTTTTAATAAAAAATATCCCGTCAGGTTTTGGACATGAGTTTTCCGGTATTGTTGAAAAGGTTGCTGACGATGTCAAAAATGTTAAGGTCGGTGATAGAGTTGTATGTGCCAATTCTGCTCCTTGCGGAGAATGTTTTTATTGCAAACGCGGAGAATATAATCTCTGTGAAAATTTAAATTTATTAAACGGCGCATACGCTGAATATATTGTTGTTCCAGAAAGAATTGTAAAAAAGAATACTTTGATTTTACCACCCAGTCTTCCTTTTGAAAAAGCAGCTTTTTCAGAACCGCTTGCTAATGTTGTACACGGAGTTGAAAGAACAGGAATTAAAGCAGGAGATAGTGTTGGTATAATAGGCATCGGGCCTATTGGTTTAATGTTTGCACGTCTTTGTAAATTAAAAGGAGCAAGAGTTATTGTAGCAGGTAGAAATCCAATTAAGCTTAAGCTTGCAGAAGAATTTGCACATGCAGATGAAATCGTTGATTTAAAGAAATACTCCAATCCTGAAATAATTTTCAAAGATTTTTCTGATGAGAAAAAAGGACTTGATGTCGCAATTGAATGTGTTGGTATGCCGGAGATTTGGGAACTAATATTCTCCTGCGTTAGACCAGGTGGAACTGTTCATTTCTTTGGCGGCTGCAAATCAGGTTCTAAAGTGTGCTTTGACACAACGAAGATGCATTATGGCGATATGAGATTGATGAGCGTGTTCCATCACACACCTAAGTATTTCCGTCAAGCTCTTGATTTAATCGCTTCCGGCGACATTGAGGTTGAGAAACTTATTACAGCAGAACTTCCGCTTGATAAAGTTGAATATGCAATGCAGCAGCATATTGCAGGAAATGCAATAAAATTTCTAATTAAACCTTTCAACTCTTAATTTAACAATTCTGCTGGATTCTGTTTCTGTAACACAATACGAGAAATATTCATCTTGTATCTGGTCATTTGCCTGTGCAATTTTGCCGAGTTTTTTTACAAAATACCCGCCAATTGTTGTTACATCCTCATCGTTTAAAGCAACATTGAAGAACTCGCAGAATTCATCCATACGCATTTTTCCGCACACTTCAAACACATTTTCTGTTAATGGCTTTGCATCAACTTCCTCATCTTCGTCAAATTCGTCCTGAACTTCTCCGAGAATTTCTTCCATAATGTCTTCATGAGTTATAAGTCCGCTTGTTCCGCCAAATTCGTCTATTACTACGGCAATCTGCGATTTATGTTTTTTAAATTCATGAGCCACTTTATCAATAGGCGTTGTTTCTGGAACGAACTGTATCTCTCTTAAAAGAGCTGTAATTTCAAAATACTGATTTTTTACAATAAGCGGATAGATATCTTTTATGTGGATAAAACCTATTATATGATCCAAATCACCTTCATACACAGGATATCTTGTATACTGGTTTTCTATAATTATATTATTGAGTTCTTCAATAGAAATATCTTTTGCAACACAAACCATATCCGTTCTTGGAACCATAACCTGTGCAGCTGTTAAATCAGAAAATTTAAAAACATTTTGCAATATTTCCGCTTCTTTTTCATTAAGTACACCACCCTTGCAGCTTGCATCAATAAGCATATTTAACTCTTCAGTAGTATGAACCATATGGTGTGAATTTGCAGGTTCTATGCGGCATAAACGGAGCAGAAAATTTCCTAAACCGTTTAACAAAAAGATTAACGGTGCAAAAACTTTTGTAATAACAAACATTGGTTTAGCGACCCACAAAGTAGTTTTTTCAGGGTATTGAAGCGCTATTGATTTTGGCATTAATTCGCCAATCACAACATGAAGAACCGTTATCATTGCAAATGCTGCCGATACAGAAACAGTATGCGCCGCTATAGTATCCAGCTTTCCTGGAAGGAATGAAAAAAGCGGATGTATAAGCGTTGCCAGTGTAGATTCACCAACCCAGCCTATACCCAAACTTGCAATTGTTATACCTAACTGAACTGCCGCAATATAACGGTCAATATTTTTTACGGCATCAAGGGCAAGTTTTGCATTAAAGTTACCTTCATTTGCCAGCTGCTGTATTCTTGTCTTCCGCACACCAACCAGCGCAAATTCCGCAGCTACAAAAAAACCATTCAAAAACAATAAAAAGGCTATTACTAACAAATTAAATAAAAGCATTGTTTTATAATACTATAAATTTTATAAAAAATCAAAAGGCGGAAAATCCGCCTCTTAATTACTTGCAAAAAGTTTCGGCATAGAACACGCCAGATCCGAAAGCACCACTGTGTTTCTTAATAATTTCCATAGCCCCGTCATAGGTAACTTCTCTTGCCCAATCTCTCTGTAATTCACATAAAACCTGCATCCAGGTTACAGGGACTGCACCCGCCTGCATCATTCTGCGTACACCAGCTTTGTGAATTTGCTTGGACTGACCGGCTGATGTATCTTCAAGAAAATAAACTTCATAACCTTCTTTAAGCATCGAAAGCACTGGAAAAGTTAAACAGACCTCTGTCCAGAGAGCACCTACTATAAGTTTCTTTCTGCCTAATTTCTTTATTGCCTCTCTCGTTGGCGCATCTTCCCACGTATTAAGAGTAGTTCTGTCATAAATAGGAAGATTTGGGAAAACTTCCGTAACTTCCGGCACCATTTTACCGCTGAAACTATCTGCTCTAACTGTTGTTAACACTGTCGGAATGTCAAAGAGTTTTGCAGTCTTGCATATGCCGGAAAGGTTATTTAATAAGACAGCTCTATTCATAGACTCGACGCCGAAAACCATTTGCGGCTCATAATCTATTAAAACTAATCCTGCATTTTCAGGACTTAGTAATTCATAAATCCATTTACGATCGAACATTATTTACTCCTTATTTTTGTACACAAAACAGATTAATATCAAAGATTGTATTTTATAATCCGCCAACTTAACAAAATACTTGATATACTTGTTGGTTTTAGTTATCATTATTGATACAGACGAAAAGGTAATTAAAAAGGGGATATTTATGAGCGGACACTCAAAATGGTCAACAATTAAACATAAAAAAGCTAAAACAGATTCTTTGAGAGCTGCTGAATTTCAGAAATTTTCACGTGAAATTATTGTAGCATCTAAACTTGGCGGACCTGACCCGGCAGGTAATTTCCGGCTCAGAACTGCTATTGAAAAAGCAAAAGCAGCAGGACTCCCGAATGATAATATTAAAAGAGCTATTGAAAAAGGCTCAGGAGCCGGTAACAATGAAAACTACGATGAAATGATTTATGAAGGCTATGCAGCCGGAGGCGTTGCTGTTGTTATTGAAGCTATGACTGACAATAAAAACAGAACAGCAGGAGATATTAGAAGTTACTTCACAAAATTCAACGGTAACCTTGGCGAAACTGGATGTGTAGGCTGGATGTTTGATAAAAAAGGATGTATTACTTTCAACAAAGATGATGTTGATTACGAAAAATTATTCGAAGCGGCAATAAACCTTGATGCAGAAGATATCGTTGAAGAAGATGATGAATATAAAGTTTATACTTCAATTCCAAATCTCCAGCCTGTAGCTGAAGGACTGGAAGCAGAAGGATTTAAATCAACTTCTGCAGAATTTACAAGAATTCCGCAAAATACAATTGAAGTAACAGATGAAAAAACTGCTATTAACATTATGAGATTACTCGGCAGACTTGAAGAACACGATGACGTACAAAATGTTTATGCAAATTTTGATATTGATGATAGTTTAATGGAAAAAATAGAAGCATCTCTATAGGGGTAAATGCAATAGGGTAAGGAGGAAACAAATTATGATGAACATGATGAATATGATGAAACAGGCTCAAAATATTCAGAAAAAACTGAAAGAAACTCAAGATGAGCTTAATAAAATGGATATTTCAGGAGAAGCCGGCAATGGTTCTGTGAAAGTTATCTGCGACGGTAAAGGTTTATTCAAATCAATTAAGCTTTCAGCAGAAGCTATTAATCCTGAAAACCCGTCTTCTGTATCAGAAGATACAATTGAAATGTTAGAAGATATTATCACGACAGCTATCAATCAAACTTCTGGGAAAGCTATTAAGGTTATGGAAGAAAAAATGAAAGCTGTAACAGGCGGTATCTCAATCCCGGGCTTATTCTAGGTGCTACGCACGTAGACATTAGGTCGGTTGGCAATTCTAAAACGACAAGATTGTAGTACAACTACAAGTCAACCTCTAAATAGGACTACAAAATGATTTATCCAAAATCTATAGCAGCATTAATAGAACAATTTCAAAAGTTTCCATCCGTTGGCCCAAAATCGGCTCAACGGATGGCTTTTCAGGTTTTAAAAATGCCTGTAAGCGAAGTCGAAAAGTTTGCAAACGCAATACTTGATGCCAAACGCAGTGCAAAAACCTGTGAAATTTGTTTTAATATTTCAACACAGAGCCCGTGCGAAATCTGCGAATCAACAAACCGCAACCGCTCTGTGATTTGTGTTGTCGCAGAAACAAAAGACCTAATCGCAATTGAAAAAACAAATGAATACAGAGGTTTGTATCATGTTCTGCAAGGTTTAATCTCACCGATGGATGGAATTGGAGCAGAAGATATCCGGATTAAAGAACTGCTTACAAGACTCACAAATGAAGAAGTTCAGGAAGTTATACTTGCGCTTTCCCCTTCCGTAGAAGGAGAAGCAACAAGTCTTTATTTAACAAAATTAATTAAACCTTTTGGAATAAAAATATCCAGAATTGCATTCGGACTTCCTGTCGGAGCAGATTTGGAATACGCAGACGAAGTTACACTTGCCCGTGCAATAGAAGGCAGAAGAGAATTATAAACTAACTCCTTTAAAAGCTTTTATACCGAGATATTTACCACCGGCCCCAAGCTCTTCTTCTATTCGGATAAGTTCGTTGTATTTAGCAAGTCTGTCTGTTCTTGAAAGCGAGCCGGTTTTTATAAGTCCGCAATTAACAGCAACTGCTAAATCTGCAATAAAGCTGTCTTCCGTTTCTCCGGAACGATGAGAAATGACTGCACTGTAGTTATTTTCTGAAGCAAGAAGTACTGCCTCCATTGTTTCAGTCAATGTACCTATTTGATTAGGTTTAATCAAAATAGAATTAGCGGCTTTTTTCTCAATACCTTCAAGCAGGCGCTTTGTATTAGTTACAAATAAATCATCTCCTACTAATTGGCATTTATTGCCCAATTTTTGTGTTAAATTCTGCCACCCTAGCCAATCATCCTGAGCAAGCCCGTCTTCTATCGAAATTATTGGGTAATCTTGCACAAGCTCTGCCAGATAGTCAATCATTTGTTCAGAAGTCATTTTTTTATTTTCGCCTTTTAGATAATACTGACTCAAAGAACAAACACCGCCGGAGCATTCACCTTCTTCATATAGTTCAGAAGCTGCAACATCAAGACAGAGTTTAACATTATTAGTATTGTAGCCTGCTTTTTCTATAGCTGATATGACAACTTCTATCGCATCTCTTGTTGAATTTAAATTTGGAGCGAATCCGCCTTCATCTCCGACCGTTGTTGCCAGCCCTTTTTCATTCAAAATAATCTTTAGGGTATGAAATATTTCTGAGCCTGCCTGCAATGCTTCACTAAAAGTAGTCATTCCTACGGGAGAAATCATAAATTCCTGAAAATCAATATTATTATTTGCATGCGCCCCGCCGTTTAGGATATTCATCATTGGAGTAGGTAAAACTCTTCCGTTTAAACCTCCCAAATACCTGTATAAAGGTATTCCTAAGGCTTCCGCACCGGCCCTTGCACATGCCAGAGAAACCGCAAGCATTGCATTTGCACCGAGAGTAGATTTATTAAAACTACCGTCCATTTCCATCATTAAGCCATCGATAAGCTGCTGGTCAAAAGCATCCTCACCAAGAAGATTTGGTGTAATAATAGAATTGATATTATCAATTGCTTTTTGTACACCTTTGCCCATATATTCACCTTTGACATTATCACGCAGCTCTTTTGCTTCATAAATACCGGTGGAAGCGCCAGAAGGGACAGATGCCCTGCCTATTGAACCGTCAATAAGCTTTACATCAACCTCTACTGTAGGATTTCCTCTTGAATCAAGAATTTGCCTTGCTCTGATATCTTCTATTTCGCACATAATTTTATCTCCTTCCTGCAAAGAAGTTTATTCAAGTATATTAATAAAATCTATCCTACAATCAGATATATTTTTGATTTTTTCAGAGAAATGAATATAATATAAATATGAAAAAGTTTTTTATCTGTTTAATCATAATGAGCTTTGCCCTTCCATCCCACGCTTTTTTCTGGAACAAAAAAGATAAAGCGCTGGAAAAAGAGTTGCAGGGTAAGGGTTATGCCGGAACTTTACCCAACCTTGGAGATAAAATAGAAAAAACTAAGACAAAAGTAACAACCCCGATTTTTGAATCGCAGGACGGGTTTAATAATCCTGCTGATTTAAAGCCGGTTCCTAAAGATAATCCGGCCTTCATTAACATTATTCAGAAAAAAGATAAGACTTCAGAATTTACCAATGATGCAGCTGAAATCATCCCGATGCTTGAAAAGCTTGTCGACTGCATAGATGATAACGAAAATTTACAGCTTTTTATTACAAAAGCCAATCTGTTAACATTAAACATTGATAACCTTACTGAAAAATACAATGGGAAACCGGAAAGCTACTACGAATCATTCAGAAAGCTGCAGGAAGTTAACAGGTATGTTAAATCAATTGCTGCGCTCAGACGTGAAGCTGTAACTTACCAGAGATATCTTGCTTATTCCTCAAGCGGGTCAATCTACAATCCCGATAACATAAATCAGCAGCTTCAATATTTGCTTGAAGAATTAAACTCTGCAATTCTCTTGTTAAGAAGTGAGGGATAGCCTATAGCCCGCTAATGTAAATAATAACCCCAGAAGGCAGCTTAACAGCATATAACCAGCCCCGTGAATGATTTTGCCGTCTTTTAGAAAGGAAAAAACTTCATAATTAAAAGTGCTGAATGTTGTCAAACCTCCCAGAAACCCGACTGTTATAAATAATTTTAAGTGCTGAGGCAAAAGCGCAGTTTTGTTTAAAGTAAGCCCCAAAATGTATCCTATAGCAAAACATCCAATGATATTAACGGCAAAAGTGCCAACATAAGTCATTCCGAACAATCTTCCTGCACCTAAAGTCATCAAATACCTTGTTACAGCACCTATGCCTCCCCCTGCAAATACTGCCAATAGTTCATATAACATTTAAACCTCTTTCCACGTAGGGCCGCAATTTACATCAACAACAAGAGGTACTCTAAGAGGAATATTTTTCAGTTCCATACATCTCATTACAAGCTCTTTTACAATTTCCAACTCCTCTTTTGGTACTTCAAATACAAGTTCGTCATGAACCTGCATAATCATTTTTGTCTTGAGATTTTTTGCTTCCAATTCACGTTCAACTTTAACCATCGCCATTTTTATTAAATCAGCCGCTGTGCCTTGCAGAGGCTGGTTAATAGCAGCACGCTGCGCAAATTCTCTGATTGAATAAGTAGAGCTGTTCAACTCGGCAGAAAGATATCTCTTACGGCCGAAAATTGTCTCGACATAACCTTTCTTATTAACAAATTCAACTTCCTCATTCATATACTCTTTTACACCAGGATAGGTTTTAAAGTACTTATCAATAAATTCCTGTGCCTCATTATTGGTAATTCCAAGATTTTTAGCAAGTCCGTACTTAGATTGACCGTATACAATCCCGAAATTTACAGCCTTTGCCTTGCGGCGCATTTCTTTAGTTACTTTATCGAGTTTAACTCCAAAAACCTTAGACGCTGTAATCGCATGGATATCTTCTCCTGAATTAAACGCTTTAATAAGGTGTTCATCTCCTGATATATGAGCAAGAAGCCTTAATTCGATTTGAGAATAGTCCGCAGACATTATCAAAGAATTCTCTTTATCAGCTGCACAGAATGCCGCACGAATTTTATTACCTTCTTCTGTTCTAATAGGAATATTCTGCAGGTTAGGATTTGAAGAAGATAACCTGCCTGTTACTGTCAAAGCTTGATTGTATGTAGTATGAAGTCTGCCGTCACGCTTGCTGATTAAAGTCGGAAGCACATCAGCATAAGTTGATTTCAGCTTTGAAAACTTTCTGTGCTGCAAAATATAATCGCATATTTCGTATTCCTCAGCAAGCTCCTCAAGAACTTCCGCTCCGGTAGAACGAGATTTCTTTTTCTTGTTTTTTATTTCCAACTTATCAAATAGTACTTCTGCAACCTGTTTTGGAGAATTAATATTGAAAGGCCCTCCGGCAAGCTGGTAAATTATATCTTCTAATTCCGCAAGCTTTTCCGTCATATATGCAGAAAGTTCCTTAAGGTACTCAACATCTATCGAAACCCCGAAATGCTCCATTTTTGCCAAAACAATTGTAAGCGGAATTTCAATTTGAACAACCAGTTCCTGTTCATTTTCTTTTAATTTTTTCTGCCATACATCATAAAGTCTGTAAATAGAATACACTTCGTCACAGGCAAATTTTACAAAATCATCATCGTCATATTCTGTCATTATGTGTTTAAGAAAATCCAGAGCCTGTGAATCTAAATCATGCCGTCTGTTAGGATCTTTTACATAACTTGCTAGAAGCATGTCATACTCAAGCCCTTCTGGAGCATATCCGTTATCCATAAGTACGCGGAAATCAGATTTCGCATCGTAGCCCAAAATTTTAATTTCTGGATTTTCTATAATATTTTTGAGCATTGGCACAAGTTCAGCAGAAAAATAATAGCTTTTTCCATCTGAAACAGATATACCGGTTATTATGTCATTTTTTGAATAGACCTTTAGAGCAAGCCTTTCTGCTTTTTCTAATTCCTGGATAATTTGTTCTGCTTCTGATTTTTCAACTGTCTGATATTCAAAAGGAATATCAGCAACAGTTTCCTTGATTGCCTGTGTAAAGAGATTTTGCTGTACAGAACCTGTCTGCGGCTGCTGTTCAAAAAGGCTTAGATTGGCAAAGCTGTTATTATTTTCTTCTTCATTGCTGAATGAAGTTAAAATTTTATCTATTTTCTTTATAAAAGTATAAAACTGCATTTTTCTCAAAAATTCTGATACATTCTCTATTTTAGGTAAAGTAACCGAAGCATGGTTTATATCAAAATCAATGTCCACATCCCTGATTATTGTGGCAAGCTCTTTTGATAATATAGCTATATCTCTTCCTTCGCAAATTTTATTTCTTACGGCATTTTCAGGAATATTATCACAATCAGCCAGAATTTCCTCCAGATTATTATAACGGCTTAATAGTTTCTGTGCAGTTTTTTCTCCAATCCCCTTAATACCAGGAATATTGTCAGAAGAATCTCCGCGCAGCCCTTTATAATCAATCACCTGATTCGGATATACTCCTAATTTATCGTAAACTCTTTTCCAATCATATTCCAGAAGTTCACCCTTTGTTGGAATTAAAACTTTTACCGTACCTTCTTTATCAATTAACTGAAAACTATCCTGATCACCGGTTAAGATTAAAGTATTATGCCCGCCAGAAGATGCTTGTTTTGAAATCGTTCCGATAATATCATCAGCCTCAAACCCTTCTTTTGTAATCATCGGAATATCAAAAGCTTTAAGCCCCTCGCAGATTAGGCCGAGCTGGCTTTTCATAGTATCCGGCATAGCCTCCCTGTTAGCCTTGTACTCTTCGTATTTTTCGGTTCTAAAAGTTCTTCTGCCAACATCAAACGCCACTGCTATAAAGTCCGGATGAATTTTCTCCAGCAAATCAAAAACAGCTTTAAAAAAACCATACACAGCCCAGGTAGGCTGATTTTCAGAATTCTTCATCCCCGTCCTCTCCAGTGCAAAAAACTGGCGGTAAGCTAACGCGTGTCCGTCGATTAGTATCAAAGTCTTTTTATCTTCTGGCATATCATACTCCCTTATTTAAAAATATTATATCATAATTGTGGTACAATACTAATGTGTTAACTAAAGGAGTGTGTATATGCAGATTAATCGTAATCAACAAATTTTAATGGAAATGGTAGAAAATTACAAAAAACTTAAAGAAGTTGATTCTATAGGTTTAGGAGGTTCATCAACTGCAAAAATGGCCGATAATAAATCTGATTATGATATTTATATATATGGAAAAAATGAACCGCCTGTTGAAGACAGACGAAAAATTGCAGAAAAATTTGCGGATAATCCGGAAGTAGACAACCATTACTTTGAAACTGGAGATACCTTCAGACTCCGTGCGACAGGCAAGCCTATAGATATTATGTATAGAAATCCCGAGTTTATAGAAAACAACGTAAAATGGGTTTGGGAAGAAGGCAATGCATCACTAGGGTACACAACATGCTTTGTGGATAACATTCAGAAAACAGAAATTCTTTACGATAAAAACGGATGGCTCAAAAACATAAAAGAACGGGTTAGCACGCCATATCCTGACAAATTAGCCCAAAACATTATCCAGAAGAATTTTACATATTTAAAAGACGCAATGTTTTCATACAGGGATCAGATTGCATCTGCAATAGAAAGAGCCGATTTTGTAAGCATAAATCATAGATGTGCTGCTTTTCTGGCAAGCTACTTTGATATAATTTTTGCAAAAAATAAAGTTCTTAACCCGGGTGAAAAGAAACTCATTCCATTTGCTTTAAACAATTGTAAAATACTGCCTAAAGATTTTGAGCATGATGTAAAAACTCTGGCTGTAGGAGATATTGCAAAAAGACTTCCGACTGCAGATAACCTGATTGAAAATCTAAGAAAGATTCTTTAGTAAAAAAAAGAGCCATATGGCTCTTGGAATTAAGAATAGCTGGAAGTATGAAAAAGATTTAATACTTATATTAAATCAGGATAACCTAAAAAAACTATCAGTAGGGTGGGGAGTATTTGAGCATTTATTAAGCAATATGAAGTTTCTTATTGCAATATAAGCATGCACATGGTACGATTATCTTGTCGGACTGCTAAAGAACGCTTTTTTTGAGCAAAAATTAATTTAGTAAGCGACGAGTAGAAGGGTGTCACCAGATGCAGTTTTTACTCATTTTACCACCCGTAATTTATAAAGGAAAACGTATGAACACAGATCCTATAGCAGATATGCTAACAAGAATCAGAAACGCTAATATCGTTTCACATCCGTCAGTAGAAATGCCTTCTTCAAAGCTTAAAGTAGCTCTGGCAAAATTATTAAAATCAGAAGGTTTTATTACTGATTACTCAGAAAGAGCAGAAGGCCACTTCAAATACTTAACTATTGAATTAAAGTATGACGAAGCTAACAAACCTGTTATTTCAAACCTAAAAAGAGTTTCAAAACCAGGTCTTAGAAACTATTGCAAAGCTAAAAACCTTCCTCAAGTTTTAGGCGGTATGGGTATAGCAATTGTATCTACCAGCAAAGGTCTTTTAACTGACCGTAAGGCTAGAAAAGAAAACCTCGGCGGAGAAATCCTCTGTTACGTATGGTAGTGCTACGCACGTAGACATTGAGGCGGCTGGTTTAGCAAAGATACCAGATTGTATTTTGCATTACAAGCCCGCCTTCAGGTAAAACTACTAGACTAGCACAAAACACTTTAATCGGGTTCAATTGGCAGAAAAGCCCGATATCACACAAAAAGGAGAAATTAATATGTCAAGAATTGGTAAAAAACCTATTGAAATTCCTTCTGGAGTTGAAGTTAAAATAGAAGGAAACGTTATTACTGCAAAAGGACCAAAAGGTACTGAATCTGTTACTTTTAGAGAAGAAGTAAAAGTTTCTGTTGCAGACAATCACATTATTGTAGAACCAAACTCAGATGATAGAAAAACAAATGCTTTACACGGTTTATACAGAACATTAATTGCTAACGCAATACATGGTGTTTCTCAAGGTTTTGAAAAGAAACTTGAAATCGTTGGTGTTGGTTACCGTGCAAATATGGAAGGCTCAAACCTTAACATGGCATTAGGTTACTCTCATCCTGTATTAATAGTTCCTCCAGCTGGAGTTACTTTATCAGTTGAAGCTAACACTAAAATCAGCGTTAAAGGTTCTAACAAACAAACAGTCGGCGATGTTGCAGCATTCATAAGAAGCAAACGTCCACCTGAAGTATACAAAGGAAAAGGCGTTAAATATGAAGGCGAACATATCAGACGTAAAGCTGGTAAAGCCGGTAAAAAATAGTGCTACGCACGTAGACAAATGGGCGGCTAGTTTAGCCCAAATACTAAACTGGTTTTTGGTACGACAAGCCCGCCTTTAGGTTAAACTACAAGAAAAAGCCCGCATAAACTCTTGACTAACCATCAAGAAAGTTTGGGTAAATAAAAGAAAGGTTAAAAAATGATTAAACAAGAAATTAGAAAACCTAAAGTACAAAAAAGACATCAAGCTATCAGGGTTAAACTTTCAGGAACTTCTGAATTTCCTAGATTAGCTGTTTATAGAAGTACAAAACACATTTATGCTCAATTAATTGATGATGAAAAACATGTAACAATTTGTTCAGCATCTTCAGTTGATAAAGACCTTAAAGAAAAATTAGCACACGGCGGTAACATTGACGCTGCTAAAGTTGTTGGTGAAGCTATTGCTAAAAAAGCTCTTAAGGCTGGCATTGAATGTGTTGTATTCGACAGAGGCGGCTTCCTTTACCATGGTAGAGTTGCTGCTCTTGCAGATGCAGCCAGAGAAGCTGGTTTGATGTTCTAAAAACTTGAAAAGCTCCCCAAAAGGGAGCTTTTTCTTACCAGCTGAACATTACACCATGTCTAAAATTACCATTGTTATATATCATTGATTCAGGATACATTGTTTTGAAAAAAGTAATTTGAGTTTCCTGCTCAGAATTTATCCCCGGCGTTGGTGAGATATTTGAAGAATTATTTTCTGAATCTGTCTTATCAGAGCCTTGAGAAGGAGTGTTATTTGTATTACCGGAGGAGCTTGATGAAGAATTAGTACATAATGAACCTCCATAGTTTTCCGGCTGCCAGTTAGAAACAACAGCCTGAATTCTTGATGCAGGATTTGACAGAGCTATACAGCCTGTTTGTTGAGAATTATTATTGCATTTTGAATACATACTCTCAACATTTGCAACAGACTGTTTCAGAGCATTGTATGCGTTAGCGTAATGCGGAACTTCAAATTGATAAACTCCAGAGTAGGTAATCCAGCCGGTAGAAGCAGGAGAGCCATAACGGCAGCCATCATACTGAACTACTGTTATTGTATTTGATTTTGTTATATAAAACTGCAAAGAATAAACTTTCTTTTTATCCGGCTCTTTTTGAGGTAAATTATTATTAGAATTGCCATTATCACTGCTATTTTCTTCATTATCAGGAAGATTCTCACTCGGATTATCAGATAGACAGCCTAAATTGTAGCTTATGCCGGAGTCATTTGATAAAATAATACACTTATTTACCTCAACCCAAATGTCACGACTTATATTAGGCTCCATATTTGAATAAAAAGCCGGCCCGTAGGTATTAATATTAAAAAATGATATATTACCAGGAGGTTGAAATTTACATTTAGTAACCGCTTTAGGCTTAGTTGCTACTCCATTCCTCACGTATCTTTCATACATCCCGCCGTCTACATAACATTCATAGTATCCATGTAAATTGGCCTGTTTTGGTTTTTTAGGACGTGTTGTAATAACTTTTGTGACAGCAGCAAAAAAGATTGACACTACTGCCATAACAACTAGAGCTTCTGCCAGAGAAAAACCTTTTTTCATAACTTAAATTCTCCTACATAACATTTTTTACAAAATGTTATGCTCTCAGTAAAAACAAGATTTTTAGAGGATATTTTCTGGTAGCTTATAAGAAAAGAATTACTTGAATAATCAATATTGATGATATAAAATAGTTTAAAAAGTAAAAAACAACATTTTGTAAAATTTGTTACATTATATTATTCACGAATATTGTTACATTTCATTACAAAACGATCATATTATCATCTTTCCCTATCTATTTATAACATTTTCTGATAAAATGTTATCTGAGGGCTTAGGTTATGAATACAAAAAGAATATATTTATCAGCTATTGCATTAATTGTAGCACTATCATCAATCCAGATTTCAGAAGCAAAAATGACTAAAGAGGCACATGCTCTTTATCAACAAGCTTGCAACTATGAATATAGAAGCGACTATTTATCAGCTATAAGCACAATTCAAAAAGCACTTGCAATTAATGGAGATGATGCAATGCTTTATACAAAAATTGCCGGTTTATATTCTGATGTTGGGCGCTATGAAGATGCTCTAGGTGCTTACAAAAAAGCAATTAAACTTCGCCCGAATGATGCTTTTATATATATAAGCATGGGAAATATTCTGCAAACAATGGGAGATTATGAGAACGCTTATAATTCTTTTATGCAGGCCCAACAGATTTATCCTGAATACAAATATAATTACCTGAACCTTGCTAATATTGAGTATTTCCGAAAAAATTATAAAAACGCAATAGAAAATTATAATACTTTTCTAAGCGCTTATCCGGAACATCAAGAAGCTAGCGAAAATCTTGCCAATGTTTATTATGCTTCAAATGAACCGGAAAAAGCATGCGATATTTATGCAAACGTGTACAAAAAGTATCCAACAGCCTTCAAGGATTTTGCAAATTACGGCATGGCTTTATATGATACTAAACAGTTTCAAGCAGCATCTGAAATGTTAGAGAAAGCCATAGAAGATAATCCTGATGATGAAGCATTACTTGCAAAACTTGCTCTCTCATATCAAAACATGGATGAAAATGACAAGGCTCTCGAAACATTCCAAAAAGTATTTGAACTAAATCCAAAATTAGTTGCCTTGAAGTTTGACTATGCAAACCTGCTAGGAAATATGGATAAAAATGAAGAAGCAATTGAGCAGTACAAGGAATATTTGACAGCATTTCCAGATGATGCTGATGCTTACAGAAATCTCGGTTTAGTTTATAAAAAACTTGATAATAATGATTTAGCTTTATTCAATTTTGAAAAATCATATTCTAAAGATTCCTCAAATGTCGAAACAAAAAAAGAATTAGCACTTTGCTATCATAAGAAACAGGATTATGTAAATGCCCTTAAATACTATGATTTAGCATTGAAAACAGAACCTGATAATTATGAGCTTCTTGCCAACAAAGCTCTTACTCTTCATGCAATGAATAATTATGTTGCTTCAATAGAGATTTATAAATCATTACTTGAGAAACAACCAAACGAACGCCTGCAGCAAAATCTAACCGCAGCATCTATTGCATATGGCTATGATTTACTAAACAAACAAGATTACGGACAGGCAATTCTGTATTTTGAAGACGCAATTGATTTAAATGCTAATGAAGCATCTGCTTATTTTGGTTTTGCACAAGCAAATGAAAAAATGGGCTGCACTGATATTGCATTAACTAATTATGAAAAGGCTGTGTCGCTAGCTCCCGGTAACAGAGAATTTAATATCGCTCTAAGAGATTTTAAAAATGCCCACAAGGATACTACAGCTTCAACAGCAGCAGAGAAACCGAAACCACAGGTTAATGAACAAGCTGTAACCTATGACAGCCTAATTAAGCTGGGCGATGAAGCTTACAAGCAGCAAAAATACACAGATGCAATCGATTACTATACAAAAGCTGTTGTATTTATTCCTCAGGATAAAGTTACGATGCTTAAAATTGCAAATATATACAAGCTCTTAGGAAATAATGCTAAAGCACTTAGTTTCTATGACAAAATTTTAACAATAGACGAAAATAGTGTTGACGCATATTTTAACAAAGGCCTTGTTCTTGCCAGCCAAAAAAATTACGACGAAAGTATTAAGTGTTTTGAAAAAGTAATTGCATTATCACCTGATTATCCTTATGCTTATTATTCTTTAGGGATGGCATACGAACAAAAAGATGATTCTCAAAAAGCGCTTGAATACTATTATTTATATGCAGGCATTGAAAAAGACGAAAAAATGCTGAATGTAGTTAATCAAAAAATTAAACAATTAGAAAAATGATAAAACTGCTTAAGATTTTTATACTGGTTATTGTTTCTTTTTGCCTGTGCTCATGCACATTTGAAAGGGGCTTAATTTTATTTAACACCCAGCCTGTAACAAGAGAAAATGCTCTTCAGGATCAAAAAGTTTTTAATGAAGGCCAGCGCGTATATTATTTATTTATTGCCCCGAAAAAGATGAATAACGAATTTATTCGAGTTCAAGTTTTTAAAATGACAGATAATGCACCGTGGGGAGGAAATGAAGTCGTAAGGACAAAAGATTACAGACTTATGCTGGATGAAAGATACTATCATACCAATTATTTTACACTTTATGAGAAAGGCAGATACGTCATGCAGGTATTCTCCCATGATGATTTTCAGCACCCTTTAGCACTAAATGACTTTTATGTAAAATAATACTGCTAAAATATATTAGCTGGGTGTCGAATAGACACCCTTTGAAAAATAGTATACATATATGGTATAGAAGATGCATCAAAGTTTACAAAGTAATTAAAAAAGGGAGTCTTTAGAAAAATGAATCAGTTGACAGAGAGAGAAATTGAAATAATGAATCTAGTTACATCCGGTTTTGACAATCAAGAGATATCAAAAAAGCTTTGTATATCACCAAGCATAACTAATGCGTGTGTGTCCAATATTTATCATAAATTGGATTATAAAAATAGAGTTAACTCTGCTATAAACAAATAAAAGTAGGCAAAAAGAAATCTGCTTTTTACAAAGCAGATTTCTTTTTATTTTGATTTTTGGCCAAACATTTGTCTGCCAATATACCTTTGCACTGCAAATAGATAATGACTAACAAGGCGCAGGAGTGTTACCCGCACAAACTCGTATACATTAACTACCAGCTAGCTTTGGTTACGCCTGGCAAAAGACCCTGATGAGCCATTTTTCTTAAACAAATTCTGCAAAGACCGAAATCTCTGTGATAACCATGAGGTCTTCCACATATGCTGCATCTGTTATGTAATCTAACTGTAGGATATTTACCTTTAGCAGCAAGTTCTTCACGTCTTTTTTCTTTGTTTATCATCGCTTTTTTAGCCATGATTTTCTCCTTTATTACATAAATTAGTTTCTAACTATATCTTAGCACAATCGGGACAATTAAGTCCATCTGCACTTTGCATTCAGGTTCGTAACTCTGACCTGCAGGTCAATGCCATCTACCCCTTTGCCACGCCTTTGAAAGGCATACCTAATAATCTTAACAATTCTCTTGCTTCATCGTCTGTATTTGCAGTTGTGATAACAGATACGTTCATACCTTTTACCAAATCAACTTCTTCATAAGTGATTTCAGGGAACAAAGATTGTTCTTTCAAACCAAGAGTATAATTGCCTCTGCCATCAAAACTCTTAGCAGAAATTCCTCTAAAGTCACGAATACGAGGAAGAACTACACAGATTAATTTTTGCAAGAAATCGTACATTCTTTCACCGCGTAATGTAACCATAGCACCAACCGGCATTCCTTCTCTTAATTTATAAGAAGCAATAGATTTTTTAGCTTTAGTAACCATTGCTTTTTGACCGGCAATTTTTGTTAATTGTGCTTGAATTGCATCAGCAATTTTAGAGTTGTGAGAAGCTTCACCAACACCCATGTTTAAAACGATTTTGTGAAGTTTAGGTATCATCATATCATTCTTGTAACCGAATTTTTCTTTAAGTGCTGCTTTTACTTCTTCATTATATTTTGCTCTTAAGCTTTTTGTTCTAGTCATTTTTCTTTTCCTTTACTTTAAGACGGTATCAACACCAGAGAGGAATAAATAGATTTTGTAGAATTCTATTTATTGACTTAATGCCCCGCTGTGTTAAACGTCTAACTGTTCACCACATTTTTTGCATACGCGAACTTTTTTACCGTCCACTACTGCATGTTTAATTCTGGTAGGCTTTTCGCAGCTAGGGCATACAATCATTACGTTAGAAGAATCAATAGGAGCTTCCTTCTTGATTAATCCGCCTTGAATGCCGTATGCAGGATTAGCTTTTGTAGCCTTGGTAATCATATTAATACCTTCTACAACAACCTGAGATTCAGATGGTATAGATTTCTTAATGTTACCAGTCTTTCCTTTATCTTTGCCTGCAGTGATGATAACTTTATCACCGGTTTTTACATGCAAGCTTTTTTTATTACTATCTGTCATTTTATTTATTCTCCGTTTACTAGATAACTTCCGGTGCAAGAGAAACAATCTTCATGAAGTTTTTGTCTCTCAATTCCCTTGCTACAGGTCCGAAAACACGAGTTCCGCGAGGGTTGCCGTCTTTGTTGATAATAACAGCTGCGTTTTCATCAAATCTGATAACTGAGCCGTCTGCACGTTTTATATCATGTTTTGTTCTAACGATAACTGCTTTTACAACTTCAGACTTTTTAACTGTCATATTCGGAGTTGCATCCTTTACAGTTGCAACAACAACATCACCAACAGCTGCAAATTTTTTATTTGAGCTTCCCATTACACGGATAACTAATAATTCTTTAGCACCTGTATTATCTGCTACTACTAGTCTTGTTTCTTGTTGTATCATTTTTCCGTTTCCTTTTCTTTCCCTGAGCGTCCATGAACCTATGCGTTGAGTTCACCCGAACAGGGGCTGTTTTGTTTACTACTTAGCTTTTTCTACGATAGATTCTACAACCCATCTCTTGCTTCCTGAAATTGGTTTTGATTCGATAATTCTTACTGTATCGCCAATACCGCATTCATTCTTTTCATCATGAGCTTTGTAGTTTTTGTTTGATTCAATAATCTTTTTATATTTTGGGTGAGGGTTGTATGACGCAACTTTTACGACTACTGTCTTATCCATTTTGTCACTTATAACTACACCTTGTTTTTCTTTTTTAGGCATTTGACACCTCTTTTTCCTTAATTACAGTTTTTGCTTGAGCTACTAAACGTTTTGTTTTAGAAATCTCTGCAGTATTTTCTAATTTATGCATTGATTTTTGAATTCTAAAATTAAGTAGTTGTTTTTTAGATTCTTCAACAAATTGCTTTAACTCATCAACTGTTTTTTCACGCATTTCACTTAATTTCATTTTATTTTCCTTTATACTTGTCACTCGCCTTATGCCGACCCGGAACAATTGTTCCTCGTTAAGGCGGGTTAACTTATTTTGCTTGTTCTCTTGGTTGTTCTACGATTTTAACTTTGATAGGCAATTTTTGTGCAGCTAATTCTAAAGCATGAACAGCAACGGCTCTATCATAATAGTCAAGTTCGAATAACAATCTGTTAGGTTTAACAACTGCTACCCAGTATTCAACGTTACCTTTACCAGAACCCATACGAGTTTCAGCTGGTTTTGCAGTAATCGGTTTATCCGGGAATATTTTAATCCAAACGTTACCGCCACGTTTGATTTCACGAGTCATAGCACGACGTGCTGCCTCGATTTGACGGCTGGTAATCCAACCTGGCTCTACAGCTTGCAGAGCATATTGACCGAATTCAAGTTTTGTACCTCTGGTTTCAATACCTTTCATTCTGCCTTTCATCATTTTGCGGTATTTAGTCTTTTTAGGCTGTAACATTATATTTTGCTCCTATTATTTTTATACCTTACTTTGCATCTGATGTTGTTTCAACATTTCTGCTGCGTCTTGGACGTCTTGCACCTTTTTCAGAGTCCTTGCCGCTTTTTAATTTGATGTTTTGATCTGCTTTTTCACCAGGCATTAAATTACCTTTGAAAATCCAAACTTTAACACCAATTTTACCCATTATCGTATCTGCTTCTGCGAAACCGAAATCTACATCTGCTCTTAGAGTTTGAAGAGGGATTCTTCCTTCTTTAGCCCATTCAGAACGAGCGATTTCTGCACCACCCAAACGACCTGATACCATAACTTTGATACCTTGAACGCCTGAACGCATTGTTCTTTGCATTGCTTGTTTCATTGCACGTCTGAAAGCGATACGTTTTTCAAGTTGTTGAGCAATAGATTCAGCAACCAATTGAGCATCAGCATCAATTCTTGCAACTTCTACTACATTAATTATAACAGGTTTACCAATGTATTTTGTTACTTCTTGACGAAGTTCATCAATACCTTGTCCGCCACGACCAACAACTATACCAGGTTTTGCTGTTACAACAGTAATTGTTGTATTTTGTGCTTTTCTGGCAATCCAAATTTTAGATACACCAGCTGCATATAGTTTTTTCTTTACGAATTTTCTAATTTTAGCATCTTCTGCTACGAATGTTCCGTAGTCTTTCACCTTAGCAAACCAAGTGCTTGCCCAATTTTGGATGATTCCTACTCTAAATCCGGTTGGATGTGTTTTTTGTCCCATTTTATTACTTTCCTATTTTGTTGTATCACTAACTACTAATGTAAGGTGTGATGTACGTTTCATTCTTGAATACATACGACCTTGAGCTCTTGTTCTTGCACGTTTGTATGTAACACTTTCGTCAGCAAAGATTTGAGAAATCTTTAATGATTCAGGAGCTACGCCATATTGTTCGCGAGCGTTCGCAACTGCAGCTTTCAAGTTCTTTTCAACTACTCTTGCTGCAAAATAAGGCATAAAACGTAACATATCTTGAGCTTCGATAACAGCTTTTCCTCTAACTTCGTTGATTACTCTGCGAAGTTTTCTTGCTGTCATTTTTATGTCTGTTTGTTTTGCTTTTGCTTCCATTTTTATTATCCTTTATTTAATATAAATATCACTTTGGATTATTTGTACTAACCTCTTTTTGCAGTCTTATCAGAACCTGCGTGACCTTTGAAAAGTCTTGTTGGAGCAAATTCGCCCAACTTGTGTCCAACCATTTGTTCTGTAATATAAACAGGTACGTGAGTTTTACCGTTGTGTACAGCAATTGTATGGTTTAACATATCAGGTACAATCATTGATGCTCTTGACCAAGTTTTGATAACTTTTTTTTCTGAGTTAGCATTCATTTTGTCTATTTTCTTTTGTAGAGCTTCTTCTACATATGCACCTTTTTTTAATGAACGTGCCATTTATTTCTCCTTTTACTTCTTTGTGAATTTGGTGGGAGAAAAGTAATTTAATTACTTTTTCTCCACAACCTTAATTATCTTGATTTTCTTCTTCTAACAATTAACTTATCAGAAGCTTTGCCTTTTTTACGAGTTTTGTAACCAAGAGCAGGTTTACCCCAAGGTGTTTTAGGGTGTCCGCCAGGACCTGTTTTACCTTCACCACCACCGTGTGGGTGATCGCAAGGGTTCATAGTTACACCACGTACAGTTGGTCTGATACCCATGTAACGTTTTCTACCAGCTTTACCGATTGATAAGTTTTTAAATTCAGAATTACCTAGCATACCAATTGTAGCCATACATTCTTTTCTTACCATTCTCATTTCGCCAGAAGGAAGTTTAATTGTTACATAGTTACCTTCTTTAGCCATAACTTGAGCAGCATTACCAGCAGCTCTAACCATAACTCCGCCGCGTCCAGGTTGTAATTCAATATTGTGAACAATTGAACCTAACGGAATAAGTTCTAGAGGAAGAGCATTACCTGTTTGTACAGGAGCTTCCGGACCTGAAACGATAACATCGCCTACATTTAGTCCTTCCGGAGTTAAAATATATCTTTTTTCACCATCTGCATAGAAGCATAATGAAATTCTTACATTTCTGTTTGGATCGTATTCAATAGTTTTAACTGTTGCCGGTACGCCAAATTTATCTCTTTTAAAATCGATCACACGGTAAGTTCTTTTTACACCACCGCCTTTGTGACGACATGTGATTCTACCTGTATTATTTCTTCCTGCTGTTTTTTTCAATGGTTTTAACAATGATTTTTCAGGAGTTGATGTAGTGATTTCTTGATAATCACTTTTTGTCATGCCTCTTTGTCCCGGAGACGTCGGATTAATTTTTCTGATAGCCATTTTCTACACTCCTATGAATTCTAATGGTTCGCCATCGATAGTTACGATAGCTTTTTTACTTGAATCTGTTCTTCCAAATTTATATCCCATTCTTTTTTCGTGAGATGGCATATAAACTGTTCTTACTTTTTTAACTTTTCTGCCTGGAAAAGCCAATTCTACAGCTTTAGCAATTTCAACTTTTGTTGCATCTTTTTTTACTTCGAAAGTGTATTGTGCATTTTCTGTTGCTGCCACTGATTTTTCTGTAATTAATGATCTTTTAATTACGTCATATAATTTTTCTGTTTCTCTACTCATTATTGTAACCTTTCTGTAATTTCATTTACAGCAGATTCAGTCATTACAACAAAATCAGCTTCCAATAAATCTTTCACATTTAAGTTTGCAGGTAATAAAAGTTTTACGCTAGGAATATTTCTTGCTGATAATTCTAAATTTTTATTTTCATCAGCTTTTGTATCAGCCACAACTAAAACTTTTCCACTTACATTTAATGCTTTTAATGCACTAACCATTAATTTTGTTTTTGGTTCTGCAATTGTTGAGAAATCCTTAACAACTACTAATTGAGCTTCTCTAGCAGACAATGCTGATTTAAGAGCTAATTGTCTAGCTTTTTGAGGCATATTAAATGAGTAGCTTCTTGGTTTTGGTCCAAATATTACACCACCACCAGCAAATAATGGAGAACGAAGAGAACCAGCTCTTGCTCTACCTGTACCTTTTTGCTTCCAAGGTTTTCTACCACCGCCGGCTACTTCAGCTCTTGTTTTAGCACAAGCTGAACCTTGACGTGCATTATTTAATTGTCTTCTTAATGCTAAGTGCATTACGTGTAAATTAGGTTCAACACCAAATACTTCGTTATTCAAAGTAATTTCGCCTAATTTTTCTCCATTTGTACTTAATATTTCTTTTGACATTTTAATTTTTCCTTTATTACTACTACTTGCCTGTTACCCCTTTCGAAAAATCGTTTTATATGGCAACTCGGGATTTTTAAAACTTATCTGTTCGTCTGGCTTTTACTAATTCCATTTAGTTCTTGTTGGAACGATTGTTACCAATCTACCTTCACATCCAGGTACTGAACCTTTAACTAATACTAAACCGTTAGCTGCATCAACTTTAACTAATTTTAATTTAGTAATAGTAACTCTTTCGTTACCCATGTTACCAGCCATTCTTTTACCTTTGATAACACGGCTAGGAGTTGTACCTGCACCAATTGAACCAGGTTCTCTGTGATTTTTAGAACCGTGAGCCATAGGTCCTCTTCCAAAATTCCATCTTTTTACAGTACCTTGGAAACCTTTACCTATAGATTTACCTGTTACGTCTACTTTTTCAACATTTTCCAATACTGAAAGTTCAACCTTATCACCTACTTTGTAATCTTGAGGATTTTCTACTCTGAATTCTTGAAGATGTCTGTAGTTTGATAAGTTATTTTTCTTAAAATGACCTAATTGAGCTTTTGTCAAGTGTTTTTCTTTAGCTGCAACTGTACCAACTTGAATAGCGTTATATCCGTCTGTTTCAACTGTTTTAACCTGAGTAACTACAGTTTCGTCAACTTTGATAACTGTTACAGGGATAGCCAAACCTTGTTCATCAAAGATTTGGGTCATTCCAACTTTTTTTCCTATTACACCTAGTGTCATATTTTACCTTTCCTGCTCGTCCTACTTGGTGCAGGTATTCCTGCCCCGATTTCGGAGTTGCATCTTTCTCTTGCGAGCGCTACTTGCTTACTGTTCTTTACCTTTTGAAGGACTTTCACCTTCCTCCGCCTCTATTAATGTAACTCATTTCCAAATGAGGACATCGTGCGGGTAGTAGATCACATTATTATGCATAATGCTTATTCAATTTTCACAAGACCGGAATCTTAGCAACTATCTTGCTTCGATATCTACTCCAGCCGGTAAATCTAATCTACGTAACTCTTCCATTGTGGATTGAGTCGGTTCATATATATCGATAATACGTTTATGAGTTCTCATTTCAAAATGTTCACGAGATTTTTTATCTACGTGTGGTGAACGTAATACGCAATATATACGTCTTTTTGTAGGTAAAGGAATAGGGCCAGCTACTTTAGCGTCTGTTCTTTTTGCTGTTTCTACAATTTTTTCAGCAGATACATCAATTAGTTTGTGATCATATGCTTTCAAACAAACTCTGATTCTGTTTTTCTTAGTGCTACTTGCCATTTGCATTCCTTTTTCTTTTTATGTACTACTCCCGACAGAGCGATTAAGCTTGTCGTACCTGAAGCTTCGCTATTTAAAAATATTTCGGATATTTTACTTACTATACTTCAAGCATAATTATCTTAAGATAAACAAAACACACTGTCAACCGTGTTTTCCCATGTTTGTTTACTTTTGTTACAATATCATGGGCTTATATTTTGTACTTAGTTGTTATTTTTTACAACGTTTTGATCATCGAATAATTTCATTATCTGCTTGTTATTGTAAATATCTTCTTCAATCTTAGCAGCATGCGAATCCGCATATTCAACAGCTTGTTGCAAATTCTTTGGCAGTGATCTTTTTGGATCAAGTAAAGACCAAAACTGTTCCGCTATGAAAGCTGTATACTTCTTTATCTTATAAAGCGAAATTTCCAACTCTGAAAGTCCATTCTTTCGCAATACGTCAGGACTCACCTTACTATCGGCTAATAACTGATCTTTTTTCGAAAGAGCATTCTTCCCCCCTTCAAAAACTTTTATTTGACTTTGAGTTAATTTTTTCGCCTGTTGAGACACTGGAATAACCTTAAATGAATTCTTATCGACTACATACTCAATATTAAAATGAGTATTATGCGCTTGTTCAGTCATAATTTCTTTCAACCCTGACACTGCATCATTTATTGAAGCATTTTTTGTCAAATATTCTGTCAAATGAGACATTGCCCCAGGATTAGGCTTAACAAAAGCCATTCCAAAACTTGCTTGAGAATTTCTGGTATTATTTTGTATTCGCATCTTAATTTCCTTCAAAAAATCTTTGCACAATTATTACAAAAACCTAAAAAAAATTTTTTGCTACTTAATCAAGGAGGTTTTATTTAAAATAAAACCTCTTTGATTATTTGCTAAATTTCTTGTTTTACCTTTTCTATTTTCTCTAAAGAATCACTTTCAATATAAATTCTCAAAAGTGGTTCTGTTCCAGAAGGACGAACTAAAATCCAAGTTGTACCGTCTGCCAAGTACAATTTAACACCATCTTTAAAATCTTTTTTAGCTATTTTTTGTGAAGCTATAGTTTCATAATTACTAAATTTTTCTAATACAGGTTTTACTTCATCTTGGCTATCCAGTTTTTTATCAACTCGAGTATTATGGAACTTACACCCCACAAATTGTTCCAAATTTCTTTGTAACTGAGTCAAAGTTTTATTTTCATAAGCCATAGCTTCTAAAATCAATAAATTGGCAAGTATTCCGTCTTTTTCAGGAATATGACCTTGGATACTTAAACCTCCTGATTCTTCACCTGCGATTATTGGATTATATTTACGCATAGCTTCGCCAACATGTTTGAAACCAACCGGAGTTTCAATAACTTCAACACCAAGTTTTTCGGCTACAATATTCAACATTAAACTTGCACCTACCGTTTTAACTAAACAGCCGGAATAATTTTTATTCTTTTTAAGGTGCATAAGTAAAATTGCAATTATTTCGTTTGGCGTAACATATTCCCCATTTTCATTTATCACACCGAATCTATCTGAATCCCCGTCATTTGCAAAACCTACATAATCTTTATGTGATTTAACATATTCAATTAACTCGCCCAAAAATTGAGGTTTTGGCTCGGGCATTCCTCCCCCAAAATTTGTATCATGAAACATATGGATGCTATCATATTTAATATTTTTATCTGACAATAATTTATCAAAATAACCAATACTTGCAGCATATAAGCCATCAAAAATTATACGCTTTTTTAAATCTTTAATTTTGGAAAAATCAATAATCTCTTTTATACGCTTAAAATATGCATTTGAAAAATCAGTAACAATAAGTTTGCCTTTTATATGCGACTGAAAATCTTTTCCAAAATTTGAAATAATTTCATCTGTAATGTCACTTGTTGCAGGGCCAGCATAATCAGGAATAAATTTAATTCCAAGATACTCAGGAGGATTATGTGAAGCTGTAAACATAACAGCACATGCATCAAGATATTGAGCATTGTATGCCAGAACCGGAGTAGGTATAACCTTATCGCTATATAAGACTTTAAAACCACTATTCTGCAAAATTTCTGCACATTGCATTGAAAACTCTTTGGCCATATTACGAGGATCATATCCAACAATTATAGTTTTATAAATTCCATAATTATCGAAAACATATTTACCAATAGCTTTTGATACAATTTCAACATTTTCTGAATTGAAATCTTTTCCTACTATAGCTCGCCAACCATCAGTCCCAAATTTTATATTACTCATATTCAGCTTTCCTTCTCTCTTAATTTCTGATATAATTCTAATTGAAATATGGAGCTAAGTAAATATGAATTTCGAATCCGTAAAAAATATTGCATACCTTGAACCTCAAAACTCATTTTCTGAAATTGCAAAGGATGAATTTTGTAAAAAATACGGAATCACATGTTTTTCAACACCACTAAGAACAATTAAACACATTGTAGATTATGTCTCTGCTAACCAGTCAAATACATTAGGTGTTTTGCCGGTTGAAAACACACTTGATGGAACGATAAGAGAATCATTGGATTACTTAATTACCACAGAAAATAAAAATATTAAAATAATATCTGAAATAGTTATTCCTGTCGAATATTGTTTATTATCCAAAACAACCGAATTCTACAGTATAACCGGCTTAATTGCCACCCCGAGACTGATAGACAAATGTCAGGAATTTATCAACAATGAACTGCCTAGAAATCTAAATCTTATTGAAAAAGCTTCGATGCTTGAATCGGCAGAAGAATTGAACAATCATAATCTTACATATGCTTCCATAGGCAACAGAAAAATCGCAGACAAATGCAGATTAAATATTTTAAAAGACAATATTCACGATGATAAAAATAACAAAACAAGATATGTTTTAATCGGAAATATAGAAACAGAATCAACTGGAAATGACAAAACGACAATTGCATTTAAAACTAATAACAAACCAGGAGCCTTATTAGAAATACTAAAAATATTCTTAGAAAATAATATTAATCTTTCTTACATTTCATCAAGGCAATCAAAAATATCAGAAGATGAATATATTTTTATAGTGAATTTGGACGGACATATAAAAAACCCTAACGTTTTTCAAACCATTGAGGAAATTAAACCTATAACTTCATTTTTCAGGAACTTAGGTTCTTATCAAATTTAGTGTAAAATTTAAAACTTACAGTCAGGGGCGGCGGATTAATTAAAATCCGCCGCCTGAGTTACTTATTTTTCGGGCGGAGCCTTTGGCTCCGCCCGCATCTTTTTAATCTATCAATTCTCCATTTAAATACCAGGTTTTGACACTTGTAATTTTTACATTTACAAATTCACCGGTTAAGTCTTTATCGTATGGAATATGAACAATTTTATTGTTGCGTGTTCTACCGGTTATTACATTTTTCCCTTTATGGTTTTCAAAATTTTCAACAAGAACTTCCATTTCGCGTCCTAAGAATTTTTGATTTGAAGCAAGACAGCATTTTCTATTTTGTTCATTCAACCTTGCAAGACGCTCAAATTTCGTATCTTCGTCGATATATTTATCCACCCATCTTGCAGCAACAGTCTTTTCTCGAGGAGAATACGCTGCAGTATTTGAATAATCAAGCCCCAATTCTTCCATCGCAGTTAAGGTTTCAACAAACTGTTCTTCTGTTTCTCCCGGGAATCCTGCAATAAAATCACTTGTTATTGTCACATCAGGAACCATATCTCTAACCTTTTGAGCTATCTTAAAATAAGTTTCCCTGTCATAGCGCCTGTTCATTTTTTTCAAAACTTCACTGCTTCCAGACTGCATTGGAATATGGAAATATTCACAAACTTTATCCAACTCTACAGCAGTTTTAATAAGTTCATCTGTTATATCGGTTGGATATGATGTAACAAAACGAATTCTAAATTTTCCCTCTATTGCATTAACTTCTCTAAGTAAATCTGCTAATCTGTAATTCCTATCTTTAAAATCTTTTCCATAACTATCCACATTTTGACCTAAAAGTGTAATTTCTTTGAAGCCAGAATTTAATGCATCATTTACTTCTTTCAAAATAGTTTCAGGAAGTCTGGAACGTTCTCTACCTCTTGTATAAGGAACAATACAGTATGTACAGAAATTATTACAACCTTCTGTTATCGGAATCCACGCATTTACGGATTTTACACGATTAATTTTAAATTGTACGGCTTTATCATCTTCTGTCGCATTTGTTTCTTCACATTCACAAACTTTTTCATCATTATTTATTTTTTGTATTATATCAGGAAGAGAATAAATTTTATGAGTCCCCAGAACAAAATCAACATAATGAGCACGTTTAAAAATTTGTTCCGCCTTTTGCTGTGCCACACATCCGCAAAATCCTATTTTTAATTCCGGTCTTGTTTTTTTCCATTTTCCCCACGTTCCAATTAAACTATAAGCTTTGTCTTCACTCAACTGCCTTATAGAACAAGTATTAACCATCAATAAATCTGCTTCTTTTGGAACTGATGTTTCTTCATAGCCGAAATTAGAAAGCATACCAAGCATTCTTTCTGTATCGGATTTATTCATCTGACAACCCATTGTCTCTATATAAACTTTTTTCATTTTCTTCCTTTTCTAATTTTATATCTTACATTTTATATTATACGAAAAATACAACTTGTAAAATAAAAAACATTTTACATTTGACCGACATCAACATTTTAGCTAAAATTAGAACATGGCTAATGAACGTTTGATATCAAAATTTAAATTATTTTTACTATCAATAATCCCTGCACTGCTCATTATAACAATTGGAGTATTTCTATATATAAATTTTTCACCGGCATATATGATAAAACATATTTGCAAAAATTTAAAAATTATTGATGCAAACAAAGACCATAACCAAGCTTTAGATGTTATTGAATATTCAAAAAAACAAGGGGTAGAAATACCAAAAACAATCATAAATTTTGACACACATAGTGATGTATACCTGTTTAGCCCGATTGATTCAAAACTAGGAGCACAAATTGCAGACTGGATAAATGTTTTATTTGCTGAACATAATAAAATCACAGAACTTTACTGGGTAATGCCAATAGAACAAATTACAACTCCTGCGCAAAAAGTTACATTCACACTAAAAAATGATGAACAAAAATATTACCCGTTATTTGGCAATACAAAAAAAGACCCGAAATTTGTCAATCCCAATATTGACACAACGCCATATATACAATACTTCAAACTAGATACAAAAATTGGAGAAATGACAGAATTTATATCCAAAAACGCTAAAGAAGAATTTGAAAATTATAAACCTGAAAAACCTTATTTTAAAAAAGTAAAAGTCATAACATGTACAGAAAACTCTCTACCTGATTTTAAAAATAAAAATATTATTCTTAGTATTGATGGTGATTATATTAGTAACTCTGGATATGACACAGGCAGGGATTTCACAAATAACAGAGAACCGCAGGAAATAAAAAAAGCACTGTCAAAAATGTTGGAAACAATAAAAAATAAAAATATAAGACCTGAAATTATTACAATGACGCTATCGCCCCGTTATGTACCGGAAGAAGATATCGATCAAATTTTAGAATTTTTTAAAATGTTCATATTGATTTCAGGGAAAAAAGATGCCATACAATATTATAAAAGAGGCTATAATCTGCCAACTCTCAATGATAATGAGGAACCCAAATACCAATCATTTTAATAACAAAAAGCGGATATTCTCCGCTTTTTGTTATCTAACTTTCTGCAAGAACTCTATCTAAACACGCTTTAGCTGAATATTGCCATTCTCTATATGTAATACGTTTAACCTTAAATCCGCAACGTTCTAAAATAGCCTGCTTTTTCATATTAGAAACACTTTGCTTTTTACTATCCTCAACACCATCTACTTCAATGATAAATTTATCATCTATAATTAAGTCTGCACTTAGACCAGCAATATCGGCTCCTGCAATTACTTTATGGTCAAGATTTTTTATTGCAGTTGCAATCTCTCTTTCCAGTTTATTCTTATAGATATTCTCATCTATTTCATTATTAGCCAGAGAAATCTTACGTTCCTGATACTGCTTGATAAAAGAAACATAATTTCTAAAGTGGCCTTCTGGCATTGTTTCAATATCATGCGATACAAAATTTATACATTTACTTCTTGCTCTCGTAATCGCAACGTTAAATAAATTAGGTTTTTGCAAGAAAGTAATACTTTGCGGATATGAATTATTAGCAAATGCCCAGGACATGAGAATAATGTCTCGTTCATCCCCTTGAAAAGTATGAGCTGTACCGATTTCTATCTGGTGTTTTTTAATCATATAATCAGATAAAACTTTTGGAACTGAGATTTTTAACTGTTCCACCTGTGCTCTAAACGGAGAAATTATACCAACTGTAACAGGTTTATCTGGATTTTTTCTTTCATCTTCTATAATAATTTCATGCAAAGTCTTAACTAAAGCTTCTATTTCAGGTAAATTTCTTGTTGCGTCCATATCAACTTTACCATCAGGAACCTTTATTAAATCTAATACATTATCTTCTGAAGAATCTTTCTTCATTACACGAATTCTATCAGAATAAAATTCATGATTTGAGAAATTAATAATTGGAGGAAGACTTCTAAAATGTTCATCAAGCATTACTGAATTCATTGAATAATAATCTGCCAAATCAAACATTGAATTTGTTCTAAATCTCCACATTAATTGATACTTATCAGGAATTCCATACTGACTCAAGAAAGATTGTTCTTTAGCCTTTTCTAAGAATGACAAATGAGGGAGTTGCTTGTCATCCCCAACAACCACAGTTTTTTTGGCTCTGTACATTATTGGAAAACAACTTGCAATATCACATTGAGAAGCTTCATCAATAATTGCAACATCAAACATGCCCGGTTTTAAAGGCAAAGAATCTGATACAGCATAAGTTGTCACGCACCAGCAAGGAAATGCTTCCAATAGAGGTTTAAAATCTTCTTCCTCTAATATTCTGCTTTGAAGATTTTTACGTCGCTCAACAAGAGACATCGCATGAACTTTAATTCTGCGTCTTTTCTTTTCATCTCGTAAAAGAGCTTTTATTGCCTCACGTCTTGTACTTTTTAAAATATTTACCGCAAGTTTATTTTGTTTACGCTTCATTTGTCGAATCTGCTCCATCATCACATGGAGATTTCCTATTTTTTGAATATCAGATTCAATCTTACGCAGTTTCCATTTTTGAGTAATAAAATCAAGTTCGATTTTTAATCTGTCGAGATTTTCAGGTTCAACTTCAAAATCTTTTATATCCAAGATTTTTTTCAACTGACGCAGGCTAGACATATTAGCAAAGGAGGCAAAAAAGCCGGATTTTTCCATATTGGCAGTCAAAGTTTTAATCACATCAGAAATATTATCAATCTCAGATTTTTTCAAGGCTCTTTTGATATATTGAAGTTCCCCAACATTTAAAGCCTGTTGTTGAATTTCAGCTTTCAAGTCATGCCAGCCTCTTTCAAGTTTAATTATTTTTTCACACTTAGCTTCAGTTTCTCGCATGCAGTCTAAGTGTTGTCTCATATCTTTTACATCAGCAAAAATATAATCTTCAACATCATCATCCAAATCTGCTTTACCTGAAAGCAAATCTTGCAACTTTAAACTCAATTGTTTTTGATAATTCATACGTCCTGCTCTTAATGCAAGATATGGAGCTCCAAGTTCATTTAATCGATCCGCAACAACATCAACAGCCTTATCCATACGAGAGGCAACAAGTACTGTTTTTCCATTTGCGATTAAATGAGCTACTAAATTTACAATAGTTTGAGATTTACCTGTGCCTGGAGGCCCTTGAACCGCAACAAATTTGTTATTTTCAATATTTTTAATAACTTTTTCTTGTGAATCACTCAATGACAGAGGGGTTATAGGGTAAAATTCTTCATCTGTATCACGCAAAATACTTTTATCAGGGGTTTGAGTATACTCATCATTTATTACACTCAATGTCGTTTCACGATAAACTCCGCTTGGTTTTTCCGCTATCTGCATCAATTCATGCAAAACACCTGCTGTAACAGACGGTCTTTTTGTTAAAATAATTGCACTTTGATAAGTCACACAGAGCTTTTTAATATCACCAACAGGTTTAGATTTTTGCTCCTGAATTTCATCATCAATTATCTCATCCATATTTTCGCCTGTAATCTTTGTTTCAGACAAATCTTTAGATAAAGTTTCATCTTTTTCAACATTATCTTCATCCGCATCGTCAGATGAATCCTGAGAAATTTCAATATCAGGGATTAAGGATTTTAATGTTGTAAGAAAAATATCCATTTTTTCTTTTGTAATAGGAAGTTCAGGTACCACATCCAGAATTCCTTCCAAAAATAAATCCACTTCATCATCATCATCGCCTTTTTTCAGAAGTGCTGCCAGAGCTCCCGTATTCAAAGACAAAATATCATCCTGCCTTACACAATTTATATTTACGCCGTTACGTTCCAACTTACAAGGAACATACAAAAGCGGAGTTAAAAACTCATTACGTTTCTTGGATTTACCATTACGTCCAACCAAAAACATATAACCGTAAATTAAATACTTATCCTTTGTACTCAAGTCACTTTGGATCATCAATTCTGTCAGGTTAGGATTTGAACCGTCTAGCTTCAAATATTCAAGACCTTGTGTAAGAAGAGTTTCCTGCTCCTTTAAGAAAATCCATTTATTATCTTTATCTCCTTTTAAATTACGGAATGTTGAACTTTTTACTTCTTCTCTCACACAATCATGAAGATATTGACTTAACTTTTTTATAAAACTGTTATTAAATGCTGAATTAAGTGCTTTTGTCGCTTCTTGTAACATGTTTTAATACCCTTGTTTATATTGATAACTCTACATACAAAATATTCTAAGTTAAAAACCTGGTATTTACATCATCAATTTACACGACTCTTATAAGTAAAATAAATTTAACTATCAAAATCAAAAAGTTCAGGTAATTTAATTTTTAAAGCTCGGGATATTTTAAACAACATTAAAAGACTAGGATTACGTAACCCTCTTTCTATAAAACTCATATATGTCCGATGAACATCTAATTTTTCAGCAAGCTGCTCCTGTGTAAAATCACGCAAACGACGTTTTCTTCGAACATTTTCACCAAAATTTTTCAATATTTTAGTATTCATAAGTTAAATATAAATTAATAAACACTAAAAGTAACACATACTTACAGTAACAAAATATCTATACAATTAATCTATACTTGACTTTTATACAAATTTTGATATTATAAATACATGAAGAATTATAATACATTAAAAAAAACAGCATTTACACTGGCAGAAACTTTAATAACGCTGGGAATTATTGGAATTGTAGCAGCAATAACAATACCAACATTGATAACTAACTATCAAAAGAAAGTAATACCGACAAAACTCAAACGAGCTATATCAGTTATGAATCAAGCCTATAAGTCAGCATATGATGACATAGGAGAAGCAACACCATCAGAAGTAAGAAACATGGGAGGAGTCGAGTATGTTAAAAAATATTGGGCACCTTATTTAAAAATATCAAATATTTGTGATTCCTATACGACTTGTGGATATAAACGTTCTAGACCTTTTAAAGAACTTGATGGGAGTAAATATACACAACACACAATAAACAATATAGATGGTAATGTCGTGTGGTTTCAAACAATCGATGGATATGTCTACGCTGTATGGTATTACGAAGCGTTCCCAGGCATTATTGCAAGTTTTATGTATGTAGATGTGACAGGTGGCGATGGTCCAAATAGATTCGGGCATGATGTTTTTGTAATCTCCAGAGTAATTGACGGCGAAAAAGGCGGATTCATCGCACCTTATGGCTACAAGGAAAGCAATAATTACATAAACTCTATCTGTAGGAAAGGTCATGAATCTTCAGGATGCGCTGAAAAAATTAGAAGAGCAGGCTGGCAAATTGACAGTTCTTATCCTTGGTAACGAAATCTTTTTTAATTATTATATTTTTCAATTTTTTGTTAATATAAAAATATGAATATTGCAAACAAAAATCTTTATTACATAGGTGGCGTTGTCAGAGATAAAATTCTGAATAAAGAATGTTTCGACATTGACATTACATACGTTGGAAATGCAATTGAATTTGCCAAAACAATTCCAAATGCTGAAATCCTACAAATAAACGAACCTTTTGGAACCGTAAAAATCAAACTGGACGGAAATGAAATCGATATCGCTTCAACCAGAAGTGAAACCTATCCACAAAAAGGTCATCTTCCTGTTGTGGGAAATATAGGCTGCTCATTGAAAGATGATGTTCTAAGACGAGATTTTACAATCAATGCAATGGCTGAATCAACTATCTCCGGAGAAATTATTGATTTAACCGGCGGGTTGGAAGATATCAAGAAAAAAACTCTAAGAATTTTACACGATAATAGCTTCATAGATGACCCTACAAGAATCGTAAGAGGCTTAAAATTTTCGGTACGTTTCGATTTTGAACTTGACCACCATACAAAAAAACTTCAAGATGAATACCTTGAAAACATAAATTACGATATGTCATACAAAAGACTAAAAAAAGAATTAATTGAAACATTCAATCTCAATTCCCAAAAAGCTTTTGAAATATTTATAAAACAAAAAATTTATAAACTAATCGCTCCACAAGAATTTGAATTACCAAAAGTAAATTTGGAAGAAATTATAAAAATACATAAACCAAAAAATATTTGGATAATATATGTCGGACTATTGCCTGATATCTCTACTCTGCCACTAACAAAGCAAGAGAAAAAAATTGTAGAAGATTATATCAAATTACAAGGATTATCATTTAATTCTGATTATCAAATTTACAAAAATTTTGAAAATGTAAATACGGAATCCATAATTATGTTCTACACAAAAAATCCTCAAGTTGTAGAACATTACCTTAAAAATTTAAAACAGATAAAACTTGAAATTACAGGGAAAGATATACAATCTCTCGGATTTTCACCATCTGCAGAATATCAAAAATGTTTTGATTTTATTTTAGAAGAAAAAATTAAAAATCCTGAGATTAATAAATCTCAGGAAATTCAATTAGCTAAAAAATATTTTTTGAAATCTATTTAATTCCAAAACTTTCTTGTATTTTTTTCAAATTACCGTTCCTTGTTTCTAAATCAATAACATTATTCACTGCATTGATTAAATCTTTTGACTCAGCACCTTTTCGAAAAGCAACAGCATAAGGTTCTCGAGAATAACGTTTTGGCAAAAGTTCAACACTATCATCTTTCAATGCCAAGCCTAACAAAATTGTATCATCAGAAACTATAGCATCAGCCTTACCATTTTTTAATGCCGTAAAAGCCTCTGTATATGTTTTATATCCTCTTATACCAACATTAGGAACGGCGGCTCTCAAACTTCTTTCACTTGTTGAACCAAAAACAATAATAGCACGCTTACCATTCAAATCTCTCAGAGTTTTAATTTTACTTCCTTTTTTAACAAGAACAGCCTGTCCTGCGGTGTAATACGGATTAGAAAAATCCAAAATTTCCTGACGCTTTGAAGTAATAGACATTGTCGCAACTATCATATCTATATCACCGGAATAAAGTTTCATCATCCTGTCAGAAGCTGTAACCGGAACAAATTTGACTTTCTTATCACTACCAAGAATTCCGCGCGCAATAAGTCTGGATAAGGCAGCATCATACCCTGCAAAATGACCTTTTTTATCCATATATCCAAACGGATAAGTATCAGTTTTTACTCCAACAATAAGCTTATCTCTTTTTATTATATTATTTAAATCATTTGTTAACGGTTCATCCTGCCTATTCGTACAACCACAACAAACAAATATAATAAGTATTAATAAAGATATTATTTTCTTATACATAAATTTAATCCTCTTTTCTAATTCATAATACCCTATCAAACAAACAAGTCAAAAAAGTTAAATATGTTTATTTTTTGATTTTAAGTTATTATTACATTATGAAAACAATAACAATCATAGGCATGATGGGTGCAGGAAAAACTACTGTCGGGAAATTACTCGGACAATTTTTAAAATTCGATTTCATTGATACTGATTCTGAAATTGAAAAACAAACTGGCAAATCTATTTCAGAAATATTTGCCAAATATGGAGAAGAATATTTCAGAACACTTGAAAAAAATGTAATAAAAACCATTTTCAACTCTGAAAATAAAATCATCTCGACAGGTGGTGGAGCTTTCGAAAATAAAGAAATAAGAGATTTATTATTAGAAAATTCAACCGTTGTATATTTAAAAACAACACCTGATGTGATTTTTGAACGAATAAAAAACAACTCACAAAGGCCATTACTAAAAAATAATATGAATATTGAAACAATAACAGAAATTCTAAACAACAGACAAAAAAATTACGAACTGGCACATCACACTATTGTTACAGACAACAAAAATCCGAATGAAATAATGGAAGAAATTTTAGGAGTTTTATAATGGACAATCTGAAAATTAACATAAAAAAATCGAACATATCATATCCGATATTTATAAATAATAATGATATTGAAACCCTTAAAAAATCAATATTGGAAACAATTGAAAATAAAAATTATATTGTAATTTTCAGCAAAAAAGTTTATAAATTATATTCAAAAACATTAGACTTTCCAAAAGATAAAATATTTATATTAAAAGATGGAGAAAACGAAAAAAACTTTAAAAACTATGAAAAAATCTTAAATTTTGCATTAGCAAAAAAATTAACCAGAGAAGATGCCATCATCGCAATTGGCGGAGGTGTTGTCGGAGATATTGCAGGTTTTGCAGCTTCAACTTACATGCGAGGAATAAACTTTATTCAAGTACCTACAACTCTTTTAGCTTGCACAGACAGCTCGGTTGGCGGAAAAGTGGCAGTAAATTCAAAATACGGTAAAAATTTAATTGGAGCATTTTACCAGCCAAAAGCTGTTTTTATCAATGTAAATTTCTTAAAAACTCTTGATGAACGCCAGTTTAAAAGCGGACTTGGCGAAGTTGTAAAATACGGATTTATAGAAAACAGCTGTCTGCAAAATAATGAGTCATATCTAATAAACTTTTTAACAGAAAATTATAAAAAAATTCTATCTAAAGATATTCTTACAATGATTGAACTTATAAAAATCTGCATAAGTTTAAAAATTTCAGTAGTAGAGCAAGATGAAAAAGAAAGCGGATTACGCAAAATTTTAAATTTTGGTCATACATACGGACACGCAGTTGAAACTATCACAAACTACAAAAAATACACGCATGGTGAATGCGTTGCCGAAGGGATATATTATGCCCTGAATCTTGCGATAAAACTAAATTTAATTGATAAAGAATACAAATTTTTATGCGAAGATTTATTGAAAAAATTTGATTTTAATCCACTGCCGCATTTTGATAAAAATAAAATTATACAAATAATATCATCTGATAAAAAAGCTACAGATAAATACATTTCATTTATTCTGCCATCTGAATATGCAAAAGTTAAAGAACACCGCTTTACCATAGATGAATTGACTTTATTGATATAACTATAAGGATTTAGAACACTTAACAAACTTGTTAAGAAATAAAAGTCGTGTTAGTATAATAAAAGATTATAGTAACTAAAATATACTAATGGAGATTTCATGAACTTTAAAGACCTGCCTAAAAACCCGACTGAAGCCACATTAAAAATGATAGGATGTAAATGGAAAATTCTAATTATAAAAGAACTTCTAAATGGAACTAAAAGGTTTGGAGAATTAAAAAAATCAGTCACTGGAATCACACAAAAAGTTTTAACCTCAAAACTCCGCAATCTGGAAGAAGCAGGACTTGTTGAAAGAACTGTATACCCTCAAATTCCACCAAAAGTAGAATATACACTAACAGATGTCGGATACAGCCTCCGCCCTGTAATTGAATCAATGCATAATTGGGGAAAAGATTATAAAAAATATACAAAACTCCTAGAAAAAATGAAAATGAGCTAGGTTATATCTCCCAGCTCATTTTTAATTATAAAACTATTTACTACTAATCACTCTCAGCAACAACTGTAGCGATCAAATCACCATAACTGTTTACACAGCCATTTGTTTCCTCAACAATATATCTTAGTCCTTCTTTACCTTCAATAGATTTTTCTGCAAAATCCATTGCCTCATCATAATCTTTAAATTCACCTACAAGATTTTTTGACAGTTCAGACTTATCCTTTGCTGTATATACTTGAAACATAACACCTCTCCTTTTCTTGTTACAATATTAACACAAAAAATCTTACACAAACAAACGTGTAATAAACCATCCAAAAATTACTAACCAAACAAACATAATCAACGCCAGTAAAATAGGTTTCAAACCAAGCCCCTTAATTTTTTCAAAATTTGTTTCTACTCCAAGCGCAAACATTGCAATGGTAAGCAATAATACGTCAAACTCAACAATACTTGAAGTAATTACAGGTGGTATAATATTCATAGAATTAATGCCACACATAACAACAAATAAAATTGCAAACCAAGGAACCGGAACTTTTGTTCTTTCAGTATTTGATTTTTTAGCAAGATAGCATCCAAGCATAAATAAATACGGAACAAGCATCATTACTCTCGTTAATTTTACAATCACAGCGGTATCAGTAACAATAGGAGAAATTGCACTCCCTGCAGCCACAACCTGAGCCACTTCATGCACCGTAGAACCAATATATATACCAAACACATTTTCCGGTAAAAACCCCAAACGGAACAATAATGGATATAAAAACATAGAAATTGTTCCAAACAATACGACCGTAGAAACAGCTAAAGAAACCTTATGAGATTTAGCTTTTAACATAGAATCAGTCCCTAAAACTGCTGCAGCTCCACAAACTGAAGAACCAATAGCCGTTAACATGCACAAATCTTTATCTAATTTAAATACTCTTGTTCCAAAATAATATCCCAGTAAATAGGTTGTAGTCAACATACAAATATCTGCAATTAACCCCTGTCCACCAACTGCAAAAATTTGCTGAAAAGTAATTCTAAACCCATACAAAATTATTGCCAATCTTAATAACTTTTTCCCGGAATAAGTTATACCATATCTTAAACTCCTCGGGATAAAACGTAAAAATAAATTTCCAATCAACATACCTACGATAATTGCTAAAGTTAAAGAATTTAAATTAATAGTCTTAAAAAAATCATATTTACATACAAAATAAGCAATTAGCGCAAAAACAAAACAGAAAATCACTCCCGGTAAATTTTTTTTCATAAAACCTCCATAGTCTTCAGATTTTTCTTATAACATAAAAAAAATATTTGAAAAACTATCCTTTAGAATTTTCAAAATTTAAATTTGACAAAGCCGTAGTAATTGCCTCATTTTCATCTGTAAAAATTGCGTCTTCACCAAGCTGCGAAATAACCTCAATAGATTTTATCTGTTCATACACTTTTTCTCCGGGAAGAACAAGAAGTAATTTTATTTTCTGGTCTCTCAGCCTTACAATAATATCCTCCAGTGCAAAAATGGCAGACATATCAAGTTCAGTATTAGAACTGTAATTTAATATAATATATTCTGTTTCAAGCATTACATCAAAATGAGAAACAATTTGTGTTATTGAACCAAAGAAAAATTGTCCATCAATATGTAAAATTCTTATCTTGTAATGAGAATCCTTTTCAACTTTTGCCTCATATGGAGTATAATCTAAATGATTGTAGTGAGTAATTTTCACATTTGTATCATCTGCAATTCTTTTGGCATATAAAAGTGCAGCCAAAATTATACCAATACCCAGTGCAAAAATAAGATTATAAAACACTGTAAGCAATAATACAGCAATTAATACATACAAATCATCTTTTGGAGCATATTTTAAAACTTTCAAAACTTTTAAATCCAAAATATCATACCCTATTTTTATTAAAATAGCTGCAAGCACGCATATTGGAATTTGAGAAATAAATGAAGTAAATTTAAACAATACCAGCACAAGAATACCTGAAGCTAAAATCGCAGCCCACCGTGTTTTAGCCCCAGATTTTACAGCCGCAACACTTCTCATAGTTGCAGCGGCCCCCACCATCGAGCCTGTTATTGCACAGAATAAATTTCCAAACCCTTGCGCCATAATCAGCCTCTTTGAATTATGTTTAATTTTTGTTAAAGAATCCATAATAATTCCTGTCAACAAACTTTCACTGGTAGCAATAAAAGCCAGAGTTAAAGCCGTAGGTATGTCTCTCATAATCAAATCAACGGTAAAATGAGGCATCTGAAACTGGGGCAGAGAAAAAACAATTGAAGATATTTTCTCAACATTAAATCCAAAATAAGAAGCAACACCCGTCATTAAAATCAAAGCCAACAATTGAACCGGAACAATTTTTGATATAAATTTAGGGGTAAAAAACAAAATAAATAAAGTTACACCGCCTAATCCTAAAGCATGCAAATTAATATTTGCAAAAACCAGAGGATAATTCATCAGAGCTTTTATCGTAGAAGATTGAGTAACTCCACCTAACAAAGGTGCAAGCTGAAGTATTATAATAATAAGCCCTATACCTGTTAAAAAGCCTGAAATAACAGGATAAGGAACATATTTTATCATTCTTGGAATTGATGTCAGTGAAATTATCATCTGAAAAATTGCAGCCATAACAAGAATAGAAATAACAGAAGATATATTTCCTGATGCCATACCAACAATTGTCGCAATAATAATAGCTGTAGGGCCTGTAGGTCCGGAGACTAATGGTAAATTACAGCCCAAAACACCGGCCATTAAAGATAAAATTATAGCACCCCAAATACCGGCAGCAGCTCCCATACCAGAGGCAACCCCGAAAGCTAAAGCCTGTGGAAAGGCAATAATTGCAGCAATAATACCGCCAAATAAATCTCCTTTAAAAGTTAATAATTTCTCTTTAATTTCTGCCAAAATATCTAACCTCATTATCTTATAATTTAACCTGATACTAATATAGCAAAAAAATGAGGACACAAAAGCATCCTCATTTTTCACATCCAACTTATACAAGAATTATAAATTTGCCAATTTTAAACTTAATGATTTGAAAAACGGTAACTTTTCATTCAATTCAATATTTGGAACTAAAGGAAACTGCACAACAACTTCATCTGGATTTTCTACAATATATTCAGAAACTTCATCACAAAAAGTTTCATCGGAATCAACAACTTCTATCTCATCTTCCTTTTTAATATATTGTGCCAAATTAGTCTGCGCCAAAATTTCTTCAATTGGAGCTTCTTCTATAGTTATTGTAGGGTCAGATTGAAACAAGCTGCTAAATTTTCTTGTTTTCGTTTTCATTTCCAAATTCTGAATTGATTTTAAATTATTTCTTACAGTTTGTGCTAACATAGAAATTCCTCACTCTCCATGTTTAGTATATAAAGCTTTTAAACTTTTCACATACTCTATTTAGTTGAGATTTTTAGAATATTTTTTCACTTTGAATATTCTAAAATGGG
>ERZ780223.498-NODE-498-length-44040-cov-8.446993_pt1 | contig 44040 bp, 38 predicted proteins | sample MGYA00511016_ERZ780223 | MGnify/ENA primary metagenome ERZ780223 (study PRJEB29588, sample SAMEA2159032) | human gut metagenome | biome: human gut; feature: human-associated habitat; material: faeces | place: Denmark | collected 2008/2010 ... | reverse complement strand
TGCTTCCGATTGGTTACGTCAACACTCCAGCGAAAAATTCCTGTGCCTGTCCGTTGCTTGCGCAGTTCGCTTGACATCGATGTGCTTGCGGGCCCGTCGTCCGTTCCGGTCTGCGCAGCGCCAAGGATAACATTCTGATTGTCGGAGCGAAGGATTGACTATCAAGCGCAATGAAAGTTTGAGCGAAGTGTATTCTGCGCAGCGCCGAGGGTGGTGTGCTGTTTGTTTGAGCGAAGCAAAGACTATCATGCTTTACGATAGTTTGAGCGTAGTTTAAGTGAAAATTCCTAATTACAAAGCCTATTATTTATATTCTATTACAAATGGGAAGCCTTGTACGAAGTAGCAGCGTACTTTTTGTCCGGCGTCGTTTTTGGCAGCACTGAAGCGCCATTTATAGAAGGCGCTGAGGGCGTTGTTATCCAAGGTGCTGTTGCCGCTGGAGCGCACTACTTCGGCGCTTTCTACGCGCCCATCAGTGCCTATAACGCCACGCACGACAACGCGCCCGCCGATTCCCGCATCACGCAGAGCCTGCGGATAAATCGGAGCCGCAGTTGAAGCTACGCGCGGAGGCACCTTGGGATTGCGCGCAATGCCTGGGCCTGCTCCATCGCCGATGCCTGTGCCGTGTCCTGCACCGTGACCGCCGCCGCTGCCACTGCCGCTGCCTGTGCCATGGCCTGTTCCATGACCGCCGCCGCTGCCACTGCCGCTTCCTTTTTTTGCACCTGCAGGCACATGCTTCACTACATGCTTCACAACCTGCTTATGCTCTATCTTGCCGTCAGGCAAAGTAATCGTTTCTTCCTCCACGACTTCCTCCACCTGCTCCTCGCCATCGTCGGCAGCATCAGCGACAGCTTCATCGCCGCCACCGCCGCCTCCGCCGCCAGCATCAAAGAACACAACGGTGTCAGCATCCGCAGCCGGCGGCTGCATGGCAAAAACGCCGGAAAACGCCAGTGCGACGAACAATATAAAATGTATTATCAGTGAACCGCAAAAGCCAAAGCGCTGACGTGCCTTCGCCTGCAGCTTTTCTATCTGCTTCATCGTTACTTACCGCCATCCGTCGCCAGACCGAAGCGTGCTACGCCTGCACCCTTCAGCTTATCTACCAGCTTAATCACCTCGCCGTACTCCAGCGCCTTTTCCGCACGGATGACAACGGCGAAGTTTTTGTTCTTCTTCTGCTCCAGGCCTGCCTGCAGCGCCAAGGCCTCCGCATCCGTTTGGGCATCGCCCAAATAAATGCTGCCGTCGGCCTTCATCGTCACGGCGAAGGTTGTCGTGGTATCCGTCGCCGCATTTTTAGCCTGCGGCAGCTTCACCGGAATCGTTTTCAGGTCAATCATATACATCGTGCTCAGCATAAAAAAGACCAGCAGGAAAAACATAATATCAATCATCGGGATAATCATCAGCGGCGGCGTTTTCCTGTTACGCACATCTCGCAGCTTCATGATTTTGCTCTCCTTGTTTCAGCCTCCAGCAACGCGCTGAAGCACTGCTCCATATCCGTAATCATGTTGTCCATACGGTGAGCGAAATAGGAATGTGCGCACAGTGAAAGAATAGCCACGCACAAGCCTGTCGCCGTTGCAATCAGCGCTTCACCGATGCCGCCTGTAATCGCCATCGGCGCACCCGCTTCTACATTGAAAATGCTGAAGGCACCAATCATGCCCACAATAGTGCCCAGCAGTCCCAAAAGCGGGGACATCGTTACGATAATGCCCAGGTAATCCAGCTTATCGCGCAGCGTCGCCATAAAAATACCGGCACGGCTTTCGAGGAAGGCGCTCTTTTCTGCCTTGCCGCCTGCAACAGCCTCCACATCGGCAAGCATCTGCGCGCATTGACCGCTGCCCTTGCGCGCCAGCTCCGTCGCCACAGCAAAATCACCGCTGCGCACGGCAGCACAATAGCGGGAGGCAAAGGCTGCGCCGCTGTCCACGCTCTTATAATATATAAACCGCTCAATGGCGATTGCTATCACAGTTATAGAACAGGCGAGCAATGGCCACATAACCAGTCCGCCCTTATGAAAGTACATTATCAAATCTGTTATTGCCTGCATATTTTCCTCACAAATCTACAAATGCTGTCGTACTTTTACAGGAGGTGCATACTGCTCCCCAAAGTACAGAAAGGAGCAGTATGCTGTATATTATGGAATCAAAACTCTGAGTTAATTAAAAGGTCATCTCTGCGCCTACACGCCAGGTGCGGCCGTCGATAGTATAGCTATGATTTTCATCATAGGATAAGGTCTTGTCAAAGATATTGTCTACACCAGCATAAACATGCAGATTTTTAGTAATTTGCTTGTCTGCAACAAAGTTAAACGTGTTAAAGGTATAGGTATTAACATTTTTGGAAACCTTGTACAGATAATCTACATACCACTTAGACCACAAAGTTGCGGTAAACGGCAATTCTGCATTATCGGTGTAACTTAATTGGACAACACCGTTTTGTCTGGCTCTGTTATTCAGACGAGCATTAGTGGTTTTATCCTTAGCATCCGTGTAGTTATAAGTAGCCTTAACATTCCAATTATCATTGAAATTGTAACCAACCTCTGCTTCTGCACCACTGATTTCCGCTTCGCCTACATTGTAATATTTGCTCTTGACAACCATGCCGACACCGGGAACATAGCCTTGATAGAACATATCGGAATCAATAAGATTATCTATTTCATTATGATAATAACCTAATTTGCTGGACCATTTACTTTGTTCTGCTTCAAATCCAATATCGAAATTAGTTGCTTTCTCAGGTTTTAAATCAGGATTACCTAATACCTGAACATTCATCATGCCCATGCGTTTATCCATGGTAGAGTACAATTCATATACTGTCGGCGCACGGAAGCTCTTGCCATAGTTGACCTTAAAGCGGCTATTATCGCTGAAGCTATAGGTAGTACCGATTTTAGGAGATGTATGACTGCCGAAGGCATTGTGATGGTCAAAACGCACAGCAGGAATAAGCAGCCATTTATCAGTAATTTTCCATTCATCCTGCAGATAAGCAGCATAAGTATCTACATCCTTTTCAGAACCTGCTTTAGTGATACCTGCAAAGGTTTCGCTATATTTGTTATCACCGCCACCGCCGAAACGTGTACCACGCATATTGGTCGTAGTCCATTCAGCGCCATAAGTCATAGTGTTTTTATCATTCAGCTTCATGCTGTTTTTGCCTTCAAACACCAAAGTATCATACGAGGTATGGTCAAAATCGGTAATAGCATTATTTTCGTTTGTTACGTTGCTTTTCTTTAATGTATTGTAATACATACGCAGATTATAATCGTTTTTATTATCCTTGCCATAATAGGTCAAAGCATAATCGGAACGGTTGTTATCATAATTATAAACACCTTTGTCAGTGCCTTCACTGCTATTACTGGTGAACTGTTCACGCATAAAATTCAAATCTAAAGCAAGACCACGGTTAGCATCAAAGGCATAATCAAAACCAAGATTTAAGAAACGGCGAGGTCCATACATATTGGAGCTGCTAGTATCATAACCTTTGGTTTTATTGTAATAGCCGCTAACCTCTTTACGGACATCTTCAATACCGCCGCTGGCTTTTACACTTACTTTGCCTTGACGACCGGAAGAATAATAGAAGTTTGTACCCATTTCTTTAGTGCCGGTATGAGCACCGATACTTGCATGCTCTTGGTTGGCTTTCTTTGTAATGATGTTAATAACACCACCCATAGCATCGCTACCATACAAAGCAGAACCATTGCCACGAATAACTTCAATGCGTTCTACATCTGCAAGATTGATACGGCTCAGCTCATAGGCATTCATTGTAGAACCGGTGTTTTCGGCAGCCATACGACGACCGTCAACCAAAATCAACGTATGCTTGCTTTCCATACCGCGAACCATAACCACATTGCCGGTCATGCCAACCTCTTGCACATCAATGTTAGTTGCAAAACGCAAGGCATCGCGCACGTTATAAGCAGCAGTATTTTTGATATCCTCTTGGGTGATAACCTCAACGCTTTGCGGAACCTCTTTTTTCTCCAGCTGTGTCTTGGTCGCGGTCACAACGTAATCCGCACCGCTGTATTCATCGTAATTATCTGCCTCAGCAGCAAATGCCATATGGCCGACTGCACTGACAACGCAGGCAGTAAGTAAGGCTATCTTCTTTTTGTTTAAATTTCTCATAATGCACCTCTTTTTTCTACTTATTTTTTATGGTATATTTCACACCCGTAAAGTCAGCAACTGCTAACTAACGGATAAAAAAATATCGGAAGAATTTATTTTCTGTCGAACCATACGACAAAATCACCCGCAGGCTTTTCGCCCTTCTGTTTGCGCTCAAGCGGTGTGATTACGGCAATCTTGAGCTCAGGACGCAAAGCTTCCAGCTTTTGCGTTGTACCCAGATGCGCATCGGAATGGAAGCAACCGTTGATATGCAAAATCTGCATATTCTGATGTGCGTCGGCAAACGCAGCAATACTCTCGGCCATCTTGTCATCCTTCAGGCATTGCGCCGCATACACGGCAGCCAGGCGCTGCGGCGGCATTTTCATCGGCGCTGCCGGGGAGCTCATCTGCGCATAGAATTTATCCTTATACGCGCCCTCGGGAGCATAGGTATGCTTGGGCAGCCATTGCTGATACTGCGCCTCCACGCCCTCCGTCGAAGCGTTGTTTTTCGCTACGTGCGCTGCCAAAAAGCGCGGTACGTTAGCGGCAATAACGGGCATTTTCTTTTCTTTGGCAAAATTTACCAGCGGAGCATAATCCGTACGATAATTAGGCCAGGGACGGCTTGCAGCGAGAAAATTTTCTTCGCTCAGAGTATCTGCCAAAAAGTTATTTAACTTACTTTGGTTATCTGCCTCAAACATTTCCATGGATAAGGCCAGTTTTGCGCCTTTTGCCTTGTACATTGCCTTCAAAAGCTCTAATTCATATTGGTGTATTTCACTTTGGTCATGATATTCACCAAAGAAGACTACATCATACTTTTGCAGCTTGCTTGCCAGCTGCGCTGCTGTTAAATTTTTACCGCTCTGCGCATCGCTGAACTGCACCGCACCTGCGGCACCTGCGCCCAGGCACAGCATTGCCATGCTAAGAGCGATTGTTTTCAAGAATTTATTCATCTTAATCATGCTCCTCTACACTATAAGGAAAGCACACGGGGTACTGCGTCCCGTTGGCCTCGACACGCATGATCACAGCCTTCACATCATAAAGCTCTTCAATCACAGACTGCGTGAATACCTCGTCCGTAGGCCCGTCTGCCATGATGGTGCCCTTTTTCAGCGCAATCAATCGCTCACTGTAGCGCGCCGCATGGTTCAAGTCGTGCAGCACCATGATAACCGTCAGCCCCATTTCGTTATGCAATCGCACAACAAGCTCCATCAGCTCCAGCTGATGATGCACATCAAGATAGGTCGTAGGCTCATCGAGCAGCAGAATCTTAGGCTTCTGCGCCAACGCCATGGCCAGCCACGCGCGTTGACGTTCGCCACCGCTCAGGGTATGCACCAGGCGCGTACGCAGCGGTCCCAGCTCCGTAAACTCCAGTGCTTCTTCAATCGCCAGGCGGTCCTCCTGATTGAGGCCGTCGAAAAACTTGCGGTAGGGCAGGCGTCCGTAGCACACCAGCTCCTCCACCGTCGTGCCGCCGGGAGCGTTCGCGCTTTGCGCCATCACTGCCAGCGTGCGCGCCACCTCTTCCGTAGACATTTTGTTGATGTCCTTGCTGTCGAGATAAACTGCACCGCTCGCAGGCTCCAGCAAACGACATAAAGCCTTCAGCAACGTTGATTTGCCGCTGCCGTTCGGCCCGATAATCGTCACAATCTCCGGCTGGGAAATATCCAGCGTCAGGTTACTGATTATCGTATGCTCGCCGTAGCACAGGGTAATTTTTTGTGTATGTAATGTCGGGATATTCATAGCTTAACGCATCCTCCGTTTCAGCAGATACAAGAAGAACGGACCGCCGATGAAGGACATGAAGATGCCCACGGGAATTTCCAGCGGACTGAAAAGCGTTCTTGCTGCCGTATCAGCCAGTGTTACCACCGCACCGCCGGCAATCGCCGCACAGGGCAGCAGGTATTCGTGGTCGCTGCCGATTAACAGTCGCATGATGTGCGGCACGATGAGGCCCACAAAGCCCAGCATGCCTGCTACGCTTACGGAAACCGCCGCCAGCAGCGCGGAAAGAAAGATTAAAATTGTACGCATACGCATCACGCGTACGCCCAGGCTCTTGGCCAATTCATCACCCAACTGCAACGCATTTAGGGAACGCGCACACAAAATCGTACCGATAATGCCAATCGCGCTGTAGGGCAGCAGCATTTCCACATGCCCCCAGCTGCGCCCCTGAAAGCCGCCGGCCATCCACATAACCGTGCCTTGGATTCTGTCGCTGTAAAATACGTTCAGCGCCGCCATACCGCCGCCGAAGAAGGTGGCAACCGCCACGCCCGCCAGAATCATTCGCAGCGGGTTGATGCCCTTTTCCCACGCCAGGAAAAAGACGATGCCCGTGGAAAGCACGGCGCCGACGAAGGCTGCCAGCGGCACCATAGCAGATTGTTCCGGGAAAAGCAGCATTATCACCATCGCAAAAAGGCCCGCACCGGCGCTCACGCCGATGATACCAGGGTCTGCCAGCGGATTGTGCAGCACACCCTGCAGGTTGCAGCCTGCCAAAGCGAGGTTAGCACCCACCAGCACTGTAACAATCGTGCGGGGCAGGCGGATGAGATTCACAATGCGGTCGGTGTCCGCATCCGCCTCGCCCAGCAGCGCTGCCCATGTTTCGCTCACCGAAAGGCTCACCGTACCACTGCCGATGCTCACGAAGATGCCTGCGACGAGCAGGATGCACAGGCCGAAGAACACTGCTATGCGCACTTTTTCTTTTGTTTTGGCATCATTACTCATTACTTGGCCTCTCCATACATATATTCTTTCATAATCTTCATCGCGTCGATGGTGTGCGTGCCGGGGTTAACGGTAAACAGGCTCGGCGGCAGCTGGTACACACGGTTATTCTTCACGGCGTTCACGTCATGCCAGATGGCGTTGTCACACATATTGGCGCGCAGCTTTTCCAGAATTTCCTTGCTGCCGCCCATGGTAATCAGCATCACGATATCGGGGTTTTCCTTGGCTACGAATTCCATGCTCAGCGGGATATAGCTGCTGTCCTTCACATTCTCGGCCTTGTCCGCAATGTTTACGGCACCCAAACGCTCTGCCAGGTCACCGCCGAAGCTCTTTTTGGTGGACATGTTGAAGCTGTCCGGCGAGCCGAAGATAATCAGCACCTTCGGTCCCCTGCCCTTCTGTACGTCCTGCGTCAGTGCGGCATATTCCTTTTCTATCTGCGCACGCTTGGCGGCAGCTTCCTTTTCTCTGCCTGCAAAGCGGCCGAAGTCGTCTATGCTTTTCAGCACGTCCTCATAGGAGTTTATCATGTTCAGGTAAAGCGGCACACCGGCCATTTCCAAAGGCTTGCGCAGCATTACGTGGAAGGGTACGTTCGTGCCTACAACCAAGTCAGGCTTCAGGCTCATGATTTTTTCCAGATTGGGCGCGTGGATCATGCCTACTTCGGGGATGTCCTTAATGCTTTCCTTGATGTCGTCGGGATATGAAGTGCTGGTAGGTCTGCCGACGGCCTTGCCGCCGATGGAGGTGAAGATTTCCAGATTGGAGGCATTGAGAAAGACTATTCTTTTGGGCTCCGCGGGGATGTGAACCTTGGCGCCGGTGCTGTCGGTTACGCTGACGGCGGCGTTGGCTGCGAGCTTGTGCTGGCCTCTTGCCAGCAGGAAGTAGCCTGCGGCTGCTATAATTACGACAAATACGAGTAAGATATATTTTTTCATACGCAACTCCCTTTACAATATTAGCTAGTGCTATCTTTGAATTTAAATTAGCCTAGTCTAACTTCACTATGACATTATCTTATAAGATGTGGATTTTGTCAAGTTAAAATTAGCGTAGGCTAATTTGGTGGGATTAGTTTGCGATATAAAATTCTAGAGAAAGTTCCATTTTCAGCACTTCTTTTTCCTGCATTACGCTTTGCAAGCGCAGTTCCTTAACCTTACAGCCATCGCGTTCTGCCTGCCGCAGCCAGCGAAGCAGGGAATAAAAATCACCGACAGCACTTGTTTGCAATTTCTGCATCTGCAAGCCATTCTGCAAAGCCACAGGCTTGCCCTCCATCTGCATGCTGTTTAGATGAATGCTTTGAGCTCGTGCCTGCTTTTGCAGGCGTTGCAGCCTGTTATTCAAGCTCAGATTATGCTCTACCTGCTGCTCTAATTTCTTTTGCTTATCCAATAGCTTGATTTTATATGTCTTATAATCGCTGTGTTCATCAGCAAAACGAATCTGCTGTGTCAGTTGCCCCTGCAGCTTCTGTGTCTGTTCTACCGCCAGTTGTCGTTCATTCCAAAGCTCTAATGCCTTTACTCCAAAGCCTGTAGACAACACCAGCGCTATGCAGGCAAGCAGATTAATTGTTTTTTCTCCTGCTTTCATTGCTTGCCCTCCTTCATCTGCAGCTGCAGTTTATAAACAAGAACGTTACCCTGATGCTGCGATTGCAGAAGCTCTACTCTGCTGTAATTTCCACATTTTTGCAGCTGCTCCACAAAACTTTCCAAAGCCAAATTATCCACCGCCTGTCCTTGCAGCACTAAAGGTTTTTTACTGCCGTTGTATTCTAGCAGTGTCAGCCAACAGCCGGGCATCATCTGGCGGCAGATGTGCTCAACCTCGCTGCCGGCCTCTTTCGATGGTTTAGACGCTGCAGCCAACAGCTTTTCCAAACGCTGACAGTTACGCTCAACAACCTCGCTTTCCTGCATACGCTGTTCCCACTCCGCATACTGCTCTAATTGCTGCTCTACCTCCTGCAAATCGCGCTGCGCCAGATAACAGCCTCCCCAGGCACTGGCATAAGCCAAAATCGCTAACCCTAAAGTTGCACAGCCTGCTTTTGTCAGATAACGGCCAAAAGTGGCCACTATCCCCTGTAAGCGCCTCTGCTTCTGCCTGTATATTGATGGAAGAGACTTCCCGGCAAACCATTTATTTGCTGCTTCATCAATCGTTTTACTGCCTAACAAAATCCCCTGCAGCTTCAGCATTAAACTTCTGCACAGCTGCTCCAGTTCAGCACGCGACGCATTCTGTAAGGCTGCAAACATCACCTGATATTGCTGTTCATCTGCTTCACCGATAACATGTGCTTCAAAGCTATAAGTATAGTCTTCATGCATCCAAGGAACGCTCTGCTGTACCTCCCATTGCAGTGCAGCCTGCAGTTCACGCTGATGCATTAAAGGCAAAAGCAGCTGTTCGGAGTACACCGTTGCTGCCGCAGGCAGCAACAAAACCGCTGCTCCCTCTTCTACATCACGTGCCAAAAGAATTTCACGTAAAGCATCGGTAAGTCTTTGCTTATCTGCCAGACATTCCTCATTCAGCTGCTCCTGCCAGCTATGCTCACCATTCTGCCAATACGCAACCTCCCCCGTTTGCAGTGACAAAAGCAAAAGTGCCTGCTTACGGCGCCAACGGCAACGCAAAGCGCACCGTACAGACTCAAACAACTCCTCAACACTAATACTTTTTCCATGCTTCATCATAAGAACATCCTCCAATACCATGTAATGATTTCTTTGCCACAAAAATACGCAGCAACCGCTCCTGCGCACAAAAACGGTCCGAAGGGAATTGCCTGTTTCAGCTTTCCACGCCTGCACAGCAACAATAATGCCCCTACAACACCACCGCTGACAAAGGCGAGCAGCAAACACAATAGTCCCTGATCTAAGCCAAGCCAGATACCCAACGTCGGCGCTAACTTGACATCACCCTCGCCCATACCTCCGCGACTGGCAAAATACAGCACCAGCATTATTGCCAACATAATTCCAGCTCCGTAAGCAGCATCAAAAAGTTGCCCCTCATACCACGCGCGTACTAAGCCAACTGCCGCTAAAATTAATGTTACCTTGTCATAAAGCAGCATAGATTTCATATCAGTATAAGTGTGATAAAGCAAACCGAGAACAAAAATAACGGAAAACATGATTACCTCCTTAATTTTTTCCCAAAAAGCAAATAGGACCCCTGCATTGCATTACTACAACACAGGAGTCCTAAAACTCTTTACTACATATTTACTTTTTCTGCTTCCAGATAAAGCCAATGCGCTTAGCTAAAGAGCTGAAAGTCTTTAATTGCCTCTTACCAGTTCAGGTCCTCAACCTCTTGACGGCCTTTGCCGGTCAGAGCATCCATCATGATGCGTTGCTCAATTTGAGCAGCCAGCTTCTTGGTGAACTTAACAGTATCCGGGTTAACGGACATGCTGTCGATACCGCTCTTAATGAGGAACTCGCAGAACTCAGGATATACGCTCGGAGCCTGACCGCAGATAGAAACGGTCTTGCCATCCTTATGAGCAACCTCGATCAAGTGACGGATTGCACGGCGTACAGCCAGGTTACGTTCGTCATAGATATGGGAAACAGTATCGTTATCACGGTCGCAGCCCAGAACCAGCATGGTCAGGTCGTTGGAACCGATGGAATAGCCGTCAACAAATTTGTTGAACTGGTCAGCCAGGATGATGTTGGACGGAATCTCAGCCATCAGCCAAACCTTGAAGTCCTTACCACGGGACAGACCGCAGTCAGCCATAATCTTGGTAACCTTTTCGCATTCCTCTACATTGCGGCAGAACGGAATCATAACGTTCAGGTTCTTCAGGCCGAACTCTTCGCGAACTTTGCGAACAGCCATGCATTCGAGCTTGAATGCTTCGATATATTTAGGATCATAGTAACGGGAAGCACCGCGCCAGCCCAGCAGAGCGGAAGGCTCGTTCGGCTCGAATTCGTCGCCGCCCTTCAGGTCGCGGTATTCGCTGGACTTGAAGTCGGAGAAGCGCATGGTTACCGGTCTCGGAGCCATAGCCTGGCAAACTTGGCGGATGCCTTCAGCCAGTTGGTCTACAACCTTTTCCGGTTGACCGATTTTAATCAGATACAGCGGATGTTCATGGATATAGGTGGTCCAGATGAACTCTTCGCGCATCAGGCCGATACCGTCGCAAGGCAGAGTAGCATATTTTTCAGCCAGCTCAGGATCGCCCAGGTTCATATAAATCTTAGTGCCAGTCGGCGGGAAGTATTCAGCAGCAGCAACTACCTGTTGTGCCGGTTGCTCAGCCTTCGGCTCTTCGATGATGCCTTCGTATACAACACCATGAGTAGCATCGATGGTTACGTCAATGCCATCGGGAATGGTGGTGGTAGCAGCTTCGCCACGGCTCTTGGTACCTACGATACAGGGAATGCCCAGCTCGCGGGATACGATAGAAGCATGGCAAGTCATTCCGCCGCTATCGGTTACGATTGCTTTCGCTTTCTTCATAGCCGGTACCCAGTCAGGAGCGGTCATTTCGGTTACGAGGATTTCGCCTTCCTTGAATTCGTCGATATGAGACGGATCCAAAATTACATGTACGCGGCCTGCTACATTACCAGGGCTGGCAGGCAAGCCTTTAACGATAACTTTGCGATCAGTAGTCACTTTCTTCTCCTCTTTCGGTGCACCATTTTCTTTGTTACGACGGCTCCATACGGTTTCAGGACGGGCTTGCAGGATGTAAACCTTGTTATCGCGCTCGTCAACGCCCCATTCCATGTCCATGTAGCAGCCATAGTGTGCTTCAATTTTCTTAGCGCATTCAGCCAATTGTTTGATTTGCTCATCAGTCAGCTTCTGCTCATTTTGCTCATCCAGCGGTACAACAACCTCTTCGCAGTCGCCGTCAGCTTTGCGGATCAGCTTAATGTCCTGTGCGTTAACGTTCTTTTCAACAATCTCGCAGGTAGCTTTATTTACAGTATAGTTATCCGGAGTTACGGTGCCTTGAACAACATATTCGCCCAAGCCCCATGCGCCTTCGATGAGGATGTTCTTGTCGTCGCCGGTAGCAACGTTAACAGTGAACATAACGCCTGCAGCCTTGGAGAATACCATCATCTGTACTGCAGCGCTCAGTGCTACATCCAGATGATCAAAGCCTTGTTTTTCGCGGTAGTAAACCGCACGGTCGGTAAAGCAGGAAGCATAGCATTCCTTAACCTTAGCAACGATGGTTTCTGCACCCTTTACGTTCAGGTAGGTGTCCTGCTGGCCTGCAAAGCTTGCATCCGGCAGATCCTCTGCGGTAGCGCTGCTGCGAACAGCAACGAACGGATCAGCCTGGCCAACCTTTTCACCCAGCTCTTTGTAAGCTTGGGCAATCAGATCCTGCAAATCCTGCGGCATTTCTTCGTCCATAATTGCCTGGCGGACCTTAGCGCAAACCTCGCGCAGCTGAGCGCTGTTGTCTACGTCCAGACCGGCAATTAATTTTTTGATTTTCTCGTACAGACCGGTCTTTTCAAAGAAGTATCTGTAAGCGCAGGCAGTAGTTGCGAAGCCATACGGTACAGGTACGTCAACATGAGAGGTCAGCTCGCCCAAGGAAGAAGACTTACCACCGGCGATTGCTACGTCTTTTCTCTCCAGCTGGTCAAACCACAGCAGGAATGCTTTTTCTTTCTCCATAATAATTTGCTCCTTTTAAAATACTATACTTTTTTCTGGGGAAATCCTTAATATAGTGTATACTATATCACATTTAAAGGGCATATTCAAGCGATTTCTGCAGTTTTTTTTAGATTTTTTGTGGAAAATTCACTGGCATGCTATAATACAGATAAAAGTGAGGTGCGTACCATGAATTTTATCGACAGCTTTTGCAGTAACATAAAAAAGGTAATTGCCCTTATAGCTTTAATGCTCCTTTTAACGCTCGTTATTTTAATTTTTACGCATACATCATTAGGCTATTTCCTTGTACTGCTGCCCATAACACTGCTGATTATTTATCTTTTACATAAAATAAAAAAACTTGATCCGGAGAACGCTTTCATCTATAACTCCGTTTTAGTAATTCTGATTCTCATTTTTATCCTCTTTGATTTGCGAAAGGATATAGTGCTGCTTGGTTGCTTCGCTTATATTATCCATCTATTGATGGCATACCATCTGATTCTGAAGCCGCCTGCCATAACGCAGCAGCAGGAAAAAAATGATATAGAATCAGACACTATCAACGTCACCGGCTCTTTTATCACCTATGACGACACCTGCCCCGATGATGGCGAGGACTACGGGCCTGAAGGCAGCGTTATCTGGGGACCGCGTACTATCGAAGAAAAGATCTATATCAACGGCAAATGGTACATCAACGAAAACAGCGAGGAATGGGAGGAAAACGAAGGCTGCTGAGCCATTAAACAATTTATACAGGCGCTCATATGCATGGGCGTCTTTTTTTGCGCACAAAAAAGCGGTCCTACTAAAAGTAAGACCGCTAATTAACAATTGGTGGAGACGAGGAGAATCGAACTCCTGACCCCCTGCTTGCAAGGCAGGTGCTCTCCCAGCTGAGCTACGCCCCCAAAAGGCTTCGCGCGCATTTGCGTCTGAAACAAGTAAGATTTTACAGGAAAGCGACGCTTTTGTCAAGCATTTTTTATTTGGTAATCAGCTCAACCAGCTTCAAAGTCATCAGGCAGGATTTTTCCACGGCAGCCATCGGCATAAACTCGCAGTTGGAGTGGAAGTTGAGTGCGCCGGTGAAATAGTTCGGCGTAGGGATGCCCTTAGTGGAAATAAATGAACCGTCGGTGCCGCCGCGCATAGCGATATCCTTCGGCTCGATATCCAGCTCCTTCATAGCCTCGAAAATGTACTCTACGCATTTTCTGTTATCATCAGTCAGCGCATCGGCAATGTTGCCGTAAACGTCGGTGATGTTCAGCTCAATGCCGGCCTTCGGATTCTTGGCCTGTACATATTCCACAGCATGACGGATGAACTCCTTGCGTGCTTCATACATCTTTTTGTTATGGTCGCGGATTTTGATATCCAGAGTTGCTTCCGCAGCGTTGGATTTAATAGCCTGCACCCAGATAAAACCTTCGGTGCCCTCGGTGTGCTCCGGAGTCTGCATTCTGTCGAAGCAGTTGATGATATCTACGGCAACCAGTGCCGGGTTGACCAGAGTATTCTTGGCGGACATCGGATGTGCGGTTACGCCCTTGATTTTGATGTGTGCGCTGCCTGCGTTAAAGGTTTGGTATACAACCTCGCCCAGCTCGCAGCAGTCAATGGTATAAGCAAATTCAACCGGGAACTTGCTGAAATCCATCTTCTTGGACCCGCAAAGGCCAACCTCTTCATCCGGAACAAAGGCTACATAAATTTCGCCGTGCGGACGGTTTTCCTTAATAATAGTTTCCAGTGCTACCATCAGGTTGGCAACGGCAGCCTTATTATCTGCGCCCAGTACGGAGGTACCGTCGGTGGTGATAAGGTCGCTGCCAATATATTTGTTCAGCTCGGGATGCTCGCTTACCTTAATGTAGATTTGCTTTTCAGCGTTCAGCAGTACATCGCCGCCCTGATAGTTTTTCACAATCTGCGGATGTACCTCGGGAGAAAGGTTTACGTCAACGGTATCCATATGCGCAACCCAGCCTACATTCGGCACGAGAGCGTGGCCTGCAGGCAGGTTAGCCGGCAGACGGCCGGTCAGCACGCAGAATTCGCTGATTTCCAGGTCCACCAGACCAAGCTCAGCCAAATCCTCCTTCAGCAGCTTAGCCATATCCCATTGGCCGGGAGTACTGGGAACAACAGCACAGCCCTCCTTACTTTGGGATGGTACGGCAGCGTAACGTAAAAAGCGTTCAGTCAAACGTTCTTGCATAGACATTTTTAAAGACCTTCTTTCATAAAACTACTTATTACATTATAACACAAGATAAGACAAGCGATAAAGGGTTGCAAATCTACCCCATCACCTCTCATCACCAAGACGAGCGAGAAGGGTTGCAGATGCGAAGGAAAGTTGACGACGGCGTACTTCTAGTACGTCGAGGAAACTTTCCACAGCAGATGCGCCCTTATCGTTCGTCTTCAAACACTACATTCTACGCGGGTACACATAATCAGCCTGTAAGCCCAACGGAATATCCATAAACCAGAAAGCATACAGCATAATAGTCAAAGTAACCAGCAGCGTAATAGTGTACGGCAGCATCAGGGAGCTCAGCGTACCGATACCGGCGCTCTTCACGTACTTCTGGCAGTAGAGGATAATCAGCGGATAGAACGCGAACATCGGAGTTACAACGTTAACCGCGGAGTCACTAACGCGGAAGGCAACCTGAGTCAGCTCCGGCGCAATACCTACAGCCATCAGCATCGGTACGAAGATAGGTGCCAGAATTGCCCACTTAGCGGAAGCAGAGGTAATAATCAGATTCAGCATCGCAACAAAGATGATGATGCCGAAAATAGTTACCTGCGGCGGCAGTGCCAGGGACTTCAGGAACTCGGCGCCCGCAATCGCAATCAGCACACCCATGTTGGAAGCACCGAAGGCATAGAGGAACTGCGCAGCGAAGAAGTAGAATACAATCAGCTGCACCAGAGTTTTGGTGATATCCTCCATCGCAGTGGTAACATCCTTCGGGGATTTGAATTTTCCAACCATTACGCCGTAGGTCAGGCCGACAGCGCCGGTGAACACAAACAACAGGGAAACGATGGACTGCATAATCGGCGCCTTGAAGCTTGCCAGCATACCCTTGTCATCGCGGAAGATGGAATCGGCAGGCAGCAGCAGGTAAACGAGCAACGCAATCATCACAATCAAAAGGCCGGTAGCAGCGTAGAAGGCACGGTTTTCCTTGGGAGTTACGGCGGTGTTGCCGTCCTCGCCTACTTCGATATCATCATCGAGCGGGCAGTTTTTCCACAGCCACGGCTCTACAATCTTTTCCGTCACCCACCAGCAGCTGGGGATTACGAGGAAGGTCGCACCAAAAGCGTAGAAATAGTTGCACAGTACGTTAACCTGATAAGACGGGTCGATAATCTGCGCAGCGCTCTGGGTGAAGCCTTGAATAACCGGGTCAATCGCGGACGGAGTATAGTTGGCAGCGAAGGCACCGGCAATACCTGCGAAGGATGCGCCGATACCTGCCAGCGGATGCTTGCCGCTCGCATAATACATATAGGCCGCAACCGGGATGATGATTACATAACCGGTATCGGGACCAAGATGGCTCAGCATACCAACGAGAATAATAATCGGGGTAATCAAAAACTTAGGCGTAACAGCCAGAATTTTTTTCAACGCAGTATTGATGTAGCCGGAGCCGTCAGCAATACCGATACCCAAAGTAGCAACAATTACCATGCCCAGCGGAGGGAAGCCGGAATAGTTGGTAACCATCTTGCTTAACAGGTCGACAAGATTTTTGCCGCTCAACATATTGTTGACCACGATTTCCTTGCCGGTAGTGGGATGCACATAACCAAAATGCATCGTCGAAAGAATTGCTGACATAATGCAGCAGATGATAAACGCACCGATGAACAAAATCGTGATATCAGGGATTTTGTTGCCGACGCGTTCAATCAAACCGAGAATACCGCCGGTCTGATTTTTTGCTTGCGTTGTTTGCATAGGGGACAATCACTCCTTCAAAAAATTAAAAATAACGTCCTTATTATAACATTTTTTTAATATTTATGCAAAAGCATTCTGCGAACGACAACCATTTGCCAAACTGTTTCTTCAAAAAGTGCTTGCGTCAAAAAGTCAAATGTATACAGTATTAATATTTTACTATATACAATCTCGGCAAAATCTGTGCTATAATAAACAAAGCAGTTACATCTGCCCCAAACAAAAATATAACAGCAAGGAGTTTTTTTCATGATACTTTCTCAACGTATTCAAAGCCTGACAGCATCTCCTATCAGAAAGCTGTCTCCGTATGCTGACGCAGCCAAGGCTGCAGGCAAAAAGGTTTATCATCTGAACATCGGCCAGCCTGATATTGCCACTCCGGCACAATTCATGGACAGCGTGCGTGAATTCCAGGCACCGGTAATCGCCTACAGCAATTCCAAGGGCGAAATGTTCCTCTTAAAGGCTGTACAGAAATATTATGCAGAAAAAGGCATGGATTATGCTATTGAAGATATTTTCGTTACTAACGGCGGCAGCGAAGCCCTGATTTTCGCAGTTATGGCCCTGTGCGACCCCGGCGACGAAATCATGGTTTTTGAACCCTTCTACGCTAACTACACCACCTTCTGCAAGGAGTTCGGTGCTAAAATCAACGCTGTTCCTACCAGCGTAGAAAACGGTTACCACCTGCCCAGCGAAGAAGAAATCGAAAAGCACATCACTCCTAAAACTAAAGCTATTCTGCTCACCAACCCCGGCAATCCTACCGGCGTAGTTTATACCGAAGCAGAGCAGGATATGATCTCCCGTATCGTGCGCAAGCATAACCTGGCTTTAATCGCTGACGAAGTATACCGTGAATTCGTTTATGACGGTGCATATCGCAGCTTCGGCACCATGCCCGAGCTGGACGACAACCTGATCATCATCGATTCCGTTTCCAAACGCTACAGCGCCTGCGGTGCGCGTATCGGCTGCATCATCAGCAAAAACAAAGAGCTCAGCAAGCAGGTTATCAAATGCTGCCAGGCTCGTCTGTGCAGCCCGATTCTGGAGCAGGTTGGTGCAGCAGCTCTGTACACCACTCCGGCAAGCTATCTGGAAGAGGTTAACAAGGAATACAAAAAACGCCGCGACACCATCGTTGCAGCTTTGAAGAAGCTCCCCGGCGTGAAGGCTTCCGACCCGAAGGGCGCTTTCTACATCATGGTTAACATGCCTGTTGACGATGCAGAAAAATTTGCTATCTGGACTCTGGAAAACTTCGCTATCGACGGCGAAACCGTTATGTTTGCTCCCGGCAACGGCTTCTACAACACCCCCGGCAGCGGCATCAACGAAGCACGCCTTGCTTATGTATTAAAGAGCGAGGATTTGGAGCGCGCTATCTACATTCTGGGTGAAGCACTCAAAGCATATCCCGGCCGTGTAGAAAAATAAGCTCACAAAAAGTTTAAAGCTTACAAAAAATTAGACCTCCTGAAATTTCAGGAGGTCATTTTTTATTTGCTCTGCAATGCTTCCGCCAGCAGCTTTTCGTCGGCAATAGCCTGCGACAGCACCTGCTGCGTGTCCTCTCCCAAGCGTGGCGCACGCTTTTTCAGCGCGGCCGGCGTTTCGCTCAGCTTCATGGCAAAGCCAAGCTGCCGGTAGTTGCCAAGCTCTGCGTCCTCTACGTTCAGCACCATCTCGTTGGCCTTGGTCTGCTGTGCGTCCACCGCCTCGGCAAAATCCAGCACCGGTGTTACGCAGGTATCCCTGCCTGCAAGCAGTAGCTCCCATTCGGGCAGCGTATGCTTGGCAAATTCCAGCGTCAGCTGCTGCTTTAAGTAGTCATGGTTAGCATCATCATCTATCAGGTCCGTCATATCGGGGCGCTGCAGCACAGCGCACAGGTTGCTCCAGAACTTCTTTTCCAAGCAACCTACAGCAAGGTAGCGTCCTTCCTTCGTCGCATAAATATTGTAGTTGGCGTTGGCACCCGTCAGCCAGTTGTTGCCGCGCTCCGCCACAAAGCCGCTGCCGAAGTACAGGCTCGCAGCACCGGGCATCAGCGTCATCGCCACATTGTACAGCGAAATATCTATCTCCTGCCCCTCGCCCGTCATCTGTGCATGGCGCAGCGCAATCATAATGCTCATGCCCGCCGCCATCGATGCATTCATATCCGCCATCAGCACACCCGGAATCGCCGGCTTGCCCTGTGCCTCGCCGCTCATAGCGGTAATGCCAGCCAAGCTCACATAACCGATATCATGGTCGGCCTGCTTGGACAGCGGTCCCTTTTTGCCGTAGCCTGTCAGCGAGCAGTAGATAATTCGCGGATTCACCGCCTTCGCCGCCGCATAGTCAATACCCAGCTTCGTCAGTACGCCCGGACGATAGCTTTCCACCACCACGTCGGCGGTTTTCACCAGCTCCAGGAACGCCTTGCGTCCCGCCTCCGACTTCAGGTTGAGCACTACGCTCTTTTTATTGCGGTTCAGCTGCAGATGCCAGTAACCGAAATCCTTTAAAAACGGCGGAAAGCTGCGGGCATAATCGCCCCGTCCCGGCTCCTCGATTTTGATAACCTCTGCGCCGAAATCGGCCAGCAGCATTGTACAATACGGTCCCGGCAGCAGCCGTGACAAATCAAGCACACGAATACCCTCTAAAGCCTGCACAATAACGCCCCCTTAACAGCAGCATATTTTTAGACTAAGTTTTTATACTACCTGGAAGATATAAAATTTGAGATAATTTGTTTCCGGCACCTGCCACAGAATCGGATGGTCCGGAGATTGCTGGCGCGCTTCAATCTGACGCAGAGAAACATTGGCGTCATGCGCAGCGTCCTGCAGCATCTTCACGAACAGCTCCTCCTTCATAAAGTGCGAGCAGGAGCAGGTTGCCAGATAACCGCCGCGCGGCAGCAGCTTCATCGCCTTCAGGTTGATTTCCTTATAGCCACGAATCGCATTCTTTACCGTGCTGCCGGATTTGGTAAATGCCGGCGGATCCAGAATAATAAAGTCATATTCACGGGAATGCTTGTTGAACAAATCGCTCAGCAAATCAAAAACATTCGCCTGCAATCCGTGCATAACATCAGAACAATCGTTAATCGCTGCGTTATGCTCTGCCATCTGCACTGCCTCCGCACTGATATCAACCGCGGTAACGCTCGCAGCGCCGCCCTTGGCAGCATTCAGAGCAAAGGAACCGGTGTGGGTAAAGCAGTCCAGCACATGCTTGCCCTTGGCAATCTTAGCAATCGCCTGACGGTTATACTTCTGGTCGAGGAAAAAGCCTGTCTTTTGGCCGTTTTCTACATCAACTGTATATTCGATGCCGTTTTCGACAATCTCGGTAGTCACAGCGCCGGGTTCGGGGCACAAATCGGTAGCAAACCAGTGCTTACCCTCCTCCATGCCCTCCAGCAGGCGGATTCTTACGTCGTTACGCTCGTACAAACCGCGGATTTCCTGTCCCATCTCGCGCAGAATTTTAATCAGCAACTCAAACAGCATCTGCTTGCGCATTTCAATGCCCAGGGACAGTGTTTGCGTTACCAGCAGATCATTGTAGCGGTCTACGGTCAGGCCGGGGAACATATCCGCTTCGCCGAAAATCAGGCGGCAGCAGTTAAAATCACGCTCGCCCATAACCGTCAGGCGGTAATCCAGCGCATAGCGCAGACGGCGCTCCCAAAAGGCTTCGTCAAACTTGTCATTGGTATTGGTGGAAATAATGCGCACACGGATTTTGGAATGGTCGTTCACAAAACCGGTGCCCAAATACTTGCCCTTCGACGTTACTACATCCACCAGATCACCATTGGCATACTCGCCTTCAATTTTAGTTACCTCTTCACCAAACACCCAGGGATGACCGCCGCGTGCAGCGCGCTCTCCCTTCGGGGTTACGAAAAATTTTGCATATTTACGCATATTCTACCTCACGATTTTAAGATTAGTTTTTCTTTAAGTATAGCATATTTTGCAGGCGGATGCACAGAAAACCTCTCTGCTCTTTGCCTGCGCTTTTGCGAATAGTATCTCCTAAAAACAGCAACATACATACGACACGACAGTTCCTCACCTATTATTATAGGAAGCAGACTGTCTGAAAGTTTTTCAACATAAAAAAGCTGTCGCACTTTGACATGCGACAGCAGTTTTGCTTTGCTTAGAACGCTGCTACAACAGCACCTTTGTATTTGTCTTCGATGAACTTCTTAACCTCGGGAGAACGCAGAGCATTCATCAGCTTCTGGATTTCCGGACGGTTTTCGTCGCCCTTGCGGACAGCAACGATGTTAGCATACGGAGATTCCTTCGGCTCGGTGAACAGAGAATCCTTCACCGGATTCAGCTTAGCTTCCATAGCGAAGTTGGAGTTGATAACGGACAAATCGGTATCATCCATGGAACGCGGCAGCAGAGCAGCTTCGATCTCCACAATCTTCAGCTTCTTGTCGTTGCCAACGATATCGCCTACGGTAGCCTTAACGCCAACGCCATCCTTCAGCTTCAGCAGCTTAGCGCTTTGCAGCAGAGCCAGCGCACGGCCGCCGTTGGACGGGTCGTTAGGAATAGCGATTTTAGCGCCTTCGGGAATATCATTCAGAGATTTTATTTTCTTGGAATAAATGCCCATCGGCTCGATATGCACCTTGCCTGCAGATACAAGATTCATCTTGCGCTCGGAAACGAAGGTATCCAGATAAGGCTCATGCTGGAAGAAGTTGGCATCCAGCTCCTTATCGTTCAAAGCCAGGTTCGGTTTTACATAATCGCTGAATTCGATAATCTGCAGGTCTACGCCCTCTTTAGCCAGGGTGCCTTTAATCTGGTTCAGGATTTCAGCGTGCGGTACAGCGGTAGCACCAACCTTCAAGGTAACCTTTTTGTCGGCACCGTTGTCTGCCTTTTTGTCTCCGCCGCCGCAGCCTGCAGCAACAACTGCAAGGCTCACTAATGCCAGTAATGCAACTAATAATTTTTTCATCTTTTCTTACTCCCTTTCTTTATTTAACACGTCTTGCAAAACATCCGCCTAAGAAAAAAACTCCTTCTGAGGAAGGAGCCGGTCTTCCTCTCATCTTTCAAGATTACACTTGCAGGATGTAGCACCATAACATTTGTCTGGTTGCCGGGCATCATAGGGCCTGTTCCCTCCGCCACTCTTGATAAGAGCGTGTTATTGAGTTGAGAGTTATAATATATTATCCTAGTGTCTTTGTCAACATTAATCGCAAAAAAATTAAGGGCAGAAAATCCTGCCCTTAATATGTTAACAATGTTACTCTTTTTTATATTTGGCAATACCAACTTTATAAAAGTCATTACCCTCGCTGTCGATGCAGACGATAGCCGGGAAATCCTTAACCTCGTATCTGCGGATAGCCTCCGGTCCAAGGTCTTCGTAAGCAATCATGGTTTCGCTCTTGATGGATTGGGTGATAACAGCAGCAGCACCGCCTACAGCAACAAAATAAACAGCGCCATGCTTCGCGCAGGCATCAATAACCTCCTGACTGCGCAGACCTTTGCCGATCATGCCGCGCATGCCCTGCTCAATCATAGTCGGAGTGTATTTGTCCATACGGCCGCTGGTGGTGGGGCCGGCACTGCCGACAACCTCGCCCGGTTTGGCAGGAGTAGGACCAACGTAATAAATAACATTATTGGTCAGGTCCAAAGGCAGCTTTTCGCCGCGCTCCAGCGCTTCATACAAACGCTTGTGAGCAGCGTCGCGTGCAGTGTAGATATAACCGCTGATGCGTACAACGTCGCCTGCATGCAGGTCTTTGACAGTTTCTTCGGTCAGCGGAGCATTAATATATTTGATTACAGCTTCTTCACTCATCTTCAGGCGCCTCCTTTAAATTTCTGCTTCAGCCTTGCGTGCCTGGTGGCAGTTCAGGTTTACAGCGCAGGGCATACCGCCGATATGGGTATGGGTAAATTCAACATTTACAGCCAGAGCGGTAGTGCTGCCGCCCAAGCCGGAAGGACCTACACCGGTCTTGTTTACCAGCTCCAGCAGCTCGTCCTCCAGTGCCGCATAGCGCTCATCCTTATTGTGCTCGCCTACGGTACGGGTCAGCGCGTATTTAGCCAGAATAGCGGCGCGCTCCATGTTGCCGCCGATGCCTACGCCGACGGTAATCGGCGGGCAGGGGTTCGGGCCTGCAGCACGCACGGTATCAACAACAAATTTTTTGATGCCTTCAACACCGTCTGCCGGCTTCAGCATTTTCAAAGCACCCATGTTTTCGCTGCCGCAGCCTTTGGGGCAAACAATAATTTTAACCTTTTCACCGGGAACAATCTTGGTATGGATGATTGCCGGAGTATTATCACCGGAATTTTTACGATCAAATACCGGGTCGCCTACAGAGGATTTACGCAGATAGCCTTCAGTGTAGCCCTTTGCTACGCCTGCATGAATGGCAGTATACAAATCGCCGTCAACGAAATGCACTTCCTGGCCGATTTCCAGGAATACTACGGTCAGACCGGTATCCTGACACAGAGGAACAGCTTTTTTCTTAGCCAGCTCGAAGTTCTCAATCAAGGTAGCAAGGATTTCCCTGCCCAAAGGAGATTCTTCTTCAACAGCGGCATTTCTGATCTTGTCCATCATCTCCTGCGGGAGATAGTAGCAGGAATCCATGCACAGCTTGGCAATAACATCAGTGACTTCACTAACCTTTATTTCTCTCATGTTTTCATCCTCCTAAGCTCACATTGTCATTGTGAGAATAATATTTTGAATACTGCGGCTTAACGGCCGATGCGTTTAGCAGTATTGGCTCTTACAACCTCAGGATCTACAATTTTGCGTGCCAGGCCCTTTTCAATCGCAACCTTAGCTACAGCGGCAGCAACCGCAGGAGCAACACGCGGGTCAAAAGCGTCAGGTACTACATAGTCCTCACGCAGGTCTTTTTCGTCAATCAAATCTGCAATAGCATAAACAGCAGCAACCTTCATCTCCTCGGTGATAGCGCGTGCGCGTACATCAATAGCACCGCGGAATACGCCCGGGAATACGGTTACGTTGTTAACCTGGTTCGGTCTGTCGCTGCGGCCGGTGCCCGCAACTGCAACGCCTGCTTCCTTGGCAGCATCATAGCTGGTTTCCGGAACAGGGTTAGCCAGAGCAAAAACAATAGCCTTATCAGCCATGCTCTGCATAATTTCTTTGGTGAATACGTTCGGAGCGGAAGCACCGATCATAACGTCCGCACCCTTGGCAACATCAGCAAGAGTACCCTGCTTATGCTCTTTATTGGTTACGGTAGCCAAGTAGCTCTGGATGCGGTCCAGCTTAGCGTCGATGCCTTCATACAGAGCGCCGAAGCGGTCAACCATGATTACATTTTGTGCGCCCATGTTTACCAGCAGACGGCCGATAGCACTGCCGGCAGCACCGCAGCCGTTGACAACGAATTTAGCGGTAGCAATGTCTTTTTTAACAAAGCGCAGTGCGCCCAGTACAGCAGACAGGCAGGCAATAGCGGTACCATGCTGGTCATCATGGAATACAGGAATGTCGCAGATTTCTTTCAGCTTATCTTCGATTTCATAGCATTTGGGAGAGGAAATATCCTCCAGGTTTACGCCTGCATAGTTAGGCTGCAGCAGCTTAACGGTGCGGATGAATTCGTCCGGATCCTTGGTATCGAGGCAAACAGGCACAGCGTCAACATCACCGAAGGTTTTGAACAGTGCAGCCTTGCCTTCCATTACCGGCATAGCAGCTTCGGGACCGATGTCGCCCAAGCCGAGTACACGGGTACCGTCTGTAATAATAGCAACCATGTTGCCGCGGCAGGTATATTCGAAGGAGAGGTTTTTATCTTCCTTGATATCCTTACAGGGTTCAGCTACACCCGGGGTATAGGCAATAGCCAGATCATGACGGGTTGCAATAGGCACCTTGCTTACTACAGCAATTTTGCCGTTATTGTCCATATGTAATTTAAGAGCTTCTTCACGCAGAGTCATTGTCATCTTTTTTTCCTCCCAAGATTTCCCGACGTAAGCTGTCTAAAAAATCATTAGCTCCGTCCGATAAATAGTATACACTTATTGTATATTAAACTACCCTGTTTTGCAAGATGTTTTCTGTGTAAACTACATCATTTCGAGGAATTGTCAAAAGATTTTTGCTTACTGCGCAAAATTTTCTTAGATAAAGACTCACACCTTGAAAAATTCCACCTTCGGCGTCTGCCCCGCCTGCAGTGTAAGCACCGCAAAGCAAGGCTCCGAGCCGCCGCGGGGGCGGGACGGACTGCCGGGGTTCACCAGCAGCGTTTCCGCATAATACTCGGCCATCGGCACATGCGTATGACCGAACACCACAATATCCTGCCCCAGTTGCTTAGCCCAATAGCCCAAATCAGCCTGCACATTTCTTTCTATATATCTGTGTCCGTGCGTCAGCCAGATTTTGTAGCCTTCTATTTCCAGGTACTCATCAAATTTACTGCCGTCATCCAATAAATCACAGTTGCCGCGCACACGCACTGTTTTGATGCCTGTCGCATCATGCAGGCGGTTGGCGTCGGCCGCATAATCGCCTGTATGCAGCCACAGCTCGATAGGCGGTGTCTGCTGCAGAATGCGGCGAATCGCCTGCGCACTGCCGTGCGTATCACCCGTAATGCCTATTCTCATTTCTTTTTGCTCCAGATAGCAACCAGCTTACGGATTGCCTTACCGCGATGGCTGATTTTGTTTTTCTCCTGCATGGTAGCCTCTGCCATACCCTTGTGCAGCTCTGTAGACCAGAACAGCGGGTCGTAGCCGAAGCCGTTTTCACCTAAAGGCTCATGCAGCAGCATGCCGTCGCAGATGCCGTCTACCTCATTGAGCACCTTGCCGTCGGGTTGTGCTACGCACAGCGCACAGCGGAAGCGGCAGGTACGTTTAACCTGAAACTTCATGTTGTGCAGCAGCAGATTGTTGTTGTCCTCGTCGCTGGCCTTTTCACCGGCATAGCGCGCACTGCGCACACCGGGAGCACCGTCCAGCGCCAGCACCTCCAAGCCGGAGTCATCGGCAATACAGGGCTTGCCCAGCTTCTTTGCATAATAGGTAGCCTTTTGGCGGGCATTGGCAGCAAAGGTGCGGCCTGTTTCCGCCGGCGCTTCTACTGCTTCGAAATCTGCCAGATATTTGATATCAATCGGCAAATCCTTCATTAAAGTTTTAAACTCTTCCACCTTGCCCTGATTATGGGTAGCTACAACCAATTCATTAATCATTATTTAACCTCGATTCTCAGCTTAAGACGCATATTTATTTGCCGGCGTCCTAATGCTTATTATTTATAGATTTTCTACTGTACCTGTGGCAATATCCTGCACTAACACATACTGCCAGCGGCCACGCTTCTTTTCTGCCAGCGCTGCATCGTAGGCCTTTTGCCGGCAATGCGGACAGATTTCGCGCGTCAGGCAGGTAATGAAAGCGTTCTGGTCGCCAAAGCGCGTCCCTTCGGCCGCCGTCTGCAGGGTAAAATAACCGCGGCAGGCCTTGCGTTCGCAATAATGCACGCTTTCCACCTGCTCCTCGCGGATACCCTCCTCATCGTAGTAGATATGCTTGCTGCGCTGCCAGGTATTGCCGCATTTCTTCAGCAATTCCTTGCTCGTGCGCTCACGTTTGAAGTACAAATCGCCGACCTCGGCAATAAGCTGGTCTACGCGCTTGTTGCAGCGCTCATCCTGCGGGCGCAGTCCGCGCAGATCAGGCTCCACCACCTTGCTGTAATCCATGCCTGCCATCGCCAGAATAATACCGGTGTTGACATAGGGCAGGGCGCTTTCAATAGAATAACCGCCCTCCAGCACCGCAATATCCGCCTGCAGCTTATCCGCCAGACGCGCATAGCCCTGCGCCGTCACCTGCATGGAAGCCAGCGGGTCGCTGAAATGGTTATCCTGCCCGGCGCTGTTGATAATCAGCTCCGGCTGAAAGTCCTCCAGAATATGCGTGATTAAGCCGTCATACAGACGGTGCAGTCCTTCGTCACCTGTTCCTGGCAGCAACGGCAGATTGATATTCGTGCCCCAAGCCGCAGGGCTGCCTGCTTCATTAGGAAAGCCTGTGCCCGGATACAAGGTGCGCCCGTCCTGATGGAAGGAGATATACAGCGTATCGGGATCATGGTAGAACACATCCTGCGAGCCGTCGCCATGATGCACGTCGGTATCCACAACAGCAATCCTGCGGATATTATACCTGCTACGTAAATATTCTACCATTATTGCTTCAATATTAATAGTACAAAAACCACGGATTCCGTGTACTACACGCATAGCGTGGTGTCCCGGCGGACGCACGAGAGCAAAGGCACGCTGCACCTCCCGCTGCATTACGGCATCGGCCGCCGCCAGGCAGCCTCCCGCAGAGGTCAGATGCGCCGGCGTAATCAGGCGTGCAATCGACGGCACGCCTACATGCGCACGCTGCAGATCCTCGATTTCAGCAAGACGCGGGCGATATTCCTTAATCTCCTCGCAATCGAACAGTCCCTCCTCCTCCAGCTGGTCGCGCGTATATAACAGGCGCTCCTGCCGTTCGGGGTGACCGGGGCTGATCATCCAGTCAAACGCAGGGAAAAATACTAATCCCAAGGTATTCTTTGCCATCAGAAGCTCACCTCCCTGCCGCTAACCTTATAAAGAATTCCCGGCTTCAGCTGCATACGCAAGCTGTAGATATCGCCGGTTTCGTAATAGCCGTGTACTGTATGAAAATGCTCATAGCTGATAAGCTCCGTTTCCTGGTCGGGCAGCTGCCACTGCGCCGTCTGCTCCCGCAGCCAGCTTGCGAGCAGCTCCTCTGCCGCCTGCTTATTGAAGCGTCGCGGCAGGCGTTCGCGTTTTCCGCCCTCAGGAATAATATAATAGCCGTCGGTCGTGTCCGCTCTGAGTCCTGCGCTCAGCGTAGGCCTTGCAACCGCTGCGCCAATAGCGTTCGCCACCATAGCTCCGGCAGGAATATCCACCGGCAGCGCCATAGATTCGCCCAGCGCCCTGATTAAGCCCGGTGCGCCGCCGCCCACGCCAATCAGCTGCTGCGGAATAAATTCCGTGCCCTTGATAACATCGTTAACCGTATATACGGGCTGCTTGGCCCATTCGTCCAGCATTTCCCGAATCGTTGTTTTAATCTGCTCAACAGCGCCAGCCACAATCTTGCGTGCTTCCGTCTGCGGTTCGCCGCCCAAAGCGGCAATCGCCGCCTGCGCCCTTGCCTCATCGCCGAAATGCACATAACCCGCCGTAATCAGCGCATCGCTCAGCGTTGCCGTACTGCCGCCGACAGCGGCAGCGGGACCTTCGCGCTCGGGGCCGACAACATAACCGTTTTCCGTCTTATGCAGCCTGCTGTCGCCGCCGATGCCGATGCTGCGCATATGAAAGGCGCGCACTGCCGTAGGATAACCGGCAACCGCCGCACCCTTGCGGGCCATCAGCGGCAGGCCGTTCTCCCAGAAGGCAATGTCGGTAGTAGTGCCGCCAACATCCAGCGAGATGCTGTTCACTTTGGGAGCACAAAGCGCCTCTATGCCCAGCACGGAAGCTGCAGGACCGGTAAACACAGCCTCCACAGGCTGCTGCAAGGCTGCAGCCAACGGCAGCGTACCGCCGTCCGCCTTCAGAATATGCACCGGAGCGCTGATATCGCGCTCTGCCAGAGCACGCTCGATGCGTCTGCAGAAGCGGGTGAAAAGCTCATACACCTGCGCGGAAAAATAGGCCGAATTGCTGCGTCGCACAAAGTTCAGCTCACCGCTCAGCTCGCTGCCCAAAAACACCTTGCTGTAGCCGCATTTTTTCAGCTCATGCTCCGCCTGATATTCCAACTGCGGGTTACGCACCGAAAACTTGCCGCTCACCGCGCACACACCGCTGCCCTTGCGCCGCAGCAGCTCCTGATGCCTGCTCCATTCGATATTAGCCGTAATCTTGCCGCGATGGTCCACATAACCCGACAGATAATACGGTGTTACCGGCAGATGTCCCTTGACGTTCATGCCCGGTCCGGCGATAATTGCCAAAAATGCCGGCGGCAGGCTGCCCTCGGTCAATGCGTTGGTCACAATAGTGCTGGATATTACCACACGCTCCAGCTCCTGCGCCATTCCCGGCTGCAGCACCGCATCCAGCGCCGCCAGCACACACTGCAGCACATCGTCATGCGTCGTCGCGCGCTTGGCCTGCGCCACTACCTCGCTCTGCCGCAGCACCACCGCATCCGTAAAGGTTCCGCCTACATCAATACCTAACAGCATTGCTTCATCCCTCCTTCGTTTAAACCAGAGTGTCAATGCGTATTCTTTTAATCTATACTATATTTACTTTTATCAAGCTAATAACAGACAGTCTATATTAATTATATTATATCATGTTGCCAAACTCCGTGCGAAGAAAATTCCTTTCTATAATTATATGCAACACACCCGCAAGCGTTTGCGGGCAGAAAAAAAGACGTAAGCTCCGTTGCTTACGCCTTGTAATTATTTTTGGCATCCGGGTGGGGTAATCCTGCAGGCATTTTATATTTCTGATAATGTCCTGCAGCTGCGATTACCGGATGTAAATTGCCGCCGTTTAAATTTAGCTAAGCTCTCAAAAGAGCATCATAGTAAACCAGGCTGGCAGCACCGCATAAAGATAAAACGACAGTACTCAAAATAATAAGATACTTTTTCTGCATTTTAATTCTCCTCTACACACAAAACCCATCTCTGTGTGTGAGGCTATTATAAAATAGGCTCTGCCGATAGTCAAGTTAAATATTATAACGATTTGTTATATTTAATATTCCTGCCCTGCCTATATCAAATTCGCCGTTACCGCAGCCTGTGAGAGCATTTATTTCTCTTTAGCTTGCTAAAAACAGGATAATAGCTTATACTATATACTATTATTGTATAAGTAAGGGAGTCGATATGTATTATGGAACGTGAAAGCTTTTCTTCACGCCTGGGATTTATCCTGATTTCTGCCGGCTGTGCCATTGGTTTAGGCAACGTCTGGCGCTTTCCTTTCGTCACAGGCCAGTATGGCGGCGCATCCTTTGTGCTCATCTACCTGTGCTTCCTGCTGCTGTTGGGCCTGCCCATCATGGTAGCGGAATTCGCCGTCGGCCGCGCCAGCAGACGCAGTCCGGCCAAATCCTTCGACACATTGGAGCCGAAGGGAACTAAATGGCATCTGTTCAAATATGTAACTATTGCCGGCAATATCATCCTCATGATGTTCTACACCACCGTCAGCGGCTGGATGCTGTATTTCCTCTATAAAATGGCTGTCGGTGACCTTTCCGGCCTTGACGCTCAGGGCATCAAAGGTGTTTTCGGCGCTCTGCTGCAGGACCCTGCAACTATGGCCGGCAACATGGCAATCATCATCATGCTCTGCTTCGGCGTCTGCTACATGGGCGTTCGCAACGGCGTTGAACGCATCACCAAGATTATGATGGCCTTCCTCATCGTGCTGATGGTTGTGCTTGCCGCCAACTCCATGCTGCTTCCGGGCAGTGAAGCCGGCCTCAAGTATTACCTCTACCCCGACTTCGACAAAATTGCCGAGCATGGTGTACGCGAGGTAATCTTCGCCGCTATGGGCCAGGCCTTCTTCACCCTGAGCATCGGCATGGGCTCTCTGTCCATCTTCGGCAGCTACATCGGCAAGGAGCAGAAGCTCACCAACGAGGCTCTGTGGATTATGTTCCTCGATACCTTCGTAGCAATTGTTGCCGGTCTGATTATCTTCCCGGCATGCTTCAGCTTCGGTATCCAGCCGGATGCAGGTCCGAACCTGCTCTTCATCACACTGCCCAACGTATTCAACGCTATGAACGGCGGACGTATCTGGGGCACTCTCTTCTTCCTCTTCATGCTCTTTGCGGCAATGTCCACTGTTATTGCTGTATTCGAAATGATTATTTCCAGCATCTGCGAGCTGACCGGCGGTGACCGCCGTCGCCTCATCCCCTTTGCTGTTATCGGCATGATTCTGCTGTCCCTGCCCTGCGTTTTCGGCTTCAATATTTGGAGCGGCTTTGAGCCTCTGGGCAAAGGCACCTGCGTGCTGGATCTGGAAGACTTCCTCGTCAGCAACAATATCCTGCCACTGGGCAGCCTCATCTTCCTGGCCTTCTGCACTACGCGCTACGGCTGGGGCTGGAACAAATTCATTGAAGAAGTTGATACCGGTAAGGGCATCGGCTTCCCGAAATGGATGCGCTTTTATGCAACCTACATCCTGCCGCTGATTGTCCTGTACATCTTCTTCAACGGCTATTACGCCATGTTCTTCAAATAAGATAAGTAAAAACAAAACGAGCAAGATAGTAGTTTTTCGCTACTGTCTTGCTCATTTTTTATGCGCTTGGCGCGTTATTTTTAATTACAGCTTGCTTTGCAGCTCCTCCAGCTTAGCCTGCTGCACAGCCAGCACCTTGTCACCGATAGCGAACTGCTTCTCATTTTCGGAGAAAGCAGGGCCGCCGTAGGATTTACGTGCTTCTACGCAATGCTCGGGCTTCAGAGCTACCAGCAAATCGCTCTCAAAGAGTTCGGAGAACTGCTTGTATTCCTCCAGAGAAATCTCCGGCAGGAATTTACCCTGATGAATTGCATAAGCAACACATTTGCCGACAACCTCATGTGCCTGACGGAAGGGCAGTCCCTTGCGTACCAGATAGTCTGCCAGGTCGGTGGCATTAGAGAAATCCTTGCTCACTGCCTGCGCCATCTTGTCCACATTAACCGTCATCGTCAGAATCATATCACGATAAACAGCCAGCGTGAATTTAACGGTGTCGATAGCGTCGAAGAAGCCTTCCTTATCCTCCTGCAGGTCCTTATTATAGGTCAGCGGCAGGCCTTTAGCCGTAGTCAGCATAGCCATCAGATGACCATACACACGGCCGGTTTTACCGCGCACCAGCTCGGAAATATCAGGGTTCTTCTTCTGTGGCATCATGGAAGAGCCGGTGGCAAAAGCATCGTCCAGCTCCACAAAGCCGAATTCGGTGCTGCTCCAGAGGCAGATTTCCTCGCTCAGACGGCTCATGTGCATCATGAGGGTGGAAGCAAAGGAAAGGAATTCAATGATATAGTCACGGTCGCTTACTGCGTCCATGCTGTTCGGATAAACTGTGCCGAAGTTCAGCTCCTCCGCAACCATAAAGCGGTCGATGGGGAACGTGGTACCTGCAATCGCACCGGCACCCAGCGGCATCATGTCCGCGCCTTCCCAAACGCCCAGCAGGCGGCGGAAGTCACGCTGCAGCATATTGAAATATGCCAGCATATGATGAGCAAAGGTAATCGGCTGCGCACGCTGCAGATGGGTATAACCCGGCATCAGAGTTTTTTCGTGCTTTTTGGCAACTGTTAAGAGAGCTTCCTCAAATTTAAGCAAAAGCTCGGCAATTTCGGCAACCTCACGCTTCATATACATATGCATATCGAGCGCAACCTGGTCGTTACGGCTGCGTGCGGTATGCAGACGGGCGCCGGCGCTGCCGATACGTTCGGTCAGACGCGCTTCCACATTCATGTGAATGTCCTCCAGCGCAACGTCAAAATGGAAGTTGCCTGCTTCAATATCAGCCAGGATGTCTTTCAGACCGGCAATGATTTTCTCCCCGTCCTCTGCCGGAATGATACCGCATTTAGCCAGCATACCGGCATGAGCAATGCTGCCGCGGATATCCTCGTGATATAAGCGTTTGTCAAAATCAATGGACGCATTAAATGCGTCCACCAATTCGTTCGTATTCTTACTGAAACGACCGCCCCAAAGCTTAGCCATTATTTCAGGTTTCCTTTCTTCATCAGCGCTCTAACCTTCAGCGGCAGGCCGAAGAGATTGATGAAGCCGGTAGCATCTGCCTGGTTGTAAACTTCGTCTTCGCCGAAGGTTACATATTCCTGGCTGTACAGGGAGTACGGGGATTTAACGCCTGCACTGTAGATGTTGCCTTTATAAAGTTTCATGCGAACAGTACCGGTAACGGTTTTTTGAGTTTCGTTAACAAAAGCATCCAGAGCCTCACGCAGCGGGCTGAACCACATGCCATCGTAAACCAGCTCGGAATAACGGATGGAAACCTGTTGCTTGAAGGATTGGGTTGCACGGTCCAGGCAAAGGTTTTCCAGATCGTTGTGGCCGTAGTAGATGATAGCGCCGGCAGGGTTTTCATAAACGCCACGAGATTTCATGCCAACCAGACGGTCTTCAACCATATCGGTGATACCAACAGCGTTGCGGATACCGATTTCGTTCAGTTTTTCAACGAGCTTAGCCGGGCTGAGTTTTTCACCATTAACGCTTACAGGTACGCCTTCAACGTATTCCAGTTCAACATATTCCGGTTTATCAGGAGCTTTTTCAGGAATGTTGGTAACGATGAACAGTTCATCTTTCGGTGCATTCCACGGATCTTCCAGGTCGCTGCCTTCATGGGACAGATGCCACATGTTGCGGTCCATGGAGTAGTCATGGTCATGAGATACAGGAATAGGAATGTTGTGTGCTGCAGCATAGTCGATTTCCTGGTCACGGCTGCGCAGCTCCCACTCACGCCACGGAGCGATGATTGCCAGTTGCGGAGCCAGAGCCTTTACGGACAGTTCGAAACGAACCTGGTCGTTGCCTTTGCCGGTAGCACCGTGAGCAATAGCGTCAGCGCCTTCTTTTTCAGCGATTTCAACTAATTTTTTAGCAATCAGCGGACGAGCGAAGGAAGTACCCAGCAGGTATTTCTTTTCGTATACAGCACCGGCCTTAACGGTGGGCCATACATAGTCGCTGATGAATTCTTCTTTCAGGTCCATGATGTAGCATTTGCTTGCACCGGTTTTCAGTGCTTTGTCATGAACGGGTTCCAGTTCGTCGCCTTGGCCAAGGTCAGCGCAGGCAGCGATAACTTCGCAGTTGTTGTAATGCTCTTTCAGCCAAGGGATGATTACGGATGTATCAAGGCCACCGGAGTAAGCCAAAACTACTTTCTTAATATCTTCTTTTTTCATTATAATAGCCTCCCATTTCTGTATAATGCTATGCATTAGTGAATAAACTTACAAACTTCTTGTATTATATACCCTTTTTATGCATAAATCAAGTATTTAAGCGCATGTATACAATACTTTTTGTGTACTAGATGTAACAAAAAACCTAAAATATAGCTTGTGTCAGAAAATTTTGTCTGTATACAAGAACGGCTAAGCATATAAACTATACGCTCAGCCGTTATATTTATACATTCAAGACCTGATTTAGAGTACTTCGTCGCTCATCAGCAGCGCCATAATAGCCTTTTGTACGTGCAGTCTGTTCTCTGCCTGGTCAAATACAACAGATTGCGGTCCTTCCAGCACTTCCTCGGTAATTTCTTCACCGCGGTGTGCGGGCAGGCAGTGCAGAACGATTGCTTCCGGACGTGCTTCGTTCAGCAGCGCCTGGTTAATCTGATAATTATGCAGTGCTTTGAAACGAACCTCACGCTCTGCTTCCTCGCCCATGCTGGTCCATACATCGGTATAGAGCACATCGGCGCCCTTAGCAGCCTTGAAGAGATCCTCCTCTACGGTAATGCTGCAGCCTGTCTGAGCAGCGTCCTCTTGTGCCAGACGCAGGATTTCCGGATCAGGCTGATAGCCCTTCGGGCTGGCGCAGATCATGTTCATGCCAACCTTGGCGCAGGCAAACATCAGAGAGTGTGCCATGTTGTTGCCGTCGCCTACATAAACCAGCTTACGGCCTTTCAGGACCTTCATCTTCTCCTGAATAGTGAAGATATCGGTCAGAGCCTGGCAGGGATGCAGCAAATCGGTCAGACCGTTGATAACGGGAACGCTTGCATATTTAGCCAGCTCAATAACGGAATCATGGGAGAAGGTACGGATCATAATACCGTCAACGAAGCGGGAAAGTACACGTGCGGTATCACGGATAGGCTCACCGCGGCCGATCTGGGAAGCGGAATCGCTCAGATAAATCGGATGACCGCCCAGCTGCCAGAAGCCTACCTCAAAAGAGGTTCTGGTACGTGTAGAAGCCTTAGAGAACAGCATAGCCAAGATTTTGCCCTTCAGATACTGGTGAGGCTCACCGGCCTTTTGCTTACGTTTCAATTTTTTTGCCACATCAAGAATTGTTGCGACCTCGCCTACGCTAAGGTCATGAATAGAAATCAGGTCTTTGTCTTTTAAACTCATTTTTTATCCCCTCTCGTTTTTTAACAGGCCGCCAGCGCTTTATCCAGCGCAGCAACCACAATATCAATTTCTTCCTTGCTGATAATCAGCGGCGGTACAATGCGGATAACATTGCCTGCAGTGCAGTTCACAATAACATTGTTCGCCAAACAGCTTTCTACAATCGGCTTGCCCTCGCCGGCAACCTCCATGCCCAGCATCAGGCCGCAGCCACGGACATCGGTAACCTTGTCAGGATATTTTTCCTGCAGCTTACGCAGCTCATTCTTAAAGTATTCACCCTTCTCCGCAACCTTGTCTACCAGACCTTCGGACTTGATAGTCGTCAGCGTTGCGTACACAGCGGCACAGGCCAGCGGGTTACCGCCGAAGGTGCCGCCATGGTCACCCGGCTTGAACACATGCGCCAAGCGCTCCGGCACAGCAAAGCCTGCAACAGGGAAGCCGCCGCCGATGCCCTTGGCAAAGGTCAGGATATCAGGCTTCACGCCGCTGTGCATATAAGCAAACCATTTGCCGGTACGCGCAACACCGGTCTGCACCTCGTCGAAAATCAGCAGCGCATCATGCTTGTCGCACAGCGCACGCACCTGCTGCAGATATTCGTCAGACGGTACATGTACGCCGCCCTCACCCTGGATAGGCTCCAGCAGAACAGCGCAGACATCATCATCCATATGTGCCTCCAGCGCCTTAATATCACCGTATGGCACAAGCACGTGTCCGGGGCTCAGCGGACCGTAGCCGACATGATAATAATCATGACCGGTAGCAGCCAGCGTATCAAAGGTGCGTCCGTGGAAGGATTCGTCCGCAGAAATGATTTTATATTTCGTAGGTGCCTTGCTCACGCCGTATTTACGCGCCAGCTTCATAGCGCCCTCATTGCCCTCTGCGCCGCAGTTGGCAAAGAAAATGCGGTCCATGCCGGTAGCCTCGGCCACCATACGCAACGCCTTAGCCTGAATCTCGGTATAATACAGGTTGGAGCAATGCATCAGCTTGCTTGCCTGCTCGCTGATTGCCTTCACCAGCACAGGATGATTGTAGCCCAGGCTGTTGACAGCGATACCGGCAAAGGCATCTACATACTCATTGCCCTCATTGTCCCACACACGGCAGCCCTGGCCAAGCTCCATAACCATCGGATATCTGCCGAATACAGGCAGATAATATTTTTCTGTTTCCTCTATAATTGTTTTTTTATCCATTGTCAAGAATATCTCCCCCTCATACAAGCCCCTGCTGTCAGATTTCTTTAACTACCTCGGTACCAACGCCCTTGTCGCTGAAAAGCTCCATCAGAATAGAATGCTCGGCACGGCCGTCAATGATATGTGTTTTCTTGGCACCGCCGCTAAGAGCCTTAATGCAGGAGCGAACCTTAGGAATCATGCCGCCGTCAATGCTGCCCTTAAGAATAAGCTCATGAGCCTTTTCAAAGCTCAGAGTGGAAATGAAGCTGCTTTCATCCGGGTATGCAGAATAAATGCCGCGGACATCGGTCAGCACCAGCAGCTTTTCTGCCTTCAGCGCACCGGCAATTTCACCGGCAGCAACATCTGCGTTAATGTTATAGGTTTCACCCTCGTCACCGACACCGGTCGGAGCGATTACAGGAATATAACCGCCGTCGAGCAGGCAATTAATCAAATCGGTATTGACCTCCTTAACGTTGCCGACAAAGCCGATATCTACCAGGTTAACCTCACCGTTTTCATAAACATCAGCCAGATATTTTTTAGCCTTCAGCAGGTTAGCATCCTTGCCGTTGAGGCCAACAGCCTTACCGCCCAAAGCGTTCAGGCGGCCGACAAGGTCAGTGTTCATTTTGCCTACAAGCGCCATTTCGGCAATAGCTGCGGATTCTGCATCGGTTACACGCAAACCGCCGACAAATTCGCTCTTTTTACCGGCCTGCTCCAGCTGACGGCTGATTTCCGGACCGCCGCCGTGAACAACTACCGGACGCATGCCGGCGTATTGCAGGAACAGAATATCCTGCAGCACCTTGTTTTTCAAATCATCGTTAAGCATAGCGTTGCCGCCATATTTTACGACAATGGTTTTATCTTTAAAATTGCTCAGATACGGCAGTGCTTCTATTAAGGTATGTACTTGTTGTTCGTTCATTAACATAGGTGATGTCCTCCCTCATTTTTTTATATTTGTCTTGCGTTTATATTTATTACTTCTTCTTCTCTCCAAAGACGCGAGAGAAGGTATTAGATGTAAACCATCATAATAATATTATGCTCTCACTACCAAGGACGAGCTAGAAAGTACCAGAGACGAGGAAAGCCGACGACGGCGTACTAACAGTACGTCTAGGAGGCTTGACAAAGTATATGGTGCTGTATCGCTCGTCCAATCAAGTATGGTATTCGCCGTTAATCTTCACATACTCATAACTGAAATCGCAAGTCCACACAGTTGCGCTTTCCTCACCGGCACCCAGGTCAATGCTCATGGAAATATCATGCTCAGCCATAGTCGGCGCCAGCTTTTCGGCAGGCACATTGCAGTTCATGCCGTTTTCCACCAGACGGATACCGCCGATAGAAAGGTTTACCTTATCTGCCTCCATGGCAGCGCCGCTGTAGCCTGCAGCGCAGACAATGCGTCCCCAGTTCGGGTCCTCACCGAAGAAGGCTGTTTTTACCAGCGGCGATTTGGCAATCGCCATCGCTGCGGTTTTTGCATCCTCCCAGGTTGCGGCACCGGTAACATTTACCTCGAGGAATTTGGTAGCGCCCTCGCCGTCATGCGCAATCATTTTGGCAAGGTCGGTAGCACAGGCAACCAGCGCTTCAAAGAAGGCCGGATAATCTGGATGCTCCTCCGAAAGAATGATTTCGTTTTCGGCAAGACCGTTGGCCAGCACAATCATGCTGTCGTTGGTGCTGGTATCGCCATCGACAACAACCATGTTGAAGGATTTGTCGGCAGCCTTTTTTACCGCGCGCTTCAGCACATCGGGAGCAACGGCAACATCAGTAGTGATGAAGGTCAGCATAGTTGCCATGTTCGGATGAATCATGCCCGCACCCTTGGCAATGCCGGCAAAGGTTACCTTCTTGCCGCCGATTTCCGTTTCATAAGCAGCGTGCTTGATAAAGGTATCCGTAGTCTGAATCGCCATAGCGCAGCTTTCGCCCTCGCATTCGTCCAGGCTGTCGACAGCATCGGCAATGCCGGTCAGCAGCTTGTCCATCGGCAGGAATTGGCCGATAACACCGGTGGAGCAGACAAAGACTGCTTCCGGCGCAATGCCTAAAAGCTCTGCCGTATGCGCCTGCATTTTCTTGGCATCCGCCAATCCCTGCTCGCCCGTGCAGGCGTTGGCACAGCCGCTGTTTACGGCAATAGCCTGTGCATAGCCGTGCTTGTTGACCTCGCGGCTCACGAGCACAGGAGCAGCGCACATTTTATTTTGTGTAAATACCGCACCGCAGGCAGCAGGCACGGTACTGAAAATAACTGCTACATCATGATTGCCGCTGGCTTTGATACCGGCCTTGACGCCGGCAGCAAGGAAGCCCTGCGGTGCAGTCACCCAGCCTTCGGTTTTCTTCATGAGATTCCCCTCTTTCCTTGGTGTTTACATCTTTTCTTCTGCGGCAGCATCACCGCTAATCACCATTTTATAGTATAATAGTTATAACAAGCTTAAGGAACAAGCGGCAGCTGACGCAGGCCGGCAGTTTCATCAATGCCAAACATCACATTCATGTTCTGCACTGCCTGTCCCGCAGCACCCTTAACAAGATTATCAATACAATTCATAACAATAATGCGGCCTGTACGCTTATCGGTCTGCCAGCCAAGGTCCACATAGTTAGAGCCGCGGATATTCTTCAATTCCGGGCAAACGCCCTTGCCGCGCAGGCGGATGAAAAATTCATCGCCGTACATTGCCTGATAGGCCTCCTCAATCTGTGCATCCGTTACGCCCTGCTTCAGCTGTGCGTAGCAGGTTGCATAAATACCGCGGTCCACAGGCAGCAGATGCGGTGTAAACTGAATCACTACATCCTCACCGGCAAACTCGCTGTAAATCTGCTCGATTTCCGGCGTATGGCGGTGTGAAGCAACGCCGTAGGCCTTAAAGCTTTCGTTGACGCTGCAGTAAAGGCTGCCTGCCTTCAAACTGCGGCCCGCACCGGTCGTACCGCTTTTGGCATCAATCACAATGCCCTTAGTTTCAATCAGCTTATATTTTAAAAGCGGCACCAGCGCCAAAATGCTGCAGGTTGTGTAGCAGCCGGGATTTGCCACCAGCTGCGCCCCGCGCACCTTATCACGGAAAAGCTCGGTCAGTCCGTAGACAGCCTGTGCCTCCGGGTCCTCATGCTTCACCTTGTACCACTGTTCAAACACATGGTAATCCTTAAATCTATAATCGCCGCCGAGATCAATAATCTTGGTCTTACTGCCTCGCAGCTGCTTGCCTATCTTCATAGCATGGCCATGAGGCAAAGCAATAAAAATCACATCACTTGCTGCAGCAATAGCATCCAGCTCCTGCATAGACTGCAAATTCTTTTCAATGCGTCCTGACAAATGCGGATACATAGAAGCAATCGCCTCTCCCGTACTGCTTTCAGAGGTAATCACGGCAATTTCCGCTTCCGGATGTCCGTCCAGAAGTCGCAGAAGCTCAACTCCTGCGTAACCTGTTGCACCGATAACACTTGCTTTCATATCCATCCTCCTTTGTACTCGATAATTATACAACTAAATTGTATAATTTTGCAAGCACTTTGTGAATTTTTTTGTAAAAATTAAGGGACAATAATCCATTTTACAATCTTATTTTACTACCTAAAAGGTAAATATACCAGTATTTTTTGCCAAATTCATACTTTATTGTTACAATAGACGTGAAAGCTATACACGCACTGTTTAAAATATATCAAAATTACTAACGAGGTGTATCTTATGTTTAAAATCATTATCATGGCTTTGCTTATTTTTATAGGCATGGTGGGTTATGACAGCATTACAGATAAGGCTCAGCCTACCACCCCCGTACAGCAGGAACAACAGAAGGTCAGCAAGCACGAAAAATCCGCAACTATGGCGCTTTTCACCAGCCTGCTGCCTCCCAAGGAGGAATGGCCCTCGCCCGTACATAAATTTTATCTGGCCTTTAATATGGATGAGGTTATTGATCCTATCCGCCAAAACCCGAACTGGACAAGTCTTGACGCCATGTCGCGCGATATTCCGCAGGCACTTATCGCTATTGAGGACCACGCTTTTTATAATCACGGCGCTATTGCCGTAGAAGGTATTCTGCGCGCCACACTGGCCAACATCAACGCCGGCGAGGTAGTGCAGGGCGGCAGCACGCTGACACAGCAGTTTGTCAAAAATGTTTTTCTGTCGCACGAGCAAAGCATGGAGCGTAAAATTGAAGAGGCCGTGCTCTCGCTCATGCTGGAGGATAATTACAGCAAGGACGAAATTCTGGAGCTTTATCTGAACACCACCTACTTCGGCGCAGGCAGCACCGGCATTAAACAGGCCAGCAGAACCTACTTCGGCAAGGCACCTTCGGCACTGACTCTGGCCGAGGCCGCCGTCATCGCCTCGCTTCCCTACGCGCCCACCGGCCTCAATCCGCTGGAAAACCCCGAGGGCTGCAAAAAACGTCAGCTGCTGGTGCTGGCGGCTATGCATAAATACGGTATGATTAATCAGGGACAGCTAGCCGAAGCCAAGGCAGAAAAAATCCGCCTCACCAACGGCACCGTCATGTAAAGCTGTAACAAAATCGACACTGTATATTTTTTAATTAAAGTTTATCGGTAAAAACCCTGTTTTACTTGACCGCTTCATGCTTCATATATATAATTAAAGCTTAAGCAAAATCACTCAAAGAAGGTCAAAATCATGGAAACTACAACATTAGATAAGCTTCCCTTAGGTCAGGAGGCTATCATCGCTAAAGTCGGCGGCGAAGGCAGCATTCTGCGTCGCCGTCTGCTTGATATGGGGCTCACGCCACGCACCCGTGTTATGGTACGCAAGCGCGCACCGCTCGGCGACCCGCTGGAAATCTCCCTGCGTGGCTACGAGCTGACACTGCGTGCGGAAGAAGCCGCAAAAATCACTGTAACGTCGGAGGTGAGCGAAGCATGAAGCTGCATTTCGCCCTCGTCGGCAACCAAAACTGCGGCAAAAGCACGCTGTTCAACTATCTCACCGGCAGTAACCAGCACGTCGGCAACTTTCCCGGCGTAACCGTCCAGAAAAAGGAAGGTACCATTCTCGCCGTTCCTGACGCAGGCGTTATCGACCTGCCCGGCATCTACTCGCTTTCTCCCTATACCTCGGAGGAAATTGTTACGCGTGACCTGCTGTTATACAATAAGCCGGACGCAATTATCAACGTCATTGACGCAACTAATATTGAACGCAGCCTGTATCTTTCGCTGCAGCTCATCGAGCTGAATATCCCGATGGTCATCGCCCTCAACATGATGGACGAGCTCACCGGCAGCGGCGGCAGCATTGACATCAAGGCAATGGAGGATTCGCTGACCGTGCCGGTTGTCCCCATCACCGCCAACTCCGGCGAGGGCGTAGGTGAGCTTTTGCGCCGCGCCGTAGAGGTAGCGCAAAACCAGCAGCTGCCACAGCGTCTGGATTTCTGCAGCGGTCCTGTACATACCGCTATTCACAGTATCGCCCACTTAATCGAAACCAAAGCTCGCCGCCAGAACCTGCCGCTACGCTTTACCGCCACCAAGCTTATCGAAGGTGACAGCGATTTCGCCAAGGCGCTGCAGCTTTCGGAAAACGAATGTGATATCATCGGCCACTTCGTTACCGAAATGGAGCAAAACCTCAAAACGGATAAGGAAGCGGCGCTGGCAGATATGCGCTATGCCTATATCGAGGATCTCTGCGCGCAGACCGTGCAGAAGCCCAAGCATACGGAAGCACAGCTGCGCTCCGTCAAAATCGACCATTATCTGACGCATAAATTTTATGCTATCCCTATTTTCGTGCTTATCATGGGCCTTGTTTTCTGGCTCACGTTTGACGTTATCGGCGCCTTTCTCAGCGACATCCTCAGCAATGTTATCGATGCTATAACAGCTTCAGTTGATAACACGCTCACCGTGCTGGATATTGCACCGCCGATGCATTCGCTGATTATCGACGGCATCTTCTCCGGTGTCGGTGCCGTGCTTTCCTTCCTGCCGACTATCGTTACGCTATTCTTCTTCCTTTCGATGCTCGAGGACAGCGGTTACATGGCGCGTGTTGCCTTCGTTATGGATAAGATGCTGCGTAAAATCGGCCTCTCCGGTTCGTCCTTTGTTCCGATGATCATCGGCTTCGGCTGCAGCGTGCCAGCCATCATGGCCTCGCGCACCCTCGCCAGTGAGCGCGACCGCAAAATGACCATCATGCTCACACCGTTCATGAGCTGCAGCGCCAAGCTCCCCATCTACGGTATGTTCATTGCCGCCTTCTTTCCGCACAGCGGCGGCTTGGTCATGCTTTCGCTCTACCTCACCGGTATCTGCGTTGCTGTTCTCTCCGGCTTTTTGCTCAACAGCCTGGTGTTCCGCGGCAAGCCTGTTCCCTTCGTCATGGAGCTGCCTGCCTACCGTCTGCCGACGGCGCGCAACATCATCATGCACATGTGGGAAAAGGCCAAGGACTTTCTGCATAAGGCCTTTACGGTTATCTTCCTCGTCAGCATCATCGTCTGGTTCCTGCAGAACTTTGACATCCGCTTTTACATGGTAGATGCCTCCGACAGCATTATCGCCTCCATCGGCAAGCTGGCGGCGCCGATTTTCGCACCGCTAGGCTTCGGCAGCTGGCAGGCAACAACCTCGCTCATCTGTGGCATTACCGCCAAGGAGGTTGTCATCAGTACGCTTTCCGTTTTGGCAGTCGGCAGCGGCGGTGCACCTGATCTGGCAAGCCTCTTTTCGCCGCTCACAGCCTACACCTTCCTGGTGTTCTGCCTGCTCTATCCGCCATGCGTCGCAGCGCTGGCTACCATTCGCCGCGAGCTGAACTCGGATACCAGCACGCTCTGCCTTATGGGCTATGAGCTTGTTGTGGCCTGGTGCGTAGCGTTTATCGTAAGACAAATCGGCTTAATGCTTGGCTTCGCCTAAAAAATTTCATAATAAAACAGCCCAAAACTCTGATATGTACCCCCAATACTGGACAACCGGTATTGGGGGTATTTTTATGAAATATAGTTATGAGTACAAGAGAAACTGTGTCGAATTATATCGACAAGGGAAATGGCCAGAGACTCCGGAAGGAACAAAAGTGAAACGGTTTCACGATATGGTTCGGATTTGGGTTCGCATAGAAGATGCCTGTGGACCAGAAGCACTACAACATCAAAATCAGAATAAACTATGGACGGCGGAAGAAAAATACGAATTAGTAGCTAAAATTCTAGCTGGTGCATCAGTTACTCCAACAGCTATCGCAGCTGGAATTAACAAAGGACTCTTGTATCAATGGGTCAGATGTTATAGAATGAAAGGGTATCAAGGATTGGTCGCGCGACGAAAAGGACGACCGCCAAAGGAGCCTGACATGAAGAATAAGATAGAACCAGCAGAACTTACTCCGTCCGAAAGAGAAGAAATAATTCGCCTTAGAGCAGAGAATGAGCGGTTAAGAGCGGAGATTGCTATTGTAAAAAAAAGGATTGCCTTGAGAGAAGAGAGATTCGCAGCGCAACTCAAGGCGAAAAAGCTGCATTCGTCAAAGAACTGCGTGACGAAGGGCATAAGCTGAACTGTTTGCTGAATGCGATTGGTTTATCGCGTTCAACATATTATTACGAACTTAGCAAAACGGATAAAGTCAGCGAACGCAATGCCGATTTAACGACTGAAATCATTGCTATCTTCAATGAGAACAAAAGACGATATGGTGTAAGACGAGTACATAGAGAACTAATGAACCATGGTTTTAATGTAAATCACAAACGTGTCCAGCGAATTATGCACCAGCTTGCATTGCTCGGTAAACGTCCCAAAGAAAAATATCACTCTTACAAAGGTGAGGTCGGCAAAGTTGCTGAAAATATCATCAATCGAGATTTCAATACCGAAAAACCTTTGCAAAAGTGGACAACCG
>ERZ780223.468-NODE-468-length-45569-cov-7.074966_pt1 | contig 45569 bp, 50 predicted proteins | sample MGYA00511016_ERZ780223 | MGnify/ENA primary metagenome ERZ780223 (study PRJEB29588, sample SAMEA2159032) | human gut metagenome | biome: human gut; feature: human-associated habitat; material: faeces | place: Denmark | collected 2008/2010 ... | reverse complement strand
AAACGAAATGGATCGCGCTGGGGCTTCCCGAAAAGGGCAACAAGCGCAAGGCGGAGGCGGAACTGGCGAGGCTCCGGGCGGAGTTTGAGCCGCCTAAAGAGGTAGGCGACCTGAGCAGTGATATGCTGTTTGCCGATTATCTGCTGGAATGGCTGGAGATCGCCAAGGGACGGCTGGCTGTGGCAACATACAGTTCTTACGCCGCAATGATCAAGAAGCCAGTCGGGCCGTACTTCCGCCAAAGGAATCTGACCTTGCGGGAGCTGGAAGCCCGACACTTGCAGATGTTTTATTCCGAAATGCTCAGAAAGGTAAAGCCGAATACGGTCATCCACTATCACGCGATTATCCACTCGGCACTGAAATATGCGGTCAAGACCGATATGCTGGTGCAGAATGTGGCGGACAAGGTGGATAGGCCAAAGAAAAACAGCTTTCAGCCGGTTTTCCTTTCGGCAGAGGAGATGCAGAAGATGTTTGAAGCTCTCCGGGGCACCAAGCTGGAGCTGCCGGTGCTGGTGGCTGCCTTTTACGGACTTCGCCGTGGCGAGGTGGTGGGCTTGAAATGGGATGCCATCGACTTTGAGCAGGGCACCATTTCCGTAAAGCGCACCGTGACCTCAACGATCATCGACGGCAAGTATCAGGAGTTTGAGCAGCAATCCGCCAAGACCAAGTCCAGTCTGCGCACCCTGCCGCTCATCGGCAGTTTCCGGGAATACTTTATGCAGGTGAAAGAGGCGCAGGAGCTGAACAAGCAGGTCTGCGGCAACTGCTACAACTATGAATACGATGGCTTTGTATTCGTGGATGAGTTGGGCGAGCGGATGCGGGCCAATTATTTGACCTCGGCATTCCCAAAATTCTTGGAGGACCACGGCCTGCGCCGGATGCGCTTTCACGATTTGCGTCACAGCTGTGCCAGCTTGCTGCTGGCCAACGGCGTTCCCCTCAAGCACATTCAGGAGTGGCTGGGCCATAGCGACTTCACCACCACGGCGAACATCTACGCCCACTTGGATTACAAGTCCAAGATCACCTCGGCAAATGTAATGGACAATATCCTGAATCTGCCGGACACAAGGCAGACCGGCTGGCATACCTGAGTTCTTGCCGAAAATCATGTACGCCGATGTGACCTTGAGAGAAAAGAAAAGCCCAGTCATATGGGCGAAAGCCTTGATATGACTGGGTTTTTGGCGGAGAGTTAGGGATTCGAACCCTAGAGACCTTTCGGTCTACAGCATTTCGAGTCATTTGGAGTGCGGTTCCAGTAAGATTCGGTGAGTAACTTTAGTCCCCCTCGGAATCGCAAACCACTTGCACTCGCCGCCAAAAACGCTCCCTACACAAAGCGTAGAAAAAGCGTAGAAATCACCTCAAGCGATACAATCAGAATAGCCCAAAAGTGCCGAAATATCAAGGGTTTTCCGGCTCGGAAGCCGAAATGACCTACTCGATTTCGAATCGTATGTACAAGGTGTTTTTAAGGGATTATGGGTATCCCTGGGAACCTGAAAAGCCCGATTCCGCAAGGGTTTTCCGGAATATGCAGAGAGGTGAAAAAATGCTCAAAATCGCAAACTTTCCGCAAAGTGTAGAAAAAGCGTAGAAGTAAGGAAGGCGAATATGCCTTTAAGTAACTTTAGTTTCCGACTCCTCAAAGGGAGAAAATGTAGAAGGTTGCCTGCCATTGACACATCTTATCAACCTTACATCCCAAGCGGAGGACTACACGATGGAAACAGATTACTCCTATCTCTATGAGAGTTACCCCGAGATAATCAGCGCCGACCAGTTATACCGTATCTGTCACATTAGCAAACGCAAAGCAAAATGGCTTCTCGACAGCGGTCGAATCCCTTGCCAAGACAGTGGAAAGAAAACACGGCGCTATAAAATCCGAACCGATGATGTGGTCATCTACCTCCGGACGCTGGAAACAGCACCGGAAACGGTTGCTGCTCCGGTCGGACTCTTTAATAGCAAATGCAAGCGCATCAATCCCATCGCCCAAATCGACATCAATGACTTTCAACACTTTCTCTACAGAATATGGGCAATGGAGCCGGATGCGCTGACACCAAAGGATATCCGGCCACTGATTGGATACAGTCCAAGCACAATTGGTCAGTGGATGGCTTGCCAGAAACTGCAGAATACAACGATGCCAGACCGGACGCAGATCATAGCAAAAAAGTGGCTTGTGGAGTTCATTTCGGAATATACCATCCGGAATCCCAACAGGCTGTCCAATACCAATCGACAGATTGCAAGAAGGTACTTGGAAAAACAGTAAATCAGACGCCAATTTGACGGCCATACCAGGCCATCAGATTGGTGCTTTTTCATTTTCGAAACAGGCAAAAGGAGGATAAATAAATGAGTATTAGCACAGAGGAAAAGAAAAGGTATTTCCAGGAAACCGCCATCGCTCTTCGGCGTGAAGGCTTCAGAATCGAACCGAGCGTCGGTGGCAGACTTGGGGTCTGGCTGGATGACCACCCCATCTGTGAGGTAGACCAGATCGGTGGTATCACCTACCGCAACGACAATATCCCCACCCCGGAGTATGTTGCCGCAAAGGACAAAGCATACAGGATCGTCTGCACCACCGCCGAGTATATGCGGCAGATGGAGCAGGCTCCTCCTCTGAAGGCCAGTGGTTTGGAGGACAGCTACAAGGTGCTGGCAGATTTCAACGGAACCGTGCTGGCCGGAACCTACAGCAAGTACGGCGTCCAGTTCGTTACCTGGGACTGGGACTATGACCGCAAGGGCGTATGTTTCGGTCACTATTTCAACGGAAATTATGATAGTGCCAAGCAGGACTTTGCCACCCGTTCCGGCCTTATCCCCGAACAGCGGCTTTTCAAAGATGAGCAGCTCATTGAAATCTACCGCTGTTGTGCCGACACGCTGGACGCAGGCTTTGACCTGACCTACGAACAGGAAAAATGCATCAAGAGTGTCCAGGAACAGATTGAGTATGGGATACCCGACATCATGGACCGGATCAGAGAGCAGGATCAGCATACCGTGGAGCCCTACACCCAGGAACAGACAATGTAATAACATCACTGACGAGCGCCGGAGTTTTAGAAATAAGACTTCGGCGCTTTTTTGTTTTCACTGAAAGGAGTCTATCAACCATGACACGCTACTTTATGCGGGATACCCCTCTGCGCCAGATGGAACAGCAGATGATGACCCCGCCCTACTTCAGGCCCAGAGGCCACGGCCTGTACCATCCCGGTTTCAGATACAAACCCAAGGATGTGGAATGCCCATACTGCACGGAATATGACCGTAAACACCCCTGCCCTCTGAACCAATGCATCTGCCTGGAGCAACGGATTGAAGCCGGCACCCTTGACCTGACCGAGTTCGTGCGGGACTGCTTCTGCTCTGAGATGGGGCCGCAGCTCCATCGCCGCCTGCAGGAGCATTTCAACCACCACTCCGTCAGCTTCTTCCTGGGCGATACCCATTGGAAACGCTGGAATCACTGGCGTGACCGCCATTATCGAATGTCCGACCGCAACAAGGCGGCACTGTTCCTGCTCACCGCCTATGAGGACATATGGCGCAGAGTCATCTGGAAGTTTGACAGCAGCGGCTTTGACTTCCAGTCAGTCCGGCTCTCCGGCATCCAGCCGGAGCTGTACAGCGTCTATCAGGCTGCAAAGGCTATCTCCATTGGCAGCCGCAACATTACCACAGCCGATCTCGCATCCCCGGAACTGGTCACAGATGAGGCGTTCCAACTGATCATTTGCGCTCTGCTTCTGGCCAAGTACGGTGATGCGATTTTGAGTTTTGAAAGAAAGACAGGTGATATCAAACAATGATGGAAGCAGTATTGAGCAACGCCGATCACCCGGAATATGGTGTTGTGACCATTCCGTTCCCCATACCCAGGGAGCAGTTCGATCACTGCATCGAGCTGGTCGAAGCGCTGGAGGTCGGCAACGCTTCTGCAAAAGACTGCAATGTGGATGAGATCCGAAGTGCATGGCCTGTGCTGAAGCGGCTGGAGGGTAAGGTGGTCAATCTGGACGAGCTGGACTATCTGTCCAAACGGCTGGACAGCTTTGATGTTGGCGAGGCCGCGCAGTTTCAGGCAATGGCACACAAGCTGGAGCTGATTGAGCTGAAAGACCTCATCAACCTCACATTCTGCTGCCAGCAGGCCACCGTCATTACGGACTTCTCCGACTTGGAAGCCATTGGCCGTGACCACTACATGAACCTCCATGGCGGCTGCGCCAGTACGCAGGAACTGGAGGATCTGGACGGCGCTGAAACCGCCCGTTTGCTCATCGACAGCGGTGCCGGAGAGGTCACGCCTTACGGGGTGGTCTACGATAACGGTATGAAGCTGGAGCAGCTCTACGATGGGAAGCACCTGCCCTGTTATCACTACGATGCAGATTTGCTGACTGTCGCCCTGACCTCCCGGCTGGAACCGGAGGACACCCCAAAGGTCACATGGCTGTACCTCCCTGCATCCCATGAGCAGATCGACCATGCATGGCTTCGCTCCGGTATTGCGGACCCGGGAGATATGTGCTTTCGCTTCGGTGAAAGTACCTTCCCCGCGGAGATCGATGCGGCTCTGGATTTTCAGCAGGAAAGCATTTATGAGCTGAATGATCTGGCATTGGCGGTAAGCAAGCTCTCTGAGAAGGAACAGAAAAAACTGGGCGCTGTGGTGGAAATGGCCGAGCCGGAGTCCGCCAGCCAGATCCGTCATCTGGCGGAAAACATGGATCAGTTCGAATTCGCTCCCGGCGCGCACACTCCCGCAGAGTACGGCAGGTATATGATCCAGGAATCCGGCCACTTCGAGTATGACGAGAATCTGGAAGAATTCTACGACTATGAGAAGTACGGTATTCAGCGCATGGAGCAGGAATCCGGTATGTTCACCGACAGAGGTTATGTTTCTTACCACGGCACGATGAGTCTGGAGGAGTTGATGATGGAAGATCCTGCCGAAGCCTATCAGGAGGAACAGGGCTTTCAGATGGGAGGCATGGCATGATACGGCTGAAACTCTCCAACAAAAACGCAAATGAGGGTGTTGTCCTTGATTTACCCGCTACTCCTGCCGAAGTGAGCGAAGCGTTCTCCTGGTTTGAGCGGATCGGTGTTGAGCCTTCCGCTGTACGAATCGCAGGTGTGAACAGTCCCGTTCCTACCCTTGGACAGTATATCCTCCGTGCTGATATCCACGATCCTGCTGAGATGAAAAAGCTGAATGAACTGGCTGAGGCCATCGAGCAGATGGATGACCGGGAGTGGGATATCTTCGCCGGTGCGCTGGACGCGGAAAGCATCAACGGTCTGGACGATGTTCTGAGAATCTCCAAGCGGCTGGGCGACTATATCATCCTGCCCAATGTCAAGACCGACACTGAACTGGGGCGCATTCTGGTGGATACCGGATACAAGAACTTTCCAGAAAATGTTCAGCCCTATCTGGACTACCGTGCCATCGGCGCAGAATACTACGCCGAAAACGGCGGCGCATACGGCCCCGGTGGATATGTCCGCCGAAAAAGCTCCTTGGAGCAAGGGCAGGAACGAAGAAATGCCTTGATCACACTCCATCTGACCACCAAGCAGGCAGAATGCCGTCTTGTACTTCCCGCGGAGGAAAAAGAACTGGACCAGGCCAAGGAGCGGCTGGGAATAGAGCATTTCACCGAGGCCACCATCACAAAAGTGGAATTCGGGAAGCCCTACATGGATGATTTGATCCCCAAGGACTGCATCTGTGTCGAGGACGCCAATGAGCTGGCGTTGGGCATTGAGGAGTTCTGGCAAAGGGACGGCGAGATGCTGAAGTTCCTGGCAGTCCTCTCCGTGGAACAGCCGGAAACCATATCGGATGCCCTCCGGTTTGCCATCAATCTGGATGACTACGAGCGCATCACCGAGGGCACCTATGAGTACGGTCAGACAGTCTTGCGCCGGATCGGCGCCGATGATGAACTGATTGACACCATCGACGGGTATATGGATTTCGAGAAGTTCGGAGAAGATTCTATGGTGGAAGATGGCGTCCGGCAAACGGAATTCGGCCTTATCCGCCGGTGCAGCCACCCTTTTCCTGAAGAAACCCAAACTATGCAGATGGGAGGAATGTGAATGAAGAAGAAAGTCATCATCACTCTGGCATCTTTGGCAGCGGCTGGCGCTGCCGTCGCAGGCTATCTCCACTTCTCCAGAAACGGAGCTTTTGGTCATAGCTATTTCCACTAAGCTGTGGTATGTTGTGTAGCTATACCCAGAGAAAGGGGTGAAAACAATGCAGAAAAGCAAAAATGAAGTCAAGAGTCCCAAGTTTGAGATCAGGCCAGCTTCTTCTGAGGAAGCTGGCCTTTTCTATGCCCAGCATCCCGCAGAGGATGAGCGCCTCGGCTGTATCGGTCACATCCGCATGGACTTCGGTCGAAACGGCAATGAGTTCTGGCACACCTGGTGGCCGAGGGGACCCGAAGAATGGAACAGCCCCGCTTTCAAGACCGAGCTTCAGGAGGTGGTCGATGAGCTTCGGCAGAGCGTGCTGAAAAACCGTACTGCCATGGAGCGCTTCTGCTATGGTCACGGCGGGAAAATCGACGGCGGCTATGTGCAGAACTATGGTTATGTCGTGGAAACTGAGCATTACCGCTACTGCCTGCGGTGCAATCCTTCGCCGGGTGACTACAATGGCTACCTGACAGCCTATGACCTGGACATCCAGCGTCAAAACATGGAGCAGGAACAGTCTGCTCAAGGTATGCAGATGGGAGGTATGGCATGAACACGATTTCAAGAGAATGGCTGGAGTTCCTGCGTGAGCAGTATCCCAAGGGCTCCCGCATCAAGCTCAGAGAGATGAAAGACCCATATGCGCCGGTCCCTCCCAGCACCATGGGAACCCTGGACCATATCGATGATATGGGCACCTTCCACATGAAATGGGACAACGGCAGAACACTGGGACTGGTCATCGGTGAGGACAGCTTCTCTGTCCTGCCTCCCGAACCCACCACCATGAAGCTGTATATGCCCCTGACCGCAGACCTGTTCGAGCGTGACGAATGGGGTGATTTGGAACCCGAACCCACGGAACTGAGTGGCAGAGAACTCCGCACTTACGAGGGAGCGATCCTGAAAGCCCTGATCAACAACCGCATGCCAGAGGAAAGCGAAAGCGGCATCATGCACTGGTATGACGGCAACGACTCAGTGGAAGCAAAAGTCAAATCCGTGGTATTCACCGCAGAGGAACGGGATGGTCAGCTCTGGGGCGTGGCGGAATGCCGCGTGGTCGGTACGCTCACCCCGGAGGAACTGTCTACCCTGAAGGAGTATATCACCGGCCAGGCGTCGGATGGCTGGGGCGAGGGCTTTGAGCAGCGAGAGATCGACATCGGTGACGGTGAGCTGTATGTCCACCTGTGGAACTTCAGCGATGACTGGGCCATCCGCACTGAGGAGGAGTGCTTTGGCCCGAAGCTGGCAGAGGGTCTGCCGGAGATGTGCTTCTCTGTGCTCCCCGATACTGGCGCACTGATTTGCATCAAGCGCGGCGAAAGCGGCTACTATCCTTCCGATTGGAGTACCGGCGACAGAGCGCGCAACGTGCAAATCAGAGATGATGCCAATGAAAGCATGGGCGTTACGGATGCCCAGCGTCAGGCCATGGAAGCAGGCTCAATGTTTGGCTGGCATGTCCCCGGAGCCGACCCGGCCAAATACCAGGAGCAGGAAGCTCCGCAGATGGGAGGGATGACCCTTGGATAAGGTATTCCGGGTGGAATTGTCCGGCGGCAAGAGCAGATACTGTGAGCTTGATCTCCCTGCGACCGATTATGAGATTCTGGATGCGCTGGAACGTCTCCAGATGAAACCGGGTGATAAGCCCGGTTGGGAGATTACTGAACACAATGGTTTCGGCTTCCTCCATGCCCACTTGGTTGGCGAGTGCGACCTCTACCAGCTCAACGCTCTGGCGACCCGGCTTGGTCAGCTGGATAGCCGTGACAAAATTGCCTTCGAGGGTCTTTTCAATATGGAGGTCGACAAGAAATATGGTCCGATCTCCATCTCCACCATGATCGACCTTGCCTACAGCACCGATTGCTGCCATGTGGTCGAGGGCGTAACCACCGATGTCCAGCTTGGTGAGTTCTACGCAGAGAATGACTTCATGCCAGAGCTGAATGAACTGCCCGACAGTGTATTCCAACTGCTGGACTTTGACAAGCTGGGAGAAAAGATGCGATTCGAGGATGGCGGCATTCTGGTGGGTCGCGGCTATGTTGCCCAGCACGCCGACCTGAAGCAGGTCTATGACACGCTGACCCTCGTACCCAAGAAGCCGGACTATGCCTTCCGACTGCTCATCGGAAGATACCCCTTTGAAACCAACGACCAGCCGGATAAGCTGGTGCCGCTGACACTTCCCGCCACATCGGATGAACTGGCTGATGCGCTGAATGCCTGCGGTGCCGCATCCTGGGATGAGGTGGTCTTCCAGGCAGAAGATAGCGCCGTGCCGCACATTCTGGATGAGCTGGACTGTGACGGAATCGAGGAGATCAACGAGCTGGCGCAGACCATCCTATACCGGGTAGGACGGTCGGAGCTGACCAAGCTGAAAGCTGTCCTCCATGCCTCCGACTGCCACAGCATCCACGCCGCCACCTATATCGCGGAGAATCTTGATGACTACCTGTACGAGCCTGACCAGCGTACCGCCGAGGAAGTCGCGATGGAGGAGCTTCGCTTCATTGTGGATGAGAAGTCCTTGTCCTTGCTGAAGAAACATGTTGACCTCTTCTACTACGGCAGAGATATCATCGCGGAAGCCAACGCCATGATGACACCTTACGGTCTGGTTCAGCGCAGAGATGGCGGGATGCTCCTGTCTATCGACGAAACTCCTTCCCAGGGAGGGATGCAAATGCAATAAACCGAAAATCAAATATAATTACAGGGGCCGTTACCCGAAAGGGACAACGGCCCCTTCCTTTTTTGCGCTCTTTTTCGGGTAATGCCCCGGAAAGGAGTCCTCATTATGTTCGAAGATTTACTCGCTGACTACTTGTACCACTATCACAGCGGCGAAAGAAACATCATTTCCAGCCGTGAGTTGGAGGCCACTTTCCGGATTCGCGGCTCTGAGCTGCGCCGTATGATCAATCATTTGCGGGTCGATGGTATCCCTATCTGCAGTACGGATAAGGGTTACTTCTACGCCGAAACCAACGAGGAGCTGGAAAGAACAATTCGGCAGCTCCAAAGCCGTATCAAAAAGATTGCTCGTGCCGAACGTGGCCTTGTCAAAGCATTGGAGCGGCGCACCAATAGCAATCAGATTACCTTCCCTCTGGAGGGAGGCGATACAGATTGAAAAGCTTCATCCCCTGGGTGGGAGGCAAGGGCAAGCTGCTGTGGATACTCAATAAACTGGCTCCGGAACGCTATGACCGATTCATTGATGTATTCGGCGGCAGCGGCACAGTGACGATGAACCGTCCAATCCAGCCGGGGTGTATGGAGGTCTACAACGACTTTAACGGCAATCTGACTAACCTGTTCTGCTGTGTCAAAAACCGCCCCATGGCCTTGTTGAAAGAACTTGGATTTCTGCCACTGAACACCCGTGATGATTTCAATGTGCTGTATAAGTTTTTCAGTCGGGACGAGTTCACAGATGATTATCTTCGGGAAGAAATGGAACTGACCGAGATACTGCTGAAGCCACCTGATGCCGAAACGATCCGCACGCTGATGCTGGAACGAGCGCCCCGTGGGGATATCCGCCGTGCGGCAGATTATTTCAAGTTGATCCGGTACAGCTTCAGCGGCAGCGCCAAGTCCTTCGGCGGCAAACCTTGTGACATCCGCCGCTTCTTCCACCTTATCTGGGAATGCTCCCGCAGGCTGGCGAATGTTGTCATTGAAAACAAGGATTTTGAAGATCTCATTTGCCAATACGACCGTGATGATGCCTTCATCTACTGTGACCCGCCCTACTATGAGGCCGAGTGTTATGAGGTTGGATTTCCTAAAGAAAACCATCAGCGGCTCCATGATGTGCTTTTGAACTGTCAGGGATATGTGATGGTGTCCTATAACTACTGCGACTACATCTCAGAGCTGTACAAGGAGTTCTATATCTTCCGCACCGTCCGCCCCAACAGTATGTCCCAGAAAGCCGGAAGCGAGTATGAGGAAGCCATCATCACCAACTATGACCCGCGCAGGGCAACCTGGCAGCTTTCTTTGGAGAATCTGCTGGGCAATGACTGCGATACCCGATACGAGCTGATGCACGAACCGGAAAAACCACTCAAGAAAACCAACTAAAAATATGGAGGAATTCAAATGACCTTTATCAAGTACACCCACGACGGCAAGGCCGTCATCCAGCCTGCCGCCCTGACTCTGAGCAACCTCGACAACGAGGATACGCTGGAGATGCACACCCTGGACAACGCCATCGTCCTGCTCAAGGAGAATATGACTTCTGTGGAGAAGTACCTTGCCTTCAAAGCGTTGGGTCGCCTGGTCGACAGTCTGTCTCTCGAACTGGTGAACGCCATGGAGGAAGAAGGAAGCCTCGACGATGACGAAGATGATGAGGATTTCTGCGGGGCTACGCTCCCCATCCCCGCCGAAGCTTTCGAGGCCGCTGGCATCTGGGGCAAGGATCTGCACATTGCAGCCATTGACGGCGCAGTGGTGATCACCGCAGACGAGGAAAACGATGCCGATGCTTAAGGATCACGCCTACCTCTATCTCGGTTCCATTTCGGAGGCCAGACGGTACAACGAGCTGGACAGGTGGCGTGACAGTCACCGAGAGAATATTGCCTGCAAGCGGACTATTGAGGAGGCCATCCGCAAGGGCTTCGACGGGATGTACCTGAATGGGGACTGCGCCCAGAGCGTGATCGACAGCTTCGGCTTCAAGCGCGTGGGCTGGGTGCTGGCCAATACGCTGCAGCAGAAAACGGATGACGGCAGGTTCAGTCCCAGAAACAAGGAATGGGCGGCAGGAACCTTCATCCCTCCCAGTGACCGGAACTATGACTTTACCGTGGAAAGCCACCCGGCTGTGCTGGATGGCTTTGTGAATCTGTTCCGGAAGGCACAGGCCGAACTTCAGATGTTCGACTGTTCCCATTGCGACACCATGACCGGGCAGAAACTGACCGGCAAGGTGCTGGTCATGAGTCCCTACACCCTGAAAGAGTCCTACTGGTCGCCGGAGAACCAGCTCTGGCTGGCAACAGGCGGCTTTGGCTGCAGTCCCTCTGCCGCGGGCCGGGCTGTGTACGCCACCTGTCTGGGCGATGGCGAACAAACCCGCTGGGACCGCAGTGACTTCATCGGCATTCTCAAAGAGGAACATCTGCCCGATTGGGCAAGGGAAAGTCTGGAGCAGCTCCGGCAGGATGTCCCTGCTGAGTCTCCCGATTTAAACACTCAATCCATGTAAAAGAAAGGAGAACGATCATCATGGCATCTACCAACAAAAAGAAACAGCAGGAAGTTCCCACCCCCAAGGTGGAGGCAAGGATCGACCGTCTGGTGGACGGCGACTTCAAGACCAAAGCCTACGCCAGCGCCACCATCGCCGATGCCTTTGCCGTCCACGGTATCCGTGTCATCGAGTCCGACAAGGGCCGCTTCGTGGCCATGCCCCAGGACTCCTACAAGAAGAACGGCGAAACCCAGTACAGCGACACCTTCCACGCCATCACCGCCGACGCCAGAAACGCTCTGGTGGACGCCGTCAACGACGCCTATGAGCAGAAACTGCAGGAGCAGATGGAGCAGAAAGGCGATGCTCCTGACCAGGCCATGGGCCAGCAGATGTAAGGCGTTCTGCCTGGAGGGAGGTGATGCACCTTGGTTCGTTTCACTGTGGACAACCGCAACCGTCTGGTCTTCTACGGAAACATGGTGGGCTATGTGAAAGACAACACCGCTGTAGTGGACGATATGTTTCAGACCGACGAGCTCACACGCTATCTGACCCGTCTGAACCTGACTCCCCAGTGGGAGGACGGTGTATTTGACCGCCTCGCAGCCGGAGAGGTACCCAGCGAGGAGCTGGGACAGCCCCGGAAAGGCTGTCGCATCTGGCAGCTCCGAAAGGGCGTGGATGTGGAAATGCGTTTCATCGGATACGAGGATCTGGTCAGGAAGTTCGGAGAGCCGGATGCCGGTAACTACACGCAAGTCTTCGACGGCGACCTGGGGACCAACGATCTGGAGCAGATCTATGCCATCTGCAGGGATGATCCGCCTCCCGGATACCAGGGCTACCGTATGGCGCTGTCGGATGTGGTGGAGCTGTACGACGATTCCGGCAGCGAATTTTATTACTGCGACCGTGTGGGCTTCCGCCCTATCCGGTTTGAACAAAGCCAGGAGCAGACACAATGCATCGAAATGACCATGTGAGCCGGACGGCATCTGACCGTCCGGCTTTTTCTTTGCTCAAGCGGAGCCGTGGGCCTCCCCTGTGGGGCAGCTCTCAGCCAATCATCCAAACATCAAACAACAAAAAACTTTTTAAATTATAGGAGGAAATTACCTTATGAAGAAGCTGTTCAAGAAGTTCACCAATGCCGTCAAGTCCACTGCCGCCCGTATCAAGACTGCCGCTGTCAACTTCGCCTCTTCCGTCACCGCCTTCAACCGCCGTGCCGTCTGCGGCAATGCCGGTGAAGGCTACATTGACACCGCCGTCAAGGTGCTGATCGCGGTTGTCCTGGGTGCGCTGGTGCTGGCCGGTCTGTACGCTGTCCTGAATGACACCGTCATGCCCACTGTCACCCAGCGCATTCAGGAAATGTTCAACTACGCGGGCTGATTGATGTGCTGGATGCAGGCGCTGGTCTTCTGCGGCGGCCTCATTTATGCCGCCGTGGATGACATCAAAACACGAAAAGTCAGTGATCTGGTTTGCTTAATAATCGCCATGGCGGGGCTGATAACATTCAGCCCCGCTTTCTCTCTGGCAGGCGCACTGTTGGCCTCATTGCCCTTTTATTTGTGTGCGGGACTTGGGAAGATGGGCGGTGGTGATTGGCCACTGGCTGCGGCTGTAGGATTTGTTTTGGGGCCATTCCGAGTAATAACTGGCTTTTTCTTTATGCTTATCGCACTTCTTCTTGCCTCCTTCATTATGCGAGTTGTTCCCGCATGGCGGAAGGATGTGATGGCAAAACAACCGATGGTGCCATTCTTTGCAATTGGCTTTATCCCCGCATATTTCATCTAAGGAGGCAATCAAATTGAAGATTTTCCGTAACCGCACCGTGATCGGTGTGCTGTGTATCCTTCTGGCGCTCATCATCTGCTTTGGCCTTACCCCCATGTTCAGCCGCAGCGCCAGCGAGAAGGCTGAGATCGTCCGCGTTACTGCCAATATCAAGGAGGGCGACGAGATCACCGCCGAGATGGTGCAGACCGTGGAGGTCGGCGCATACAACCTGCCGCAGAACATCATGACAGACAAAAACGAAGTCATCGGCAAGTATGCCACCGCAGACTTGAAGGTGGGAGATTACATCCTCGCCAGCAAGCTTTCCACAGTGCCTGCCGCCGAAAACGCATATCTGTACAATCTGGACGGCACCAAGAAGGCTATCTCCGTTACCATTAAGAGCTTTGCCACGGGTCTGTCCGGCAAGCTGGAAAGCGGCGACATTGTTTCAGTCATTGTGGCTGACTACCAGGGCAAGGGTGAAACGGTCATTCCCGCCGAGCTCCAGTATGTGGAGGTCATTTCCGTCACCGCATCCTCCGGCTATGACGCCAACACCGGTGAAGCTGTAGCCGAAGAAAAGGAACTGCCCTCCACCGTCACCCTGCTGGTGACCACCGAGCAGGCTAAGGTACTGGCCGAGCTGGAGCAGGACAGCGAACTTCATCTGGCTCTGGTCTACCGCGGCACCCCTGAAAACGCCGCGAAGTTCATTGAGGCGCAGGATGCTCTGATTGAGGAGCTGTATGCCGAGCCTGATCCCGAAGCGGAGGGTACTGAAACAGAGGAAAGCGAGGCCGCCGATCCCAACGCAGAAAGCGAGGCGACTGGCGAATGAATTTCATGAAAGGAAGCCTGTTCCGCCGCAGCACCGAGCCGGAGGAAGTCGAGGTCATTGAGGAATCCGGTGGTGGCGTACTGGCTGTTTGGGGAAGCCCCGGCTGCGGCAAGACGGTTACGGCGGTGAAGATCGCAAAGCATCTGGCATCCCAGAAGAAAAATGTGGTGCTTCTGCTGTGCGACATGACCGCTCCCATGATGCCCTGCATCTGCCCGCCCTCGGAGCTGGAGTGCGATAAATCCCTGGGCAGCATCTTTGTTGCTCAGCGGATCTCCGTCAACCTCATCAAGCACAACCTGACCACTCATAAAAAGATGCCGTACCTGACCATGTTGGGTCTGCGCAAGGGTGAGAACGAATACACCTACGCAGCCTGTACCAAGGAGCAGGCCGAGGAACTCATCAATGGCCTGCGGGAGATCGCACCCTATGTGGTCATCGACTGCTCCAGCTATATCGCCAATGACATTCTCTCTGCTGTGGCGCTGATGGAGGCCGACAGCGTCCTCCGGCTGGCGAATTGCGACCTGAAATCCATCGGGTATCTGTCCAGCCAGCTCCCTCTCCTCCGTGAGCTGCACTGGGACGAGGATAAGCAGTACAAGGCGGCATCTAATATCAAGCCCCTTCAGGCGGCAGACCGCATCGGTCAGGTGCTGGGCAGCGTGGCCTTCAAGCTGCCCTACTCCCAGGAGCTGGAGGAGCAGTATCTGGAGGGTGCGCTTCTGAATGACCTTTCCATGAAGGACAGCAAGGCATTCCGCAAGGAAATCGAGAAAATCTGCAAGGAGGTGTTCTGATGCTTGGCGACAGACGCAGTAACTCCCTTTTTACCGACCGTGCGTCAACCACTGCGCCGGGTGCAAAGCCGGAGCAGGCAGAAGTGCATAACATCTCCTTTGAGGAGTCCACCGGCCGGGCGATCTTCGCTGAAAGTAAGGTCGCGCCCAAGGCGAGCGATGTCTTTTTTGCCCCCAATGAAAAAGGAATGCCTTTCAATGAGGTGCTGGAGCAGGTGCAGTCCTTTCTGTCAGGCAGCTATGCCGGTCTGATCATCGATGACAGCGAGGACGCCAAGGCCCAGATGAAACGGCGCATCGCCCGGTTCATCCAGGAGAAGCGCATGGCAGTGGACGGTATGACCCAAGACGAGCTGGTGGACGCCCTCTACACGGAGATGGCCGAGTACGGTTTCCTGACCAAGTATATCTTTGCAGATGGCATCGAGGAGATCGACGTCAACTCCTGGCGGGACATCGAGATCCAGTATTCCGATGGCCGCACCGTCAAGCTGGACGAACACTTCGACTCACCGGAGCATGCCGCCAATGTGGTGCGCCGCATGCTCCAGAATTCCGGTAAGGTGCTGGACAATGCCAGCCCCATCATCACCTCCCGGCTGGCCAGGAACATCCGCGTTTCGGTCATCAAGACCCCGGTGCTGGACGAGGACGCTGGCGTGGCCGCATCTATTCGAATCGTCAATCCCAGAAATCTCACCAAGGAGGACTTTGTCAGCAGCGGTACCGCCACGGGAGAAATGCTGGATTTTCTCTCTGCCTGTCTGCGCTATGGGGTATCCATCTGCGTGGCGGGCGCCACCAGCTCCGGCAAGACTACAGTGGCGGGCTGGCTTCTGTCCACTATTCCTGACCGCAAACGCATCTTCACCATTGAGGACGGCTCCCGTGAATTGCAGCTTGTCCGGGAACGGGACGGCAAGGTGGTCAACTCTGTCGTCCACACCCAGACCCGCGACAGTGAAAACGAGCGCCAGCGCATCGACCAGATCGCATTGCTGGACATCGCGCTACGCTTCAACCCCGACATCATCTGTGTGGGCGAGATGCGCGGCCCCGAGGCCAATGCCGCCCAGGAAGCTGCCCGTGTGGGCATTGCGGTTCTGACCACCATCCATTCCAACTCCAGCGAGGGCACCTACCGGCGCATGGTCTCCCTGTGCAAACGCGCCGTGGACACCCCTGACGATACCCTCATGGGCTATGTCACCGAGGCGTACCCTATCGTGGTCTACTGCCGCCAGCTGGAGAACAAGGAGCGCCGCATCACCAACATCTCCGAATGCGAGATCCTGCCGGATGGCACAAGAAAGCTCCACAAGCTGTATGAGTACGAGATCACGGAGAACCGGCTGGAGGGTGACCGCTTCATCATCGAAGGTCAGCACCGGAAGTGTGAGGAGATGTCCGGAAGCCTCCAGCGGCGCTTTATCGAGAACGGCATGCCCCGCAGTGAGCTGGAGGCTTTTCTCCAGAGGAAGGAGGTAACTGCATGACCATGATCCAATTGATTGCCTGCGCGGGCATGATCGCCGGACTCTTTATGGTGCTGAACATCTCTCCCAGAGAGATGAGCGAAAGCATCTTCTCAAGACTGACCACGGCTCCCGGCAGTATCCGTGCGGATATCAATGAAACCACCAAACGAAAAAAGGCCAGCTTCTTCCGCCGGGAGATCTCCGAGGCGCAGGCAGTGCTGACCGCCTCCGGTCGTGAGGGTAAGTTTCCCATGGTGTGCATGGCGTCCCTGGTGCTGTTTGCTCTGGGCGCCTGCATCGCCATCCTTGCCGGGAACGCCTTTCTTGTGCCTGTGTTGGCGGGCGGCCTGATGCTGGTGCCGTTCTGGTATATCAAGCTGACAGCCGGAAACTTCAAAAAGGATGTGGCCGCAGAGTTGGAAACAGCGCTGTCGGTCATCACCACCGCATATCTCCGTACCGAAAACTTCCAGCAGGCCGTAGAGGAGAATGTCCGGTATCTGCACCACCCCGTGCAGGAAGTGTTCCAGCGTTTCCTGACCCGTGTCAAGCACATTGACCCGGACATGGAGGCCGCTTTGAACGACCTGAAATACGCCATCGACAACGATGTCTGGCGGGAGTGGTGCGACGCAGTGATGGCCTGTCAGGCCGACCGCAGCCTGAAAAGCACCCTGACTCCCATTGTCAGCAAGCTGTCAGATATGCGCGTAGTCAATGGTGAACTGGAAAATCTGGTGTTCGGACCCCGCAAGGAGTTCATTACCATGTCCATCCTTGTGCTGATCAATATCCCGTTGGTGCGTTTTATCAACATCGACTGGTATCACACTCTGGTGGACACCATTCCCGGTCAGATGGTCATCGCTGTCTGCATCGCCGCGGTGTTCGTATCCTTTGCCTTTGTGGTGAGGCTGACCCAGCCCATTGAGTACCGGAGGTGAGGAAATGAGAGTGCTTTTATTTCTGTTCGGCGCCACTCTGGCTGCCGGATTGTATTTTGTCCTTGCCGACCTTTTGAAGATCCCGAGGATGGCGACGGAACGTGCCCTCATCTCCGCGGGACGGCGTGACCGGAGTCTGGTCAAATCTCTGGAAGCCCTCATCCTCGGATGGGCGCTGAAGCTGGCGCCCTTTATCCACATGGATGAGTACAAGCACAGACGGCTGGAAAGCAAGCTGACGGCAGCTGGACTGGATATGACTCCCGAAGTCTACACGGCCTACGGAATCCTGAAGCCTTGTCTGATTTTGTTGGGCATGATTCCGTGCTTGTTCATCCTTCCAATCCTGACTCCGCTTATTGTTGTGCTGGCCCTTCTGACCTATTTCAAGGAGAGCCGCCGCGCCGACGAGCTGGTCAAGGCCAGGATGGAGCTGATCGAAGGCGAGCTGCCCCGGTTTGTTGCCACTATTCATCAGGAACTGGCGGCAAGCCGCGATGTACTGCGTATTCTGGAGAATTACAAAAAGCACGCAGGCCCGGACTTTGCCAGAGAGCTGGATGTGCTGACGGCAGATATGCGCTCGTCCTCGTATGAAGCGGCACTGATCCGCTTCGAGGCCAGAATGGGCTCCGCCATCATTTCGGATATCGTCCGGGGGCTCATTGGCATCCTGCGCGGCGACGATGGCCGGATGTACTTCCAGATGCTTTCCCATGACCTGAAGGCTATGGAACTGCAGCGCCTCAAGGCCAAGGCGGCAAAGATCCCGCCCAAGATCCGTGTGTTCAGCTTTATTATGCTTATGTGCTTCATGATGACCTATATCGTCATCATCGTTTACCAGATCATCAACTCGCTGGGCGCGTTGTTCTAAGGAGGTCTGCCTATGAAGAAATTACTGAAACGGCGCTCCGGCGAAGGCTATATCGATGTGTGCGTCCTGGTGGTCTGCGCCATGCTGGTGCTGGCTTTGGTGGTCCGCGTACTCCCTGTGTATGTGGCCAAACAGCAACTCGACACCTATGCGGTGGAGCTGGTGCGTGAGGCTGAGATCGCAGGCCGGGTCGGTTCAGAGGCCAGCCGCCGTGCGGCAGCTTTGACTGACAGCACCGGACTGGCCCCCGACATCCGCTGGTCAAAAACCGGGCGCATTCAGCTCAATGAGGAAATTACGGTAACACTGACACTGGACATGGACATTGGCCTGTTCGGAGGGCTTGCCTCATTCCCAATCACGCTGAGATCGGAAGCCACAGGCAAATCGGAGGTGTATTGGAAGTGAGAAAATCCATCTTTCGCCGCCGCCCCGGCGAGGGCACCCCCATGATCCTTGCTATCGTACTGGTTCTGCTGATGCTGTTTTGTACCATCGCGGAATTCAGTCGTGTGTGGATCATTGCCCAGGGCGTAAAGGAGGCCACCCAGCAGGCGGTCATCTCCACCATCAACGACAACTATGACGATGTGTACCACGCCGTCCGTGAGGGCTACGCCGCGGGCTGGTACCCGGACGGCACAGGCCGATGGGACGAGAGCGTGGACACCGGCGATGTGTACGGTCAGCTCTCAGAAACCCTTGGATTGGAGAATACGGGCCGTGGGTACCAAAAGGTCACGGCTGGCAAGGTGGAATACACCATCTCCGGCCTGTCCGTGGAACTGGACAACAATGGTCTCAGTTCCGGTCAAAGCGAAGGCTATACCGCCGCGGTGGAGATCCATTTGGAGGTACCCGTCCGGTTTCTTGGCAATCTGCTGCCATCGGCTTCTATGACTTTACACGCGGAAGCCAAGTATGTGCCTCTCTTCTAAAAATGTTTGCTTTTTGCAATAGACTTCCGCGCAAAGGTGTGATATTGTCCGTTTGAGAAGAAAAATCACAAAGGAGGAATATGCTATGACAGATAAGACAAAGAGGATCATCCTCATTATCATCTGCTGTCTGCTCTGCGCAGCGGCAGTCATCGGGATCGCCACCCGCTTCAGCGGTAATGCTGACATTCCCTCTGGTGTGGTGTCCGGCAGCCAGTCCGAGAGCGGTGACCCCACTGTAAATATCGACGGTGACCAGACCGGCACCATCCCCGGCAATCAGACTGATGTGGACATTCAGGTGCAGGTACCTGACCAGAGCGACCCTGCCCAGGGCGCAGATTCCAGCGGCACGGAGCAGACGATCCAGTCTGATCCCGTAAAGCCGGAAGCACCTGAGAAGCCCGAGGCACCCACAGGCACGACAACCTTGCCGGATGACCACAAGGCAGAAGATGTCCCGGAAGCGGAACGCAGGACCGAGAACGAGGAGCCTCCCACCTATAAGGAGCAGCCGACAGCCCCTCCCACGGAAACTGAACCTGCCGCTGGCAGTACCAACAGCTCCGGTCAGGTCTATGTCCCCGGCTTCGGTTATGTGGACAACAGCGGTGAGAACCATGGTGGTACGCTGGACGATATGTATGAGAACGGCAACAAAATTGGAGAAATGGGCGGCGGCAACTAACAGTCGCGTCCAGAAGAAAGGCGCAGTCAGAAATGGCTGCGCCTTCTCTTTTGCTAAAAAAGTCTGAAAGGAGGGCATCTATGAAACGCATCCTCGCACTCGTTCTATCTATCGTCCTGATGCTGGGCATTGCAGTACCTGCCTATGCCACCGGAGATGGCAACATCGACGGCGGTGGCGGTGGTATGGGAAACGGCACATCCAGCAACTACTGGAATCCCGGCATGGACGGTGTCCGAATCTCAATCGTGAATGTAAACACTCATGCTGTTGTCACGACCCCCGTTGACCTGACAAATAAAACACCTGCCTCTGGCATCATCCACTTTGGCAAGGTCAGCAAACTGTCCTATAACGCAGGCCGAAGCCTTTCACCTGTGGTCGGTAACTACACCTATCGAAATTCCGGACAAAGCCTGCCCCGCATCATCTCCTCCGGCAGCTATCCGGCCAGCATTGACGCCATTCGGAGCTACTTCACCGATGAACAGGTCATCCGGTCAATTGCTGGATATGTGGGCATGAGTTTCGATATACTGATCGGCGGTGATTACAAGATCGTCATCGAGCCGTTAGCTTACTTCGTCTACGGGGGAGCCTATTATGCCATGACCGCAACGGAAGCAGCGCTCTATGACCGGGTCGTCAACGGAGGCCTTCGGAGTAAGATGACCTCGTTGACCCATAAGAATTTGCCGCTGGCCATTTTTCTGGAGGAAGCCGACCTGGGATATCCCGCATGGTCCGGCAGCACCAACAGCACGGTCAGCAACGACCAGATCATTTCCTCACTGGGCATTGGTATCGTGCGGTTTAACGCGGAAACGGAGGAACCCGAGGAGAATGAGTTTGACTACGAGTACCGGGTAGATACTGACGTCATCACTGCCGTGGAGGTAGCCGGTGGCCAGTCAGATCCGGATAACCCCGTATCTGTTCAGTTCATCATCGAGGGCCGCACCTACGCGGTCAGCAATGTCTATTACCCGGACGGCGACAGCCAGCTTGCCTGGGTGAAGTGGCACACGCCAAATGAACCCTGTGTCTGCACGATCCGCGTTCGTGTACTGGGAGGCGGTTCCGCGCAGAGTACCATCAACGCAAACATTGTGGACTTGGAGGGCCACGATCCGCCCAACCCGCTGGCAGATGACCGCAACGACAGTTTCCGACTTGCGGATATTCCAGAGAAAGAAGAAGTGACCTCTGCATCCTGGGGCATTTGGTCACCGTGGTGGCAGGAGAACTGGGTATGGGTGGAGAACTGGCAGAAATGCTGGCACACGGACCGCTGGACTGATTCCGAGGGTGAAGTTCACCGTGACCGCTGGTATCACTGGGTAGACAACGGCTGGTGGGAGGACCAGGGCTGGTGGGAGTTCGACTACAACAGCTACTCCGCCAGTCTGTCCGCAGCAATGGATATCACACCGGACAGCTTGTCCCCCTCGGCAACAGCTACCACACTGAAAAGCGGCTACGGCATTCAGGAGAGAGTCACGGCCAGGGTGACCACTACCCAAAGTTCTGCCGTCACAACAGCACAGAACGCGGTGACCTACTTCCCGGAGTTTGGCTACGAAGGCTTCTGGCGTTTGCTGAAGCCCAGCATTAGCGGGAAGCGTTCGACTTTCACCTTCAAGGACAATCCATACAGCACCTATGACCGTCCGACCCATTTCACCCCCATCTGGTATCCGGATGGAAGCTATACACCGTACTCCTGGCTTCTGGACTGCTGGACACCGGCAGGTATGCTCTCCATGAATCTGACCGATTCGGTGCGCATCTCCGGCGACCTGTGGGAGGAATGGCATATCGCACCCTCAAAGTAATCTCGCGAAACTAAAGTAATGCGAAGCAAGGCCGTGAACATGCATCCCGGCTTTGCCTTTCTATGCGGTTCACGGCCTTTCTTGCAAAAAAAGAAAGGTGGTATTTTTATGAATCGCAAAACCAAAAGACTGATTGCCTGTTTCATTCTGTCGCTGCTCATGGCCTGCATGATGGCAACTACGGCGTTTGCCGCAGGCACCGGAGATGTGGCCGGAGCTGTCGAAAGCACCTGGCAGACTGCTTCAACGCAGATCAAGACCGTGGTCAACAATGTGGTTTTTCCCGCCATCGACTTGATCCTCGCCGTGTTCTTCTTTGCCAAGCTGGGTACGGCTTACTTTGATTACCGCAAGAGCGGTCAGTTTGAGTGGACGGCTCCCGCCATTCTGTTTGCCTGTCTGGTATTTACGCTGACCGCGCCCCTGTACATTTGGCAGATCATCGGCATCTAAGGAGGAGCGTCTATGACTTTTTTTGAACAGGAGCTCCGGAAGATCGTCGGGTCCGAGTACCCGGACGCCACCTTCGTGGGCCGGGCCTGTTATGTCCGGTTGAGTGATATGAACCGAGCCAAGATCCAGTTTATCTCCACTGGCATTGCCAGTCATTACGACGCCCTGCGCTTGACGGTTTTAAACCGGCAGGAAGGTGAGGTAGACAATCTGCTGCTTCGTTTTTCTGACTTGCTCGGCAAGAAGATGGTGAATAACCCCAACTTCCGGGATGGCGTGATCCCTCACATGTGGGATGATTACGGTAAAGTAGATTGGTATGTCTACCATCCCAACAGCCGGGACTATCAGAAGCTGACCGATGCGGTGTCGGACTATCTGGAGGTATTTCAGGAACAGAGCCAGACCGCTGACCAGCAGTGGCAGCAGACCATGTAACAAGTGACTGACCCAGGGGCCGTACCGACTGTATGGCCCCTGGGCTTTTCTGCCCCAGACAGTTGGTACGGCCTCACCCCGAAAAGAGGTGACCCTACCAAATGTTTATCTGGGATTTTATTGCCGGTGAAGTGCTTGACCAAATCATTGACTGGATCTACGGACAGGTCATGGGCTTCCTCGGAAACTTTTTCGCAGAGATGGGCAACATGGGCGTCGAGCTCTTCGAGATGTCCTGGGTGCAGAGCATCGTACTGTTTTTCTCCTATCTGGCCTGGGCGCTGTATGGGACTGGCCTTGTGGTGGCCTGCTTCGAGTGCGGCATTGAATACTCCTCCGGCCGGGGGAATATCAAGGAAATCGCGCTCAACGCCATCAAGGGCTTTATGGCAGTCAGCCTGTTTACCATTGTCCCGGTCAGACTCTATGAACTCTCTGTTACCATGCAGGCGCAGCTTACTGCAGGCATCACAGGATACGGAACATCCATTGGAGAAGTAGCTTCCGAGATACTCGAAACCATCGGCAGCACCGGAAGCCTGTCCGACTTGGCTGGAGTAAGCTACTATGGCTTTGCGTCTATCACCAGTCCTATCATGCTGTTGTTCTGCATCATCCTCATGGCCTATGCTGTTATCAAAGTCTTCTTCGCTAATCTCAAGCGAGGCGGTATCCTGCTCATCCAGATCGCCGTGGGCAGCCTGTATATGTTCAGCGTACCCCGTGGCTATACGGACGGCTTCATACAGTGGTGCAAACAGATCATTGGCCTGTGCCTGACCGCATTCCTGCAATCTACTATCCTCATTGCCGGGCTGATGGTATTCAAGGATCACGCTCTGCTGGGCCTTGGCCTGATGCTATCGGCTGGCGAGATCCCGCGCATTGCCGGAACCTTTGGCCTGGATACCACGACCCGGGCTAACATCATGTCTGCCGTCTATACCGCCCAGGCAGCAGTGAACACCACAAGAACGGTCGTGCAGGCGGTATCCAAATGAGAACGCCTATAACGGGATCCCCACACAAGCCCAGCGAAGCGGGTTGCGTGGGGAGAGGAGGAGCAGCGGAGCGAGTGAGTTTTCGTGCGTACACGGAAACGAACGATACGAAGCTTGTGACGACGATGGGCAGTTTGTTTGATGGGATCGGCGGTTTCCCTTTGGCTGCGGTGCATAACGGCATTATTCCTGTGTGGGCCAGCGAGATCGAAGCCTTTCCAATTGAGGTGACCAAGCTCCGATTCCCAGACATGGTCCATGTAGGCGATATCACGAAATTAAATGGAGCAGAGCTTCCGCCCGTGGATATCATCTGCGGAGGCAGCCCGTGCCAGGACCTATCCGTGGCTGGAGCCAGAGCCGGACTTGCCGGTGAACGCTCCGGCCTTTTTATGGAACAGGTCAGACTCGTAAAGGAGATGAGAAATGCAGATATACGACGAGGCCGAGCAGCTCTCGATATACGACCTCGATATATGGTGTGGGAGAATGTTCCCGGAGCCTTCTCCAGCGGTACACCAAAAGGCGAGGACTTCCGGTGTGTCCTCGAGGAGATCGTCCGAATTAAAGTCTGTGGTGTTTCAGTCCCTCGACCTGACTCCGGGCGCTGGGAATCTGCTGGGCGAATCGTACTGGGAACTGATTTCTCCCTGGCGTGGAGATGCATTGATGCTCAATACTGGGGTGTCCCCCAGAGAAGAAAAAGAATCTTCCTTGTCGCAGATTTTGCAGGACGATCCGCCGGACAAATACTATTTGACCAGGAAAGCCTGTCTGGGTATCCTGCGCCGGGCATCTGAACGAGGTAAAGAATTACCTGAAAAGCTCAAGAGGGCGTTGGAGATCCAGGCGGGACTCATTCAACCGGATGGCAAACCCACGGAGTTGGAAGCCTATCACATCAACCAGCGGGACGAAGGAATCGACCTCCACGGCGTGTCCGGTGCGCTGATGGCGACCAACAATATGCAGATGCAGACCTTTGTTACCCAGCCGGACGAGGAGGACATTGAGGGTTTCGACGGATACAACGGCGATCTGACCGGCGATGTAGCCGCTACCCTCGGTGTGAACTGCGGGATGTCTACCGGCCGAAACGGACTGCTTCAGCCCATAGCGTTTGCGGCAAATCAGAGAGATGAAGTCCGGGATCTGCACGATGTGGCAGGCGCCCTCGGCGCACAGCCTGGTATGAAACAGCAGACCTTCATTGCGGAAGGCGTCGTGACCAAGGGCAACGGTGACTGCTACCTGACGCCGGAACGGCATACCGCACTGACGGCTGGCGGCGGTCAGGCTGGGCAAGATTATCCTTGTGTGCTGGCCGCTGGCTTTTCCGCAGGCCAAGGCAGTAAGGCCGGAGGCATAGGCTACCAGGAGGAATGCGCCCCAACACTGAAAGCCGCAGAGAGCGGCACAAATATGGTGCCGAGTGTCCTCTGCCTCAACGATCAGGGCGGCAGCGTCATGGAGTGTTCAGAGGATGTGACGGGTACGCTCCGGGCCCAGGAGCATGGACATCAGCCTTTAGTCTATGAAAACCACGGCATTGATGCCCGCTACACTGGGCCACACAAGGTGGCACCCACCATGTCTGCCCGGTACGGCACAGGCGGCAACAATGTCCCGCTGGTGGAGCAGGAGCCTGTGTTCTGCATCACCGGGAACGCTATCGACCGGCAGCCCCAGAACGGCGGCAATGGCATCGGCTATCAGGAGGATATCGCATACACCCTGACAGCCACCGACCACCACGCTGTGTTCAGCAGGCAGCGTGTGGATGTGTTCAAGGACGGTGAGGTAGTCAGCACCCAGAGCGCACGACAGCACAAGGACGCCACCGACCTGGTAATGGATGTGGCCGGACTGGACTGCCGAAATGCCCGGGAGAACGGCGACCTGTGCGGAACGCTCCAAAAAGGAACCTCCGGCAGCTCTCTCAACTCCATCCATCCCATCCGAAGCGGGCAGCTCATTCGCAGGCTGACACCACTGGAGTGCGAACGGCTCCAGGGCTTCCCGGACGGCTGGACGGACATCCCCGGTGCCTCTGATTCCGCGCGGTACAAGGCGCTGGGCAACAGCGTGGCAATTCCGTGCGTGGACTATGTTCTGCGGGGTATCGCCTTGGTGCTTCGGGCAAGCTGAGCTTGCATTGTTGCTTTTGCAATCCTCGAACCTTGCTTCTTTGTTGGTATCTGTGAATAGCTATTTTCCCTTGGTTACAGTATGCTTGGCTTGCGAAATCGAAGAAAGGAGCGCACACCATGGAAGCAAAGAAAAATCTCTGCGCGATGATCCCCGCAGACTTGCACGCCCAGGTCATCGCAGAGAAAGAACAGCTTGAACTGAATACCCTGGGTGAATATGTAGAAATGATACTCAAAGAACACTTCGAAGGAGGAAAAATCACTATGGCAGCAACCAAGACTCTCGCATTCCAGATCACCGAGGAACTGGACCAGCGGCTGAAAAACTTCATCGCCGCCGAAAAGAAGCGCGGCAGGAAAATCAGCCAGAAGGAGTTCGTCATCGGACTCATCGAGCAGGCGCTGGCGGCCTATGAAGCGCAGAACCCGCCTGAAGAAACATCCGAAGAATAAACTACCGCTCAGTCCGCCGGGGTAAGACACCCCGGCGGCTTTTTTCTTGGAGGTGAACCCGTGTATATCTATCCGGACAACCTGACCTCCAAGGCCATGCTGTGGCTTTGGGAACTCAGAGATGTGTGCGTGATCGGCGTAGGGCTTTTGCTCTCTGTCCTGGCGCTCACCCAAACCGGAATTTTTATTCCGCTGGTGCTGACGGCAGTCTATGCCTTTCTCAGCATCCGGTTCGATGGCACCAGCATTCTGGACTTCATCCGGTACGCTGTGGCCTTTCTCATTACCAAACAGCAATTCTATGAATGGAGGATGTGATATGTGCTATGACGTAAGATGCTCCTGCGGCGACGAATCCTTCGTCTCGTGGGAGGGCCAGGAAAAAAACCTGTCCACCTCGCTGACGGTTCGATGGAGCCGAAAGCGCAAACGTTGGGAGTCGGACAACGCTGTCTTCTGGAACGACAGAAAAACCAAGTGGAGCTGCCGCAGCGAGGACGGCAAATATTATTATGGCTTCCGCAGCTTCCGCGCTCTGCTGAAAAGCTATGTGGGCGGTATCCTGTGTGAGAATGCCCGGTGCTACAGCATGAAAAATGCCAGGGCGAAATACTGGTTCAGCCAGCATCCCCGGCAGGTGACCTGCCGGGTCACCATGCGATGTACCGGTCCACTCCCGGCCGCACTCTGCTGAAAGGAGGAATAAATTTATGAGCAGAAAGAAAAAAGACAATTCCGCCCAGTCCACCCGGCAGCTCATGGGCATCGACGGCATCAAGGATTACTGCATCGCCACCCGTATGGGCGATTTGGTATTCTTCATCATCAAACCCACCAACATCAGCGTCCTGCCGGACTCCAGTATCAGCGCACGGATCTATGCGCTCCTAAATGTGGTGAAAGGTCAGGCTGAGATCGAGATGCTGGCGCTCAACTCCAAGGAGTCCTTCGAACGCAATAAGAACTTCTACAGGGAACGACAGGACAACGAGGAGCTTCCCGCCATCCGCAAGCTTCTGGAGCAGGACAGCAAGCATCTGGACCGCATTCAGGTGCTGATGGCATCCAGCCGGGAGTTCTATATCATCATCCGTCTGCGGGGGGATAAGGATACCGACATTTTTCCGTACCTGTCCCGTATCGAGCAGAGCATCAACGACAACGGATTCACCACCCGGCGGGCTGACGAGCAGGATCTCAAGCGGATGTTGGGCGTCTACTTCGAGCAGAACGTGACCACGGAAAAGTTTGAGGACTTCGACGGTGACCGTTGGGTCATCGTGGGCGAATAAAGGAGGCATCCATCTTGGCAAAGAAAACGAAAAGATCTGTGCCGCAGAGCCGTGGGGAAGCAAGCATCAAATCCTTTCTCGACATGATCGCTCCCTCTGTGGTCAGCTTCATGCCCGACCACTTCATCTGCGGCAACACTTACCGCTGCGTCTGGGCGCTCCGGGAATACCCCACCAGCACCGACGACCAGGCCATCCTCCGTCATCTGGGTGAGAAGGATGGCGTTACTCTGCGCATCTACACACGACAGGTCACGCCTGCCGAAGAAAAGCGCATCATCCAGAACGCTGCCAACAAAAACCGTCTGAACAGCTCCAACACCAACGACCTGCAGCAGACAGTCACCGCCGAAAGCAATTTGCAGGATGTGGCCACACTGATCGCTGCCATGCACCGCAACCGGGAACCGCTGCTCCACTGCGCCGTGTTCATCGAGCTCACAGCCTCCGACTACAACACCCTCAAGCTGCTCCAGACGGATGTGCTGACAGAACTGGTGCGCTCCAAGCTGAACGTGGACAGACTTCTGCTTCGCCAGCAGCAGGGCTTCCGCTGTGTGAACCCCAGCGGGTACAATGCTTTCGGAACACAGTTCGAGCGAGTGCTGCCGGCAAGCTCTGTCGCAAACCTCTATCCCTTCAACTACTCCGGCAAGCTGGACGGCAAGGGCTTCTACATCGGCAAGGATAAATACGGCAGCAACATTCTGGTGGACTTCGACCAGAGAGATGAGGACAAGACCTCCGCCAACATCCTGATCCTCGGCAACTCCGGACAGGGTAAGTCTTACCTCATGAAGCTCCTCATCCTGAATTTGCTGGAATCCGGCAAATCCGTGATCTCACTGGACGCCGAGCATGAACAGCAGGAGATGTGTGAGGCCATGGGCGGCTGCTTCGCTGACCTCATGGCCGGACAGCACATCATCAATGTTCTCGAACCCAAGTGCTGGGATGATGGCGGCGATCCCAACGCCACCGATGCGCCGGAGGCGTTTCGCAAAAGCACGCTGCTGGCACAGCATATCTCCTTCCTGAAAGACTTCTTCCGTGCCTACAAGGATTTCAGTGACGCACACATCGACACCATCGAGATCATGCTGTCCAAGCTGTACCGGAAGTTCGGCATCACCGAGCGCACCAACTTCAGCCGGATGCGCCCGGAGGACTATCCCATCCTCTCCGACTTGTATGACCTGATTGAGGAAGAATTCAAAACCTACGATGCCAGCCGCCATCAGCTCTACACCGAGAAACTCCTGCAGGAGGTGCTGCTGGGTCTGCACTCCATGTGCAAGGGCGCTGACGCTCAGTTCTTCAACGGCCACACCAACATCACCTCCAGCCGCTTCCTGGTCTTTGGTGTAAAGGGTATGCTCAGTGCGGCGAAGAATGTCCGCAACGCCATGCTGTTCAATGTGCTGTCCTTCATGTCGGATAAGCTCCTGACCGTGGGCAACACCGTGGCCGCACTGGACGAGCTGTATATTTGGTTGTCCAATCCTACCGCCATCGAGTATATCCGCAACTGCCTGAAGCGTGTCCGTAAGAAGGAATCAGCAATGCTTCTGGCCAGTCAGAATCTGGAGGACTTCGATCAGGAGGGTATTCGTGAGATGACCAAGCCCCTGTTCAGTATCCCGCCCCACCAGTTCCTGTTCAACGCAGGCTCCATCGACAAACGCTCCTATATGGAGATGCTGCAGCTGGAGGAATCCGAGTACAACCTCATCAAGTTCCCCCAAAGAGGTGTGTGCCTGTACAAGTGCGGCAACGAGCGATATCTGTTGGAGGTCCACGCTCCGGCGTATAAGGAGAAGCTCTTCGGAACGGCGGGTGGTCGCTGATGGCTATCTCCGCAGGAGTTATTGCGAAAGCCGCTGCCACAGTCCTGTCCAACGAAAAGCTGCGCAAGGGTGTTGGCTGGGGGCTGGTAGCTGTACTGTCGCCCCTCATTCTCATCATAGCCGTCATCTGCTCTCTGGCAACAGGCGGTGCAGACCACAACAACCAGGCGGTGGCTGCGACCTTCTATGGGAGCGGTTATTCCTCAGAAGTCCCGGCAGAGTTCCGTTATCACATTGAGGAGATGCGCACAGCCTTTTCTCTTCTGGATTCGGCAGTGTCCTCTGCCAATGGGCAGATGGACAGCGGCAACGGCCTTGACCCGATCAGAGTCAAGGCCGTCTTTTATGCTCTCTGCTTTGGGGAGGACGCGCCGTCCCGCCGTGCTGCCAACCGTTTTGTGGAGTGCTTTTACACCACCGAAACACGAACCCGCACCGTGGAGGTGGTGAATGAGGACGGGACGGTCACCACGCAGGAGGAAACCTACACTGTTGCAATCCCGCTCTCACTGTACCAGGCATATGCCAACCTGGAAGCCCAACTGGGTCGAACCATTACGGATGATGACAAGAGCAATATCAACCACATCTACACCATGATCGCCGGAGCCGCAGGCGGCGGCAATTACAATGGCGAGTTCCTCCGTGGCGAAGGAAGCAGCATGGAGCTGGACATTTCGGCCTTCACAGATCCGACTACCAAAAACGCCGCCGACCTGGTGACCTATGCCATCCATGCCTGGGAGTCCGGCTGGGGGTATGTCTGGGGAACCTACGGCTGCGTTCTGACCGATTCGCTCTTCGCTTACAAACTGGAACAGTACCCGGACGGCGTTGGCAACTACGAGGATTTCATCCGCGAGAACTGGTTGGGTGGCAGAACGACAGACTGCGTCGGTCTCATCAAGGGCTATGGCTGGCTCAACCCGGATACCATGACCATCGACTACGGTACCAATGGAATGCCGGATCTCGGTGCCAACCAGATGTACTACTCCGCATCGGTGTCCGGTACCATCGACACCATGCCGGACATTCCCGGTCTCGCCGTCTGGCATGATGGTCACATCGGGGTGTACATCGGAAACGGTGAAGTCATCGAGGCCATGGGTACCAAGTACGGTGTGGTCAAGACGGAGCTGGCGGGTCGCGGCTGGACGCATTGGCTGCAGATCGAATATATCAACTACGATTAAGAAAGGACGGTGCCAATGAAGCAAGTAAATCTGACCATCACCTTCGACGAAGAAAAGCTCTCTGCCCTCAAGCGCTACATGGGCAAGAAGGAGCTGGACTTGGAGAGCGAGATGACGGATGCGCTGGTGAAGCTCTACGAAAAATATGTTCCCGCTCCCGTGCGGGAGTATATCGATGAGAGCGATGCGCCTGCGTCCGCTCCCGCCAGACCCAGGCGCACTGCCAAGCCTGTTGCGCCGAAGCCTTCTGAAGAAATGGAGGTAACGCAGTGAACGACAAGGAAGTTGTCATCTGGCTCGACCAGCGCTGGTACGATGCGCTGACCAAACATCTCAAAGACGAAACACTGGAGGAGCATCTGGAAGAAGTCATCGACCAGTTGTGCAATCAGCTTCCGGAGCATGAGTACGAGCGGATCAGTCAGGAGATCTGGCAGGAGGCGCAGGCAAACAAACAGGCGCAGGAAGCCGCCCGACGCTTCGCTGTGTTCCATGTGACAGAGGGCGGCAGCTCCACCTACTTTGTGGCCGAAGAAAATCTGGAAATGCTTCAGGTGGCCTGTCGCCTGCGAAGCTATATCCGCAAGCCGCCTGAGAATAATCCCGCACGGTTCACCGGAATGTTTTCCCGCGGGGAAAAAATCTCCCGTGAGCAGTTCGATACATTCGTAGCGGAGCGGCTGGACAACACCGGCCGGGTGACCGGCGCATTCGACATCGATCTGGACAGTGGACGCTTCGACGCGCTTCACATCATGGACGGCTGGCAGTGCTTCCGAATTCAGGATATCAGCTCCGCCGCTTACTTTGCCATGAAGAAAAGCTGTGCGTCGCAAGATGAGCGGTGGAAGGTGTTCCTGGATCATCTGGACGGAAAGCAGCTCACCCAGGAGGGTGAGCCTGTGTATCTCTCCGGCAGCCGCAGCCTCCGGTCGGAGGACATCTCCTTTGCCGAAGACATCATCCAAAATGATAACATGCTGGAGTTCTACATGGAGTTGTCCTTCGACGCGGACAGGGTGTTCGGGACGCATGTCTGCACCACCGAGAATGATGACTGGCTGAATGTCTATGCCAACTACGATATGGAGACCCGCCGTATCTGCGACACGCTGGAGGTATATCTGGTGCGTGGCGATGGCAGCGAGCAGGACTACAAGTACAGGCTCACCGAGGAGGAGCAGGCGCTCCTGCTCCCCAAGATGGAGGACTACTGTCAGCAGCATTGGGGACAGAGTCTGGAGGAGTGCTGTGCCGACTATCAGGCCGAGCAGGATCAGGCTTCCCAGGGGATACAGATGTAACGCCGTGTTGCCGCCTGTGGGCCGATTTGAGCGGCTTTCCGAGGCAGGCCGACCGAGCACCCCTCCGGGGGATTTGAACGGGATTTGGGCCGCTTTCCGAGAGGATGGGAAGCCGACGAAAGAAAGGCAGGAGAAAGAGCCGGGGACAATGCTGCCCCGGCTCGACCCACTTCTGCCCGCAGTGCGGGCAGTTTCACTCTTTTTGTACCGGGGACAAAATAGCCGTTCAGAAGGCTTGATGGACCCTATAAACCTCAGAATCCCCCGTGGGACAAGGGTTTTCACCGGGGACATGACATTTTCAAGGGGGAAATACGATATGGCAGAGAACAACAAGGTAAAAAAAGGCTTCTGGATCTCTGAGGATCTGGATGAGAAAATCGACATCCATCTGCGACAGGACAATTGCTCCAGTCGAAGCGAGTTCGTCGAGAAGGCGCTCCGGTTTTACACAGGCTATCTGAACGCCAGAAACGCCGGAGCGTTTCTGCCCGAAGTGCTCTCCAACGTGCTCATCGGCACAATGGATAACTTTGGTCAGCGCATCGGTACGCAGCTCCACAAGATGGCCATCGAGCAGAACATGTGCAATCACATTCTCGCGGCGGACACCGACATGGATGAGCGCGACTACCAGCTTCTGCGCGGCCGAAGCGTCCGCGAGGTGCAGAGCACCAATGGCCGCATCTCTTTCAAGGATGTGCTGGACTTCCAGAAGTCGGTGTAATCTATGGCGAAGCTCGTACAGAAAAGCGGCTACATCAAATCCGGCAAGGCTGGCGGATACATGAAGTACATCGCCACCCGTGAAGGTGTGGAGAAGCTGGCCGGAAACGGTCCGGTTACAAAAGGTCAGCGAGAGCTCATCCAGAAACTGCTCCATGACTTCCCGGATGCGGAGGAGCTGTTCGAGTACGAGGACTACCGCAAGACGCCGACACTCGGCACAGCCTCCGCGTTCATCACTATGGCTCTGGACGCAAACCTGCATGAGATCGATTCAGAAAGCGGGTATATGCAGTACATCGCCACCCGCCCCCGTGTGCAGAAGCGCGGTGCTCACGGCCTGTTCAGTTCAGCGACCGCTGTTGATCTCACTGCGGCAATGTCCGAGTTGGAAGCTCATGAGGGAAATGTGTGGACCATCATCTACTCCCTGCGCCGGGAGGATGCCGCCCGACTGCATTACGACAGTGCAGCGGCGTGGCGCTCTCTGCTCATGATGCATCAGGTGGACTTGGCAAACGCCATGAAAATATCCACAGACAACTTCCAGTGGTACGCGGCTTTCCACGATGAGGGTCATCATCCGCACATCCACATGATGGTCTGGTCGGATGACCCAAAGGAAGGATTTCTAACAAAGGATGGGATTGCGTCCATGCGTTCCAAACTGACCAATACCATCTTCCGTGATGAGATGAAACAAATCTATGTGCGTAAGGATATTGCGTACAAAGAATTGACCGAGGCAGCGCAGAAGGCCATGCGGGAACTCATCCGTGAGATGGAACACCAGATCTGTGACAATCCGGTCATCGAGGAGAATATGCAGAGACTCGTGCAGGCGCTGGAAACCACTACCGGGAAAAAGCAGTACGGTTATTTGAAAAAGCCACTGAAGCTGTTGGTGGATACCATCGTGGACGAACTGGCGAAGCTGCCGGAAGTGGCCGAGTGCTATGAGGTGTGGAATCAGATCCGGGAGGAACTGAACGAGTGCTACGGCAACAGTTTACCGTGGGAGCGGCTGCCGCTCTCACAGCGGGAAGAGTTCCGCAAAATCAAAAACGACATTATCCGGGAGGCCGAGAACATTCGTCTCGGCCTCCCAACTTTTGAGGACGAGAAGATGCGTGATGATCCTGAACCAGAGGAACCGCATAACGAGCATCAGTCCTACCGTGTGTACGAACAGGCGCAGCGTTACCGTGCCGCCAAAGCGGTGCTTCAGGATATCTATGCGTTGGATGAGGAACACGCGGAAGCGGTCAAGGAGCTGGAGCAGCTTTGGTCAGAGGGATATACCGTTGCGGCACATCAGCTGGGTAAATTTTATCGGGATGACCTTTCCACAATGCGTGACCACGAAAAAGCGGAGCAGTGGTTCCGGTTATCCGCAGAGGCTGGAAATGACTTCTCGGAATACGCGCTCGGCAAACTGCTTCTCTCAAAAGAACGCACAGAAGAAGCAATGCAGTGGCTGGGCAAGGCCGCAGACCACGGCAATCAATTCGCCCGGTACCGTCTTGGCAAAATCTATCTCCCCGGCGAGTCCGTGCCAAAGGATGTGGAGAAAGCGCTGGAGTATCTGATAGCCTCCGCAAAACAGGGAAACCAGTTTGCCCAGTACACACTGGGTAAGTTGTACCTCCTGGGCCATGATGTGAAGCGGGATCGTGAGCAAGCCAAGGAATGGCTGACCCGCTCCGCCGCCCAAGGTAATGAGTACGCCCAATTCTTCCTTGACCGCATCGACCAGTTCCGTGATCCATCCGTGATGCTGGCAGCGACCAAGCTGCTCCACCACATGGGCCGGATATTCCGGGACAATTCCGTGCCGCCCCGTAATCCAGCTGGTATGCGCATCGACTCTAAACGCCGTAGGCGTCTGACGGAAAAACGTATGGCCATGGGCCACAAGGCTGACGATCATGAGGAGCAGGTGCAGGTGCAGCAGACCATGTAAAAGGAGGAAACCATGTCAAGCTATATTCATTTCACAGAAGAACAGAAACAGCGTGCCGCCGCAGTGGACTTGGAGGAGTTCCTCCGGTGCCGTGGAGAGAAGCTGATCACCTCCGGCAGAGAGAAGCGGCTGGCCAGCGACCACAGTGTTACCGTCCGCGGCAACGAGTGGTATGATCACGCCGAGGCGCGCGGCGGTCATGCCGTCAGCTTTGTCCAGAAGTTCTATGGCCTCAGCTATCCCGATGCGGTGACCATGCTCCTGGGCGGTGAGATGGGAACGGTCTATCCCCCGGCCGGAGAGCGGGTGGAGGAGCCGCCCAAGCCTTTCGTGCTGCCACCTGCCAATAAGGATATGCGCCGGGTCTATGCCTATCTGGTCAAGCACCGGGGCATCGACCGGAGCGTGATTGTGCACTTCGCCAGAGAGAAGCTCCTGTACGAAGATGCTGATTACCACAATGCCGTATTTGTTGGTACAGATGAGGAGGGCGTACCCCGTCATGCACACAAGCGGAGTGCCAACAGCTACGGGAAAGCATTCCGGCTGAATGTGGAGGGCAGCGATCCCCGGCACAGCTTTCACCATATCGGCAAAGATGGGAGCCTCTATGTGTTCGAGGCTCCCATTGATATGCTGTCCTATATCACGCTCCATCCCGAGAACTGGCAGGAGCACAACTATGTAGCCTGCTGCGGAACATCCATTCAGCCTGTACTGAAAATGCTGGAACGGGTGCCGCAGCTTGATACCGTTCTGCTCTGTCTGGACAATGACGAAGCAGGCCATCTGGCCAGCCAGCGCATGAGTGCACAACTGACCGAGCACTATGCCGTGGAAAGGCTCATCCCAGAGAACAAGGACTGGAATGACGACCTGACCTCCGAAGAACTGACCTATGCACAAGTAATGCAGTAAAAGAAATCCGCACACCACTTCCTGTTATGCCTGGTAGGCCGTAGCAAGAGTGATGTGCGCATTCGATGACATGAGAAGCAACAGGAAGTGGTGTGCCCTGAAAGGGGTATTTCATGTCACATCAAGTCCTGATGTTAATTGTCGCCGGTGGGCTGATGTTCCTTGTCATCGGCGGCCTTGCTATGCTGTCCCACCATTACACCCTCAATGGTATCAAGTCACGAACCGTTGGCGATGGTCAGCACGGAACTGCCCGGTGGGCCACCGACAAGGAGATCAAGCAGACCTATACCCATGTGCCGTTCAAGGTCAAGGAATGGCGAAAGGGCGAGACCCGTCCCACAGAGCAGGGGTTGGTCTTAGGATGCAAGGGAAAGAAAGGTGAACTGACTGCACTCGTTGACAGCGACGATATCCACTGCCTGATGATCGGAGCAAGCGGTATCGGAAAAACGGCCTACTTTCTCTATCCCAACCTCGAGTATGCCTGTGCCAGCGGCATGAGCTGGCTGGCACTGGACAGTAAGGGCGACCTCGCCAGAAACTATGGAACGATAGCCCAGAAATACTACGGTTACAATGTCTCCGTCATCGACCTCCGTAACCCTACCCGGTCAGACGGCAATAATCTGCTGACACTGGTCAACCGCTATATGGATATTGCCCGGAACGACCCGAAGAATCTGGCAGCTCGTGCGAAAGCCGAGAAGTATGCCAAGATCCTTGCCAAAACCATTGTCAACCCGGACGGTGATGACAGCAACCGCGGGCAGAACGCCTTTTTCTACGATGCCGCAGAGGGCCTTCTCACCTCGGTCATCCTGATGCTGGCCGAGTTTCTGCCGCCCGATGAAAAGCATCCCCAGGACCGCCGCCACATCGTCTCAGTATTCAAGTTGGTACAGGATCTTCTGGAACCCAGTAAGGTCAAGGGCAAGAGCCACTTTCAGCTCCTGATGGCAAAGCTCCCGCCTGACCACAAGGCCAAGTGGTTTGCCGGAGCTGCTCTCAACAGCGCGGACCAGGCCATGGCCTCTGTCATGTCAACCGTGTTGTCCAGGCTTAACGCCTTTCTGGATTCTGAGCTGGAGCAGGTGCTGTGTTTTGACAGCGCAATTGATGCCGAGAAATTTGCGTCTGAAAAATCTGCCATCTTCCTGATCCTGCCCGAAGAAGATACCACCAAGAACTTCATGGCCGGACTCATGATCCAGAATCTGAGCCGGGAGCTGTTTGCAGTGGCCGATGAGAACGGCGGCAAACTGAAGAACCGTGTGGTACTGTTCTGTGACGAATTCGGTACCATGCCGCCCTTTGATATTCTGCCCCTGTTCTCCGCAGGCCGTTCCCGCCGTCTGACGCTGGTACCCATCATACAGTCCTTAGCCCAGCTTGAGAAAAACTATGGTCGTGAAGGCTGCGAAATCATCCAAGACAACTGCCAGGATACGATTTTCGGTGGCTTTGCGCCCAACAGCCAGACTGCGGAAACCTTGTCCAAAGCCCTCGGGAGCCGCACCGTCCTGTCCGGTTCTGTGAGCAGAGGCAAAAATGACCCCAGCCAGAGCCTGCAGATGATGGAGCGTGCGTTGCTGACACCGGATGAGCTGAAGTCCACCCCCAAGGGGAGCTTTATCGTCATGAAAACCGGTACCCATCCCATGCGCACCCACCTTCAACTCTTCCTGAATTGGGGCATCACTTTCGAGGAGCCTTACGCCGTACCAGAGCGGGCCAATCGTACAGTCGCCTACGCCAACCGGGTGGACTTGGAACGGAATCTGCCTCAGTCCAGCAAGGCCGAGGAAATTGATGAGCACCGGGCCTATCCGGTATCCGGCCACGGCGGCATTGCTCATACACCTGCGCAGGAGAAGTCCAGAAAGAAAGGCAATCAGATGAAAACATACGCAGAGGAGGATCTATGAGTTATTTTGGAACGATATACGCCGACACCGAGCTGCCCTCCAGAGCGAGAGCGGTATATATGTACTTGCATGACCGCTCGGATGCCGAGGGCAAGTGCTGGCCCGGTATCAAGACGATTGCGTCAGATATGAAGCTGTCCCGCTCCACAGTCAAGCGGGCACTGGCCGATCTGGAGAAGGCCGGATACTTGAAAAAACTGCCCCGCTATCGAGAGAACGGGAGCAGTACCTCCAATCTCTACTCAATCCAGTGACACAAGCGCAAAAACGCAGCCTCTCCGCCAAGGGGAGGCTGCGCCTATTTGATGAACCGAGGAGGGGTTCAAGATGAACCACCCAGAAGGACTCACTCTATCTGAGATTTAATTCAGAGAAAGAGACTTTATTCCAATCCATGAAAGAGCTCGCTTTCCAGATCCAGAATATCGTCGAGTGGGATCTTGGTGCCGTCGGTCAGGAGCAGGAGTCGCTGGTAGTCATCAACCTTCTTCACAATGTCGGTGACAGTGACATATGCGCCGCCTGATTTTCTTTCGTCTGGAATGAAGTAGGTTACGGACACCTCCGGATGATCAGCAAGGCACTCCACCAGAAGCTGTTGCTTCCTGTCCAGGGCGGCACGGCTGTCCTCCGACAGTTCGATACGGCGGTCGGTCAAGCGACCCGTTTCCCTGATGGCGGCATCGTACCCGGTAAGAGCAGCAAAGGGGCTGAACTGTGCCGCACGGTCGATTATAGGCATCCGTGACCGGGTAGACGAAACATGGTGCGGCAAATTAATGATATCGTCGTATTGGTGATTGTTTGTGTTGATCATGCCGCACCTCCTTCAGATCGACAAACTTGAATTTGTCACTCCGACAAACTGAAATTTTCTTATTTCTTGCTATTTTTTTCTATCTGTAAGCAGATAAGTGTTGCTGTCATTAGATAAATAACGAGTATCACACCCTCTAAAACTATTGTGTAATAAGGACGAGGATAAAAGTTCGACAATGTTCTCACTATAAATCTAATAGGAAAATATATTCCTACCCATACTGAAATCTTGTAAAATTTTTTACGAAATGCCTGCGCATTTTCATTCGCTTCACTTTTTCTCTTCTGATATGAATATTCGAATCCACCTATAATTGCAACAAATGGTATGAAGCTAAGTACACCAAAGAATGTATTTTGTAAAATGATAGTTGCTATGAACTGAATAATCAATATCATAACTTCGAGCGTAATCATGAAAATCATTATTTGATGAAACCCATCGCTTTTTACTTCCTTAACCTTTGGTAAGTCATTATCGCTTTCATACTCATCATTCAAAAGATAATCCGTGGTAACTCCAAACAACTTGCTAAGTTGTAAAATATTGGTAGCATCCGGCTGTGCTGTTGCACCTTCCCAACGAGAAATCGCTTGTCTGGATACATTTAGTTTTTCGGCTAAGTCCTCTTGCGACCAGCCATTTGATTTTCTAAGTTGAATAATCTTTTCTGACAACTTCATAACGAAACCTCCTTTGCTTTGGTGATTCCATTGTAGACGAAAGCTCCGTTTAATGCTACCACACCAACTTTACATTTCCGCAACATGACTTTACATCGCTAAAAAATTCCGATTAGTCGAATGGTTACGCCTTATGCCCACCGATCTGGGCGTTGCGGTCTCGTGCTGTAGCGCCTTCCTCCAGGTTCATGCCTTTAAGGATGGCGTTCTTACCGAACTTCTTCTTGATGGACAGCACAGCCTGCTGCTGGCGCTTTTCCCGCTCCAGAGCGGCGGTGTCCTCGGCCTGCTGGCGGTCCCTGGCCTCGTAGTCGGTGAATAGGTCAAGCTGCACCACCTCCGGCTGGGCCGGAACGGATGCCTCGTCAATGACATGGTTGGCAACGATGTTCAGGCGCCGGACGAGCAGATTCCCATCAACTATGCGGTCATAGAGCTCAGACACGGCCTGCAGGATCTCTCTGGTGGAGGATGTGTACTTGCTAAGATTGTCGGTGCCGTGGGCGGGCTTTGGGATCTTGCGTCCGTGATGGTCAGTGGTGACAGCCCCCTTGTAGGACTGGCTCCGCTTCGGGTCGGTCAGGTTCTCGATATCGTAGCCAACCGTCAGCACGATTTGATTGGTGACAAGGCCCTTGTCCACCAAATCCAGGACCAGAAGATCTGTCATTTCACGCACCACCAGTTTGGCCTTCTCTGCGGTATAGGGGCAGTGCAGCACCTGTCCGGAGCCGATGCTGTTGGACTCAGGCTTATAGGCTTTGATGTCCGCAATGGTGCATGGCTCCCAACCCCAGGCGTGGTCGATCAACAACTCGGCGTTCACGCCAAAGAGCTTATACAGCACTTCATCGTTTAGCACGGACTGGCGGGCCACATCGCCCATGGTGAACATCCCATGCTCCTCCAGCTTTCGGGCATAGCCCCGGCCGACACGCCAAAAGTCGGTGAGGGGGCGATGATTCCAGAGGGTGCGGCGGTAGCTCATCTCGTCCAGTTCGGCGATCCGGACGCCGTTGCGATCGGCGGGGATATGCTTGGCCACGATGTCCATGGCGACCTTGCACAGATACAGATTGGCGCCGATGCCTGCCGTGGCCGTAATGCCGGTGGTCGCCAGAACATCCAGAATGATCTTCATGGCGAACTCGCGGGGCGTGAGCTTATAGGTGCTGAGGTAATGGGTGGCGTCGATGAACACCTCATCGATGGAATAGACATGGATATCCTCCGGCGACACATACTTCAGATACACATTGTAGATCTCCGTGCTGGTCTTCATATACTTTGCCATCTGGGGAGGGGCGACCACATAGTCGATGGCCAGCTCCGGATGGGCTTTCAGCTCGGTGTCGTCATGGGATGCCCCGGTAAAGGTGCGACCAGGAGCCTTGCGCTGACGCAGGGCATTGGCCTGCTTGACCTGCTGCACCACCTCAAAGAGTCTCGCCCGGCCGGAGATACCGTACTGCTTCAGAGCTGGAGAAACGGCAAGACAGATGGTCTTTTCCGTGCGGCTCAGATCCGCCACAACAAGGTTGGTGGTCATGGGGTCTAAGTCGCGTTGCATACACTCAACAGAAGCATAGAACGACTTTAAGTCGATTGCGATATATGTGCGCTGTTTCTCCATTTGCCCACCTCCTGGATATAATTTATCAGGATATATTATACCACGCTTCGCCGGAATTTGTGTAGCGGTATTGTAAACGGATGAAGGAAAAGCACAGCTCCCATGACGGAAGCTGCGCCTTACCGTTGTTATATGATTATTCTGCTGCCCCATGGTTTCTTCGACTGCGGAGCAAACGCACTGCATTTGTAAGAATAATGGTCAGCAGCACAAGCCTGACCCAATCAGCGAAAATGTAATATGACTTCGCAATCGTCGAAAGGGGACCGAGTGTGACCGGGATATAGGTCAGAGCAAGAGCAACGCATCCTGCCGCCAATAGGACAAGACGATTCTTTGTGAGGTCCAGAGGCTTATTGCGGAACCGCATTACCGTCACTATGACAATAGCGACATAGCAGATCAATTCAATCCACGCAAAAGCCAAACGCATATAGTTCATGCTCGGCTCGTAAATCGGCGTCAAAAGTACGAGAGACCATCGGATTCCTGTTGCGTAACGCAGGTAGATATTGACCGCAAATAGCAATGCCCAAGCACACCACAGCCCAGCATTCCGCTTGAAAACCAGACAAACAATACCGCAGAGAATAAACGGAGAGGAAAACAGCAGTCCGGACAGAACTCCCCCCAACACTGTCAGGAGGAGCAACACCAGTGCGCCGAAGCAAAGCAGGATAATGCCAACAATTTTCTGCGTGTTGCTGGACTTTTGAATTTCAACCTGTACGGGCTGTGGCGGTGCTTTGTATTCAGGCTCGGTGTTCTCACTCGTCTCATGCTCTGGTGTGGTATCACCCTTTACCAGTTCATCCAGCGTTATATGAAATACCTCGCTCAACTGAATCAGCTTATCCAATTCAGGTACACTGGTATCGGTTTCCCATTTCGAAATCGATTGGCGGGAAACATTCATCTTCTCAGCCAGATCCCCCTGGGACATTTCGTGCTGATTTCTCAAAGCAGAGATTTTTTCACCTAATGTCATTGAGCGACCTCCTTTCTGTGTTCTTATCATAGCAGGAAACGGCATTAAAGTCGACCAACCATGCTTTAATTTTTTAGCAACCATCAGTTGCAGCCCTGATTTTCTGCGGATTTCAAAGCAAGGGCGCAGTTCCTGCCTTAGAACTGCGCCCTTTTCCATGCTTCTTGTTTAGGGATTACCCAACAAGAATATCCACACCACCAATACGGACAGCCTGCACCTCATCAAGATTCACAGGAATCATCCAGTGATAAGAACAGTTGAGCGTCGTGCCATCTTCCAACGGTGTTCCACTTCCGTCACTGTAACCTATAATAGCTCCGTTCTTCAGTACAATTTCAAGGTGTGCTTCCAGTGAGTACGTCCCTTCCTGGTAGTCATACTGGAAACGAATTCCGGTATTGGTAAGCTCAATATTCTTCAGTACAACAGGAGCTTCCTCTCGCAGTTCCAAATTCATTGCCACTACTTCTGTGTCGGGCAAAGAGATGGTTGCAGGCGGCTGGCTACGGTCAATGGTAAAGTTGAATTCCCAGATACCTTCTGTAACCATTTTACGGTTGTCGGATTGCGGGCTGCGCATGAAGTCTTCAAGGATTAGATGGACTTCCAGTGGCGTGGTGTCCAGTTCAAAGTCTTCTTGGGTTGCATAGGAGTAGTCCATGAGCAACAGAGCAGAACCGTCCCCATCCATGCCTTGGTACTGGATACCATGACTTCCAATACCTCCAACTCCCTCCATTGGGTCAGGAGATACTTCCAAAGTAACGCCAGCGAAGCTGTAATGGTGCCGTTTGGACAACTCAACACCTTCGACACGCAGAAGCAAATAAAAACTATCATCACCCACAGTCACGGAGTCTACCGTCACAGTGGCCTCGCCAACGGTTTGGCTTTGGCTGATGTCCTGACTCAGATGATCAATTAGGGCAGTTTGTTCCTCGCTCATCTCCTGACCAGTTACCAATTCAAAATAATGGCCAAACCAGCTCTGGATGCTATCTCCGTAAATGATTGCCACGACACCTGCACCCATATGAGATGAGTTTTCAGTTTCTTTCGTGTCCGGCTCAGAATCACCATAACATTGTTATCCGTCAGGCCGTACCGCTTGGCGATTTCCGCCACAGGTTCGGTGAAGAAGTAGCGGCGCACGAACACATTGCCATCCCGCTCCGGAAGCGCACGGACAAACATCCGGATGCACTGGCCAAGCTCTCTGGCCTCGTATTCGCTCTCCACATCCGACTCACCGGCAAGGCACTCCGCCAGTTCATCCAGAACGAGGACGATCTCGCCGCCGCCACGCTTTTCCGCAGAGCGGGCGTTGAACCGGTTGAACGAAAGATTGCGGGTGATCTTCGCCAGAAACATCTGAAGCTTCGTGGGCTTCTGAGGAGGCATTGCGTTCCATGCGTTCAGCCAGGTGTCATTGACACACTCCTCGGAATCTTCTTTGTTGTGCAGGATATTGTCCGCTATGGCAAAACAGTAAGCGCCGTACTTGCTGTTGGTTTCTCTGATAGCGTCTGCGTTCTTCTGCCAGTAGAGCTCTACAATGCGACTATCTTCCACGGCAATACCTCCTTTCGATTGTTCTAAAGGTCCCTTTACCCTATAAGACAGGAAATCATACCGAAACCTTACAACTTTTTTCTCATTATAGCTCAAAAAGATGAAATCTCCAAAGGAAAAGCGCAGCTCCCAACCAGAAGCTGCGCTCAATCAGCAAGCGTTAGTTGACTCTCTTGCGAAACAGGATAATTCCGCAAACAACATAGAATAAGCAAAGTGCAATTCCGAGGGGACTTTCAATATCAATCAGCTGTCCAGTGTACTGAAAACTCATCCGGATTAGGATTAAACCAACAATCACGCCGAATAATGCGCCCCACCATTTATTCTTGGACAATAGCACTGCTGCAACAAAGAGCAAAGCCACGAAAAACCATGCCGCTGGATTAATTGAACCGAATCCGCTGGTGATTGCAAGAGCTGCATAGAAAAGCAATGCAATAATGGCAGGAATATTGTATATGCACTTTTTCACATCAACACCTCCATGTTTGTGAATTTATATCAGAGCCTTAATTACCATCTGAAACATTGGCAATTATTTCTTCACCCCCGGATGTCCTGGATTACAAAAGTTTTTTCTCCAAGTGTCACTGTCCATCCGTCTTGTGTCAGATGAGTAAAACCACGATTTTCATCGACGTCAGGAATGGATGCAGACCAGACAATTTCGCCTTCCGCATTCAGAGCGGAGATTTCCAAGCCCCGCAGGTCAGCAACGCCATCCAAAGGCTCCAACCAAATTCGCTCACCCAGTTTGAACGGTGAACCGTCTGCATTCTGACATCCACCGCTTGAATTAGGGAGAGAAACTTCAACGCTGGTAACACCTTCTGCCCCGATGGTTAGATAATACCTATCGAAATCAGAGTCTCCGGACAACACTTCTTCGATCTGAATGCAGTCATCTTTGAACACCAAGCGCCCCGATTGAACCAGTTCGTCAGTATTATATTTCCTTTTATCTACATAGAGGTATCCATCAGCTTCACTAAATCTGAGTATAAAATCATAGTTTCCTCTGTCGGACAGCTCATAGCTTGCTCCGTTTGCATAGTCATAAATGATGACACGGTTATCAATCATGCCTGAGCCCCAACTGATTGTAGAACACAACTCAGGCAAACCGTCGCCGGTGAGGTCGCAGAAATAGGCGTTCCAGATTGGCATCCCCGTATAAAGTGAAGTGCTTTTACTACCCTTAACAGCCAGCATCTCTCCGTAAGTCCAACGGAAGGTCACATCTGGAAACTCGGTGAGGCTGATTTCAAGACTACCGTCCCATTTCATTTCATCAGGGGTTTCAAGGTAATCAAACCACTCTATTACGGAATTTATCTCGTCCACAATACGCACTTCTACATTTTCTACTTCAACATAAACAATAATGTCCTCATTGGTGGGGTTCTGCATATTCACACCAATCTTAAACCACGTATCTTTTTCTGCATCAAATTCCACAGACATACCATGCGTAAGATAAGTGGCTGTGTATCCGGTTTCTGCTGTTTTATTAACGGGGAACAAAAGAACTTCTGTATCACCCAATCCATCACCAGACCATATTTTGATTGAATTTCTGACTGTGCTGACTTCCTCCTCCGTATATACAAATTCCTCTTGACTTCCTGCGGGAACAACAATTCGCAATGTATAGCGGTCTTGTTTAGGATTCGTCAGGAAGCAGACCGCAACGCCCACGCAAATAATGACTGCAATAATAATAACCCAGAACGCAGGCTTCTTATAATTCATCACAGACTTCACGCGCTCCTTTACACCTACCTCGCCAAAGGCAAGAGGACAAGCGGCGATCATGCGGCGGTTTACACTACAGGCAACAAGTGCTTGCATATAATCGGCTCTCTGCTCATTGCCAAGTTCCTTGATGACTTTTTCATCGCAGGCTAGCTCAATGTCACGACACAGCAGAACATAAGCCAACCACATGAGAGGATTGAACCAATGAATCGTCAGCAGGAGAAAACCAAGAGGCTTCCACCAATGGTCTTTGCGGCGAATGTGCGCCTGTTCGTGGGCAACAACGTGCTCCAGATCCTGACCATTCATGTTGAACGGGAGATAGATTCTCGGTTTGATAATGCCCAGGACAAACGGAGAACTTACATTCTCACTCTGGAAAATGTTGCCCTTGTAGCGAACAGCGGTATCCACTTTACGACATAGGCGCCAATAACTAACTGCGGTATACAAGAGAAGGGCGCCGACACCAATCAACCAGATAATATTCAAAATCGGAATCCAAATCTGAAGCGGGTTTGCACTCGTCAATACATGCTGTGGTGGGGCAAATGAGGATAGAACAGGATTGACCACACTATTGATCGCCGGAACACCGCTGTCTATTGTGGGTTTGGCCGCCATTTCAATATCCAACGGAATTGTTTCTGAACTTGGGATAAGGCTTAATGCGCTCTCAAAAGAGAGCGGGCAAATCAATCTGACAGCCACGATACCCCAAAGCAGAACATTGACCCACTTGGGAGCTTTCTTC
>ERZ780223.446-NODE-446-length-46426-cov-7.292122_pt1 | contig 46426 bp, 39 predicted proteins | sample MGYA00511016_ERZ780223 | MGnify/ENA primary metagenome ERZ780223 (study PRJEB29588, sample SAMEA2159032) | human gut metagenome | biome: human gut; feature: human-associated habitat; material: faeces | place: Denmark | collected 2008/2010 ... | reverse complement strand
TTGACTTGGTCTTGCGCTTTCGCGCTCGACCCGCACATTCGCTTTTTTCTAGGTTCAATGTTCAGTTTTCAAGGTTCAGTGCCTAGCGATTTTGGCTTTTGTTTTGTTGCCGTATCGCGTCGACTTGTATATAATACCATGTGACCTGCATTATGTCAACACCTTTTTTGTTACTTTTTTAACATTTTTCCGTGATACACGTGGCTCAGTATTCAAACGAAGTATCATGTATACACGCTTTAAAGCACCTAAAATTTCTTCAAAAAATCTCAAAAAAAGTTAAAATTTCTACCGAAAAACGGCAAAATCTGCGTAAATTTCTCCAAAAAAAATCGAGCTGACGCAAGAATTTTTTCTCTCGTCAGCTCTTTTTTATTGCACTAATACCATTCTATTTTACTTCAATCGGTAGCTTAATCAGCTTCTGCTGCTCGCCGCTATTATCCAGCATCACAAAAATTTCTTCTGCATTACCGGTTTCCCAATCAGCTTTAAACAATTCAATCGGATACAGCTTATGAATTTGGCGCCAGCTGCTGAATTTATATGCAGGAATATATCGGCGCACCTTTTCCTCATCACGCCAAAAAGCAGAAACTAGCTCAAAAATTGCCTCCGTCTGCCACTTCAGCCACTCCGGACGCCATTGCGGTATCTCGCAGAACACGTCAAAACGCAGAATCTCCAGCAATTCCGTTTGCTGCTCTACATAATTTTCTTCTATAAACTGCTTTAAGATAGCTGCTACACCCTTGGCGTTATGTGTCTGCGGATAGAAGCCTGCCTTCACCCACCACTGCGTCAGCTTTCTGTAAAAGGCAAAGGCTGTCATGCCGGAAGCACGCAGCAATGCCCTCAGCGTATATTTAAAGCCACCGCTGTTGGCCGTCTGGTCCAGAATATTATCCAAGTGCTTCAAATACAGCATATCCTCATATGGCATATACTTAGTCGCCAAAATCTCATAAGGCGGTTCGTCCATATAACGCAAATCATGCTGCTCTGTTTCCCTGCGCATCTGCGTACCCGGCAGAACCTTTAAAAAGCCCAGCTGCAGCATATCCGCACCCAAACCGTAAACATCATCAAAGGATTTGGCAAATGTCGGCAAATCTTCATAAGGTAAGCCTGCAATCAAATCAACATGGATATGCATATTACCGAAGGACAGCAGACGTTTGACATTTGCAGCCAGCTTTTCCCAGTTATCCTGCCTATTGATAGCTTTTAATGTTGGCTGATGCGTGCTCTGAATGCCGATTTCCAACTGAAAGCGTCCCTTCGGAACAGTCGCCAAAAAATCCATAACTTGTTCAGACAGTATATCGGCCTTAATTTCAAAGTGGAAAGTTGCATTTGTATCAACCTGCGCCAGATGTCGCATCATCGGCAGAAAGTATTTTTCATCCAGATTGTAAGTACGGTCTACGAATTTCACCAAAGGCACACCTGCAGCAATAAATCGGTCCAAATCGCGCAGCACAAGCTCCAGCGGCCGCTTGCGCACAGAGCGCGAAATGCCGGACAGGCAATATGCGCAGTTAAAAGGACAGCCGCGCGTGCATTCATAATAAACTATTTTATGCTCTGCCAGCATTTTTTCCAGATCAGGATACGGGAACGGCAGCAGTGACATATCATCTATTACGGTAATGCCTCCATTTAGGTTCACCTGCTCCCCTTCGCGATATGCAATATGCTTGGGCACAGCGCCACCGCCGACCAAACACTGCAGCAGCTCGCTGAATACCAGCTCTCCCTCACCCTGTACGATATAATCTGCCTGCGGCAGCTCTGCAAAGATTCTCTCTGCATCAAATGCTACCTCCGGTCCGCCGATAACAATTGCTGCCTGCGGACGCAGCTTGCGCAGCATACGGATCAGCTTGAATACGAAGGGCTTGTTCCAGATATGTACCGAAAAGCCGTAAACCTGTGCCGGTACTGCCATTATTTTTTCCAGCACCGCCAGAATAGGGGTATTGATTGTTTCTTCTATTAATGTTACCTCATGCCCCTGCGCTTTGGCATATTCACCGACATAGCGCAGACCAAGGCCGGTATGGATGTATTTACTGTTAATTGCGCTTAATACTACTTGCATTCCTCTGCTCCTCAATTTTTAACCACAAATACAGAAAAAGCTCTACAACCGAAGCTGTAGAGCCTAAATTTACTGGTGCCGAAGGCCGGACTCGAACCGGCACGAGCGTGAACCCGCTTGATTTTGAGTCAAGTGCGTCTGCCAATTCCGCCACTTCGGCATAAGTTCCAATCACTCGGAACAATAATAATTATACTCGTTTCTTAAAGCTTTGTCAATAGCCTTATTTAAAAATTCTTATAGAGGGTTACTTGCTAGGAAAATACCTCTTAGAACAGACTATCCATCTGCCCTTCATCGGTCACCTCAACACGCGCCAGACTCAGAAACTCCCCATCATTACCGGCAATATGCTTGCTTTTCAAATAAGAAATATTACTCAGCTTAGACGAAATCAAGTTTAAAACATAGATGTTGTCATAACAATTATAAATCGATTCACCACCAAGTCCGGTAAAGGATATCAGCTGAGTATTATTTTTTGCTGCCATTTCCATTAACGGCGTAAGCAGATGCGCGGCATTAGTCTGAGCAAACGGATTGTCCATCATTAGTACCTTGCCTTCATTGCGGTCTGCATAAACGTCTGCATCATCACGACGCATGTAATACAAAAGGCTCGAAAGAATAACAAATGCTGATAAAAAGCCCTCGCCACCGGAATTACGTGCTACGTCACGCCAGGAAATCTGTATTTCACGTTGCGCCTCAACCTTGAACATCTGCACATGAACATTATTAATACCAACAACAGCATCAAAAAGTTCTTTGGTAGTCAACAGCTTACCAAGCAGTTCAGTGAGGGGTTCACCTTTGCTTAATTTTGCCAATCCTTTTTCCGCTATTGTATCTACTAAATCTGTAATACTACGATGATAAATATTAGCGCTTTCCTCCCAGTCAGGAAGCTGCAATTTGAGCATTTTTACATAATGACCACGAATTTGAATGCTAGAATTGCGATCAATATATCCTAATTGCTTGTGAACTTCCTTAAGATAATCCTCTAACTGAGTAATGATTTGTTCTTTTTCCTGCTTAACTATAGCAATATCAACCTGCAGTTTTTCAGATATTCTGACATAGGACTCTAAAACAGCATTAAGCTGCTTTACAAAGATATGCGCATCGCTTGTAAGCTCCTGCAGCATCTCTATACATTTTCTATAGGAATCCTCTTGAAAAGCTTCTACATTGCGCAACCTGATTAGAGCCTGCTCCAGCTTTCGTTTCGCCTCATCTTCCTGCACCTGAGCAGTCTTATATTCTTTTCTCAACGATAACGTATAGCTTGACAGCTCTTCTTGTGAAAAATCCTCCAATTTAAAGCTTTCACACCACTCTACATTTGTCGCTCCTTCACTATATTCAGCCAAGCCAACAATATTCTCCCTAATATTCTGCTCCTGTTCTCCCAAGGATTTTTGCAACTTTTCCTTTAGACTGCGCTTATACTGAAGCATATTTTTCTCTTCCGCAAAATTTTTCTCAACAACTTCATCCTTAGGCAAAGGCTCAACAGCATGGCATTTTTCTTCCATCTGTCTGAGAATATTATTTTGCTCCCCCTGCACCTGGGTTAATCCTTTTTCAATATCTATACGCGCATCTCCAAGCTTTTTCTTATCTTGAGTCAGCTGCTTCTGCTTTGCATCCAGCTCCTGCATTTTAGCTTCGCTATAACGTTCATTCACCCAGTCTTTACTTTCAAGTCCAAAACGATTTGCTCTATCTCGCAGCTTTTGTTCAACCTTTTGCACTTTCTTTGCAAGATTTGCTCTATTATCCTCAAGCGCTCTTAGTTCTCCGGAAAGCTTTTCCTGAATACTCTTAAGATGCGCTTTTAATTTATTAACATTCTGCGCAATCTCATCAGCAAAATTTTTTGGCTTAGGCACCTGCTTGTAGCCTGCATATTGAGCCATTTCATCATTCAGATCTTTCATATTACCTGAAAGATCCGCAAGAGATTTTATTTGCCACTCCAACTTATTTTGCAATTTTTCAAGCTTATCGTCCAGACTTTTCTTTGCATTTTCTGCTTTAGACAAAGTATTACTGCATTCATATAGCTGGCTATTATCAAGCAGATATTGTTGATATTTTGCTGTCAGCTGCTGCAATGCCTCCTGATGCAGTTTCAGCTTCTCTATCATCTGGCCTATTTTCGCTAAATCCTGGCTAATATTTTCCTGTGTCAGTAAATTATCAGCTTTTTCTGCCTGACACTGTTCCTCCCGCTTCTGCAGCTTGACAATTGCCTCCTGCAAAGAAAGCAGCTCATCCTTCAGCCTCTCATAGCTTTCTTTGGTAAGGCTCTGGTCCTGCAGCTCGCTATATTTCGCACTGTATAAATCATATTCAGCCTTTCGTTGCTGAAGCTCCTGTTCAATCTTCTGCAGCTTTGCCTTCAATTCAGCCAGCAGACGCTGCAGTTTTTCTCCGTTTAGCAGATTATCGTTAAATAGCATAAAGAAATTCACATCTGCACTTTTAAGGACACCATTATCGACCTTTATCTGTGTAGCTTGCGTTAAGCTTTCGCGTAAAATAATCGGCACCGGGAGTGAAGTATAAATATTTTTTTCAGCCCTTTGCAGGTCTTCTATTTCTTTGCCGGTCATAATCAAAGCATACGGCAGGAACGGATGCTGTTTTACCAGCTCCAGGTTCAATTCCTCACTATTTTTATTGTTTTTCAGCCATTCCATGCCATATACAATATTTATGCCCAAACGCTCCAGCATCTGCACCAGTTCAGTTGACAGCTCCACGGTTTTGCCAGTCTGCAGTCCCTGATACTTTTTCTGTACTGTATCTAATTTATGCAACAGCTTTGTTCTGGCTTCATCCATTTCCAAAAGCTTTTTGGAAAGCTCTTTTTGAATATACTCTTTATCAAAAAGATACTTCTCGTCAAGCTGAAGATATTGCAGTAATGTTTTTCGTTTTGCAAGCTGTTCATCAAGCTGTTTTTTAACCTGAGTACGTTCTACTACGAGCTGCTCTTTACTGCCCCTTTCTTTTGAGCAATTCTGTAAGCTACGCTCCAAGTCACTAAACGCAGTTTTTAGGCCACTTAAATTCTGCTGCTGCTGTTTCTGCCTATCACTAGCTTCCTGCTCATCAGCTACCAGCTTTTCTGCCATAACCTTTAACGCACCGGCCTCATATTCGCCCAGCATATTACGCTGCAAACCAGCAGCGCCAGGTTCCCACTTTTTATTATAGCTTTCCTCAGCATCATCATAAGCCTGCACTAAGCCTTGAAGACGTCCCTGCGTAGTATGCAGCTCATTCAATCTGCTGATTAACTCTGATAGTTCCTGTTTAGCTTGTTTTTGTAAGTCAAGACAAGCCTTCTTGTCACTCTCTTCCTGCTGAAAGCGCTCCTGCATCTTTTGCAGCTCTTGCTCAATATATTCTTTCAGCAAATAGCCAATATATTCGCGCTCCGGTTCAAGGTCCTTATTCTTTTTACGGGAAACAGTAACTCTCTGCTCTACCCTTTGTAATTCCAACAAATCTTCATTTAAGCGCTCCTGCAATTCCGCACAATCCAGAATATGCCGCCGCCTTTCCCATAATTGTGACTGCTCTTCCAGTTGACTGCTTTGCTGTTCATTATCTTCTTTTAGTACGATTAACGCTTCTTTTTTATCTTCTGCATAATAAAAATTACTGGAAAACTCTTCATGCAGCAAATACACCAATTGTTTACCTAAAGCATCCAATTCAGCATTGCAAACAGCAATTTCCGTTTCATTTTTAGCAGCGAACCGGTTAAGCTCAGCCAGGCACTCATAAATTTTATTCAGCTTAACAGCGACAGTAGCAGAAGAAGCTTCATACTCTTTGCCAAATGTCAAAATAGGTGTCGCCTCCTGCTGAAATGCAATAAGCTTTTCCTGCTGTTGGATTTTATTAGAGTTTTCGTTATAAGTAGTGATATATTTTTCCAGGATATTGCGGAACTCCTGCATCCTGTTGTTGCCTTTATTCAGCTTATTTTCTACAGCATCGAGGAACCATTTTTCTACCAGGCCCTTCTCATCCTTGCATTCAGCAAACAGCTTAGAAAGACCAGACTCCTCTTCGTTGATTTTCTTAATGATATTCTGCCATTCACGATAATCTATACCATATTCAGTAAGCTTGGCAAAATACTGCCTACTTTGCGCAGAGTTATTCATATCATAACAAAAAAACCTGTTTATTCTTTCCTTTTTAAAATCATCAAACATCTTGTGACAAGCATTAAAGCTTTTAATTCTAAGCTCCTTTTTATCACTCTCAACAACAGGCAGATGATTTATATCCTGCTCGCAGGGCTCGGTATACTCGCTGATAAAATTTATCAGCTCCAGTTCCTCGTCATTATCCATATTCTGGCTCTTACGCACCATCATTCCTGTAAGGCAGTAACCGGCGTCATCCTCCAATAACCATTCCACCATGATAAAAGATGGTTTAGATGTAGTAAAATAGCTGGCAAAACTACGCTCATTAAGATTTCGGTAACGCTTTTGTACAAATGGTGCCGTTAAAAGTTGCACCAGTACAGACTTACCACCACCATTCTGCAAGGAAATCAACGTGCTTCTGCCATTAAAGTGCAGTGTTTCATCACTGATATGAATGGAATTATGGTTATAATTTACATTAACCAACCTGATAGCATTAATCTTGCTCATTTTCTTCCGCTCCTAAAATTCTCTGCACCCGCTCAAAATTATTCTTATTCAACAGATTCCAATCCATAAAATGATCAAGTTTGCGAGTTGTCTTAATCATTTCATCCTGCTCAATATAATCTATCAAACCCTGCTCCTGCAGAAAATGTAAAATGCTGAACATAAAACCTTCTTTAGTGGTTTTCTGACGATTTCTTTTTTCATCAGAACGCAAGGACTCATAAGCCTCTCGCATAGCAGTAAAGGCCATGCCATTCTGCGCCTGCTCATCCTCAGAATAACGCGCTGCCCCCTCCTTGAGCTTGTCTGTTATGGAATTCTGCAAATCTCCCAATAGAATAAAATCACGCGTCTTAGAGCTGCTGCCCTGCCCGTCATAAAACTCCAACAACAGAACCAGGATAACAAATTGCACCAAATAATAATCCTTATCGGTAGCATTACTGCGGCAAAGCTCCTTCTTCAGCTGTCCTTTGGAATAGCCTAAATAATTATTTTCCTGCCCTGGTATAAGATAAATAATGCCACCATACGTTTCTACATGGCTATCAGCAGCATCTGCTTGCGACTTGACTAACGTCTGCACTTCATCCTGTTCAATATATGCTTTGTGTAGCTCCGGTGCTTTTTCCTCCCGTAGCTCGTGATGCTCCAATAAGTAATAAAATATTTTTTGTGACTGCTTAATTGTTTCAATCTGATAAGCCATATTTTCACTCCCAAACTGCCTTCAGCATGACATCAGAACAACGGATATTTTTCAAAACACCAGTATTTTCATCAAGCTGCTTCAACAAAACCGGATTAGCCTCCGGTAGGCGATGTACTATAAGCTTTTTTACTTTCTGCCATTGCGCACGCTTGTCCAAAATATCCAAAAGCATACTTTGCAGGCGAAAATCCTTCGTCTCTTCCTGAATAAATTCTGCTCGCTCGATGCGCATGCTAGTAATATCAATTTTCTGAACCTTGAGCAGCTCCACCATAATCTCTTTAAATACTGCTATATTGGGAACTAAGCGCTCGCGCTCATCCTGACTAAGCTGCTTTATCAGCTCAGAAAGGCGCAACTGACCTTTGCTAATGGTATACTTCAGAATAACAGTCAGGCTTGCTTCGTACTGCGCCAGCCTTTCCGCCAACAGCTTTCTTTGTTCCGCCTCCCAAGCCTCAGCGTCAAAGCTTTCAGTTGCACCTTCCTCCCACTCAGCTTCCAACAGCCGTACTCTCTGCAGCTCCAGAAAAAGATTCGGATTAACAGCCTTTTCAGGTTCCTTATTAAATAACGGATGTAGAAATATATCTAAATTCTGCAGGCATTCCGGATTCGTTAAAAGCTTCTCATAAAAGTCGGCACGTAAATTAAAGCGCTGTACCAGAGACATTTGCGAAACCTTTTCCAGCTCTGCTGTATATAAGGCCTTAAGGTCAAAATGATTATTTAAGATTTTTTGATATTCATCTATTGCACGACCTAAATAATTATCTATTTCACGCAGATTCCGTAGCTTGGCAACATCATCAGGCGGCAAACTATCTAAGCTGATATTCTGCTTCTCCAAATCCTCTACACGTGCCTGCACAACATCGCGATGTCCCTTGAATTTTTTCTTCGACTGGTCGATAGTCTGCAGATTATCATATAACAGCTCACTATATTCGCTGACACTATACTCCAAAGCATTGCGCCTTATCCTCAGCATAGCAGCCTGAATTTTTTGCAGTTGAATACGCATCAGGTTAAAGATATTTTTTACATCATCCAACGCCTTATCATAGCTTTGCTTCTCCAGATGTAGCTTAAATATCATTTCCTGAATCGTCAGCTTCAGGTTGCTTTCAACCTCCAGTGTCCCCAAAAGCAGATTATAGCCATCATCTGTGAGATAATACGAGGTACGGCGCACATCCTGTTCGTCATAGATAATGCGATTATTGACGTAGCTGATGTGCAACTCCTTCATCTCTTGCTGCTCATAATCATAACCACCAAAGTACATTGGCCTTCCTTCGTTAGACAGCACCACATTAACAATGAACTTAGCCAAATCACTGCATTCATCATGACTCATGGACTTTTTATAATACTTTTCGTTAAGAATATCCAAAAAAACAGTAATATTATCAATAGTACAGCTTTCTTCCTTCAGTGACTGCTCCATAATATAAAGCATAACAGAAAAAATAACATTCAGTTGCTCGTCCAGAGTGTTAAAACCACGTTCCTTCCAGATATACTTCTGACTGCTATTATCATAAAGCAGAGCATATAAGCCTACGCATTTCATGCGTCTTGTAAAATCCTTCAAAAAATCGTACTGCATAATCAACCTCAAAAATCACTTATCGTCAAAATCTCCTGCGGGATATACAAATCCTTCTGCAAAATACTTTGCATTTGCGATTGCGCATTTACGGGAAAATAACGGAAGAATCCTCCCTGCAGATTTCGGTTCTGGTCTTTTTTCGTGGACGGCAGTTGCTTGTAATTGCCTGCCTTCGCCAGCATCGCCAGATACGCAGGAATAAACGGTTTAATCTCCCCCTGCTCAGCAAAGCCTTCTGCCAGCGTTTCATAAATGCCTATGCCTTCGTAATCCAAATCTCCAAAGTACAACAGCTCATTTCCGTCTGCCAGCATATATGGTTCCGCGCTGGCGTTAAACTCCTGAAAGTAGCTGACAACTCTTTTACCGGCGCCGTAAATAATAGTACTTATATTTTCTCCCAAAAGCTGGCTGTTTCCTGCCAGCAGATGCTTTCTCATGCTAAAAAAGGTGTCTTTATTTTCTATAATCAACAGCTTTTGCGGTACTGCACGTGTTGAAGTAAAATAAGCAAAGGGTTCTGCAGTACTGTAGCAGTTTAGTTCAGCAAGCTCAAGGCCGCAGTGACTCAATATTTTTTTGCCTGCTCCCTGAAGCAAAAACTTTTCTTTTTGCCAGATTTGGAAGCTACGCTCGTTATAAGAAACCTGCTTCGTAAGTAAAGTCGCACTGTTCTGCAAGAAACTGCTCAACATCAAAACGTCCTTACGTTCTTTATCATAGGTTTTGAGATTATGCTGATAATATGTTATATCAATTTGTGGATTCAGCTTATACAAAAGCTCCTGCTTCAAATCTGAATAATCCTGCTCTTCTTCCAGCTCCCAATATTCCCGATACAATGCTGGCTTCTTGCCATTTTTTTTCGACGCAAGCACAGGCTTTATCCGCCCACTATCTACAAGCTCCATGATATAAGCATACTTCTCACTATATTCTGCATTAATCTTACTGCCTAAAACTTCTTCCAATGTCCTGCGCTTTTTCATTTTACACCTCAAACAAAAAACTCCTAAAGCAGTTAAAACTATAAACTATCTGCTTTAGGAGTATTATACCATATTTTTATCTTACTTTAATTTACTTTCCCAACAGCGCCTTCAGCTCCTTGAGCTTAGCAGCAAACCTCTGCAGCGTTACCGTTACAGGCTGCGGCGTATTCAAATCCACGCCGGCGTTCTTCAGGATGTTCAGCGAATAATCGCTGCCGCCCGCATGCAGGAAGCCCAGATATTTTTCCACCGCTCCCGCTTCGCCGCTTAAAATAGCGCTAGCAAAGGCGGTCGCTGCGCTGTAGCCTGTTGCGTACTTGTACACATAAAACGGTGTGTAAAAGTGCGGTATACGTGACCATTCGCTTGCCAGTTCCTTGTCCACAGTTAGCGCCGGGCCATAGTAATCCCTGTTGCTCTGCAGCCAGTATTCCTCTAGCTTTTCGGCCTGCAGGGAACGGCCTGCAGTGATTTCGCCGTGAATATATCTTTCGAATTCAGCAAACTGCACCTGTCTGTAAACCGTTGTGCGTACTGCCTCCAAAAACTGGTTCAAAAGATAAATTTTCTGCTCCGCCGTAGCATGCTTCAAGGTATGCTCTAGCAATAGGTTTTCGTTCGTTGTGGACGCAACCTCAGCGCAGAAAATCGTATATTCCGAATCAACGTAGCTTTGTGCCTGACTGCTGAAATAGCTGTGCATAGCATGGCCCATTTCATGCGCAATGGTAGAAATGCTGTTGTAACGCGGCTGATAATTGAGCAGTACAAAGGGATGTACGCCGTACACGCCCCAGGAATATGCACCGGAGCGCTTGCCCTTGTTTTCGTAAACGTCAATCCAGCCTTCGGTCATGCCTTTGTGGAGTGCCGTCAGATATTCCTTGCCTAACGGTGCCAGTGCCTCCTCAACCTTGGCGCAGGCCTCCGGAAAGCTGCAGGCAAAGCTGTCGCCTGCGGTGGAAATAGGCATATACATGTCATAGTAATGGAATTCATCTACGCCCAATACGTCCTTCTTCAATTGGATGTATTCATGCAGCGGTGCAAAATTATCATGCACGGTATCAATCAGTCCGTCGTAAAGACTGGACGGAATATTATCCTCCGCCAGTGCTGCTTCCAGTGTATTCTTGTAGTTATGCACGGTAGCATAGAAATAACTGGTACGCGCAGAGCCTGTGAGCGTTGCTGCCAGAGTATTGCGGTATTGATGATAGGTATTCATCAGGGCAGTAAAGGAATTTTTGCGCAGTACACGGTCAGGAGAGGTCATATTCAGCAGATAGCAGCCTTCGCTGACATTTGCCTTATTACCCTGGCTATCGGTAATCTCCGGGAACTGCATATCGGCACTCACAAGTGCGTGGAAGGCCGCTGCTGCAGTACCTGTTGCCAAATGGCTTTGCGCAAAAACAGCCTCTTTATCTGCGGACAAAACATGGTCTGATAAACGAACCATATTTTCAATATAAAAACGGTATTCTGCCAATGCAGGCTCTTCGTCCAGCATCTGCAGCAGCTTTTCTTTGCCTAAAGCCAGCATTTCCGGCTCTACAAAGGCGTTAGCGTTACTGAAGGCTGCTGCCATGCCTTCGGCCTCGCCTGCGAGCGCCTGCAGCTTCTGGTCGGTATTATCCGCATCCTGCTGCAAGCGTGCGTAAGCATAAATCTTATCCAGAAGCTTTGCCAGCTCCTCCTGCAGCTTTAAGGCTGCACACACTGCGGCTGCAGTATTCAGTTGGCCCTGCATAGCCTGCAGCTGCGGCAGCTTGCTTTTATATTCTTCGCAGGCCGCCTGCCAATCATTTTCACTGGCATATATATCACTTACCTGCCATTTGCAGGCTGCCGGAATCTGCTCTCTGGCAACATTGCTGCCATGAAGCGGAGTAGTATTTTTTTCTTCTGTCATTATCAATCAGCTCCTTATTAAAGCTGGCAGTACAAGCGCTGCCGTAAAATTTTGTCATAACAGGATATGCAGGTATCCTATAACTTCATGTATCAATTGCCTGCGCTGATAAATTGCCCAGGCACTCACCTCTTTATTATAAATAACTACCGCCTGCTTGACAAGCTAAGGCACGAAAAAAGAGGCCGCCTTCTCAGCAGCCTCAAATAACTATTGTGATTGATTTTTTCAAATTACCTTTGCAGCGTAAAGAGCGCACAGGGTTTTGGCATCGTACAGCTCGCCGTCAGCGACCATGCGACGCAGCTCTGCGGGAGAAAAGGCCTGCACGCCGATGAATTCGTCCTCATCGGTGTGCTGGGCAAACTTTTGCAATCCCCAGGCCTTATATAAATGGATAATCTCATCGGAAAATCCTGGCGTAGTCGCAATGCTGATCAGCTTCTCCCAATGCTCTGCGTCATAGCCTGTTTCCTCGCTCAGCTCACGCTTCGCGCATTCCAATGTATCCTCCTCCGGACCATGGTCCAGCTTGCCTGCCGGAATCTCCCACAGCAGCGTAGCAAGCGGATAACGGCACTGCTTTACCAGCACCACGCTTCCGTCAGCCAGCACTGGTACAATCGCCACTGCGCCTGGATGACGGATATATTCACGCGTTGTATCATTACCGTTCGGCAGCGTCACATGGTCACGCTGCACCTTCAGCAGGCGGCCGCTAAAGACCTCCTCATTGCTTCCAAGTACATATATTTCATCTAAAGCCGCCTCATGAAATTTTTTCAGCATTATCTTACCTCATTTCTCCTGCAGTTGCTTCAAGCTGCTTTTTATCTGCTCCGCACCCTGCAGCAGCTCGGTAGCACTTTCAAAGGCTGCCCTGCTGGCAGTTGCGCCTGCCGTCATGCGCACCAGCTCCTGCAGACGTCCGTTATAATCAAGCGTTGTCAGCTGCGTTACTGTGCGTCCGTCAGCACTTTGCTTTTCGATATGGATGTGATTATCCGCAAAGGCAGCAATCTGCGGCAGATGCGTAATACACAGCACCTGACCGACACTGGAAATAGCAGCAATTTTTTCCGCCATCTTCTGCGCCGTAACGCCACCGACACCGGTATCAATCTCGTCGAATACCATCGTAGCAACATCGCCGCTGTTCATCAGCACCGTCTTTACCGCCAACGCAATACGGCTCAGCTCGCCGCCGCTCGCAACCTTTTCCAGGTCATTCAGCGGTTCGCCCATATTCGCACTGAAAATAAATTTCAGCTCATCACGGCCAAGCGGCATAAACTTATCCAACTGACCGCATTTTATATGCAGCACACCGTTAGGCATTGCCAAATCGCGGATATGCTGCGTAATGCGCTGCGCCAACGCCTGTGCGCTGGCCTCGCGCAGCTGCGTCAGCACTGCGGCAGCACGTCCCAAACGCACAACAGCCTCCGCTACTGCCTTTTGTGCCTGCTCTAAGAGCTTTGCAATCTGCTGCAGCTGCTCCAGCTTTTCCTGCGTCTGCTGCAGATATTCCAATGCCGACTGCGTACTGCCACCGTACTTCTTCTGCAGGCGGTAAATAATATCAAGACGCTGCTGCACCTGTGCCGCACGCTCACCGTTAAACTCACTGCCTGCCATATATTCGCTCAGCTCCGTGCGGCAATCGTCCAAGCTGATCCAAGCGCTGTCGGCACACTCTGCAAGCGATGCCAGACGGCTGTCGTAACGCGCCGCATACTGCAGCTGGTCGCGCACTCGCGCCAGACGCGAAAGAATCGCGTCCTCCTCATCAAGCTGCTGATATGAGCTGTCAACAGCCTTCATAATGCGCTCACTGTTCTGCAGCAAACGTGCCTCCGCCTCCAGGCCATCTTCCTCGCCAGGCTTCAAGGCAGCGTCTGAAATCTCCTTGATTTCCCAAGCGTAACGGTCCAGCAGTAAATCCTGTTGCTCATTTTCCTGCTCCAGTTTGCTCAAATGCTTTACCGCAGCAGTATACTCGCTGTAAAGTTGCTTATACTCCTGCAGTGCCTGCGCCAGCTTGGGGCCGCCAAAGGCATCCGTCAGATGCAGCGGCGCATCCGGCTTCAGCAAGGCCTGGTTTTCATGTTGACCGTGAATATCCACTAAACGCGCACCGATAGCCTTCAGCACAGCCAAAGGCACCTGCACGCCATTGATAAAAGCGCGGCTCTTGCCCGCAGCACTTATCTGACGCTTCAGAAATAAATCCTCCTCCGGCTCCAGACCGTGCTCCGCCAACAGCACTTTAATTTCCTGCTGACCGCTCACGTCAAAAACAGCCTGCACCCACAGTCCGTCAGTACCGCTACGCACGTAATCGGCAGATGAGCGTCCGCCCAGCACCATACCGAAGGCATCTATCAGAATAGATTTGCCGGCACCGGTTTCGCCTGTAAAAACATTGAAGCCGGGGGTAAAATCAGCATGCGCGTCCTCTAACAGTGCAAAATTGTGAACATGCAATGATTGCAGCATAATCCCTTGCCTCGCTTATCTGTAATCCTTGAAGCGTTCCAGCAGAGTGATTACAGCTTCTTTATTTGGCAGAGCAATGAAAACGGTGTCATCACCGGCAATAGAGCCAAGAATTTCCGGCCATTTCATATAGTCTACGGCAAAGGCAACAGCCTGCGCTGTGCCCGGCAGCGTGCGGATTACCACCATGCTGTCGGAAGCACGTACACTTACGATAGAATCGTTGAAGGTACGCTCCAGACGCTCCATAGTCAGCATCGAGCTGTGCTCCTTCGGATAAGCATAGTGATAATGTCCGTTGGCATCCGGCACCTTGACCAGCATCAGTTCCTTGATATCACGCGAAACCGTAGCCTGCGTAACATCAATGCCCTGATGACGTAAAGCGGAAGCCAAATCCTCCTGCGTTTCAATTTTATTGTTGTCAATAATCTCTTTAATTTTAGCGTGTCTGGTCATTTTCATAGTCAATCACCTCTAAAAGCAAAATATTTCTATGTCGTACTTTCCTATAATCATGATACTTCTATAAAGGTTATGATTTATAGTAATGCCTTACGTATTTATTTATGGATGACGTATACGGTGCCTTATCATGCGCCGCTACGCCCTGTACATCTATCCTTCGTTTACGTCACGGCACACGAGAAGGTACCGGAGACGAAGAAGGGCGACGATGGCGTACTACTGCTACGTCGAGGAGCCCTGATGAAGTATACGGTGCCTTCTCGTGCGCCGCCTATAAATTGCGCATTAATTTTTGTTGCCAAGTCTGATAATAATCGCGTCGCGTAAGTCTTACAAACTTCATCTCATAAGGCGATTTGGCGATATGCACACTGGTATCGTTAGGCACCTCGATAACATTTTCGCCGTCCGCCGAAAGCAGCATTTCCTCACTGCCGGGAATCGGCCTGAGCTCTATTGTTTCCGACATAGGAATAACAAGCGCTCTGTTTGTCAGCGAATGTGCGCAGACAGGAGTAATGACGCTGACATCAAGCTCCGGCATAACAAGCGGTCCGCCTGCTGAGAGAGAATATGCCGTAGAACCGGTTGCCGTTGCGATAATCAGACCATCTGCCGCATATTTACCGGATAAACGTCCGTTAATAAAAAGCATCATATGCGCCAGCTTGCTGAACATGCCCTTAGCCAGAACTAAATCGTTGAGCGCATGCGCCGTAGCAAGCAGCTTATCGCCGCAGATAACTCTGGCCTGCAGCAGACTGCGGCTTTCCAGCGTATAGTTGCCCTGTGCCAGACGGCTGATAGCCTTATACATACCCTGCAAATCAATCTCTGCCAAAAATCCCAGCTTTCCGAAATTGATACCGAAGGCAGGCACATCGAGCGGTGCAAGGTGGCGCGCCATCTGTAGCAGTGTACCGTCACCGCCGAGGCTGACACCATAGTCCAGCGTTTTCAGCGTCTGCGGCTCACTTTTATTGTAGCTGCTTACGCCATACTGCTGCGCCACATCCACAGGCAACACCGGTTCAAGTCCCCAGTCCTTGCAGAGCTGAATAAATTCCGGCAGAGCAATGCAGACGTTTTCTTTACCAAGGTTGGGGAAAATCCCTAAACGTTTCTTTTGCATCTCATGCCTCTGTCTTTTCTGCTTTCTTATCTAAGTCGCCATGACTGCGGCCTACAAGCTGTGCTACCTGCTCGCTGCTTACGGCATCGTCGTCACCCAGCGTCAGGTGCAGCAAATATTCAATATTGCCCTCCGGTCCCTTGATAGGAGAAAAATCCAATCCGGCAATGCCGAAGCCTTCCCCCTTGGCGAAGCTGATGACGTTATTGATAACCTGCTCGTGCACGGCAGCATCACGCACAACGCCCTTCTTGCCGACATTTTCCTTGCCTGCTTCAAACTGCGGCTTGATTAAAGCCACTACAAAGCCTTCTGGCTTGAGGATTTTGTGTACCGCCGGCAAAATTTTATCCAGCGAAATAAAGGCTACGTCGATAGTTGCAGCATCTACCTGCTCGGGCAGGCTATCTGCTTCCAGATAACGCACGTTGGTGCGCTCCATGTTCACCACACGCTCATCGTTGCGCAGCTTCCACGCCAGCTGACCGTAGCCTACGTCAATCGCATACACCTTTGCCGCACCGTTCTGCAGCGCGCAGTCGGTGAAACCGCCGGTAGAAGCGCCGATATCGGCAACAACCTTGCCTTCTACGCTGATGGGGAAAATCTGCAAAGCCTTCTCCAGCTTCAGACCGCCGCGGCTTACATAGGGTAGCTTGTTACCCAGCAGGCGGATAGTAACCTCCGGCGCCACCGGTGTACCCGGTTTATCTATTTTCTGTTCATTGACCAATACCTGTCCTGCCATAACCGCAGCCTGCGCCTTGGCACGGCTTTCAAACATACCGCGGTTAACTAACAGAACATCAAGTCTTTCTTTTTTCACTCTTCTTCACCCTTTACAAATGCTGCAGCCTTGGCAGCAATGGTTGGCGTATCCAGTCCCAAATCACGGAACAGCAGTTTTTTGTCGCCATGCATAACAAATTCGTCAGGAATGCCGAAGCAACGTACTTCACACTGCTCCAACAGTTTATTTTCATTAAGCTCTTCAAGAATTGCGCTGCCGACACCGCCTGCCAGTACGCCTTCTTCCAGAGTAATAATCTTGCCGTAGCTTTGCGCATGCTCACGCAAGAGTTCAGCATCCAGCGGTTTGGCAAAACGCATATTCACAACGCCGGCACTGATTCCCTGCGCTTCCAGCAGCTCCGCTGCATCAAGAGCAGTCTGCACCATGCTGCCAATCGCCCAGAAGCAGACATCCTTGCCTGTGCGCAGCACCTCTGCCTTACCAATCGGCAAATCCTGCCACTGCGTATCCAGCGCAACGCCCACACCGCTGCCGCGCGGATAGCGCACGGAAACAGGTCCGTCAAAATCCAGCGCTGTTTTCAGCATGTGCTGCAGTTCATTCTCATCCTTCGGCGCCATAATGGTCATGTTTGGAATGCTGCGCAGATAAGCGTAGTCAAAAACGCCATGATGCGTATAGCCGTCATCACCGACAAGACCGGCACGGTCCAGACACAGCGTTACGTGCAGCTTCTGCATGCAGATATCGTGCATAATGGAGTCATAAGCACGCTGCATGAAGGTAGAATAAATTGCCGCCACAGGCTTCATTCCGGCAGCAGCCATGCCTGCAGCCGCAGTAACCGCATGCTGCTCGGCAATACCAACATCAAAGAAATGATCCTTATGCGCCTCGGCAAAAATATTCAAGCCGGTGCCGTCAGGCATCGCAGCAGTAATACCCACGATTTTATCGTCGGTATCAGCCAGTTTAGTCAAAGTTTTACCAAAAACTTCGGTATAGCTTACGGGTGCATTCGGATTAGTAATCTTTTTGCCGGTAGCAATATCAAAGGGGCCTGTACCGTGGAACTTATTGGGGCTTTCCTCGGCAGGCTTATAGCCCTTGCCCTTTTTCGTCAGCACATGTACCATAACCGGTCCGTCAATCTTTTTGGCAGCCTGCAGTACATCCAGCAAGCCATCCAGATCATGACCGTCAACCGGTCCCAAATAAGTAAAGCCAAGCTCTTCAAAAATAGAAGTCGGCACCATCAGGTACTTTACGCTGCCCTTCAGGCGGCGGATAGCCTTCAGCACATCACTGCCGAATTCCATATTTTTGAGCCAGCCCTCAATATCATTTTTTATTTTGTTGTAGGTTTCGCCTGTACGCAGCTGGTAAAGATATTCACTCATCGCGCCCACGTTTTTGGAAATAGACATTTCGTTATCGTTGAGCACGACAATCATCTTTTTATGCAGCATACCGGCATTGTTCAGAGCCTCAAAAGCCATGCCGCCGGTCATGGAGCCGTCGCCGATAACAGCTACGACATTATAGTCCTCGCCCTGCAAATCGCGGGCGCAGGCCATACCAAGCGCTGCAGAAATAGAAGTACTGGAATGACCGGTACCGAAGGCATCGTGCTCGCTTTCGCTGCGCTTCGGGAAGCCGGAAAGACCGCCGTATTGGCGCAGCGTAGGAAATTGCTCCCTGCGTCCGGTAATAATTTTATGGATATAGGCCTGATGACCTACGTCGAAAATAATCTTATCTTCCGGTGTATTAAAAACCTTATGCAAGGCCAAAGTCAGCTCTACCACGCCCAGATTCGGCGCCAGATGGCCGCCGGTGTGCGAAATAACGCTGATTAAAAGCTGTCTGATTTCCTTAGCCAATTGCTCCAGCTGCGGCACGGAAAGCTTTTTAACATCAGCCGGCGAATTAATTTTATCTAAAAATTTATTCTCTGCCATAATTACTTCTTTCTGTCAGTCATCAGGCGGGTAATTTCACGTAAGGGCTCTGCATTCTCGCCAAACATTTCCAAACATTCCAAAGCCTCTGCCACAGTCTTTTCTGCCAGCTCGTGTGCTGCCTGCAGGCCGTACAGTGTTACATAAGTAGATTTGTGGTTCTTGGCATCGCTGCCTACCGGCTTGCCAAGCTCCTCCTCAGTACCTTCGACATCAAGGATATCGTCGGTAATCTGGAAGGCAAGTCCCAGCAAATCAGCAAATTTGGTAAGAGCCAAAAGCTGTTGGTCATTAGCACCGGCCAGATGCGCACCACCGCGAATGGCAGCAATAAAAAGCGCACCGGTCTTGCCCGCATGCAGTTTGCGCAGCTCCTCCGGCGTAATTTTTTTTCCTTCAAATTCCAAATCAAGGCCCTGGCCGCCAACCATACCGAAGTTACCGGCACACATAGCCATTTCGCGTACAGTTTCGATCAAAACCTTAGGGTCAACATTCTTCTGCTCCAGCATTACCTCAAATGCCAAGGTGAGCAGACCGTCACCGGCAAGCACTGCCATCGCCTCACCAAAAACCTTATGGTTGGTCAGACGGCCGCGGCGATAATCATCGTCATCCATGCACGGCAAATCATCGTGAATCAGAGAATAGGTGTGAATCATTTCCAGACCGCAAGCCACGGGCAAATAATTGTAGCCCTTGCTGCCTACAGCCTCTGCCGCAGCCATCAGCAGAATCGGACGAATGCGTTTACCGCCTGCCATCAGGCTGTATTCCATAGCTTCATCTACCTTGGAAATACCTTTTTTGGCAATTCTGTTCTTCAAATAGTTTTCTACCAGTTTTTGCTGGTTAGCATAATAAGCTTTAAAATCCATTATTTTACCTCCAAATCCTGGAATGCTTCTAATTTATAGCCAACATCGTTACTGTCGGTAACAACGATTTTTTCAACCTCCTGCTTCACTGTTTCCAGTCTGCTGCTGCAGACACGGCTCAGCTCCACACCGTACTTAAAAACATCAAGCGCCTTGTCCAAAGGCAGCTCACCGCTTTCCAGAAGCTGTACCTGTGCTTCCAGCTCGCTTAAGGCATCTTCAAACTTAATGTTCTTTGCAATCTTTTTCGTTGCCATCCTTTACCGCCTTTCTACCTGCTGCACAACCGAGGTTATCACACCGTCTGCGACTGTTGTCAGCAGCTCATCACCCCATCTGAGGTCATCAACACTGCTTACCAGCGTATAATCGGATTTTTGGCTCACAGAATAGCCTCGTCCCAAAACAGCCAGCGGACTGAGGCTGTCCAGCCTTGCCGCCGCCAGCGCCAGCTTATGCTCATTCTGCTGCAGATGCAGCTCTAAGGCCTCACGCAGTCTGCGCGAAGCAGTATCAAGACGCTGCGCTTGGTCGGCAAAAAGCCTTTCCGGGTCACGCAACGCCCACGAATTAACTAAATTATCCAATCTGTGCTGCTGCTGCGTCAGCAATGCTGACAGCAGGCTGCGCGCACGTTGCTCCAGATAGGCAACACGCTGCTTATAGCCTTCAACATCAGCCACCACCAGCTCCGCGGCCTGCGACGGTGTCGCAGCCCTCACATCGGCAGCAAAATCGCACAGCGTAAAATCTGTTTCATGGCCTACGGCACTGACCACCGGAATTTTGGAGGCAGCCACCGCTTTCACGGTAATCTCTTCGTTAAAGGCCCACAAATCCTCGATAGAACCGCCGCCACGTCCCACAATCAGAACGTCTGCCAGCTTTTTGCGGTTAAAGAATTCTATCGCCGCGGCAATTTCCGCCGCAGCGCCCTCACCCTGCACCTTAACGGGATAAAGCAACAGCTTTATGCCCTGATTTCTCCTGCGTGACACTGTTATGACGTCACGAACAGCGGCACCTGCAGGAGAAGTAATAATTCCCACAGTGCGCGGATGCAGCGGCAGCTGCTGTTTACGTTCAGGCGCAAACAGGCCTGCACGCTCCAGCTTCTGCTTGAGCTTTTCGTAAGCCTGCATCAAATCGCCCACACCTTGCTGCAGCAGTAAATCGGTATACAGCTGATAAACACCGTCGCGTTCATAAACTGCCAGACGACCTACAGCAACAACAGTATCGCCGTTCTGCGGCTGAAAGCGCAGGTTAACGGCTTTACTGCGAAACATTACGCATTTGAGTACCGCACCGGCATCCTTCAAAGTAAAATAGCAATGACCTGAAGGATAGCGCTTAAAATTGGAGATTTCACCGACAACCTGCAGATTACGCAGCTCCGGCTCCTGCTCCAGTATATGCTTTATGAAATTATTTATTTCGCTTACCGAATAAACAGCTTCAGTCATTTTTCTTATGTAATCTCCAGGCAACAGCGGCACAGCCACTGGCATTATCACAGCTAAAGCGTCCTTCCGGCACCCACAGGCGCACACGGCGCTTCGCCAGCTTTTCTTCAACGTGTTTGCGGATATATTTGTTGGAGCCGACGCCGCCAACCAAAATCACATCTCGCACACCATATGCTGCTGCGCCGTTGCGCAGCAGACGGGCAAAGGTTTCCGCCAGCGTATGCTCCACACCCAAGGCCAGAGAAGCAGCATCTGCCCCCGCCTCCAACTTGCGCATAGCGGCAGTTGCAGGTCCCGATAAGCTCACATCCAGCTTACGCACGGACACCGGCAGCTCCAGCGGCGCTTCCGCCTGTTCTGCAAGCTGCTCCAGCGCCGGACCTGTCGGAAACTGCAGTCCCAGCGCCACACCGATGCGATCAACAAACTGACCGGCGTGCAAATCCAAACTGCCGCCAACCTGCGTCAGGTTATAACGGCTGTCCTCACGGCGTTCGCACAGCAGCAAATCGGTAGTGCCGCCGCTGGCATGCAGCAGCAAAAAACGCTCCGCCTGCGGTCCGCATGCCGACCAAAGACCGGCCTCCAAGTGATTTTCCTGATGGCTGATGACCTCCAACGGCACCTTATAGGCAGCCGCCAGGCTACGGGCAACGCTCATGCCGGCAAGAAACGCCGGCATATAGGAGTCCGCAAGCGGACGCGGATAACCGCTGACACCAATCGCTGCCAAGGTGCAATCCTTTTCAGCAAAGACCTCCTCCACCAAGCGCGGCAGATTGCGTGTATGCTGAAAAACCATCTCGGACTGCTGCAGGCCGCAGCGTCCCGGCTTAACGCTTAAAATCTGTCTGGCCTCGGCAAGCAGGCTGCCATCCTCCGCCAAAAGTGCAGCAGAAGTAGTATAACAGCTGGTATCAATGCCTAAATAAACCTTTTGGCTCATTTTCTTGCCAGCTTACCTAAAACACCGTTAATAAAGCGCGGAGATTCTTCGGTTCCATAAGCCTTGGCAATCTCCACTGCCTCATTGATAGCAACACCTGCAGCCAGGGCAGGCTTTTCATGGCGCATTTCAAAAACTGCTACGCGCAGGATATTTCTGTCGGTAGCAGGCATACGCTCTACTGTCCAGTCGGTTGCACAGCTGTTCAAAGTCGCATCAATAGCTTCTTTGTTTTCTACAACACCGTTAACAAGCACCATAGAATACTTCTTAACATAGTTTCTGGCACTTGCTGCCCCCAGCTCCTTATGCTGGTCCAAAGCCTTGTCTACCGCAGCCTCCGGATGCAGCTCCTCGTGCTCATCTAAAGCTGCGTCAACAGCCTGTTCTACCTCATTACCGGTAAAGTCTATTTGGAATAACGCCTGTAAGGCAACCTCTCTTGCAAGTCTACGAATCATTTGCACACTCTCCTTGTATAAAAAATTTTAATAAATATCTTGTATGATGATGGATTCAGATTAGGCAGATGGTGCCTTATCTTTCGCCACTACCGCCGTTATCTGTGATAACCCGGAGGGAGTAATCTATCCAACCACTCCAGCAAATCCTCTTTCTTATCCAGCTTGTTGCCGATAAAAAAACCAAAGCCGATGCAGATCATCAGAAACAGTGCCTGGAAAAATCCCAGCCACAGCACAACCACGCCGATAAACAGGCCAAACACCGAGCAAAGCAGACGGCCGCGATAATTATTCCAGATATCATTAAGAATATCGTTAAACATAGCTTCTGCCTCCTATTCTTCCTTTGCTTTAATCTGTTTGAAGAACAGCTCTATTTCCTTAACCTCAATGCCGGTAACCTTTTTGATGGTTTCACGGACGTTGGTCTTAATCTCACCGGAGGTTTCCGGAATATTTATGCCGGGTTCAATCGAAGCATTAATGCGCACATCAATGCATTGATCCTCCAGCTTCACAATAACCTTTACATGATGGATGCCGTATATTTCCTGCGACAGAACAGCAATATAATCCTCCAACGCGCCCTTGCCTACAAGCACCTTGCCCTTATCGCTATCACTCAGCTTCAGCGAGCTTACGCCCGTCAGTCCCAGGCCGGTAATCAGCAGGCGTACGCTCACCAGCAGCATAATCACGCCGCCGACAGCATAAACCCAGTTGCCCGGAATATGGCTGATAAACGCTACCATACCGGTATCAGAGAAAACGCCAAGACTGCACAGCAGCGTCAGCACTGAAGCTACCGTCATTAATATCGTATACAGCGTCAGGATAATTCTATCCGCAATACCCATAACAGTTAATCCTCCTCTAAAAACTTCCTATGCTTTTCATCCATGTCTTTCTCCGGCGGCAGCTCAAAATCATGGTTATCATGCAGATTAACCAGCTGCTGCTCAAAGGAATTAGCTTCCGTTGCTTCCGCACGCTTAGCCTGTGCCTGCAAAATTTCCGCCATATCTACATCAGATGAGCTTTCCTTTTCCAGCTCGCTTTCACGCCTCTTGGCCACGCCTTCGACATTGACATCGACAAACTGCACCTCGTATCCTGTCATAGCCTCAATGGCATCTTTAACCTTTTCCTGTACCTCCAAAGCAATCTCCGGAATGCAGCAGCCGTATTCAATAACAATATAAACACTGGCATTTACCATCTTGCCTTCAAAATGCAAATGTACGCCCTTAGAAGCGTTCTCCTTGCCCAAGAAGCGGTTAATGCCATCTGTCAGGCCACCGCTCATGCCGACAACTCCCGGCACCTCCTGCGCCGCCAGGCTGGCAACGATACAGATAACCTCGTCGGCAATGCGTATATCACCATATTCTTCCTTGTCCTGTGTTTCCGCTGCTTCGGCAGCAGCTTCAGCGGCTTCTGCAGCCTTGGCCCTGATAGTGTCCTTTATATTTTTTTCTTCCATATCCGGCACCTCCTGCTCGCTTACGTGCCGGCAGAAGCGCGACAGCGTAATGAAGACAGTTATACATTATTATCTTCTTATTATAACACATTTTATACAATCCGTATGCATAAAATGTATAAAAAATAAGTGCTTAGGCTACATATGATTGATTCCGCTTTTCGCTTACAGTACATGAGCAATACAAGGGAACGCAATACTTCACATATCATATGCAACGCAAAAAGACCACTCCGCAGAGTGGTCTTTAAGAACAATTTCAAATTAAGCTTACAGCGCTGCTTTAACCTTTGCAACCAGGTTTTCAACAGTAAAGCCGTATTTTTCCATCATTACATCGCCGGGTGCGGAAGCGCCGAAGGTGGTAATGCCCAGAACATTCTTTTCAGTGCCGGTGTAACGGCTCCAGCCGTAAGGAACGCCTGCTTCAACAGCAAACTTGGTTACGCCTGCAGGCAGAACACTTTCCTTGTACTCATCGCTTTGAGCATCAAAAGCATCCCAGCAAGGCATAGATACAACGCTAACGTCAATGCCCTCTTCTGCCAGCTTAGCTTGTGCAGCCAGTGCCAGATGTACTTCACTGCCGGTACCGATCAGAACAGCCTTAGCCTCGTTCTTAGCCGGACTCAGTACATAAGCGCCCTTATGAGCGTTTTCATGGATGGTTGCTGCATAGTCATGCAGTACAGTCAGCTTTTGACGGCTCAACAGCAGGCAGGTCGGTTTATGTTTGTTCAGGCAAGCCTGTTGCCATGCGGTAGCAGTTTCCAGAGCGTCAGCCGGACGGATAACGCTTACATTCGGAATCAGACGCAGAGCCATAGTGGTTTCAATCGGCTGATGAGTAGGACCGTCTTCGCCCAGTGCAATGCTGTCATGAGTCAGTACGAATACGGACTGAATGCCCATGAGTGCTGCCATACGAATAGTCGGACGCAGGAAGTCAGCGAATACCAGGAAGGTACCGCCGAAGGGAATGAAGCCGCCATGAAGGGAAATGCCGTTCAGAACGGTACCCATAGCGTGTTCGCGAACGCCAAAGTGAATGTTACGGCCGGTTCTATCCAGCTTGGAGAAGTAACCGCCGGTTTTCATGATAGTTTTATTGGAAGGACCAAGGTCAGCACTGCCGCCAACCAGCTCAGGCAGCTGTGCAGCCAGAACTTGGATAATATCGCCGCTTGCTTCGCGGGTAGCATTCTTAACGGTATCCTTGAAGATTGCTTCCAGAGCAGTCAGGTTAACCATGGAGTTGCCGGCAATGCGGTCTTCCAGTTCTTTAGCCAGCTCAGGATATACCATCTTATAGTCATCCATCAAAGCATTCCAGGCAGCTTCATTTGCAGCGCAACCATCCAGCTTAGCAGCAAAATGTTCTTTAACCTCAGCAGGTACATAGAACATTTCCTGCGGCCAGCCGGCTTTTTCTTTGGTAGCTGCCAATGCTTCACCACCCAGCGGCTCGCCATGGCAGGACGGGCTGTCCTGTTTCGGGCTGCCGAAGCCGATGTGAGTACGTACAATAATCAGAGAAGGATGCATAGTATCAGCCTTAGCTTCTTCGATAGCTGCCTGCATAGCGTCAACATCCTCGCTGCTTTCTACGCGCAGAACCTGCCAGCCATAAGCCTTGAAGCGGACTTCAACATCCTCAGTGAAGGCAATATCGGTGCTGCCTTCGATAGTAATTTTGTTGTCATCATATAAGTAAATCAGTTTGCCCAAGCCAAGGGTGCCTGCCAGAGAAGCAGCCTCGCAGGAAACGCCCTCCATCAGGTCGCCGTCAGAGGTCAGACCAAAGGTATAGTGATCAACAACCGGGAAATCAGGTTTGTTGTACTTTGCGCCCAGCATAGCTTCGGCAATAGCAAAGCCAACGCCCATAGCAAAGCCGTGGCCCAGAGGACCGGTAGAAACGTCAACGCCAGGAGTCAGGCCGAATTCCGGATGGCCCGGAGTCTTGCTGCCCCATTGACGGAAGTTTTTCAGCTCATCCAGGGACAGGTCATAGCCTGCCAGGTGCAGCATAGCATACAGCAAAGCGCTGCCGTGACCCGGAGAAAGGATGAAACGGTCGCGGTTGAACCATTGCGGGTCAGCCGGATTATAATTCATAAAGCGGTCCCAAATGGTGTACATCAAAGGAGCTGTACCCAGAGGGAAGCCAGGATGGCCGGATTTAGCCTTTTCTACCTGGTCTGCTGCCAAAAAGCGAAGGGTGTTTACACATGCCTGATCAATTTTCTGCATCGAGAAAACCTCCATTTTTCCAAAATTATCTAAACTAATTATATCATATTTCCCTATATTGTCTACACTTTTTCGTTAAAATTGTAAACTATTTACACTTTTAACAGAATCTCCAAGTGAAGGTAATCGTATGATATTATTATTTGCCTGTGCTGCCGAAGCCGCCGCCACGGACTGCTTTTGCTACCTTATCGTCATCATCCACCGTCAGGTAATTGTAAAAAATACCTTGGGCAATGCGCTCGCCCTGCGGAATCGTAACAGCCTCGGTACCCATATTCATCAAAGCCACCATAATGTGACCTTCGTTATCAGCATTATTATAATAATCGGCATCAATAATACCGACATTATTCACCAGCATCAGATGCTTCTTTACCGCCATGCTGCTGCGGATATGCAGGCCCAAAAACTCGCCTGTCTGCATATAAGCCTTCACACCTGTAGGCACCAGCACCAGCTTACCAGGCTCCAGCACAACCTCCTCAGCAGCGCTGATATCATAACCGGCGCTGAACTGCGTCTTGCGCTCCGGCATCGGGAACTCAACCTGCATATATTTCGTAACCTTTTCAAAACCACGTGTTTTCATTAGTAACTCACTCCTATTCAATAACCCCCTTCCGTCTCGCTATGCTCGACACCTTCCCCAAGGGGCAGGCAAGAGGGTTCCTAAAAAACCATGTATGAGTAAGTGGTATATCGTGCAGCGAATAAAAATTTTAGCAAATAAGTGTCTGGAACCATATGCGGGCGCATCCAAGAAGCGAGTCCGCAGGGCGATGCTGATTGGCTCATGCGCGCCATGCGATAGTGTCCCAAGAAGCAAGCTCTAAGAGCGCGGCTGATTGGTCTGACACGAACCGCTAAGTGTCGCAGCTGTTTGAGCGCTATGCCTTACTTATATAGAAATTACTCTTTGCATAGCGCGAGTTTTGCGGCACTTCGTCCTGCTTCCACACGAAATTTGCGTTATGTCCTGCGGACATGGGAAAATTTTTTCTGAGTGGAAGGATATATTACTTACGATACCACTAACACCACGCACATTACAATCTACAAAAAAGAGCTGTCACAAATGCGACAGCTCTTTTAAATTCACAAATTATTTTTGTACGCTCTTCATCAGAACAGCCTTGCGGGACAGGTTGATGCGGCCCTTGTTGTCGATTTCGGTAACCTTAACAACAATTTCATCACCAACACTTACAACATCCTCAACCTTTTCTACATGCTCGGTAGACAGCTGGGAAATATGTACCAGACCTTCCTTGCCCGGCAGAATTTCAACGAAAGCACCAAAGTTCATCAGACGGGTAACCTTACCGGTATAAACCTTGCCAACCTCAGCTTCGGCAGTAATGCCCTCGATCATCTCGATAGCCTTATTAGCAGCCTCGGTGTTAACAGCAGCGATAAATACGCGACCGGTATCATCGATATCAATCTTAGCGCCGGTTTCGTCAACAATCTTCTTGATCATCTTGCCGCCAGGTCCGATAACCTTAGCAATCTTATCAGGATCTACATGGATAGTAGTAATCTTCGGAGCATATTTGGACAGCTCTTTGCGCGGTTCGCTGATGCATTCCATCATTTTGCCCATGATGAATTCACGGCCGCGTTTAGCCTGTGCCAAAGCCTGAGTGAAGATATCCTTGTTGATACCGTCAATCTTAATATCCATCTGGATAGCAGTAATACCCTTTTCGGTACCTGCAACCTTGAAGTCCATATCGCCCAGAGCATCCTCCAGACCTTGGATATCAGTCAGAATAGTGAAGTATTCGCCATCTTTAACAAGGCCCATAGCAACGCCGGCAACAGGAGCCTTAATAGGAACGCCTGCATCCATCAGGGACAGGGTGCTTGCGCAAACAGAGCCCATGGAGGAGGAACCGTTGGATTCCAGAACCTCGGATACTAGACGGATTGCATACGGGAACTCCTCTTCGGAAGGAATAACCGGACGCAGAGCACGCTCAGCCAGAGCACCGTGACCGATTTCGCGGCGGCCGGGGCTACGCAACGGTTTGGTTTCGCCTACGCTGTACGGCGGGAAGTTGTAGTGATGGATATAACGCTTGGTTTCCTCAGCGCCAAGACCATCAAGAATCTGTGCTTCACGCAGCGGAGCCAACGCCAGAACGTTCAAAATCTGAGTCTGACCACGGGTGAACAGAGAGCTGCCATGCGGACGAGCCAGCAGGCCAACCTCGCAGCTTACCGGACGTACTTCGTCTAATTGACGGCCGTCAGGACGAATCTTATCTACAGAGATAGTGCGGCGAACGATTTTCTTAACCAGCTTTTGGGTGATGTAAGCAACGTCTTTAGCATTATCAGGATATTTCTCCAAGAATACTTCAGCGATTTCAGCTTTAACCTTAGCAACGTTTTCTTCGCGCTCCAGCTTGTTAGCATCCATCAGAGCATCTTTGAGTTTTTGAGCACCATATTCTTCGATTTCCGCAGCCATTTCTTCAGGCGGAGCGTAGAACGGAACTTCCATTTTCTCTTTGCCGATTTCAGCAACGATTTTCTCCTGGAACTCAACGAGTTGTTTGATTACGCCATGACCGAACCAGATAGCATCCAGCATGGTTTCTTCGGAAACTTCGTTAGCACCTGCTTCTACCATCAGGATAGCGTCTTTGGTGCCGGCAACAGCCAGGTTCAGTTGGCTGATTTTAGCCTGTTCAACAGTCGGGTTGATAATGAATTCACCATCAATCAGGCCTACGCGCACACCGGCGATAGGACCTTCGAACGGAATATCGGAAATAGACAAAGCGCAGGATGCACCGATCATAGCGGGCATATCCGGAGCATTGTCGGGATCAACGGAAACAGCGGTAGCAACGATTTGTACATCGTTGTGGTAGCCTTCCGGGAACATCGGGCGAATCGGACGGTCAATCAGACGGCTGGTCAGGATAGCCTGCTCAGACGGACGGCCTTCGCGTTTAATAAAGCCACCGGGGATTTTACCTACGGCGTACATTTTTTCTTCAAAATCAACAGTCAAAGGGAAGAAGTCTACACCCTCACGCGGGGTCTTGGTGCCGGTAACGGCAACTACTACGGCGGTATCGCCATAACGAACTAACACAGCGCCATTAGCTTGTTTTGCAATCTTGCCGGCTTCAATAGTAAGAGTTCTGCCGCCAAGATCCATGCTGTAACTATGCATATCTTATGCCTCCTATTCTTTTCACACATTGTGTACCTGCATATTATTCGCCGTCAATCAGAAAAATCCTCTATATTTTTACGGCTTTTTAAAATTTTTTTGAAAAAATTTCTACAACAGACAAAAACAGCCGGCAGCTCTGCCCAAGGCAACACTGCCGGCCGTCAGAAATACATTTTTACGCCATTAAAAGCCCATAAAAAGACGCATAATAAACAAAACTATTGCGCCGACAGCAGCAAAGACAATAAACGTCGGCAGCAAAAAGAAGATAACTGCCACAATGCCGCACAAAATCAGAAAAGTAATCAGAATGCCGCTGCCGCAGCCAAAGGTATGTACCTTGATATTCGGCGGCACCTGCTGCTGTCTTTCATTATAAGCATCAGCACCGCTGTCATATACAGCGCCTTCCCTGGCACTTTTGTTTTCCTCTGTGCCTGCGCTCTCGTCTATCGTCACGCCCTCAAAGGTATCGCGCTCCTCCGGACTGAGCACCTGCGCATCAATCTTGAACTGATAATGGCAGTACGGACATTCCACTGTGCTAGGAGCAACCTCGTGGCCGCAAAAATCACACTTCATATTCTGGTGCCTCCTCTCACTGCAGCAGCATCAGCAGCAAACCCTCTTCGTTAACATAACGCGGGTCGTGTGCCTCCAGCTGCAAGGTTTCATTTATCATATCTATCATCTGCTTCAGCTTTGCATGGTCGGTAGCACGGCACATAGCAAAAACCTGCTTTTCCGTAAAGGTATAAACATCATTCAGCTTAACAAAGCAGTACATAACCGCTGCCGTCCAATGCTCAAAATCAGCGTCTGTATTATCAGGCAAAGCATTGCCACGAAGCATAAAATCGCTCCACATGGTACGCATCAGCTGTATATCATAGGCAGAAAACAGGCCTGTTCCTCTAAGAGATTCCAGCATTGCCGAGGTCTTGTCCTCAAGCAACGCCGCAGGCTGATAATCACTTATCTGCGTACTGAAATTAAAGCCCTCCATACGCACATAGATTGCATACAAAACAGAAACATGGCGTACGAACATCGGATTACGGTTGATGAACTCCTCCCAGCTCATCTCGCCGCTTTGGCGCACAGCAAACCAGTCTTTCGCCGCACTGACAACCTCGAAAAAGCGCTTACGCGAGGTCTGCGACATCACCAGTCCGCGCAGGAAGTTCATCACCATAGTATTTTCATAAAAAATATGGCCCATGAAAATATAGCCTTCTGTGTCAATATTATCATCTACCGGCAGCATCAGCGTATATTTTTCATTGGTGAAAATATTTCTGCAGACATACATTCCCTCCTCCGTGCGTCTTTGCACATCAAAGAGAACCAGCTTTGCCTTAATCAGCTCATTCAAAATATCAACGGAGGTATCCATCTCGGAAGCATCACGGCAAATTACATCACGGTAATGCTGCAGAGGCGTTTTGTCATCTTCAAGCAGACGATAGTCAAAGAGAAAATAATCCCAGAAGGTCTGTGAATATTCCTCCGTGCCCGGCTTTTCCTGAACAGTACCGTTCTGGAAAATACCGCCGAAGAGAAAATCGGCCCGTTCCAAATCACGGCGGAACTGCTTATGCGTATAGTAGCTTTGCACATCGTCCAGCAAATTCTGCATTCTCTCGCCGATGTTCAGATACACCTTCGTCGGCAAATCCGGTGTAGAATACAGATTGTAACGGTCATGCCCAGACAAAAAGCTGCCATCCTTGCCGACAATCTGCAGTTTTCCGTCAACCAGCAGCTTTGCTTTAGCTTCGGCAGGCGCATTATCACGGGTAATAATGCGTTTCTTTTTCATATATGCATAAAACTCCTGCATAACATCCAGGAAATGTGCGATGTTGCTCTCCGTTGCCGGGAAGCCGGAAACATTGCGGCAGCACCAGCCTACGCAGTCAATAAAATTCTCACGCGACATATCACCGAGAAAGTTCTCGGAATTGCCAAGGTAAATACAAAGAATCGTAATATAATCCCAAATCTTGACCAGCTCGCCGTCCTTGGCTCCCTGCCATGTTTTATAGCGCAGGAAATCTTCAGCACAGGCTTGCTGCAATACCGAATTCCATTCTTCATCCTGTGTATAAAATTCTTCTATCAAATCGAAAACATTAGTCATTTTTTCTCCATTCTCTGACGTATTATGGAGATATTATACCACACTTTTGTGGCTAATTTATGTTTTTTTGCGTCAGCTGTGCCGCCAGATAGATATCCTGCAGCGGCACCCCCTGCTCCTGCGCCAGTTTGGCAGCGCTGTCATATTCCACATAACAGCGTTCGCCGCTGTCCAGCAGGCAGCGCTTCACCGCTACATCACCGTAAGCAGTGTGCACCACATCCCTGCGACGCGGCAGCACAGTGCGTTCCATGCGCGCACGACGGATACCGATGGTTGTCGTTTCCGCAAAAATCAGCGCTTCCAGCTTCGCTCTGTCCTCCTCGCGGCAGATAACAGTAAGCTCCCAGGCCGGACGGCTCTTCTTCATAAACACCGGCTGATAATGAGCATCCAGCGCTCCTGCCGCCAGCAGGCGCTCCAGCGTGTAGCCCAAAAGCTCGCCGCTGCAGTCATCAATATCAGACTGCAGCTGGCAGATGCAATCTGTCTGCAAAGCATTGCTATTTACAGAGTTTTTTTTTGCGCGTTATCCTCAATCATCAGCGCACGCAAAATGCTGGGGCGCTCATACTGACGCTTGCCTGCGCCCAAACCGATACCCAGAATCTTAAAGCTCTGCGGCAACTCGTCCGTAGTCATCAGCGCAGCAGCGGCAGCAGCACCGGTCGGTGTAACGAACTCGCCCTGCACCGGCAGCAAGCGTACATTAAAGCCAAAGCGCTGCATAATATTTGCCGTTGCCGGAACAGGCACCGGCAGTACGCCATGCTGACAGCGGACAGTACCGCGGCCCTCGCACAGCTCCGGCACAATTACGTTTTCAACGCCTAGGCTGTCGGCACACACAGCAATCGCCACAATATCAACGATGGAATCAATCGCGCCAACCTCATGGAAATGCACTGCATTCTTCTCCACTGCATGCGCCTTTGCCTCAGCATCCGCAATAATATCAAAAATCTTCAGCGCCAATTCCTTGGCTGCAGCACTCATATCCGTAGCATCAATAATCGCAATAACCTCCTGCAGACCGCGGTGCTCATGGTGATGATGATGCTCATGCGGCACATGGCTGTGCTCATGTTCATGGTCATGATGATGTTCGTGCTCATGCTCGTGGTCATGATGATGTTCGTGTTCATGCTCATGCTCGTGGTCATGATGATGTTCATGCTCATGGCTATGCACTACAGCATCGATGTTGCCATGCAAAAAGGCCATATCGTGGTCATGGTTAGCATGCTCCTCATCCAGAATAACGTCAAAATCACAGCAGTCAACGCCTGCCTTAGACACTCTGCTGATTTTATACTCAAAGCCCTTTGCAGGAATACTCTGCAGAGCCTTATCAAGCGCCTCTTTGTCCGCGCCCAAATCCAAAAGTGCTGCTACCAGCATATCGCCGCTGATACCGGCATTACATTCCAAATATAAGCTTTTCATAAATCTTCCTCCTAATTTGAAGTCTGCATACTTGTAGCAGGCTAATGCTAAAATTCGCTATAAGTACAAATTAATCCTGCTTTAAAGTTTCATTCATGCTGCCTGTACGATAGCCCTGCAAATCAAGTGACACATAAGTAAAGCCTGCAGCCTTCAATCCTTTGTAAATCGTACTGCGCATCGGCTCCGCCACCGCCTGCTCCAGCTGCTCGGGCAGCAGCTCAACGCGCGCCAAACTGCCATGCACACGCACACGGAACTGCTTAAAGCCCAGCTCCCACAAAAGCTGCTCCGCCTTATCCACCGCCGCCAGCTTCTCCGCCGTGATACGTTCACCGTAAACAAAGCGCGAAGCAAGACAAGCAAATGACGGCTTATCCCAAGTCGGCAGTTGCAGCTTATGCGACAGCAGGCGGATTTCCTCCTTCGTCAGCTCTGCAGTACGCAGTGGGCTCTGCACCTTCAGCTCCGCCAAAGCCCTCAGACCGGGGCGGTAATCGCCCAAATCATCCATATTCGAGCCTTCGCAAAGCACAGCACCGTTTTCCTGTGCAATGCGCAAGAAATTACTGAACAGCGTTTTTTTGCAGATATAGCAGCGGTCCGGCGGATTTTCGGCAAACCCCGGCACCTGCAGCTCATCAAAATCAAAGTAAAGATGACGGATTCCCTGCTTCCGACAGAACTCCTCTGCCTCTGCTATATCACGCTGCGGCACAACGCCGGAACGCGCCGTCACCGCAAGCGCCTTATCGCCCAAAGTCAAATGCGCCGCCTGCAGCAAAAACGTCGAATCAACGCCACCGCTGAACGCAACCAGCACACTGCCCAAACGCCGCAGCTCCTGCTGCAGCACAGCAAGCTTGGCTTCCGCCTGCATTTCTAAATCTGTATCTTTTGGCATATTTTTTACCTCAAAAAAATTTAAAGACAACCCTCAGTCATCGCCTGCGGCGATGCCAGCTCCCTTGCAGGGAGCATATAAAAGTTTATATCTTCCCTGAAAGGGAAGGTGGATGCGAGCTTTAGCGAGCAGACGGAAGGGTTGGATCTCACTTACACGCAAGCCTGTTAATCTGCGTCGCAATAATCCCCGCTCCATAGCCATTATCAATATTCACAACCGAAACACAGTTAGCGCAGGAATTAATCATCGTCAGCAGCGCACTCAGACCATGAAAGCTCGCCCCGTAGCCGACAGAAGTCGGCACCGCAATCACCGGATTACGCACAAGGCCGCCGATAACACTCGCCAGCGCACCCTCCATACCTGCAGCCGTCACTACACAATTTGCTTGCTGCAGCAAATCAACCTTATCCAAAAGACGGTGAATCCCGCTCACGCCAACATCGTAAAGCCTCTCCACATGCGTCCCGAAAAACTCCGCCGTCTGCGCCGCCTCCTCCGCAACGGGAATATCGGCAGTACCCGCAGTACACACAACAACGCAGCCGCAGCGCTCCTTATCCGGGCGCTCCTGCTTCAGCGTCCGCGCCACCGGATCATAAACAATATCAGGCAGTTGCCGCCGCACCAGCTCATACTGCTCCGGCGTTGCCCGCGTTCCGAACACCTCACCCTGCTCCGCCAAAAGACGCTTATAAATATCCGCCAAATACGCGTCAGGCTTACCGCTGCAGTAAACCACCTCCGCAAAGCCCGTACGTTGCTCACGCGAAGTATCAAGACGCGCATAATTTAAATTTTCATACGCCTTGCGATTAAAATAACTCTCCGCCTCAGCCACCGACAGCTTGCCGCTGCGCACCTGTTCAAGTACACTCCTGGAGTCCACTTTATACCTCCTTTTATGACAAAGACTTAGTCCGCTGTTCGGCAGACTAAGTCTTGCATATATAAATATTAAATTTCGGTTTTATTATAGCGAAAACATACCCGCAATGCAAGTATTCTTCACATCAAGCCACACTTACACCAGGTTCTTCACAACCGCCAGCTCCATCTTGTCCGCAGGAATAACCTCGGAATGCAGCACAGGCAGGTTCTTCAGCGCCAGCATACGCGGCGGAATCTCCGTGCCGGTATCGGCATGCAGCTTTTGCAGCAGCTCAAAAGGATTACTGCCCTGCGGCTGAGCATCATCAAGCGCTGCCAGCACGCTGTCGGCAAATTTATACGGACTTGCGGTAGACAGAACAACGGTATAGGTTTCGTCACTGGTCAGGAAGCGATATTTTTCCATTGCGCGCCAAGCAACGGCAGTATGCGTATCCATCAGATAATGATAATCATTGTAGATACGGCCGATAGCCTCCTTCGTTTCCAGCTCATCAACCCAGGCACCGAAGAACTGGCTTTGAATCTGCTTCAGATCATCGCTGTCAATCTCATAATGACCTTCGGTATTCAAACGCTTCATATAATCTGCCACACGCGCAGCATCATGCTCTGTCACACTGTAAAGCAGACGCTCCAGATTACTGGAAACAAGAATATCCATAGAAGGAGAAACAGTTTTAAAGAACTCACGGCGTCTGTCATAAACACCGGTATTTATAAAATCAGTCAGCACGTTATTGCTGTTGGATGCACACAGCAGTCTGTCAATCGGCAAGCCCATCAGCTTAGCATAATAGCCTGCCAGAATATCACCGAAGTTGCCGGTAGGAACAACAAAATTAATCGGGTCACCGGCAGTAATCTTGCCTGCCTTCACAGCATCTACATAAGCGCTGAAGTAGTAAACAATCTGCGGCACCAGACGGCCCCAGTTAATAGAATTGGCAGAAGAGAAGGTATATCCCTTCTTCGCCAGCTCATCACTGAGCGCAGTATTGCCGAAAATTTCCTTCACACCGCGCTGAGCATCATCAAAGTTACCCTCAATACCGAAAACCTTAACATTTTTGCCTGTCTGGGTAATCATCTGCTGCTTCTGGATATCGCTCACACCCTCGCTGGGGTAGAAAACGATAATCTGCGTACCCGGAACATCAGCAAAGCCTTCCAAAGCAGCCTTGCCAGTATCACCGGAGGTAGCAACCAGAATAACAACCTTATTCGTTTCACCGGTCTTTTGCATCGAACGTGTCAAAAGATGCGGCAAAAGCTGCAGTGCCATATCCTTAAAAGCAGACGTCGGGCCATGCCACAGCTCCAGCACACCGGTGTTATCATTTACCTGTACCAAAGGCACAGGATTATCACCGAATTTTTCCGGCGCGTAGGCAGCATTTACACATTCGCGCAGCTCGTCCTCGCTGAAATCAGTAAGATACTGCAGCAGAACATCAACAGCACGCTCCGTATAAGGCTTGCGCTCCATCGCCTTTATATCAACCATACGCATCGCAGGAATATTCTGCGGTACAAACAATCCTCCATCCGCTGCCAAACCACGGGTTATTGCGTGTGCAGCGGAAAACAAATCAGTTTTCCCTCTTGTACTAACATATAACATATATTCAACCTACTTTCTTCTTTAAATTTTGACGTCATACTGCCGTCAGCGTTAATAATACGCCTTCAGGCCAGCACAGTCGTATTTCTTTCAAACACAATTGTGCAAATAGGTTATCAAGACTATAATAGCATATTTTATAGGAAGGAACAAGCGTTACTCTGCAAAAATCAGCGGTGCCACCGTTGCAGCCGTAGCACGCTGCAAATCAGCCGGCGCTGCAATAATCTGCATACCGCGCTGACCGGCACTGATTGCAATCTCCGGCCAGTTATTGCTGGTTTCATCCATATATACAGGATAGTTCTTTTTAGCACCTAAGGGTGAACAGCCGCCGCGAATATAGCCTGTCAGCGGCAATACCTCCTTCAGATGCACCAGCTCGGCACGCTTATTGCCGCTGGCTCTAGCCAACGCCTTTAAATCAAGCTCGCCGTCACCGGGAATTACGGCAAACATAATGCCGTTCTTGTCACCGCGTACTACCAGTGTTTTGAATACCTGTGATGCAGGCATGCCAACCTCTGCGGCAACATGCACAGCATCCAGATGCTCCTCGTCCACCGGATATTCCATAATACGGTATTCTATCTTCAGCTCGTCCAGACGGCGGGCTGCATTAGTTTTTTTGTTATGTTTCATCAGGAAACCCCCCCTCTAAGCTAGAGAAATTACTTCATCTCTGTTATAATAGCACTATAGTAATGTAAAATGCAAATAAAATTGTGAGGACAATAAATTGAAGCTGAAAATTATCTGCGGACAGCTGGAAATTACTCCCGGCCGTCCTGATGTAAACTATAAGAAAATCATTGACGCTATTGAAAAAGCACGCAGCCTTGAGGCCGATATCCTGCTGCTGCCCGAAATGGCACTGCCGGGTTATCTTATCGGCGACATTTGGGAGCAGCAGACCTTTTTGGATGACTGCGCCTATTATGCCGAAAAGATCGTCGCTGCCACCGAAAATATCTGCGTTATCTTCGGCAGCGTTGCCACCGAACCAAGCAAGCTCAACGAGGACGGACGCGTGCGCAAATACAACGCCGCCTTTGCCTGCCAAAACGGTAAGCTGCTCGGCGGTTATCAGGGACGCAGCTTCTTCATCAAGACATCGCTGCCCAACTACCGCGAATTTGACGACTGCCGTCATTTTTACAGCCTGCAGAAGCTCTGCGCCGAAGAAGGTGCAAGCGTCAGCGAAGCACTGCAGCCTTTGGAAATCGTCATCCGAGGCACCAGCCTGCGCATCGGCGTCATGCTGTGCGAGGACGGCTGGACGGAAAACTATCACCTTAACGTACCACAAACGTTGGCAGACAACGGAGCGCAGCTTTTATGCAACCTTTCCTGCTCCCCCTACACGTTGGGCAAAAACCGTAAGCGCAACCGCCTCTTCAGTGCACAGGCACGCACCGCAGGCATTCCGCTCATCTACTGCAACAACGTCGGCATTCAGAACAACGGCAAGAACATCTTCACCTATGACGGCTGCACTTCAGCCTACAACGGCGACGGCAGTCTGGTAACCTCTGCGCCTATGTATGCCGATACCTTCTTAGAATTCACCTGGGATACAGAAGCGAACCGCATCATTCCTACCTGTCCGCCGGCAGAGCTGCCAAAGGAGCCGGAATCCGTGTATCGCGCTCTGCGCTACGGCACCGCCAAATTCTTGCAGCAATGCGGCATCAAACGCATGACAGTCGGTCTTTCCGGCGGCATCGACAGCGCTGTAACCGCCGTCATGTATGCGGATATTTTGGGACCGGAAAACGTGCTGCTGCTCAACCTGCCTTCACGCTTCAACTCCGCTGCCACGCGCAACAGCGCGCAGCAGCTGGCGCAGGCACTTGGCGCCAACTACGCCGTAATGCCCATCAGCGAAAGCTATGAGCTGACAGTCAAGCAGCTGGAAGAAACTCCTATCACCCATCTGGCAGACTGCAGCAGCTTCAATCTGCAGCTCAGCGGACTGATTAAAGAAAATATCCAGGCCCGCGACCGCGGTGCACGTGTCATCGCCGCTGCGTCAGCAGCCTTCGGCGGCGCCTTCAGCTGTAACTCCAACAAAGCAGAGCTTGCTATCGGCTACGCCACCTTCTACGGCGACATCTGCGGCGCCATGGCCATGATCGGTGACCTTTGGAAGCATCAGGTATATACTTTGGGACGCTATCTGAACGAAGTAATTTACAAACGTGAGGTAATCCCCGAAGCTATCTTCAATATCCGCCCCAGCGCCGAGCTTTCGGATGCGCAGACAGTAGGCAACGGCGGTGACCCGCTGGTTTACGCTTATCACGATTATCTGCTGCGTGCCTTTATCGAAAACTGGCACAAGACTACACCGGCAGACATCCTGCGCTGGTACAAGGCAGGCACGCTGGCCGCAGAGCTAGGCTGTACGCAGGAAGCGATTAACGAAGCCTGCCCCGACGCTGCAGCGCTGATTGCCGATTTAGAGCGCTGGTGGAAGTTATTCGCCGGCTTTGCTGTTGCCAAACGCATTCAGGCACCGCCGATTTTGTCGCTCACCAAACGCGCCTTTGGCTATGACCACCGCGAAGCACAGCTTACGCCCTATTTCTCGCGCGAATATTACGAGCTTAAGGAAGAGCTGCTGAAATAAGCAATCTATCCAGCAGAAGAAAAACATGATTTTAAATATTTTTCTTCTGCTTTATGATTAACAAAGTATATATTTTCTCTTGACATCTGTTTAATTAAATAGTATAATACCTTTTGTATTCGGGGTGTAGCGCAGTTTGGTAGCGCACCTGCCTTGGGAGCAGGGTGTCGCAGGTTCGAATCCTGCCACTCCGACCATGCGGGTGTAGTTTAGTGGTAAAACCTCAGCCTTCCAAGCTGATGTTGTGGGTTCGATTCCCATCGCCCGCTCCAAATTAATATGGTTCAGTAGCTCAGTTGGATAGAGCAACGGCCTTCTAAGCCGTGGGTCGGGGGTTCGAATCCCTCCTGGATCACCATGAAGGAAACCCCGCAACCATGCAGGTTGCGGGGTATTTTTGTGTGTAAAAATAGCGTTTTTAAGTTGTTGATTTTTTTCTGTTTTTCGCCCTGTTTTCGGCGATTTTTTAGGCGCGTTGGCCCCAAATATAAACTATTATTTAAGTGTCGCATATACTACAACATCTCCAAACCAACAGCCTCCAAGATGCTTTTCAGCTTTGTCGCGCTCTGCTCTCCTGCCGTGCGGTGCTTCTTTGCTTCGTTGTTGAGAGTGTTGATTTCGCCCTTGATAGCAGCGATGAGGTCAGCACCGTTCTCAACTTTTTCCAGTGCTTCGTAAACCTGTTTCATTTCCATTGTTCTGATACCTCCATATCATGGGCCTCCGCCCTGTATTGTGCCCTCTCCTGGGCATATAAAAAGCGTATCCTGTGAAATTCACAAAATGCGCTAAATATTAAATTATTCACTACATAGAGAAAGCCCACAGCATAGCTATGAGCTTTTAAAGCATTTCAATTTCGGCAATTTCATGCTTAGCAAATTCAATAAGTACATTACTTTCATTTCTAATAATAATGCTTTCCTCTTCATCCTCTTCAATGGTTGGAATATAGTCAATAACGCGACCTTCAATCGCACCACCATCTAAGCACAAAATTTTAATTTTTCTCCCAAAAGTTTCTTGTAATTTCATATCATTCAACCTTTCTAGGATAAATATGACTACCAGTTTTAGAATAAACTATAACCGCTGCTTTAGTCCTCGTTTCTTTACTATTTTCATTATCTACATGAGTACCTATAAATTTATCACTAACAACCATTTCTGTATTTTTCCAATCATCATTGCTGTCAAAAACAGCCTCGCCAGTAGTACTCAACTCATCAACTAACCGTTGAGCCTCTGCTAAATCACCGTCCAAATAGCTTCTTCCGTCAATATAGCCTCTACTACCCATAATATGCCTGTTTTGCTTATCAGCATTAATGGTTTTAGAAATTTCGCCGAGCCTTAGCTTTTCTTTTATTATACCATTATCTTTATTAGCTTACAATTTCTCATCAGCGTGAAACTGCAACATAAGTTCAAATACTCTGCTCTCCGCTTCACGCAGTCCAGCATAACCACGCATATACTTTCGCCAGTCTTCACCGTCTTTCCACGCCTTCAAGCCTTTACACCCCAGCACCTGCGCCCTGCGTGATTCTGGCAAGCTATTCAGCCATTTGTCGCCTGCTTCCCGCACCTGGTCGCGTTGCTGCTGCATATCAACTTCGCCTTCAATGACTTCCACATACCGGCATAAGCAATGCGGGTGTACCGGCAAAGGTGGCAGTGATTTTGTGCTTGGGAGAAGCAACGAAATACTTGACTTCATGATTGTTTGATGATACAGTATCATTTATAGAAGCAGTATTACCACTACCGGTTTCGGACGTATACTGAGGGCTGATTTCATCAGCATGACGTTTAGTGGTTACTGCTTCTTGTCTTGTTCAACACGGTCTTGATTGCAAATCAGTAACACTCATGGCAATATATGCTAAGGTGGCGCTTTTTACTATTTAACAAATTGATTTCTTCATTTCATATAATCAAATAACGCAGAATGTACTCATCTTCTCAGTACATTCTGCGTTTTGCTTTACAAACTCAAAAAGTTTTTCAAAATCGTCCGTCCCTGCGGCGTCATAATCGACTCCGGATGGAACTGCACGCCATACACCGGTAGAGTTTTATGCTGCAGCGCCATAATCTCATCCTTCGCTGTTTTTGCCGTAACCTCCAGGCATTCCGGCAAACTTTCCGGCTCCACAATCAGCGAATGATAGCGCGCTGCCTCAAAGCCGTCCGGCATATCCTTAAAGATGGGGCTTGCAGCCTCCAGATACACCTTATCCGCCTTACCGTGCACAATCTCCGGCGCATGCACCACATTGCCGCCAAAGGCTTCACCAATTGCCTGATGCCCCAGGCAGACGCCTAAAATCGGGAACTCACCGGCCAGCTGGCGAATCACCTCCAGGCAAATACCTGCCTGCTTGGGATTGCCCGGCCCCGGCGAAATAATAATATGATCCGGCTGCATAGCTCTGATATCCTCAATCGTCAGCTTATCATTACGCACAACCTTGATATCAGGATTAATTTCGCCAATCAGCTGATACAGATTAAAAGTAAAGCTGTCGTAGTTGTCTATAATCAAAATCATTCCTTACTCCTCCTCTGCCGTCATGCGCAGCGCCGTCATGCAGGCGCCCGCCTTATTCACGGTTTCCTGAAATTCATTGTCCAATACGGAATCCGCAACGATACCGCCGCCAGCCTGAATATAAACTCTGTCATTCTTTTTAACCATAGTGCGGATGGTAATACAGATATCCATGTTGCCGCCAAAATCAAGATAACCCATGCCACCGCCGTAAATACCGCGGCGCTCCGGCTCCAGCTCGTCAATAATCTCGCAGGCACGAATCTTCGGCGCTCCGCTCAGCGTGCCTGCCGGGAATACTGCCCGCAGCGCGTCCAATGCGTCCTTATCGGCACTCAGCTGGCCTGTAACCTTGCTCGTGATATGCATAACGTGTGAAAAGCGCTTAATCGCCTTATAATCGCTCACCTTGACGCTGCCAAAGTCACAGACACGGCCAACATCGTTGCGCCCCAAATCCACCAGCATATTATGCTCCGCGATTTCCTTGGCATCTGCCAAAAGCTCCTGCTCCAGCGCCTTGTCCTCCTCACTCGTCTTGCCGCGACGGCGTGTGCCGGCAATCGGCATGCTGATTACCCTTTTGCCAACCACCTTCACCAACGTTTCCGGCGAGCTGCCGGCGATTTCCATATCGTCATTATGTAAAAACACCATGTACTGCGACGGATTCGTTGTCCGCAAATAGCGGTAAGCGCTGAAGAGGCTCTGGTCATAGGTTGCGCTGAATTTTTGCGCGTAAACAATCTGAAAGGCATCGCCGTTTTTGATATATTCCTTGCAGCGGAGCACATTTTTATTATACTGCTCACGGCTCTGGTTACTGGTGAACTCGCCCAGCTTAGCCTTTACAGGCTTCTTCGGCTGCACAGGCTGCAGCAGCATTTCCTCCATCGCCGCAATTTCACGCTCTGCTTTAGCGTAATTGATGGCAGCATTATCCGTTTTGACATTCACAATCAGGAAAATCTTCTGCTTGAGATGGTCAAAGGCAATCAGCTTATCAAACAGCATTAAATCAACATCGGCAAATTCCGCCTTGCGCTCTTTATTCACACGCATATCCGGCTCGCAGTAGCGCATAAAATCAAAGCCGAAGGTGCCTACAAGACCGCCGGTAAAATTAGGCAGGCCTTCAATCTGCGGTGCCTTGTATTCCTCCAAGATATGGCGGATGCAGCCCAAGGGATCGTTTTCCTGATACTTCACGGCAGCACCGCTGATGATTTCCGCATTACCGTCGGTTATTTTCAAACGCAGCACAGGATCATAGCCTACGAAGGAATAGCGCGCCCAGTGCTCACCGCCCTCAATGCTCTCCAAAAGGAAGTAATTGCGGCTGCTGCGTCTTACATTGTCTAAAAACGCCAGCGGCGTCAGCATATCCGCCAGGCATTCCTTCGCTACAGGCACAGCCTTGAAATCCTTTGCATACTGCATGACCTGCTCCAAAGATAAATTCAACATTTTGTCACCTCATCTGCTTATTTTCACCCGTGTCAACAAAAAAAGCCTGTCCTCGTACTGCTCGCTTTGAGCAATATCAAGGACAGGCTATAAATACTTATACCTGCGGTACCACCTTGCTTCGCCGTACATCGGCGCTCTCTCGCAGAATGCTGACACATTCCTCACCCTTAACGCCAGTGTAACGTTGCCGAATACTCTCGCCTGCGCGATTTGACAGCACCCTCAACGGTCCATTTATCAGCCTGCATCTCTATCCGGCTTCCACCTGCCCGAACTCTCTGTAAGCGCATCTGCTGACTTGATCTCCGTCTCAACGGTTTGTGGTCTTTTTTGAAGTTGTGCCTAGTGTAACACTCTACCTTGATAGAGTCAAGAAAATATTACACTTTGCGTACTTCCGATTATTTTGCAGTAAATAATGTAAAGCAGGTTACAGTTTCAAAATAACTGCGCAACAGCAAGCAAGGCAAAGTTTACGCAAGTTTTTTCTTCTCCATGAGAAAAACTCATCAAAAGCCCAAAGTTTTTCTTTTGTAAACGAAAAACTTCTGAATTTCAAGTACTTTTTCTTCTACAGGCGAAAAACTTGGGAGTTAAAAATTTCTTTATACAAGCGAAAAAAGGCGGTGCACTCACACCGCCCCAAGGTTTCAGGTTAATTTTACTATTTCATACACGCATCACGTGGCAGTCCCAGCTGCTCGCAGATGTCGCCCCATTTTTGCTGACGTGTTTTCATCGCCAGCAGCTCCTCCACGCTCTTGTCGCAGTGGCGTGCCAGGAACATCGCACGCTTCACCTGATGCGAAGCATAACCCATGCGCATGTATTTGTCTACCAGCTTTTTATCCAGGCCGAACAAACGGTGAATGCGGTCAACCTTGTACTCATGCTCGGCACGCGCCAGCTTCTCCGGCGTCAGCCCCAGCAGATAATCAACACGCGTCCAAACGTATTTATCGCGCAGCTGCGCAACCTCCTTCACCGGCTTTTTCGCTGCATAGGCATGCAGGCAGAGCTTTTTCAGCTCCATGTAGCTGATGCCGCTGTCAAAAAGCTCGCCAAGGTCCTCCTTGTCGAAAAGGAAGCTGTCATGCAGGCCGTTCACTGCCTTTTCCTTATCCATAGGCTTCTTGCCTGCGGCGCTGGCAGTTGCTCCGCCAACAACAAAAAGACCGCAGAGCATGAGGCAGATTAAAAGTGTTATCTTTTTCATTTTGCACCTCCGAGGTAAGTCAGCAAGTTAAAAATTGGCGGCGTATTTGCGCCGCCGTGGAGTTAAATGTTAGAAGCTGTATTCATAGCCAACCATGAAGTTACGGCCCAAGGAATAAAAATTCGATGTGCTGTTGCTTGTAATATCTAATCTGTCAAAAATGTTGTTAATGTGCAAAAATGCTTTTTGATTTTTTTCGGGAGCATAGGTAAAATGCAAATCAGTAAAGCATTGCGGCTTGATTTCTCTTTGAGGTTTGGTGATAGAGGCTCTGGTAGACATCCTGTCGCCTACAAAGTTCACGGACATGCTGGCAGCAAATTTGCTTTGCGTATAATCAACAGCACCCTGCAGCTGATATTTATTATAAATTTGATGCCAATCCATATCACCGTAGTTATGAATATTTTGCGCTTTAGGATTTTGGTAGGTAGCACCCCAACGTGTAGACCAATTATCATCATGCTTTATTGCATAAGATAATTCAACACCGGTATTTTTAACATCTTCATTGAAATAGTCTACTTCATCAATAATGCCATCTTTATCATATTTTACGTCAGCGTCTATGGAATCCTTAATTTTATAATTGAACACTGCAAAACGCAAGTTGCCTTTACCAATGTTCGATTTATAACCGATTTCATAATGTGTTCCCTGTTCAGGTTTCAAATCAAGAGCAGGATTCATATTACCGTTACCGAAAATCTGCGTCAAATTAGGCAAACGGAATGATTTACCAATCTTTGCATAAAAACTGCTATCATCATTCACCTTATAAATATATTGCAGTTCAGGAGTAAATTTGCTTAAGTTGTCATTGTGGGTATATTTGCTGTTACCGGTTTTATTATCCTTTTGGTAGCCGTCACAGCCTGTTGCCCACGTTTCACGCGCATTAAAAATTAAATTGGAGTTATCTGATACCTTCCAATCATAAGAAGCATAGACGGAATAGTTATCACGTTGGTAGGTGCTATTATTATTTTTGCTAGACGAGAACAAATCCATATCTTCTTTTTGATAACCGGCACCGACTAACAATTTGTTTTCTCCCATATCAAAGGTTTTTTGTAAATCAATATTGGTATTGTGTCCTTTACGCCAGCTGTAAGGAGATTTTGCGGACCAGGAACCTTTCGCAAACTTAGACTGATCATATGATTTTTCCTGAGTTCCGTAAGATACATTAGCCTTCAAACCATCTTTATCGTATTGAAGCAAGAACATATTATCGGTATCTTCGTAATAGTTATTTTGCGTACGCTCGCCGGACAAAACTTTTTTCTGCCAGTATTCATGCTTGTTGTTTGAATAACTATGCGTAAAGGTTAAACCGTCAAGCATTTTCCAATTCCACAAAACACTCTTTCTATCACCCTTACCATAATCATAGACAGTAGTCTTAGCGGTCGGTTTACCTATATAGCCACTCATATTATCGGCTTTACCACGCTTCTCATAGCCGGCAACAATGTTAAATTTATCGGCACCGACACTTACATTATAGCGTTGCTTACCAAAATTGCCCGCAGCAACTTTAACAGTATTGCTCATTGCTTGCTTGGTAATAATATTAATTACACCGCCGGTAGCTTCACTGCCATATAAAACAGAGCCACCGCCCTTTACTACCTCAATTTTTTCAATGGATTCAGTCGGAATATCCTCCAGGTTATACTTACCGTCCTGATTCATAGGAACGCCATTAACCAAAACCAATGTGCCCTTTTCAACACCACGAATCATAACCTTACTGGTCATTGTACTCATGCCGGTACCATTGAAACCTTGAGATTGTGTATTAACGCCTAATGTATTTTGCAATACATCATAAGCATTGGCAGCACTGCTTTTTTCAATCTGCTCTTCAGAATAAACCTCAACAACAGCCGGAATATCCAAATCCTTTTTTTCTGTTCTTGTTGCTGTTACAACCATTTGGTCCAACGAATACTCCTGCAGCTCTTCGGCAAAAGCAGCTGCACTACTGCATAAAAAAGTA
>ERZ780223.439-NODE-439-length-46699-cov-25.899859_pt1 | contig 46699 bp, 63 predicted proteins | sample MGYA00511016_ERZ780223 | MGnify/ENA primary metagenome ERZ780223 (study PRJEB29588, sample SAMEA2159032) | human gut metagenome | biome: human gut; feature: human-associated habitat; material: faeces | place: Denmark | collected 2008/2010 ... | reverse complement strand
TATAAATGAAATAAAATATGTGTATCTAATTATATACGCATATTATATAAAATATATTTACACAATAGATACTAAAGAATGTATGTATAATATAAATATAACGATGGAAACATGCTATATAAAATTAGTTCGTATAATTATGTGAAATAATCATGATAGCACAATTTGCTTAACATATGCATTTAGAATAACGAGAATAATATGAATAATTATATAAAATAATTAAATTGTGCAGATTAAGACAATAATACAATATATATAAATTGGACAATATAGATAAAATGGACAACATGGACAATGCACTTGCACCAATCATCTTCTACCATTAAGTATAGCAGATATTGTCAGATCGTGCAAATTTGATAGAAACAAAAATCATACTATAGCTGCATTACAGGAAAGGAGAATATTGAATTGAAGATAAATAAGGCAAAAAGAGTACTGTCAGGGCTTTTGGTGTCGGTGATTGGTATGTCTATGCTTACAGGCTGCGCGGGACTGGAAGAAAAAACAACGGAAAAAGAAGAACAGACATTTGACATAAAGAAGGTGGTCAAAGGACTGGATGACGGAGGATATTATGTTGTTCATAATAATGTTCCGAAAAAGATATATTTCGGAAATGCAACATATGATGAAGGAAGCACAACAACAAGCGTAGACCCTGATGCGGAGACCGACCGTGCAATGTGGTATACGGAGGACTATAAAAAGATACCAACCATGTATGATGGAGATGTGCTCATATATTACTCGACAGAGGAACTTGCAGAAGAATTTAATTTTGAAAGATATGAAGACCTTGGGAAAACGGTTGGTGTGTCTGGATTAAAAAAGACAAAATCCGGAAGATATAAATTTGAGGTAAGCGAAGATTCTAAGTTTGTTTATCCGAATCATGACACATCAAAGCTGCTTAATTTCTCTCAGGACAGTGTCATTTTAGACGAAATTGGTGGACAGCCTATAAGAGAAGATAATATTTCGAGATGTGGTTCAATATATGGACTTCCTGCAGACAAGACCTTTAAATGCAAAGTGTACGGCGGAACAGAAGTTACTAATATGAATTTTAAATCTGATGTAAGAGCATTTGCTTCATATCAAGATTATGTCTCAAATGATTACACGTTTTTGTCAACAAACATAATCAAGGTAAACATACCAGAGTGGTTTAACACCGGGTATTACTGTTTGGACGGAGAAGGAATGTTTAGATATGTAATTGGTGATAAATATGATAAAAAGACAGATTTTAATGTGTTGAATAACAATCCAGAGGAAAACGAAAATGACGAGAATTCCGGAGAACAGAAAAATGAGGCATTTTTCATTGCAAGCAATGAGCTTGGAAACAAAACCTTAACGGTAACTCTTGGCGCAGCACCAGAGGGAACAACACCAACTACAGCAACAATGACAGTTACCGATCCTAATGGAAAGGAATTTACTGCGACAGAAGGAGCTGAGGGAAGTATTGTACTTAATTATGACGCTTCAGCAGTCGGAGAATATACAGTTACCATTACAAATCTTGGAGGCAGAACATATACGCTGACTAACGGTGCCAATAATACAGATGCACAATGATCTGATGATATAGACAATGCTAACTTAATAATAAAGGCGGCTCATCTCATGACTAAAGTCACAAGTTTTAGCCGCCAGTTAATAAAAAGGCTGTCGAAAGACAGCCTTTTTTTGTGAAAAATATGCAAATTATAGAAAGATAAGGATTTGCCCATAAGTGACTCATTCTTGTGGTTATGATTATGAGAGCTCACGCAGGGTTTGTCAGAGGTGTTTTATGGATATAACAAAACCAACAAATAAAAAACCTGTAAAGGTGTATATAATAAATGATATTGATTCACTTGAGGATTTTGAAAAAAGCACTGCGCAATTTGATAATTCTAAGGAAAGAGTGGAATTTGAATTGATGACTTTTGCAAAAGGCAATACATACAGACAGATTGCGTCAATCATCCCAGACCGAAGTATTGATAATAACGCAAAATATGTATGTATAATGTCGCTTCATAATTCGATGAATGGAAGAAGGGCATTATGTCAGGCAGCTGAATTGTATTTTAAAAATGAAAATAAAAAAAATCCGTGTGATATTCTCTCAATTGCTTCAACTATCGAAGGCGATTATATTATGCTGAAGGCAGTTCTCAGATATTACAGGGAGGTTCCTGACATTAAGGATTTCTATAATCAGTTAAATGAAAACATAAAGAAAGATTATGAGACAGGGCCGACAACGGGAAATCTTGTAGTACCAGATGAAATTGCGAATGTCAAATATTCGGAAGAGGAAATATATAAGCATGAAGCAGATTTGAGATATCAGAAGGTGTATTTAGACGAATGTTCAAAGGAAAGACCGTTTCTTAACAGTATTGACACTTATGTTAGAGATAAGCTGTATGACCCTGCGGATGACATTCCTCTTATTTATGACTTAAAGTCTAAAGATATGCAGACATGTACCATTACTCCATATGATGAGTTTATAAAAATATTTGCTGAAATTATGAGTAATTATGTAACAGGCACTGAGTATAACGAATACACCGGAGTTCTATTAGGAAATATTCAAAAAGAACTTTTTATGTCAAGTGTGGAAGAATACATAAACACAAATTATGTAAGAAAGCACAGACTTCCTAAAGAAGATGTATCAACAATGCTCAAACGTATTGAAAAGGCTCTTTTTGAAATGTATGTGGTTCAGGATCTTATTGACGATCCAAAGGTAACAGATATCAAGATAACGGCTCCGGATTCAATCAGAGCCAGAATTCACGGAAAAGCATACCTTTCTAATATTACGTTTGTGGATGTAAATGATTATATGAGATTTATGGGCAGTGTCATTCTTAAAAATGGTATTGACACGAGCCTTCCAACACAGGTCGTGACCGATGAACATGATGAAAATTATATTCTTCGAGTCTCGTATACATCTGCGTATATTAATTCATCCGGCTTGCCAAGCCTGCATATAAGAAAAGTTGCAAGACATAAAATGCTTGGTAATGATTTGATTAAAGCCGGGATGATGGATGAAAAAATAAGGGACTATCTTCTTGATTGTGGCAAAAACAGTCGTGGCGTTGTGTTTGCTGGACCGCCGGGAAGCGGAAAGACAGTCGCTCTTAACTGGTTTATAGAAGAAGCATATGAGCAGTCTGCTGAAATTCTGGTAATACAGGAAAGCGATGAGCTTTTTACATACAAAAAAGGTGTTATGTTTGAGCATGTTGTCACTAATCCTTCACAGAAGAAGAATGAACAGGCCGTGACGCTTGAAAAGCTTGGACAGATGGCGCTGGTTGCAGGTGTAAATGTTTTTGTAATTGGTGAAGCAAAAGGTGCTGAAATATGTTCTGCTATTACCCTCTCCAACTCAGGATGCCGCACAGCAATTACGGTACACAGCCCTTCATCAACAGAAACTATCAATAAAATGGCAGATCTTGCAATGCGAGGCTGGGCAAGGGATATGGATCAAGCTAAACGCATGCTTAAATCTTTTGAAACGATTGTTTATCTTCAGGATTTTAAGGTGCAGGAAATTTCACGAATCATAGGATATGACGAGGAAAAACATGACATGATTTATCAGTATATATATCGAAGAGATGCAGAAAAAAATGCAGACGTTGATGTCTAGCAAATGCATACAGACAGTCCTGTTTCAAACAGGGCTGTTTTTTATTATTTTGCGTCAATAGGTAAACAAAAATCATACTTATGTCAAAGGAGGCTAAGAGATGATATACGTAATGAGTGATATTCACGGTCAGGCAGGCGCATTCTATAAGATGCTAAAAAAGATATGCTTTTCAGACAATGACCAGATGTATGTATTAGGCGACGTTATAGACCGCGGGCCTGATGGGATAGAAATAATAAAGTATGTAATGTCAAAGCCAAACATTACGCTATTAATAGGAAATCACGAACATATGATGTTGGATGCGTTAAGGACAGGACTAAGCCATGATTATGACCTGTGGTTTTATAACGGAGGAATGATGACACTGGATAGCTTTAATGAGCTGGGCAGTGCAGAAAAGGATAAAATGCTTGAATATCTTAAAAATTGTCCTGTTGTAATTCCTGATGTAAAGGTTAACAATAGAAAATTTTACCTGACGCATGCCGGATGGCTGAATAGAAAAAGCATCCTGCTGTACAAGGATGCATTTGTTTTTGATATTGAAGACGCTACATGGGACAGAGATTTTGCAAATTGTCCACATAAAGAAAAGGGTTTTGAAGGATACCGAATTATTTTTGGACACACTCCGACTCCGAGGCTTTATTATGGACGAATCAATAAAAAAGATATTCCGCTTATATCGTATTGCAAAAAAGCCATAGCAATTGACTGCGGCATGGGCACTCCAAAATATGGACAGCTTGGATGTCTGAGGTTAGATGATTTAAGAGAATTTTATATCAGGGAGGAATTAAGGATATGAGACTATCAGTACATAGCGAAAGGCAGAAAGGAAGCGCCAATCATGCAGACCGCCAGTTTGATTATATAAAATATGCACCGCATATTGATCCGACAAAGGTAAAAGACAATATTTATATAGGCAAGGAAGATGATAACATCTCATTCAGAGAACAGGAGTATGAATATTATAAAAAGAATTTTTCAAAGGCGGTAGAGGCACAGAACAGGCGAAATGAAAATTTCAGACACGGAGAAAGAAACAGGACGATGGAAGATGTTTACCAAAGCAGGATAACCCGTCCGGAAGAAATTATCATACAGATAGGAAATAAGCATGATAAATATACGGACGCAAAGACCTTCGAGAGCATTATAAGGGATTATATCAAAAAGTTTGAAAACATTTATGGTAAAAACTGTCATATACTTGACGCGGCCATTCATATGGAAGAGACCAACATTCATGCTCATATCAGAAGAGTCTGGTTTGTTGAAACTGATGAAGGTAAAAAAATCAATCAGACACAGGCACTCGCGGAACTTGGATATGAAAGACCGGATCTTGACAGCCCAGAAGACAGGTTTAACAATGCAAAAATTCCATTTTCAGCGGTTGAGAGACGTCTCGTCTCAAATATATGCAGGCAGCATGGAGTCGAGCTTGAGAAGACAAGACATGGAAATTCATGCCGCTCTCTTAAGATAAATGATTTTAAGCGAAAAAAAATGGAAGAAGACATTGAGCGTATGTCAAAAGAAATCAAAGAAAAAATGGACCAGATGGATTTAATCGACAGAGTCCACAGCATGGTGCAGTCTCACGACGAAGATGGAATCGAAGATGTGTTTGCGACTGCGGCCCGTAACGTACAGAAGATAGATGAGCTTGACGACAAAAACAAAGAGCTTGATAAAAAGAACAAGGAGCTCGAAGCCAGATGCAGGGAGCTTGAAAGCCAGATCCCGGATTTAAGTGAAATCAACAGACAGCTCACAGAAAAGCTTGATGAGGAAAGAAAAAAGAGAAAGCACATAGATGACATGATAAGGAAATATGACTATCTCGAAGAGGCATATGAGAGGGCTGAAGCTGAAGAACGGGATGAGGAAGAACAGCTTGAACGTGAGCAGGCTGAAAAGAAGGCTTCTGAGGATAGCGCAAAGAGACGGAAACTCATTAATGATACTATTGAAGAAATTTTGAATTAAGACAAAAAAGGTCAGCCGGAAATGGCTGGCTTTTTTTATTGGAAGTTAATGAGAAAGATAACATTTTGCGACAGGTCGTACTACGTTTATGTATTGTCGCAAAAATAAATATTAATCCACGACGTCACGACTTTGTATCCGGCGACCTCCACAACAAAAAACATCAATCAAAGCCTAGTGCAGGCCACTCAGTTGTCACTGGCCAGCACGCCCCATTGTTTCATCGCCCTTCCGGCTTTCTCTCTTAAATTCAGCCAAAATCTGTCGGTGTAAGCCATTCGCCCGATTTCAGCCAGCCGCCCATCCAGAGTTTTACACAGCATAACGCCCGAAATACCCGTAATCAGAGGATATAGACGTATATTATTGCGGGCACACGCGTCCAAAGTGCCACATGCCACCCACGGTATCTCCGCGCACTTCCGACTCAATTCGCGTCATATCGCCGCTTCTTCACATATAAAAGCAAGCCACTCACCCCACATCAGCGTATAAAACACTACAGTTTCCTACAGTTCCTACAGTTTAGCATATAGCCCGCAAGCCCAGTGTTTATAAGGCTTCCTACAGTTTCTGCACTTCATCACCACCTGTAATCCCCACTGCTGCTCACCACGCTTCTTCCGTTCACTCCCACACTTCCTCGGCTGCGCTCTCCCGCTTTCTGCTATCGCAGAGACCAGAATGCTCGATAATCGCCATAATATACACAGAATAATAGGAGAGCAGTACAGAAAGTGTATAGATTAATATACACAACTTCGCAACCACCGCCGCAAGCCTGCTGCCGTCATATAGAAAACGTGTATAGCTTATATACACAATATCGCCGTAAATAGAATAAATGTGTATAGCTAGTATACACAATCTAACCGCTATGTAACCAATACGCCGTATGTAAGCCCGCATCCGCTCATTAAAAGTGTGTATAGCTTATATACACAATCAAAATCAGGCACTTTAAAAACGTGTATAGCTGTTATACACAACTTAAACCCACCGCATGTAAATGTGTATGCCTTAATATACACAATCGCGTACAGACGCCCTTACGCGCCCCATATAGGTCGTATATGTATAACATTATATACACAGTCATTATAAGCGTGTATAGCTTAATATACACAATATGTACGCGCCAAGCCTGCCGTTCTCGGAAAATTCCCTTGTTCTTCCGCGCATCCTCTCTGAAACTCGTATAGCATTATATACACAATGAAAACAAAAAGCGTATAACTTAATATACACAAATGAAACATATATCCCGACATTATGCCTAAACAGCAGCCTAATGTGTATAGCTTATGTACACAATCAGATGTGTATAGCAGAATGTGTATATGCCAGCCGCTTCTTTCTCCTGGATTCCTCGCCGGTATAGCTCTGGTTTTCTATAAATGGTGGGAATATAGCAATGTGTATAGCATAATATACACAAGCGTTTTCGTAAGCCGCAGGCGCAGTCTTATCTTTCTCTCAGTTTTCTCATAGGTATATCTTTATATACACATTCTTTCAATATGTACTCTTATATATACACAATGCTTCAGCGTGCATCTCCATGCCTCTTATATCGCCCGGATCTATTCTGATGTTCTTCATCGCTTCTCAGGTCATCCTCATTGCCCTTCATCCGAAAAATAAAAATATTACATACTAAAAGTAAGAAATACTGTATAAGAAAAACAGGAGAGGAACGGCTGATGACACCGGCTGTTTCCTATTTGACATAAAAAAAGGACACGTACCGACGTAATGCTCGTCGCGCGTGTCTTTTTCTTTTTGCGTTCTTCTTAATACTTATTGATTTTTCCGGCTTTCATGTATGCGATGGCGTTTTTTATGCCCTCAGAGCCCCAAATTTCACGAAGGGTACACTCCTGTTCACTTTCCTTTACCTTTTTCATAAACTGCTTAGGAGTGTTTTTGTAAATCATGATGAATCCTATGTTTAAAAAGATAAATGAACCAGCGAATATCAGCAGGCAGAATACACCGACCGGCATGCCGCAGAGTGGAGCTTTCATGGTGAAACTGTCAATCAGGTATCCGCTTTTTATGGCTTCCCATGTATATTTAAGGGAAGGACCGAAATGTTTGTCCTGGTTAATGTCGTATCCGACGTAGCCTGGGGCATATATGATCAGATAATAAAATAAAGATACGAGCACGGGTATGATTTTGGACATCAAAACGGCGGTAAAAGCAAGATACAGGTTTGCAGCCTTTAAAAGCGACATAAGTATACAGTATGGCAATTTTAATATATAAAAAAACACTGCAAATATAAATCTAATAGTTCCTAATACATAATGTAGTACCATAATTCGTTCCTCCTTCCGGGCTTTCTATATAAGTTCACTTGTGCGCCCGGTTAATCCTTTCCCTGTTAATCCATATAGTAATGCAGGCTGATGCTGCATCTGGTTTCATATTGTTTTCCTTTTCTACATATAGTATGACAGATTGAAAAACCGCGAATGGCTTTCCATATAAGAATTTCGCATAATATGTACACAGGCATTGTACCACAAAATGAAAGACATGTCCAAGTGCCGGATGTAGACAAAAAATAAAACATACTCTTTGCAGAAAAACGAGGACAAAGGAGAAAAAGCAATGGATTATATTCTAATGCACGAGGATGCAGAGGCGGCGTATATAAAAGATGGCGCAGTGCTCGCTGAGGTGCTTGACGACAGGGAGCTGCCGGTTGGAGTGTACCGGAAGGACATGGACATCTGCTTTACAAAAATATAGCGTTCTGAAAGCCCACCGCTTCAGCCGTGGAATAAAAGGACTCTTATCTTATATGGAAAGGCATCCGCAAAAATCAAATCTATCATACTCTTTATATAAAATAAGGTGTCAGATGCATACAGTACAGTTAATTTTAAGGCCAACTGAATATGAGAAAGCTGTTATCAATAAGCGTTTCCATGCGGTGTCGCATATTCATAACGTTGTATTTATTTGAAAAAACAGAGGATTCACTGATTAAATAACAAGTTAAGGAGAAACAGAATATATGGTCAGAAGTGTAGATACATTCTTCATAAACGGAGAAAGCTTTATTAATTATTGCTCAAACAGTGACTTTAATTATACAATTTACATTGGACAAAAATGTAAAGTTTTGAGAAATGGAAAGTGTTTTATAGGTACACTATATAAAGTAAACTCAAACAAAAAGACATTCTCGATAAAGCAAAATAATGGAGAAATAATAACAATAAATTGTGTTGATGTAGACGAGATTTTCAGCGAAGAGGAAATTGGAACGATAAATTGAACTTTAAGAAATGAGATAGTCGCAGCTATTTTTATAAACAAAAAAGTACTGAAATTTAGAGAGGTAAAACAATATGGAAAATTTTAAATATAACAATAAATCATTTATTATGCCAATGTCTGCATTTGATCCATTCAGGACATCTTGGTTTGAGTGTTCTTCTTGTAGAAATCCATTGTTTGAGAAACAAATTATGAGTAAAATACCTCACATATGTCCTCATTGTGGAGTTTATCTTGAGAATATTATTTGCGATGAACAAGTATTTCATATTCTCTACAAAACAGGCAAAATAGTTAATGTAAATAAGGAATTTACAAGGAATGAATGAATTACCGACTCCCATGCGGTGCATAGCTCCTATGGAAGTGGTATCTGGGTGGCAGCAGAACACTTGCGTCTTTCGAACTTAAAAATAAGCTGTCCGCCACCTGTCCCAGCCGTTCACGCGGCCGCTATCATATTATATCAATCTGTCAACTTCTCTTTTGAGATGTTCAATTTGTTGAATTGCGTTTTCAAGTACCATATTGTCATAATTAACAGCATTTTTCTGCAATGATACACAGTCTTTTATGTATGCATCCAAATCTGTCTTTATTTGCAGCTTCATTTCTTCTACTTTTAATTCTATCTCACTTTTACCTCTTGACATAGTTTTCTCCTATTTTTCTTTTACAAGTGGCATTTATTAATTTTCTCCTGAATGTCCTTTTTTACTGCAATATCCGGCTCATCTGGAATGAATGCACCTATTCTTCTTATATGATAAGCGCCGGGGATGACATATCCTGTGATGTCTAAAACCCTGTCTCCAGCCTGCCAGAGTTCAAACTTTCCGTTTTTTTGTGTGCAGCACATACAGACTGCTGCCGTCGCCTATTGCCGACGTGTGTCCTGCAGGCCTGTGCAGCTTCTGGTCGAATTTCTCCATGTGGGAATATACTCCGGGGTATGCGCGGACAAAGCTTCTGATTGCTTCAGCGCCTGTGTGGGCGGAAATGTTATAGAATATTTCCCACGGTGCGGTATCAAATAAATAATACTTCATTTTTACTCTCCTTTTTTATAGTCCTACTATAAGTATGACAGATTTTATACTGAAAACGGCTTTCCATATAAAATTGCATTACTCTCTGCTTTTTCTTTTTCTTCAGAATACATCAGCAGTCCTCAAGCCCCTTGGGCAGGCACAGTAGAAATCCGTCCGGCCTTCTCTGTCCGGGCGCGTAGCAGAACCAGATGCCTGCATCATTGTTTCCTGCATATACAATGTTGACCTTGTGGATGGTTACACTTTTGTATCCCGACGCAATGCATACAGTATGCTTTTTGTCCACAGATACCACGTACCCTGAATCGGTTTCACCCAGAAAGCTAAGAAAATCTTCCATTCCGTCATACAGGGAGGACTTTCTGGCATCCGTCGCTGACTGCAGGCAGCAGTGGTTTGCAGCTTCAAGGATGACAACCGACAGGGCCATCAGTGTCATGCATATGCCGCCTGCTTTTATTGAGCTGTTAATGAAAAACAGAAATGTCAACATGGAAACAATAAGTATAAGGGCTGCCATTACCGCGGCCACTGCTGTCGCGGTCATCAGTACTATATCGTGTTTTTCCCATTTGCTGTACTGTTTTCTGTATTCTTCCATGCCATTCATGTTAATCCTGAACGGATACGGTCCGAAGATTCTGCTGCCACTGTCAGGTTTTTCTCTTATGAGGCAGACAGCTTCCCTTTTTATGCAGTCTGATGCGGATGCAGCATCTTTTTCTGCTATAAAGGGCTTTTTCTCTTCTTTTTTCATCACAACACCTCCCGTTTTATCTTGGGAAAGTATGATTTTTGTTCCTGCAAAAAGTTATTCGTACATTTTCATTTCTGTACGAATAGCGAAAAATATGACCGTTGCCGGAATAAAAATATCATACTCTATATAGACCATGGATAGAAAAGAGGATTTTTTATGTTAAAAGAACAAGAGAAACTGCTGGAAAAGGCTAAAAATCAAGGTTTTATGCCTGAACTTGTAAAAATATTCGAGGATGATGAAGAAGGTTTGAGCAGATACAATGTAGCTGAACTTAAGAAGCTGTATAAGCTCATGCGTTTTTACATCAAAGATCAGGCTGATCTGGCAAAGCGCGCTGACATGCTCATATATGTCGTGGAAGAATGCGAGGAAATATACATACCGGATAATTTTGAAAGAACATATGCGGCAATGGTGTATATTACAGAATGTGAAAAAAGATATGGAAGCACGTACAACATGCGCTGGCTGGTAATGCAGCTTGCGGCGATGGAGCTTACATGGGACGAGATAGACCTGATTGTGAGAAGAACAGTAAACACCCCGGGGCTTGGACAGTCCAAATGGCGCATTCCTGACATTGTGCATGATGCCAAAGAAAGAGGATGTGGAATGGACGATATATGCATATATCTGGATATTTACATAAAGGCCCTGGACGGAGACCGGTGTTATTTCAGAAATTGCAGTAAATTTATTGACAGAATAGAAAGATACAAAACATACGGAATATCACATGATAACATCATATTAAATGAAAAGCTCATAAAAAGAGGGGATTATGACGAGGTGTGCCTTAGAATCATAGAGCGCACATATCCCGATATAAGGAATTTCGTGAAGGGTTTTAAAAAAGCTGCAGATAACATTGAAAAAGCTGCAGGATTCAAGACATTATATCACTGCAACAATGCACTTTACTGTTATGATATTGACGATGTGAAGTCGTATGTGGAATTCTGCAGACTGAGGGAAAAGATGGGAAAGGCATATAAATGCGGAACGACAGCCATGACAATATACGTGCCTGTGACAGAAGTCCTTTATGACATGTCATTAAGCGGAATATGTCTTAAATTTTCATTTTATGATGGCCTTCATTTGAAAAAAAGCTCTCAGGGTGCAAATGGAGCGGGCAGTGATTTCTATATAAGTCCACGCGAAACCCCGCAGACTGTGAAGGAATACCTCATAACTGCCGACATGAATATGTATGTGAAACGGAATAAAAAATGGATACCGCTGCAGCTTCAGGAATTAGGCGTTGCCTTTACAGACTCGCCTGCGATAAAAGAAATGTTCATGTTTTTCATAAACCAGTTTATTAAGATGAAAAAGAACGCATGGAAAGATGCATTGCCAAGCCTTGACGATTATGCCGTGTCAGGGCTTCCAAAGCTTGCAGCAAATGAACTTACTGCCGCAATGTCATATGATGAGGCGGTAAAGGCGCATTACCAGAAGGCGCGTTTTGCTGATTGGAATAAAAATGACAGAAGGCTGTGTTTTATCATAATGACCGCGTTGCCAAAGGTTGAGGAAAAGTACAGGGACAGCCTTACTGCATTAAAAGACCTTACGCCGGATGACATGATTGATATGTATGGAATAGATATAACGGAGAATAAAAACAGAACATACAGTATTGTAGAGAACGTGTTAACAGCGGTGACTTCATACAATGTGCGGATAAAAGGAATGGCAGATGACATAAAAGAAGAATTTGCAAAGAAATTTGTACCTGATGGATGCGCAGATAACATGAAAACGGACGTGGATGAATTTGTGCATCAATACATAAGCATGATGATGCGCACAAAACAGAAAGCCACAATGGATTTTGACTCGGCTGAAGATTTCGTGAAAGCGTATGAAAAGGCGCAGTATAAAGACATAAGCATGCGGACACCAAAGTTTACAGTACCCAAAGACTCGGCATTCAATGGGCTTAAGAAACTGCTGCCGAGTAATTTTAAATGGATAAAGACGAAAAAAGACCTGATTTTAAAGAGCATTGAAATAAAAACATATATATACAGCTATGCACCCAGGATAAAAGATGATAAATGCGCGGTGTATACATTTGAATGTCCGGATAACGGCATCCGCTATGCTGCGGTATTCACAAAAGCGAAAAACGGAAAATACAGGTTTTGTGCGGTATATTCGGAATATGAATTTACTGAAGGAATTGATACAGAGAGCATAAAAACAGCTGAAAAATATATATTAGGCTTTTTACAACAAAAATAAATCATACTTATATCAGACAGATATATAATACCTGTTTAAGCCGCCGCTGTGGCGGAATGAAAGGGGCTTAAAGGCCCGGAAAGGATAAAATATGATCAAAAACCGAAACATCGCACTTGCAGTGATATTCACACTGCTGACTTGTGGAATCTACGGCCTCTACTGGCTCGTGAAGCTCAACAATGACATGTGCGCACTTACTCCGGATGACAGCTATCAGACAGGAGGAGGCATGGTTCTGCTTCTTAGTATTATCACCTGCGGAATCTACGGATGGTTCTGGGCATACAAGATGGGATGCAAGATGGACAGGCTCAGCGCAGACAAATCGCATACCGTCCTGTTTATCATTCTTCAGGCTATCGGCCTTGGAATCGTAAACTACTGCATCATGCAGAGTGCAGTTAATGAGCATGCTACAGAAGCTTAAGAAACTGGGAATAAGCGCCATGGTACTGGCAGCGGGCTTTGCCTATTATCTGGCAGCCCGCTTTTTCTTTGCCGTTCCATGCATGTTCAGGACGCTGACTGGGTTTAAATGCCCGGGATGCGGAATAACGCATATGCTTATAGCGGAGCTGCAACTTGATTTTGCGCAAGCATATGCTGCCAACCCGGCATTGTATCTGCTTCAGCCGGTTGTCGGATATTTCATCGGGAAGATGTATGCATGCTGGTTTTTTGACAAAAGGTGCAGGTGGAACAGGGCAGAAAATATCCTGTTGTATGTGGTGGCGGCGATACTGGTGGTGTTTGGAATTATAAGAAATATATAGGAGAAATACAGATGAATGAAGAAAAAATATTGTGGACAGGAAGACAGAATATGAAAGCAGCTCTTATGAGTGCGCTTATAAACTTTTTCCTGTTAGTTGCAGCTGTATGGCTGCTTGCAAACAAAAACAATCTGGCTAAGACATGGGAAAATTATAAAAATGGAGTGGATACGGAATTTTCAGTGTTTGTGCTGTGTCTGTATCTGGCGCCTGTTGCGATATATGTGATGGTGTTTCTGGTTTTTACCGCTGAGGCACTGCTGACGAAATACATCATCACTGATAAAGGCGTCTATATAAAATGCCTTAAGGTAACAAAAATTGAAATGAAAAATGTCATATACATAAACCCGGTTGAAACATCGTTTTCTGGTATCTGCCAGACAAAACAGATCGAGTTGGTTACGAAGAAAAAATGCTGGCAGGGAGGATATGATGACGATTTCACTTTCATGAAAAACCTTGCCGATGCGGACGAAGCATACAGAATACTGCGCAGCGTGCAGGACAGGGTATATGCCGAAATGGGATTTGCCGTCTCAGATGCGCAGAAGAACGGGGAGACATACCGCATGCGAAGCCATGAAGAGCAGCACCGCCGTTATATGCTACGTTAGAAACATGAAATTATTTCTGATATTCTTTTTGAAAAAGACGATGGTAAAATACTTAAGGAGACTCTGACATGTTGAAAGATAATGATATGCGTGCAGTATTAATTAACGAATTGAATAGAGCCAACACCTGTGATTACAGGGTTATAGAGGAGCTGGCTGTATGCGATGGAGATGCAAGAGTTGATGTAGCAGTTGCAAACGACAGATTGTGCGGATATGAAATCAAGAGCGATGCGGATACTTTAAAACGCCTTGCGCTGCAGCAAAAGTGTTACGATAAAACATTCGATGCGATTTCAATAGTAGTAGGAGAAAAGTTTAAGGATGATATCGAAAAATATATTCCAGACTACTGGGGTGTGTATGTTGTATGTAAAGATGACAGCGGCTGCAAAATCAAAATGAGACGCGCAGCTAAAGAAAATAAGAACGTAGAAGCAGAGTCGCTGCTGGAGCTGCTTTGGAAAGAGGAGCTGATAAAATTTCTAAAAGATGCGGGAGTAAAAGGAATATCAGGAAAAAACAGAAGACTGTTGAGACAGATGGCAATAGACAATTTTACACTTAAAGAAATAAAGAATTATACACGGAAAGTTTTAAAAGGAAGGCAGGACTGGAGAAACTAGGGCAGTGTTGTATACGCATACGGAAAAACAAAAGAGATTAAACCGTGAAAGGAAAAATAAAAAAAATATCATACTATGTGTGTAATAAAAATAAAAGGCAAAAGGAGAAATATTTATGGAAAACAAACGTATAACAAAGCCACAATTAGCATTTCAGTACTGTAAGGAAATTGCTAAAAGTATCAATGAGCATGTTTTAAGTACGGTAGCATTACAAATATTAAGAGAAAATGAAGAAATTTTCCTTACAGTAAAGGGGTCAGATTGGCAACATCATAATTATGCTGGAGGCTTGATTGTACATACTTGTAATGTAACATTAAATGCCATTAGATTAGGAGAGTTCTACGGAAATTCAGTAAACTTGGATATGATTAAATTCTGTTCCTTAATGCATGATGTCGGGAAATTATTTGATTATGAAAGTCAAACAGAATTTTCAAATAAGAATACACTTTCAATGAATCAAGCTTTGTTAGGACATGGATTTGAAGGAGCTATTTATGTTGCTGGGAAACTCGAAACAGCATATACAGATAATGATATTTCGGTATCAAAAGATTATGTTAAAGCTGTTATTACTCAGGTGACTCACTGTATAGCCGCACATATGGATGGTTTTGGTGCTTGTGCAAAGCAACAAATGTTTGAGGTCTTAATCATTGGTTGCGCTGATAAAGTAGATGCTTACCTTGAACCAACTATTGTTAGAGATGATGAAAATTCATTTGTAATAGGAACTGGAGAGACTTTTTATAAAGCATTTGCAGATACAATGAAGGTGTTTCCGGTCGCAAATATACTTAGAGATGATTTACACTAAGTTAGGATATTCGACAGGAGGAAAATATACACAATGGTTAATAAATTTATAAATCCATATCGGATAAACCAGAAAAGTTCATTGTTGATACGAAGCTCTCTAAGACTGCTACAGTCGAAAAGGCGTTAGAGGAATACATCAATAAGTACAATAAGACAGATAAAATTTAAGAAAAAAGACAGTCGTTTTTCCGTTGACTGGAATATGACTGTCTTTTAATTTTTGCTGTCAAGTGCTTGACTTAATGACATTGCCAATTACAGTTTCTTTTTTGGTGTCTAAATTTCAGGAATCCAGTTTTCCTTTGAGGGTCTCCTGTCAGCCAGCTTTACGGTTTTTAGGTATCCGGCAGACTGCTCGGCAAGCGCCATGTCAATAAGCCAGAAATCATCGCCGTTCTGCATCACGTCAAGCGACCACTGTCCCTTAAGATTAAGGTCAGGCAGAAGCTCAGCTGCTTTTCTGCTCACAAGGTCTTTGTTATTCTCGTATTTTTCCATGAGAGTGTTTTCATAAGCCCTGTATACAATAGCATCATGTTCGTCATGGTCATCCCTGTGCTCATCAAAGCGTTTCTCCATTACTTCCGGATCCCAGTACGGATAAATTCCAAGAATACGGTCAGTGTCGCAGTCAATGAATACCCGGTATTCAGTGTGAAGAAGCAGACCCTTGTAAATAACAGGACAGTTTTCCTTGTCATGGATAAACTCACGTACCACCCATTCAGTCGTTGTGCCGGGTCCGTATATGCACGGACAGTTAAGTGGCGAAGCCATCTCACAGGCCGCAAAGTGGATGAAGAGCAGGTACTCTCCAAGCTCTTTCACTTCCTTTTCACCGCATACATGGCAGTTTCTGAAGTCGAACTTGTTTGAATATACGCCGTTTTTCACGAAATAGTCCTTTGACTCATCAAGAGAAAATGCGCGCATGGCCCATTTGTCCACAATATTTTTTGTAGTCTGGGTCAGAGACATATAGTCAGTTTTTGTGAGCTCAAGCATTGTAACTGGCAGCTTCACATAAGTGGTCTTTGGGATTTTGAAAAAATCCTTGTCTGCATTTGCTGCGACAAGCGCCGAAAGCCAGTGTCCTATTGAATTTGCGTTTGTGTTAATAATGGCGTACTGCAGGGCATCGACATCAGCAATCTCAAGGCCCTGTCTGAAACAGTGATACATCTGCCTTTTAAGATTTTTATCCTTTGTCGCTTTGATTTTTAAAAGAAGTGCAAGCGATGCTTCTCCAGAACTGCCATCAATATAGCGGTGCATGAGTCGCCCTGTAAGGTCAGGCCGGACAGTTTCAGGTACCGTCATAACCTCATCAAACGTAACAGGACTGCAGTCTGGTGTGATGCCGTCAGCCTTCTTTGTCATATTTACAAGACCATGCCCGTTGTACACATTGATTTCCGTAAGCGCATAAAGCTCTGATACTATGCGGTCTTCAAGTTCTGACATGTCAGCGTCTGAAACAGGCTTTCTGCTAAGAGCCGCTGCCTGCTTTGCATTTAAAGGAAATGCGTCTGCATCTGACGGCACATCGTTTGGCAGTATCTCTGTTTTGTAGAACTCCTCGAATTCGAGAAATTTTTCAGGAGAAGTCTTGAGAAATGAAATAATGTCATCCCTTGACATCATTTTTCCTGCGGGAAGCACCGGTTTTTCTGATCTTTTCTTAAATAGATTAAACATTCGTATATCCTCCTTTTTTTCTTCTTATATGGAAAGTATGTCAGATTTTGCACTGGCGGATAGCTTTCCATATAAACATGCTTTTCGATATTTTTCTTTCTAACATACTTATGATAGACCGCACGGCAGTCGTGCGGCGGAATCTTTTAAGGAGGGCAATAAATGAACGAATTCACACCAGAACAGAAAGAGAAATATAAAGACTTTACTGAAGATCAGATGAATGAGATTAAGAATGGCTTCGAAAACGGACTTTCAGAAGAGCAGGTTGATGTGTACGCAAAGCCAGAGTTCAACGAAAGTCAGATGCGTAAAATAAGAATGGGATTTGAAAGTGGCTTTTCAATGGAGCAGGTCAGTGTATACGCAAAACCGGAATTTAACAGTGATCAGATGGGAGTACTCAAAGACGGACTTGAGAGAGGCCTGTCGATTGAACAGGTCAGCTCGTATGCAAACCCAAAATTCGATGATTTTCAAATGTATAGAATTGGGGAAGGATATGGAGCCGGTCTTTCAGCTGAGCAGGTCAATGTATATGCAAAGCCAGAATTTAATTCTGTCCAGATGAAATTAATTGAAGACGGCTTTAGAAATAAGCTTTCAATGGAACAGGTCAAAGCATATGCAAAACCAGAATTTGATCTAAATCAAATGTGGGAAATTGAAAACGGATTAGATGAATGCAAACTTTCAATTGAGCAGGTTGGTACATATGCAAAACCAGAATTTAACAGTAAGCAGATGGAAGTACTCAAAGATGCATTAAGAAGCGGACTTTCAATCGAGCAGGTTATTATGTGTGCAAAACCAGAGCTTGACAGTGTTCAAATGTGGGAAATTAGAGATGGACTTGAATATGGCCTTTCGATGGAGCAGATTGCTGTATACGCAAAGCCAGAATTTAATACTGGACAGATGAACGTTATTATATCTGGATTTATTAACAATCTCTCAATGGAACAGGTTAACTTATATGCAAAACCTGAAATTGACAATCATCGAATGGAAGTGATTAAAAAAGGACTTCAGAGAGGTCTTTCAATGGAGCAGATTAATCCGTATATAAATCCAGAGTTCAGCGATGTCCAGGTGGAAGAAATTGGAATTGCACTCAACAGAGATTATTCAATCGAAAAAATCAATATGTTTGCAAAACCAGAACTTAGTGAAGATTTAATCCACGAAATCAAAGATGGATTTGAAGAAGGATTTTCAGCCGAGCAGGTTAGTATGTACGCAAAGCCGGAATTTAATTCTTTTCAGAAAGAGGAAATTAAAAACGGTTTAAAAAATGGTCTGTCGATAGAGCAGGTAAGCATGTATGCAAAGCCAGAGCTTGACAGTGATCAGATGCATGAAATCAGAGACGGACTTGAAAAAGGCTTTTCAATGGAGCAGGTTAGTATGTACGCAAAGCCGGAATTTGATTATTTTCAGAAAGAGGAAATTAAAAACGGTTTAAAAAATGGTCTGTCAATGGAGCAGATCAGTGTATATGCAAAGCCGGAGTTTGATAGCCATCAGATGAGTGTAATCATAAGTGGATTTATAAATGGATTTATTATAAATGGTCTTTCGATAGAACAAGTCAGTGTATACGCAAAACCGGAATTTGACGGATTTCAGATGGAGCAAATTCGCACAGGATTTGAGAGTGGCCTTTCAGTAGAACAGGTCGGCGTGTATGCAAAGCCTGAGTTTAATGAATACCAGATGCGTGAAATTAGATGAGGGTTTAATGAAGGTCTTTCGATAGAACAAGTCAGTGTATACGCAAAACCAGAGTTTACTTGTGTTCAGATGAGTGAAATTGAAAGTGGATTTAAAAAGGGCCTCTCAATTGAACAGATTAGTATGTATGCAAAACCAGAATTTTATGACTATCAGATGAATCAAATTTGCAGAGGATTTAAGAACGGTCTCTCAATGGAGCAGGTTAGTGTATATGCAAAGCCAGAATTTAATACTGGACAGATGAGATTAATTGAAGACGGCTTTAGAAATAAGCTTTCAATGGAACAGGTCAAAACATATGCAAAACCAGAATTTGATTCAAATCAAATGTGGGAAATTGAAAACGGATTAGATGAATACAAACTTTCAATTGAGCAGGTTGGTACATATGCAAAACCAGAGTTTGATTTTGATCAGATGTTTGAAATTAGACGTGGATTTATAAATGGTCTTTCAATGGAACAGGTCGGTATGTACGCAAAACCGGAGCTTAGCGCAAATCAAATATATGCAGCGATGAATGGACTTCGTAATGGTATATCAACAGATAAAATAAATGATATTATTAATTCAGGAATGTCTCCGGAAGAGATGAGCAATGCAATGTTCAATGAGGTTAAGAAAGATTCAACAGGAGTAATAGTTTATAGGACAGCGCATAAAGTTTTTGAAAATTATTATTCAAAAACAGATGCTTTTATCTGTCGTACAGAAACAGAAGCCATAGATTTAATAAAGGAAAAACAGCTAAACGACTATCAGAACCAGCAGAATTATTCTTACTCATACAAGGTTGTTGGTAAGAACGGCGACCTTTCTAAAGCCATACGTGAAGACCAGAGAGTCATCCTTGCACCGTCATATGATATGGCTAAAAACATAAACGCTGAGGCAACTGTCGAAGCCGAATATGGCGATGAATGTTTGGAGGGAACAATGGTAACTCTTGCCCATCATGGCCCGCGCTCAGGTAATCCTGCACCATGTAACACATCGGATGTGCCTAAACTTCCACCATTTGCCACTGTCGTTGTATCGCATATTGACCTTGATACCCTTGGCGGAATATACGCTTTGCAGGGAAGAAAACCGGAAGATGACAGATTCTGGGAAGCAGCTGAAATGATTGATGTAAAAGGCGTGCATCATATCCATGAGCTTGATAAGGATATTCAGGATAAACTCAATGCATATTATGCTTATAACTACAATCATGCCGGGGAGCGTTACAGCGAAACTGCCGATGTGACAAAGCAGGTTGAAGATGCATATGGAGTGATAAATGACATTTTGGATATTGACGCTCCTGAACATGACATGCTTATAGCAGATGGAAAGGAATGGGCGCAGGCAAGGGAAGCTGCAGTTGAAGCGCAGCTGATATACGAGGATAAGAACATGAGAGTGTTCGATTCAAACGGAGTATTCTGTGCAGCTTCATACTATTCGCCGAAGCAGGATGCGCTAATACCTGCAACTGTGACATATAACGAAAAGACAAAAACAATTACGCTTGGCTTTGAGGACGGAGGCAAGCAGTACAATGCAATGGAGATTGTCAGAAGTGTCTGGGGACCTGAAGCGGGTGGAAGGGAAGGAATTGCCGGTTCGCCGAGAGGAATTGAGATGACAAAAGATGACCTTCATGCCCTGGTTGAAAGACTGAAGGAAGTACAGGCATCAGCAGGTGTTGAGAAGAATATCCAGAATGAAAAAGATGCCTCAAAGAAGGCCAGACATTCAAGGAAGAAAACCGCATCATCTGAAGAAGAAATAGAGCTTTAAGGAAGGCAGATACAAGTCGTGTAATATATGTAGTACACGTTTTTATTAAGATGTGTACTGTATATATACACAAGAAAAGAACAGTTAAAAAGCGTAGAGGCAACGATATAAAAAGACGTGTAGTGGAAATGTGTATAATATTCACTACACGTTTTTTGTGTATTGTGGACAATAAGAAATACACAAACAGAAAACGATGGGTTTAAAGGCACCGATGGCTTCTATATGAGATGAAACAAAAATGTGTATATAAAGTCATACAAAAATCGAGAAAAATGTGGATATAAACAGATACACAAAGTGCATAATGAAGCACAGTGGGGTGAATAAAAAATGTGTATAAAAAGAAATACACAAAGAATGCAGCAAGAGATATTTCTGCTGTATTTTTTGTATCTGCTTTAGAAGCTCTGCTGGCTGATGTCTGTATGAGAGGCAATGGACGATATGCCCGGTGCAGATAATATAGTTGATATGGACAATATGGCAGGTATTGACAATATGGACGCGACGGACAAGAAGAAACAGAATATCAGGATTCTTAAGGAATAATAATATTAGGAATTCATGCGAAAAAGGCATGGACTCTTTTTTTGTGTGCATTCATTAAGATCCATATACATATAAAGTATGACAAGCTATTTTTGGAAAAAATGTCAGAAAAATATATCATACTCATAATGATAAATAATGGAAGGAGAGTTTAAAATGAACAAATACAGACATAAAACCAGAGGACATCCTAGCATAAAACAATTGTTTGCATTTCTACTTACACTGATTGTGTTAGTCTCAACTACCCCCGATTTGGCAAAGGCAGATGCAATAGAACATACTCATATATGGGCAGATAAATACGATAATTCTAATCACTGGAAGTACTGTACAGTATGTGGAACGATTAAGGATAAAGAAGCACATACGTTTACAGACCATTGGGCTTATGGTCATGAAAGCTGTAATTGGTCTAATCCAAGTACAAGAACATGTTCTTGCGGATATTCATATGTTTATCACAAGCCACATTCAAAACCATACGTTACAGTTTCACATACATATTATGAACGTCAACACTGGCTGCAATGTCCAAAATGCGGCGACAGCGTTAACCAGATTGCCTGTTATGATGACGACGGACCATTAACATGTTCAAATCCCGGAACCTGCAAGGTTTGTGGTGGTACTTCTCCAGCCAATCATCATCAGATTAATAGTCAAGGTATATGTATTATGTGTAAAAAGAAATTTTTCACAATAACAGACAATTCATATACATATTCGAGTGATTATTCATGTGTAAATTGGCAATTTAAAGTAATTCCTGTGGATAACACAGTAAAAGTAACAGGTACAACTACGTGGTGTGCACCGGGAACATGCAATAAAAAGAGCGGACAAATCATTCAAAATGATGACGGCAGTTATACAGTAAAAATCACCCTCAATGTTCTTTATTCCAAAAACACTGCAATGGCAGCATGGTCATATGATAACATAACCGTCAATGGATCACTAAGTTGGGTTATTAGTGCAGTTACAATAAGCGGGTTTTATCGTGACCACACAGCTCCCAATTTACTATCTGTTACGCAAACGGATCAGGCATCAGCAAATGGATGGGCTACCATAAAACAGCTTACATTTGAAGGAACTGAAGACTCATCTGACATAGTTTATCTTACGATTTCAGACAAACTAACTGGAGAAAAATATTTAACAGATGCTGCAGTCCCTGTGACAAATGGCAAATATTCATACACTTGTACTCCTTCTATAGAAGGTGACATAAATGGCCGTACTTATGTAGTAACTGTTAAAGATCACATAGGTAATACATCTACAAAGGAATTTGTTACTTCAAGAACAGACGGTTCAGCGCCGCAGATTAAAAGTGGTACATCATTGAATTATACTGACTGGACCAATACAGCTAAAAACATAAGTCTAAACTTCTTTGATTTTGGTGCTGGCGAAGTACAGGCCAGCCTTGATAATCAGGCAGACTATAAACCGCTTACAAAAAGTGGCGAATATTATGTATGGAGCCATTCATTTGGTGATCAAGTGGGAACATCTGAACATACGATATATGTAAAAGATGCACTTGGTAATGCAACATCATATAAACTAACAGTTGGAAATACTGATAGTAATGTATATAGCATCAATTATAACTTAAATGGCGGTGCTATGAATGGTCAGAAAACAAGCTATACTGTAGCTGACTCGTTTACATTATCTCAGCCAACAAAAACAGGCTATACATTTACAGGTTGGACTGGAAGTAATGGCACGACACCACAGAAAACTGTGACTGTTACAAAAGGTAATACAGGTAACAAAAATTATACTGCTAACTGGAGCGCAAATAGTTATTACGTTACATTCAATGGTAATGAGGGGTCTTTACATGTCATGGATGGAACTATTGCAAAAAATAATAACGGAACAGCTACCGCTAAAGTGCAGTACGATTTGAATTATTATTATTTATTAGGAATTTTAGCAACAAAACCGGGATATACATTAAAAGGATTTTATGATGCACCTTCTGGCGGAGTATGGGTTTTTAAGCCGGACAATCAAGGCGGATGCACAGCAGTACAAGATGGCAAATATTACGACAATAACAATATTTGGAAGTATACTGGAAATATTACATTTTATGCCCAATGGGAACCAATAACATGGACTACTAAATATGATGCTAATGGCGGAAACGGCACAATGGCAGATACAACACATAGATTTAATTGTGGCAATCCAATAAGACATAATCAGTTTACACGCCCGGGCTGGACAATGATAGGCTGGACATACAGCAGAGTTAGAAATGGTGTTACAGAATGGATGTATGGCAACACCGACGGAAGTTGGAAGGATTCAGAACAATGGTATGAATTGAATAAAAATCCAAATAATACAAAGCTGTATGTAGAATACAATCTTGATGGTATAGATAATAGTTCTACATATATAAATGGTGATATTCATGTGGCTCATGCTCAGTGGCAATATAACCCCATTTCTGTTAAAATTCCGCAAATACTTACCGGTGACAGTACTGGCAAATCACAGTTCAGAGTCAAGTGCGATGATTTTAAAACTGGCAGCGTAAAAATAACAGTTCCAGACAGCTTTCTATATAAGCAGACTGGCAAGGCTGACATAACAGCTGCAATAACAGCAAAAAGTGGTAACAATATTATTACCCCTTCAAACAAAGTTTGTGTATATAATATAACCACCACTAACGGATTATCAGCCGGATGCTGGAGTGGAAGCTTCAACATTGGACTCACACTGACAAAAGAATAAGGTATAATTTAAGGGTATAGTTAATAGCTATGCCCTTATTTTAAATAATATTTTGCTTTTGGAAAAATAAAACATACTCATGACAGCTTATTAAGAAGGAAAGGAGATTTTGTATGAACAGGAAATATGTTGTTACAAAGAACGGACAGTACCTCTGCTGTTCAAGTGCTGACCACCAGATGTATTTTGGAGATGACAGGGAAAAAGCAATGATAATTCAGAATAAAAGACTGGCGGCGGACATTGCCTATGATTACAGAGCGAAGGCAGAGGGAGTTTGAAAAGAAACCGGAGTGGCAGGCTCCGGTTTTTGCATGCAAAAGTCATTTTTTAAAAAACTATCATACTTTTTATATAAAAATAAAAAGAAAAATGGAGGTAAAGTGAATATGAGCATAAAGTTTTTTTATCAGATTGCTGATGTGGTCACAATGGTTGCGCTTGCAGCGCTTCTCATTTGTTTAATTATTGTGGTAGCACAGAAAAAAGGCCAGGAAAGCAAATACGACAGAAAGATAAAGGCTGCTGCCGCATATATAGCAGTATTCTTTGTCATTCTGGCAGGAGCTGCGCTGATAATGACATCAGCAGGTTACTCGGCGCTAAAAAACCGCGTAAAAGAAGCCTGCCCAGGTGCCCACAGTTTTCATTCCATTGAAAAAGACTGCGTTTCTTTTATTGATGGAGATGGAAACAAGTGTTTCTTTGAGTATGATCAGGACAAAAACGAAATTGTTCTGTATCAGAAAAGCAACGCAAAAATTAAAAAAGCTTTATAGTAAAAAAGAGTCCGTCATTAATGGCGGCTCTTTTTTTTGTAAAAAAAATTTCTAACATACTTAAGACAAATACCAGAAACGGAAAGGAAAAAAGATATGTTAAGTATGCAGCACGTTATGGTTTCAGTAATGAATGGCCATGACACAGATGAAAAAGAGTATATTGCAGCAGTTGTGTTTCCTGATGCTGTAAGAGCGTATACAAAAGATAGGGAGTTAAGCCATTTTGAGGAAAACCCGAAAAACGGACAGATTTCATACATGGAATTTCCTAATCACATGAATGTATCTGCTGATGAGACAAAAGCGTGGATGGAAAATCATTCAAGGCTTGCTGATGATATTGAAAAAGGCCCTCTTGGTCAGAAAACTCATATAGAAAGCTACAGGGAACATAATCAGGCGCTTAAAGCGGATAACCCGAATATGTATAAGGGTATTGACGACCACTTAAAGCAGGATGTTGTCTATGATAAGTATGTAAGGGATAAAATAGGACCAGACAGGGCAGCGATATTCAAGGATGAAGACCACGCTATTTATGTGGCTGCCGCAAAGATATATGAAGAGCAGGGCATACTGTGCAATAAGCAGTGGCTCGAGGAAAATATTAAGCCAATTCTTGAGGAGAAGATGCCGGAGCTTGCGGAAAACACATTTAAGTACATGCATTTCTCAGATCCGCAGTATGAGAAGTGGGTTGAGAATGCGGATTTCACACACTTGAATGAAGGTCCGTTTCCGCTTAAAGATTACGAGAAGCTTTATGATGATGTAAGCATGTTTATGCAGCATGGAATTGATCCGACAAAAGATCTTAATAATGTAATAATGACATCACCAGGGATTTGCGTCACTAATAATACAGCTTCAGAAATCAAGCCATTTGCATTTGAGGATAGTGATATTGGGGGACTGTATATTACAGATAATATAGAAAAAATCGGAATTGGTGCGTTTAACGGATGTACCGGGATGAGTACAGTGAGCATGGCAGATGAACTTACAGCAAAGACGGATGCTGAGATTTTTTCTGATACGCAGATTGATACTGGAGCAATGAAAAAAGTTGCTGAGACGACAAAGACTGCACAGTTTGGAAAAAATATGGTGCAGAAAACAAAAACAACTGAAATGGAAATCGGCGCTTAAAAACACGTATGGCCGGAGACTTTCGCCTCCGGCCCATATTTAAAAAGAAAATTGGAGTTGTGTATTAACAGATTCCCTCTGTTTTACACATATAGTATGATAGATTCAATTTTTGTTTATGCCTTTCCATATAAAAAAGCTGCCAGATTGCATTCTGACAGCTTTCATGTATATATAGCCTGAAACAACGGACGTCTCCGGCTTCACAAAAGAGAATTGAGAGAAAATATCGGGAAAGAGCACCTGTGTCTTTTCCTCTTCATTATTAGTATGATTTATTTTTACGACAAATTGACAGTTTGCAAAAAAAATAAATAAAAAAAGGAGTCGGTAAGGAGCGAGCTTGCAAAGGAAGCCATCAAGAAGCTTGTGCTGTAGACTGACTGTATAATCAGAAGTTAGAAAAAATAGGATATATTAAGAGAACCGGAGAGATCCGGTTCTTTTTTTTTTGCACACGTATGGCCGGACACTTTCGCGCCCGGCCCATATTTAAAAAGAAAATTGGAGTTGTGTATTAACAGAAATGTTTCTGTTTTACACATATAGTATGTCAGAAATAATTTTGAGGAATGGCTTTCCATATAAAAATGAGCTAGACAAAAAATTGGTCAAGTACTGTATATTTTGCCAAAGAATTTGTCAAGTATTACATATACAGCCTGCAAATTTGTCAGTGCATTTTTCAAAAACTTATATGGAAAGCTGTAAGCCAAAAACAGATTCAGCATACGGCCGTGCGATGCGCACGGCTTTTTACGCATATAGATAGTGGTTTGTGCAAAATCTATCATACTTTCTATATAAACAGAAAAAAGGAGGACAAAAAAGTGAATAAAGAAAAAGGAACGAGGAGTAATCGTGAAATGCTTCGGGCATACCTTGACCTCAACGGCGGAATGCTTATAGTTGACGAGGTTAATGATGCAAAATTTCATGTTGTGGATCGGACGATCCCGTATGACCAGTGCGGGTTTGATTTGGAGGTTAAGTCCGGACACGTCACATGTAATGGAGCAGACTGCATTGAAAATATGAAGACTGCATTTGAAGGAGATACTCACATGCTTGAGAAGATCAAGGCATTTGAGGACAAGTATTACGGACAAAACGAGGCTGGTCTTGAGTTTGACTGGAGCTGCTTCACGGAAAAAGACCTGCAAAAGATGAACAAACAAAAACATTTTGACGGGTATGGATGCATACAGGTGTCGCAGGATAACGGTACACGCTATATCGTGGATGTAACGTGGGAGACAAAGGCAAGCTGTGACAGGGACGGTATCTGTCTTGATTTGTATGAGATGACGGAGGACGGCTGTCACGGAGACTGCATCGACAATATACAGTCGATTAACACAGCAGCGGATTACAGACATTTTGTTGCCAGAGCAGAAAAAGCTGTTGCCAAATCGCTTAAGCAAAATGGATGGATTTAAAGAAAATGGAGGAATTAAAATGAACGAAAACGGAAGAATAGGATGCCTGTTAAAGAAGATGGAAGGAAAGAAAGTTCTTGAAGCTTTCCTTGAGACGCAGAAGGGTACCTTCAAGGTTGAAACAACATCAGACATGGAAAAATTCCATGTGATTGATACAGAAAAGTATAATGAGGACATGGATGCGGCGGTTGATAATAATACCAGTACCTTGCGGAGATGATTTTTGAGGAAACCGCATATGAAGAACTGGATTACCGCATTATAGAAGGCGATGAGGATGCAGCGTACCATGAGCTTAAACACAGGCTTTATATACTTGAGCCGCTCAGCATGAAAGGAGAAACTGATGAGTAAAAAGTTAAATAAATTCCACAGAAAGTGGATGTTCTGGAACAGCGTATTAAGCATTGCTACAGCACTTATACCGCTGTATTTCCTGTTTGAAATGCGAAAGATTGCACTTCCGGGAGGTGATGTTGCGTATACCGCAGCATCAAGCATTATATGCTTTATTTCAATCATAGCAATTTTAAGAAAGCGCAAAGCGCAGGAAAGCTATACGAATTTGGTCGTTACGAAAAAAATGGTTGAGTCCGGTCTTAACGACGACATCGAACGTGCCATTAACGCAGATACGCCGGAGGAGAAAAAAGAATTATCAGAATATATCAACGAAAAAACTGGCAGACTCGCAGTAGAGCTGCGTAATGAGCATGACGGACTTTCACCAAAAAACCTGCTCATACATGAACTGCCGGAAATGTACAAGATGTACGACGCACTTCTTACACTGGTGCCGTTGTTTTCACTGCCGCTGTTTATGTTTATGGATCTAAAACTGCCTCTGGCCGTGGCTATAACAGCGGTTGAGACAGTTGGAATTGTGGCAAACATGATTCTGGCGGCAACAAACAGATACGAAAAATAGGAAAAAACAGGAGGAAAAATTATGGCAAAATATTATGTACCATTCACATACGAAAAAGGCGGAAAAATCGAGGTGGAAGCAGCTTCGCCGAAGGAAGCTGTGAAAGCAGCGGAGAAAAAGCTCGATGAAATGTCGTGGAAAGACTGCGGTGCACTTGCAGAGTGTATCGACGATTCTGCAATGATAGACTACGAAGGAATTGTCTACGATGAAAATGGAAGCGTCGTGGATGTTGAGTAGGTCTTAAAAAATGGAGGAAAAGAGTTATGAAAAAGAAAGTTGCAACAGTAAACGTCATGTCAGGTCTTGAGGCTACGTTGACATCCTCCCACGGTTTGCACCATGGGATTCCTTAGATTCCTGACAGGATCACCCTGTCATATAGATAGGGATATAGCTGCCGGTATTCAGGATTTACGTCCAGTGATTTCATGCGAAGTGTATTACTTTCTTAGGGACGAGGGAGTGATGCCGGACCCCTTTTTATTTAAAAAATCAGCCGTTATGCGGCTGTTTTTTTTGCTGTTAAAAACCAAAACACTGTTTCATTGATATTTTTGATTCTTTCATATAGTTAATTGTTTCATTATGGACTGCTACAAAGTTTTCAAATTCATATATGCATTTGTCCCTGTCGGGATGTTCAAAGGCGCTGTCTGTATTCTTTATAAGGAATGCTGAATACAGGTCTCGCTGCACACTGTCATTTCCTATAAGCTTAAATCTCTGTGAGAGAGGAACTTTTACACATTCATCTGTCACATGGTTGTACTGGCTGGCCTTAAATGTCTGGGTATTAACTTCCGCATAAGCGCCGCCGGAGCTTTCAGCCTTGCGTTTTAATTCACTTAAAAACCGTGACGGCGACCTGCGGTTCATGGACCTTCCGAAACGCTTTTTGCGCTTGAATTTATTGACAGTTTTCACAGTGCCGTCTTTCTGGACAACGTCTGTCGGTTTGTCCTGACGCTCTGTTTTGGATGAGCGCTTTGCCAGTGCCGCATAGTCCATCTTTTCAACTATGAATGAGTCAGCATTTTCAAGCAGCCTGTTGCATAAATTCCTGTGTGAATGCAGGGTGTAGGCACTTTTCTTTCTGTAGAGTGTTTTACGTTTCCTGCGGGCTGCTTTGTAACTGTTTGAAAACACCCATGGTTTACAGTCCTTACGCTTTTTGATGGTTCCATCAGGATTGAAGTTGTCTGGATTGCTGATACGCTTTGACATATCCATATGCTGTTCAAGCTTATGTATCGACCTTTCGTAAACATCTGCATCAGGTGCCAGTTCTTCAAGGATACAGGCTGTGTCTGATACCGCAGCCATTGTCGAAACCCCGGGGTCTATGCCCATGATGCCGGTCTTTACTTTACGTTCCCGGTGGGGAGCATCCCCGTCAAGTGTGACTGCAAGATAATATCTCCAGCCGTTTGAGAACATCATTCTCTTTATAGTGCAGTAAGATATTTTATGGTCAAGCGATTCAAGAATATAATCCCTGTCTGATGCTTTCTTTGGGAGAAAGCATTTAAGCTTAAGCCCCAGCCACGAAACAGTCATTGTGTCGGTGTCAAGCCTTGCACCGTTTAAATTTGACTTTCCGCCAATGGTATCAAAGTCCATAAACTTCTTGAAATGAATATCCTTTCCCTTACTGAATAGACATTTTTCAACACCGGCCCATATATTTGCGGCTTCCGCCTGTACCTGCTGTGATGAAATAAGCTTATTGTATCGCTTTCCGCAGACTTTTATGTATGACTCGAGTGCCCACTTTGAAAGGCCAATTTCCTGACGGCGGGCCGACATTTGTTTCGATAATTCAAGTTTGCGTGTACGGTCAGCCTTTGACAGCTTCTTCTGCTTCAAAAGTTTGCAGTGTTCACTGCGCCATGACTGGTATTCATTATCATGACTAAGCTGCATGAGCAGTTTCTTTGCATGTTTAACACATACGTTATGAATATGCGATACCGCATGGAAGCGCTTGTCAATAACAGATTTTTCATATTCAGTTGGCTTTAAGATTAACTGTACTGTATGCATCTGACACCTCATTTTATATATAAAGAGTATGATAGATTTGATTTTTGAGAATGGCTTTCCATATAAGATAAGAGTCTGCGTTCTTTCACCCCACGGCTGAAGCGGTGGGCTTTCAGAACGCTATATTTTTGTAATGCCGCGTTACAATACGCATGCCGTTGGCCATGGACTGTGGAAGAGCAGGAAGGACAAAAGGAGACATGCTGAAAAAAGAAACGACCGCAGAGCCAGACTTGACTACTGCGGCCGATGAAAACTGAATATTGAAAAAAGATATCCGTGTGGAACCATGCGGGTATTTTTTTTGCATAAAATAAATCATACTTATAATAAAGGAATCATAAGGAGACAGAAAATATGAGCATAAAAGAGCAGATAAAAAATGAGCATATATTGTGGATGGGGAAGCAGGATATGAAGGCAGCGGTCCTGAGAGCATTTATTAATCCGCTGCTGATATTTGTTGCAGCATGGTTGGCATTAAGCTACCAGAATATAATTCCGGCACTTGCAAATCCGAATAATTATACAAATGCGGGGCTTGCAATTGGAATGGCGCTGGGCTATCTGATACCAGTTTGGGTGTACCTGTTCAACGCTGTTTCTTATATTTTGACAGCAAAGTCATCTGAATATGCAATAACAGACAATGCAGTATACATCCAGAAGGGCGTGCTTTCATTCAAGACTCATAATGAAAATCTTTGCGGATATAGTTATAATATGAACCAGTCAGTAGCTGGAAAATTAACAGGAACCTCAGATATAAAGATGACTTTTCAGAGCGGCAGCATTTATTACACGAATGGCTACAGACATGTACATACAATTGATTTCTCAAATCTGGCAGACGCAGAAAAAGTTCTTAAAATCCTGCAGAGCAATATTCTGTCATTTGACCTGTCAGAGTACCATCTTTCTAATGATACAAAAAGACTTGCAGATTGGAAGTTCGCGGAAGAAAAAACAGACAGAAACGGGCATTACATGCTTGCCGGGTACTGGAAAGACAACTACTGCTATGGGTTCGCTGAGAAATGTGCACTCGACCTTGTAATGGTTAACTGCTATCAGGCCTATGCCTATTCAGATGAGCAGATGGTTGTTTTCGATTACTGCGAAGGTGACGTCACACTAAAGCCTTTTACAGACTGGAGGGCATATGAAAAAGAAAAGGCGGAGACAATCGCTTTCTACAGGAAAGCTAGACGTGCCGAAAAAAAAGAAACGAGCGCAGAGCCAGGCTTGACTACTGCAGCCGATGAAAACTGAATATTGAAAAAAAGATATCCGCGTGGGAATGCGGGTATTTTTTTGTAAAATAGACAAACGTATAGCCGGACACTTTCGCGTCCGGCTCATATTTAAAAAGAAAATTGGAGTTGTGTATTAACAGATTTCCTCTGTTTTACACATATAGTATGTCAGATTTAGTTTTCGGGAATGGTTTTCTATATAAAAAATGCATTATGCCAGGATCTCGTGTTTTAGTAAGACTTATATAGAAGGACATAAACAAAAACTTGAAAAATCATACTTATATCAGAAAAATTTTTTTGTGCGGTAATTCTCCGAAAAGGGGTATGGAGAGTCTGAGCAGACGGATAATAAGCTGGTATTGAGGTCCGAGTCCTACGAAAAATAAGCTTCTGCAATGGGAAACCCTAGCTTTGCTGCAAGGTTCAAATCCTTGCCCGCACGATAAGACAGGAGGAGAGAAAAATCAATGAGACCAATCGACGCAGACAGAGTTGTAATGCATTTAAACGACTACGCCATGCAGATAAGTCCGACAGGGTACGAGACGGGAAGCAAGAAAGAAAAGGCCGAGGCAGTGTATGAGACGGTACAAAACTGCATAAAGGCAGTCGAAGAGGCACAGACTGTCTTTGGCGTAGATGATGCCATGAAAAAGACAGGAGAATGTGTAGAGGAGAAAATGCTTGACGAAGCAATTGAGCGAGAGAAGCAGCTGGCAAAAGACTGCAGCATTCCATGCGCTGCATATAAGGAAGATGAACGGACTTGCGAAAGCTGCAGGGGATACCACAAAAAACTTGTTGAATGGCTTGAACAGCTGAAAGAATACAAGCAGCTGGAGAAAGAAGAAAAACTCCTCAAACTGCCCTGCGAGACAGGCGACCATGTTTACATTGTAAAGAGCTACGGAACCGAAGAAGCTATCATCATGGGAATTTCAGAGGCGGACGATATAGACTGTTTCTGTTTCAGGGTATACATGGATCCGGACTGCGAGGAAATTATCGCGCTTAATGAATTCAAAGATTCGTGGTTTCTTACAGAAGATGAAGCAAAGGCGAGATTTGTAGAATTAAAAGTCTAACGGGAAACAATAAGCCCTGGTACTTGAATGTTAATGTTATTAAGTTAAGCTAAAAATTACACCCTTCTCTTTTTCTTAAAACGAAGAGGCAGGGGTATTTTGGAAAGGATTGTGTATGAGATACAAAAGTTATTCTACCTGCGATAGTCAAGGTCATTCTCAGATAAAAGAAATATATGAAACTTCGTTTCCCAAAAGTGAAAAGTTCCCTTTTTGGGTTTTAAAACAGTGCGCAAAGGAAAATAATGTTCGCCTTGATGCAATTATTGACCACAATACAGATAAAATTATAGGAATGAGTTTCCTTATTTTCTATGATGACATAGCTTATCTTATGTATGTAGCAATAGATAAGAAATATAGAAATAAAGGCTTTGGGAGTCTTGTATTAAGAGATTTAATTTTCAGGCAAGTTGATGCATCTATTCTTCTTTGTATTGAAAGACCATCTGCGAAAAAAGAGGATATAAAAGCGCGTAGAAAAGATTTTTATTTAAGAAATGGTTTCTATGAAACAGGCTGTTTTATAGAAGATTCTGGTGTTGAATATGAATTTTTATCTTCTTCAAAAGAAAGGATTATCACGGAAAATGATTTAAAGAAAAGATATTCGTGTATGACAAGAAATCCGTTGATGAAATTCATCATTAAAAATTCATTTGATAGCAATATCAATTTTATTGATTAAAGGAGTGTACAATGATTAGAAAAAGTACAGCAGATGATAAAGAACAAATCCAACAGCTTATGCAGTTATGCTTTGGAGATAAAAACAATTTAGAACCATACGAAAACTTGAAAGACAGGTATTATTTGTACTTCAAGGATAATATGCTAGTAGCAATGTCTGGACTTACTTCTAATAGTGAATACGGTCATTTAGAAATAGATTGGACTTGCACTCGTCCAGAACACAGGCATAAAGGTTATATGCAAGAACTATTTGCAGAAATGTTAAAGAATGTACATGACTCAGTTTATTGTAGCTGTTGGCGTTTGCCGAATAATAACAAACCAAATTTACATACGCTTATGTCTTTATTTGGCTTTGAAGAGGTTGTGGAGTCAAGGGTACATTGGAAAGTGCCACATAATTGTTTTAGCAATTATAAAGGTGGCTGTTCGTACTGCACTGGTATTGGTTGCGAATGTTATGAAGATTTGTTTTTACGAAAGGGAAAATAGCATGAATAAAAGAATGATTAAAGCTTTGAAAGATAAATGTATCTATGTTGATATTGATGGCACATTGGCAGAATATCGTTTTAATAACCATGTGAGTGCAAAAGACGGAACTACTAATGGACAAACTATGGAAGAGATAGAAAATCATGTTTTCCTACATAGTAGACCATTAAAAACCGTAATAAAGATGCTTAAAAAAGCGAAAAAACGTGGTATATGGATATGTGGTGCTATTATATCGCCTATAGAGCTACTAGATAAGATTGTATGGCTTGAGAAAAACTGTAAAGGTATTGAATTTAATGGAAAATTTTGGTTTGTGTCTGAAGAATATTGGGACACATTTCTTAATTACTTTAATTGCGGTAAGAGTGATTACGATATTGTTACACAGTATGGCATTATTATCAAAGGCTCGAAGAATTGCATGTGGGATTGGAATATAAACCATAATTTTCATAAATTAGAAGAAACTGTGTTTATTGATGATGTGTTGCCGTACTTAAAATACGCAGAGGAGCGAGGTGTTACTGCTTATCACATTAGCAGTTTTATTGAATAATGATATGTAAAATATAAGAACCGTGATTTCTTACGCAAAAGCAAGAAACGGTTCTTTTTTATATGGAAAGCCACATGCTGGTTTACGCAAAATCTAACATACTCTCCATATAAAAAGAAAAATGGAGGACAACAAAAATGATTAAAACAAAAAGAAACAACGGAACAGTGCTTATACGTTTTGAGTCACCGAAGGAAATGTTCGACTTTATAATGACAGGAAGGGATATATACAGCAGCGGACTGGAAAAGTATTTCTTTCTGTATGCGGAGTATGACAGCATCTGTGAATACTCAATAAGCGAACAGGAAGCAGAGGAACTAAAGGCCACAAAAGACTGCTGGGTAAGTCATCTTGGTAAAGGCGGGCGCATTTATGATGATGAGGCCCCGATGACAGCATATGAGCTGTGTGAGTCGTGCTGGGAAGGCACTGAATGGGAAGATGTCTCTGGCTTTGACTGGTTCATCCGGTCATGGACAAAGGAAGAAATTACGGGGTTCATAAAGAACAACTGTTATCTTGAGACAGGAGCCCACGCAAGCTTGAAGGAACTGTGCATATCGGAAGAGAATGTGGATGACGAAGACATGCGAGATTGGAATGAGATGTCATATGTCGTGCCAAAGAAATGGCTCAAGCAAAAAGTCATGGAGATGCATGGCAGTGACCTTAAAAGCTTTTTATGTGATTACACATCAAGAGAGAGCGAGGAAATATTCGTAAAGGCTATCCGTGACAGACAGGTTGTCATGGCTGATTTTGATTAGGAGGAACGAGGGATGAGAAAAAGATTTCTTTTGTGTGAGCTGAACGACGAGGATTACGCTTATGCGCAGTTCAGTTTTCACAAAGAGTATGAAAAGGCAGCAAAAAAGGCTGTCGCTTCATGTAGAGAATGGCATAAAGACTGTAATATAGAGGAGGATGATTCCGGTTTCATGATTACTGGCCGATACGGCGATTCTTTTTATGTCACAGAAATTAAACAGATATGTGCTGACTGTGGCACACATCTTCTCATATGGCACCATGGATACGAGGGAGTTGATTTTGAGATAAGGTTTCAGGGGACGTATGAAGAATGCGAAATTGAAATGAAAAAAGAAATCAAAGAACTGGTAGATAACCTGGAGCTTTGTGACGAGGATATCTTTGGAAACACAATCGACACAGGAGCAGAATGGGAAGTATTCGACATTGTGGAGATTGAGAACAATTAGTTTAAGAGAATAAGGAGAAACGATTATGAGCTATTATTCAGAAGTGACAATAAGATGTGAGGAAAAAGCTTTCGAAATGTTCAAGGAGGCATGGCAGAAAGCAGAAATGACACCTGACAAGGTGTTGAAGACAAATGATGAAACTGGAGATTATATCATCCAGTGGGAAATGGTCAAATGGGATACGGATTATCCTGAAGTCGCAGCCATTAATAACGTTATCAAAAAACTGAATGAACTGCAGGATCCGTCAGACCCGAAAGATGAGGGGCTTGGATATAAGTTTCTCAAAATCGGAGAAAATATCGGCGATATTGAAACCGATCAGAACGACTGGGAGATTGAGTTGTACGTAATACAGTGCGCCGACATCCCGGACGGAGATACAATTGAAGTTTAAAAAATCATTTTAAGACAAAAGGGCTGCAATAATGCAGCTCTTTTCGGAAAGAAGGAGGAACAAAAATGGATGTTGAGATCAGATTCAGAACCGGCATGTATGCACCAGTACACGAAAATGTCAGAAAGATGGTGTCACGTTCGAAGGAGCAGGCAGTGCATGACCTTATTGCGGAATTTCTGCATAATAATCCGGAATATAAGATTGAGATTATCAGCACAGAAGTAATTTAAAATTGGAGGAAATTATGACTTATACAGAATTAGCAAGGAAAATAAAGAATGCATACAAAGACCTAAGAAAGGACGAAGTATACAAGCTTTATAACGTTATGTGGAACGATGAGCTGGATACAGCAGAGATTACGGTCGAAAATGATGCCGGCTTCAGGGCTGTCATCATTGGCAATACGAGCGGCATGAAAGGATCAAGAGGATACATGTATTTGTTTTATACAAATGATGATTCTGAGGTATTTCCAACCGTCAGGGAACTGGCGCGCAGGCTGAAAGCAGTTGCGGCTCAGGAAGCCCTGACAGATGAAAATGCCGATTACTTCGACTGGAAGGAATATGGGTCTCTGGAAAAGCAGAGAGAGTATTTCTCAGAAATAGTTTTAAAAGCATTGAAATCATAGAAAAAGAAGAGCCGTTTAACGCGGCTCTTTTTTTGCGTACTTATATGGAAAGGCATGGCTTTCACAAAATCTAACATACTTTCTATATAAATAAAGAAGAAAGGAGAAAAACAGAATACAGTCTGAAACAAAGATGCAGCGCGTAGATAGCGTTGCATGAAACAAAAAAATAAGTAAAGAAAAGCGGAGGAACAAAAATGAGCACAAGAGCAGTTGTAGGCATACTTAATGCTGATGGAACAGTAACAGCAGGATGGCAGTGGAATGATAGCATGAACTTGCCGCCAATATTAAAGAAATACTTCAAGACGGAAGAAGATGTCAGGAAGCTGGCCTCTTATGGAATGTGGAATAATCTTTTCAGTCCGAGAGGCCGGGACTATAAGTATTTTAAGGCAAGATGCATGGAGCCGGGCACACATTATTATATGAAAGATGTCTGTAAATGCCACATGCTTAAAGAGTCGCCGAACGACAGCACAAAAAACTTTGAAGGCGACGAGGGCATCGTGGTCAATGCTGATGGTTCAATGACGTTTGAAAGTGTAGACAGAGCCAAGGGAGAGGACTGCAGCTATGTATTCCTTTTCCACCCGGGTGTTAATGAGTGGGAAAAGATAAGAACATATTAGGAGGAACGAAAATGAAGCAAATCAATCTGACAGCAGAGCAGATAACAAGGTCTTATCCAAAAAGGAATAAGACAATGATCAGCGGAGAAACAGGTGCTGATGGTGGCATCTGCGAAAAGGAATACATAAGCTTTGAGCCGTACCATGTAATTGGTACGGTTTTCAAAACCATATACAGGTTTGACAATAAGAACGAATTCATGGGCTATACAGATGTAATCACCGGGTATTTCTTTGACGCAGATGACATCCTGCAGAAATTTGTTATATCAAAGGATGCTGAAAAAGGCAGCGATAACTTCAGATGGGAATACCCATTTATTGAAAAAGCACTGCAGGATAAGAGAATTATCTGCGATTATGAGGGAAGACAACTTCATCTCGTATGCGACGGTCTTTCGCTTGCACATACACATGCGGCAAGCACTGCAGGCCTGCTTTTTTCAAGACAGAAAGTTATCAGGACAAAGCAGGTATTCATGGACCTGTATGACGATTATGAAAAGTTCAGGGCTATGAGTCGCAACGAACTGAAAAAATATTCTTCCAAAGCTATTACAACAATCAAGGCTCCGAAGTTTGAGCGCAATCCTGAAAATAAGGATGCAAAAACCTTTGACAGGATAAGATGCGAGATTTCAGTTAAGAGCTTTGATGAAAATGGGAAGAAACTGAGTGTCGGTGAAGCTGCTGCAAATGTCAGAAAAGACGCAGAGGCAGTTTTCGATGACGTGCTCAGAAGAATCGAGAGCAGCACAAGATGGAAGCACTTTGGGATACCGATAAATGTGCTTAAGTGTACATCGGCAAAGGTGTGTTTCGATTATGTGCTGGAACTTATATTTGAGATTAAGGAGGAACTGAAATGAGCAAAAAAGAAATGGTAACAAGAAACAAGTATTTTGAACTTGTACAGAAATACGGACCGCGCGAGGCGGAAAGCCGCTATGATATTCTGCCATTAGACCTGTCAAAATACCATCTTTCTGATGATACAAAAAGACTTGCAGACAGAAATTTCATGGAAGAAAAGACGGACAGAAACGGGCACTACATGCTTGCCGGACACTGGATCGACAACTACTGCTATAGGTTTGCTGAGAAATGTGCACTTGATGTTGTAATGGTCAACTGCTATCAGGCTTATGCCTATTCAGATGAGCAGATGGTTGTTTTCGATTACTGCGAAGGTGACATTACGCTAAAGCCTTTTACAGACCGAAAGGCATATGAAAAAGAAAAGGCGGAGACAATCGCTTTCTACAGGAAGGAGACCGGGATATGCTGATCACGGCATACTGCAGGGATAAGACTAACTACATCACAGGGCTTACATTTGATACAGAGACAAAAATGTATAGCGAGTGGATGCTTATGTCGGAAGAATACATGCATTATGTTGATGCTGATGAAATGTCAGAATGGAGAGTAGACAGCGATTTTCAAATCCCTGGAGACATGCTTTTTCGTCAGCAGACGCAGGCTGAAGTTTTTGAGAAAACATCTGAACTTATTAACCTTGGCTTCATCGCAGCGACAAGCGCAGAGATGGGGCTTAGATTTCACAAGAAGGAGAAACAAAATGAAGAATAACATTCCATATGTAGAAGAAACAAAAATTGTAAATGAGGATAAGCTGTCAAAATGGGTAGGAGAGCCTGAGTATGAGAAAGTTACAAGGCTTGAAATGACATGCTGTGGCGGAGCCGGAAGCTCATGCTGGTACAAATACGTCAGAAGAGTCGGCAGTCTTCCACCAAACAGCATCATAAGGCTGATACAGCACGATGGAAAGCCGATATGGATTAACACGGCGTATATCGTAGAGGCTGAAGACTTTACGCTTATGACAGCAAAGCTTGATGTTTCGGAGAGGAATCGTCGAAGGTATCCTAGCTTCTCAGAGGAACAGATTGCAAAATCCAGCATCGAAGTTAAGTATTTTCTTATTGACGATGACAAAGAAATTGAGCTTATTGATGATGTTGCGGAAGATAATGTGTTTTAAACTGATTGATGATGAAAAAAGAAGGGTCCTGAATATCAGGGCTCTTTTTTTGCGGCTTAAAGTTCTGACTTTTTGCTAAAAGACAATAAAAATGCAAAAAAATATCATACTTATATTATAGGACAAAAGAACAAAAACTTTTTGTTTTCATATTTTTTAAAGGAGATATACATATGCGAAAAATCACAGAAACACATACCGGCAAAATCGTATCTGATACTGACTTGAATGTTGAATACCTTTATGTCGGTGATTATGGAAAAGAAAATAATATCAAGGCAGACTTTCTTGGATACACAAAACGTATTGAGAAAGTAGAGCACAAGCCTGTTGACATTGCTGACAAGCTCGTTGTTACAGTATCCAGTCAGAAAGGCTGTCCGATGAGCTGCAACTTCTGCGACTGTCCAAAGCTTGGATTCCACGGAAACGTCAGCACAATGGAGCTTATATCTGAAATTTCAACCGGCATTGCTCTTTCCGGCATCAGGCACGGATCGCGTCTTAACGTTCATTATGCACGCATGGGCGAACCGACCTTTAACTACAATGTCATCACGTCTGCCCGCATGATTGCAGAAATGCTTGCAGCGCCAGATGCAGATACAACATTCGATACATATCATCCTGTTGTATCGACCATGATGCCGAAATCAAACAAAAATTTATGTGATTTCCTGCATAAATGGGTTGAAACAGGATTTGAATTTGGCGGAGAGGATGGCTTTGGCCTGCAGTTTTCCATTAATACGCTCGATGAGGAAAAGCGCAATGAAATGTTCCGCAATAAGTCACTTTCTCTGCAGGAAATCAGCGATATAATCAAGACGCTTCCAATGCCGAAAAAGCGCAAATATACACTGAACTTTGCAGTTACTTCCAAGTGCAACCTCGACGTCAATCTTATGAATAAATACTTTGACAAAGAGAAATGTATTGTAAAAATCACACCGATTCACGAAACCGTTGAAGCTGTAAACGAGGGCTATGAAATCGTTACGGATTTTGATGTGTATGAGAAGTTTGAACAGCCGCTTGTAAAAGACGGCTGGGATGTCATTGTCTTTGTTCCAAGCAAGGAAGAAGATGCTGACCGTATTACGTGTGGAAACTCGCTGATTGCACTTGCAGATAAATAGCTTTTTCACAGCCAAAAACGTTAGAAAAAAATATCATACTTATGATGTAAATATATTCATAATATTATCTGCGGTTCAGACAACCGTGGGTGAAGTGTCTCTTTTTATTATTTTTTTACAGACAGGTTTCACAGCCTGTCTGTTTTTTATATAGAAAGCTTGATGCGGACTATGCAAAAACTATCATACTCTCCATATAAAAAGAGGAAAGGAGAAGGTGCAAAATTTTCATATGGAACAGGGAAATAAGAATTGGAGGAACGAAGATGGAGAGAGAACAAAGGAGAGAAAAAGCGGAAAACGTTCTGCGTATGAGAGGAGATGAGTGGCATGTGCTGCTATCTTGTCGATTATGAGAATATCATGCCAAGAAAAGCTGCTGAGCTGCAGGGATTTGTCAGGGGAGATACCGTCATAGTGTTTTACTCGGATAAGACACCAACAATATCTGCAAATTTCATCAATGAGCTCAGACAGAGGAATGCGGATGTAAAGTTTCTTCTGGCGAACTGCGGGCATAAGAACGACCTTGATTTTCAATTGTCGTCGTATGTCGGATATGCAGCGGCAACAGGGCATCGGACAATAAAAATCGTATCCAATGACCACGGCTATGATGTCGTCTGCCGGTTTTGGACAGGGCTTGGATACTGTGTAAACCGTCAGGGAAATGAAAACTGCCAGAAGCTCACAAAAGGACAGAAGAAAGCTGATAACATGAGTTTCAGCGCTGTGATAAAGAATGGGCAGGCAGAAGAAATCAGTGTCAACAAAAGCTGCAAGGCAAAAAAGAAGGCGAAAAATGAAGCCAAGGAAATGCGCAGCAGGATTGACAGTCTTAAGAAAAAACTGCCATCTAAAACAGTCAGGAAACTGTCATGCTACGGTAATGTGGATACGCTGCTTGAAAAATGCATCAGATGCAAAAACAGCTCTGAGCTTAATGGTCTGCTAATGAAACTCACAAAAAGCGGAAAAGTGACATCGGCCATGCATAAGGTTCTGAAAAAAGCACTTTTTAAATGAGAAAAATAAGACTGACAGGAGATATTCTTCTGCCAGTTTTATTTTTTATATGGAAAAGCATGACTTTCGCAAAATCTATCATACTTTCCATATAAGAAAGAAGAAAGGAGAAAATTTAAAAAGCGGTAACACGATAGAACAATAAGAAAAGTGGAGGAACAAAATGAGAGCAGATTTTGATTTAAGAAACAGGAAGCAAAGGAGGAACCGGGATGCTTAAGAGGTTTGAGTGCAAAATAGGCAGTGGATGGACAGGTTTTCTGAATGTCTTCGATGATGCCATTGCACAGGCATGGCGCGAGGATAGGTGGACGGATTATTTCAAAGATGAATTTTATTTCCGGCCGTCAGCAGATGAAGTTGCGCCGGAAATTTATCACAGACTGAGGGTTCCGTTGTGGTATGGTACTCATCCAAACACGGAATCTAAAGCGTGGTTCACCGAAAACGGATATGCCCGGTTCCAGGACGACATTGAGCGCATCCTGAAAGTATATGAAGCAGCGGGTATTCCAACAAGATGCCTACAGTCTGAGTGTCCATGCGGAAAATTAGTATCTCATGGAACATATCAGCGAATTTATGCAGTAGGATAAGGAGGAACAAAAATGAAAATTACATTAAATGAGCAGGAGTGCGAGGGAACTCACGACTTCTGCAAAGCAGGTACATATGTAGCAACGGTAGGTTTTGCAAGCACTTTTGGCGATGATGTAACAAAGGTGTTTACGGATGCGGTCAACCTCGTACATGAAAAATACGGGGACAAGGCTGATTATCTTCAGACATTTGTCTGCGAGCTGGGAGAAACAAAAGAGGAAAAAGTAAGATTCTGGCTGATTCTTGACGAATATGGCAAAAACAATTTGAAGGTGACAGCACTGCTGCCGGAAGAATATTAGAATGTGGAGGAGCTGGAATGATAGCAGAATACAGAGAAAAAGTAATGCTGACAAAAAAGAAGGCTATGTATATTAATGAGCTTCTCAACACACCGGGGAGCAGGATTTATACAAAGTATGGGCTCAGAATCGGCGATACCATTGAACATACTGTAGTATTTCCTGACGGAGTGCAGGCGGTCATCAGGCTGGTTATCGGTACAGAAGAAGATTATCCATACGCAGAAGGAGTGCTTTTAGATGCGGATGATAATGAATTGTCACGCACGGAGCCGGAAAATAAGTATGTATGTCTTTGGATACTTGAGGCTGATGATGCAACATATTTCGTTGATATTACATATCCGGAGATTGTCATGAAGAAAAAGGCCATGGAAATGGCTAAAGATTTCGTGTCAAAACACAGCTGCAATGATATGGAAAACCTTGAAGCCTATAAAGTAGGTAACGGCATGCTTCTGGTCATTCAGTATGTGTGGGATGAAGGCGAGCCTGCTCATGAGGTCAAGCTTTATAATGCAGACAACGAGCTTGTTGATGCTTATATCAGAAGTGATCTCAATTCTGCAGAAAAAATAGCAGATACCATCATGGAAATATGGTCTGACTACATCTACAAAGGAAACAAAGAAGAAAACTAAAAAAGAGAGTCGCGATTGCGGCTCTTTTTATATGGAAAACAATATGCCGGTTTAAGCAAAATCTAACATACTTTCCATATAAAAAAGAAAAATGGAGGCAATTTAACATGAGTAAAAGAAAAAAAGGAACTGTTCTTTTCCGTCTCATAGACGGAGGAGACGAGAGGATATCAAGAAGATGTCCGGAGGAACTGTGGTGCAGGATCAATTCAGAGATAGGTGCAGATGAAGCAGACGCAGCCGTTAAGTGGCTGAATACCGCCGAAAAAGGCGATGTTTTTGAGTCTGATACCGGAAAATATGAACTTGAAATTTTATAGTAAGGAGGAACACAGGATGATTAACATTATGGCAAGCAGTGAAGGTGGTCTTGAAGAATTTGAATGGCCTTCATATGAAGATATGATTGAGGCTGCAGAAGATGGCAGAGAATGTCCTGATGAAGAGGATGCCGTTATAACTTTGGATGTTGACGACCAAAGCTACAGCGAAGATTCACTCAGGGATATGGGCATATGGAACTTTGCAGACCTTGTAGAGGCTGCAAGAAACGATGAAATATAAGGTAAGGAGGAACAAAGATGAAAGAATATGCGGTATATCGCACACCGGTAGGCACAATCCTGCTGGATTACAACAACACTTTGTGGACGGCAGGCTACCCGTATTTTCCAAAGTCGTGCTGTACGCTGATTGAAAGCGGTGTTTGCGAAGGCGGCCCGGGTATCGGCAAGTTTTATGCCGAGCTTAAGAAAAAATATGATGCAGACATAACAGAGGAAGAAGAGACTGCCAGAATACGGCGGTGGGAACATGACCGTATGTTTGCAAAGAAAGAATTAATAGGAGGAACAAAGAATGAATAAGGTAGTTGATTATGGTTTCACAGGAAACTTCTTTACAAATGATGTTAAAGCTGTATCAGATATTGAGATAGGAAAAATACATGATCTTCACTTATCTGATTATATGGACAAGAACAAAGCAGATGTCCTGAAAGATTATTTGAAGGATGTGCCAGAGGATGAGTTGTATCTTATCACGGCATATATTTCAGAGGATGAATTTCCAGAAGATGAGTACATCCTGTACGGACACGAATATGGCAAAAAGCTCATTCCTGTAGATGAGATACTGGAAAGAGAAAACAGTATCATGGAAGACGCTGGCTTTGTCAATGTGAACGATTATGTTGATTATGAGTATAAAACAGCTTTCATCTATCCAAATGAGGCAGGCAGAAAGGTCATAGAATCTATGAAGCAGCACATTGCAAAATGGAGACGTAACCACAAAAAATTATAAATAATTACATGAAGGAGCAGAATTATGGACGTATATATAATATTTTCGAACAAAAACGATATTGAAGGCGTTTTTATGAAGCAAAAGAATGCGGAGAACTTCAAGAATGGACTGGAAAAAATTAATACGGGTATCAAGTATCGTATCGAGAAACAGAATGTGGATGATGCAGATCCAGAGTTTGAGGAAGAATAATTGTTCAAAAAGAGAGTCGCAGTTGCGGCTCTTTTTTATATGGAAAACCATATGCCGGTTTAAGCAAAATCTAACATACTTTCCATATAAACAAGAAAAATGGAGGCAATTGAACATGAGAAAAAGAAACGGAAAACGGTCCTTGGACCGTGTAACAGGGAGGAAACGATGATAGAAAACGTTAAACTCAACACAAAGGAAAAGGCTCAGCGATGTCTCGGTCGTCTCGGCAGGAGAGGCCTGTATGTGATGAGCTTTAAGTACAAAGGGGCGACAGACGGATATTACGTCTATTACGTTACGTCAAAATAAGGAGGAAAAACAAAATGAACAAAAACATTGTTTCAGATTTCATTAAAATGAAAGGAATTCAAACAGAAACAAAAATTAAGAACTGGTCGGCGGTCGATATTGACTTCATGAACGACAGCAGGGTGACAGAAGAGACATCATTTGATGTCAAAAATGTCAAATCACCTAAAGCGTGGGCTGAGCTTGATGAGTCTTTCGTGGATCTGTGCAGGGCGTCTGGCATAAAGAACCCTGTGATTACGAGCGTGACGGTTACACATTCAGCAAAGACGCAGGAGGAACTTGAGTCTATATCACTATAGACTTTTTCAAAAAGAGAATTGGAGGAAAAAAATAATCTATGAAAAGATATAAAGATCTGGATGCGGAATTACGCCGCGTCCTTGACGAAGTAAGACAGCAGATGACAACAACGGTCATTAGCTATCCGGAAAGAAATCCGCGTGACAGGGTCTGGGGAGCAAATAATTACCCGGGAAACTGCAGCGGAAAAGTAGCGCTTGGCTTTATAGATAAGTTGCAAGCGGATTCAATGTTTGAACTCTGCGCAGGAAGCGGCACAAATTATGACATGTGTCTTGACTATGGCGTGCCATACTGCGGCGTGGATTTGAATCCAAATCCTGTTCGTGATGGCATAAAGTCAATGGACTTTACCGACATGAGTCAGGAGTTTCCTGATGAAATCAGAACAGCAGATATGGTGTTCTCACACATGCCATATCCGGGCATTAACCGGATCAAATATTCAAACGGTGCTTGGAAAGGCTCTCCAGAGCTTGCAAAGCGTGACATCCAGAACATGCCTTTTGCACAGGGCATGCAGGAAATAAACAAGGCTCATATGAGGGCTTATCACGCTATGAAACCGGGCGCTTTCATGGTCATGCTTGTAGGTGAGATCCGTGCAAACGGAAAATTCTACAGCATGAATCAGGCGTTATGCCTTCCAGGCGAGTTCTATCAGAGCTATGTCAAGCTCCAGCACAACACATGGAGCGGAAGACAAAATAGAAGCTATGGAAACAGCCAGAGGGCGTTGACCGGCCATGAAATGATTGCAGTCATCAGAAAGCCGGGAGGATACCAGATATGTTATGTCATGCCGCATACGTACAGTCTTGACCAGAGAGACTCTGAGGGCATGGCAACATGGAAAGATGTCGTAGCGGCAGTACTTCGTCAGATGCATGGAAGCAGTTCACTTGATGCGATTTATTCGCAGCTTGAGGGACATGCAAAGGCAAAAGCCAATCCGCACTGGAAAGACAAAGTCCGCCAGACTCTTCAGATGCTTGCAAAGGCAGGCGTATGCGTGAACACGCAGAGAGGATACTGGCAGGCAGCGGCTTAGAAAGGACTAATTGTTAAGTAATTAAAAACATAGAAATATGTATGCAAACATAGACAA
>ERZ780223.438-NODE-438-length-46726-cov-17.226072_pt1 | contig 46726 bp, 28 predicted proteins | sample MGYA00511016_ERZ780223 | MGnify/ENA primary metagenome ERZ780223 (study PRJEB29588, sample SAMEA2159032) | human gut metagenome | biome: human gut; feature: human-associated habitat; material: faeces | place: Denmark | collected 2008/2010 ... | reverse complement strand
CCGTATAATCTTTGCATTCATCGTTCTGAAGTTGATACTATTCGACAAGCAGAAATGAAGGACATTGATACAACAACTCTATCTGACTATGTTGATACATGTTTATCAAAAATGGGGCGTAATTTAGAAGATGAACAAATAGATGATTTATGTACAGTCATTGGAGAAATTCTCATTAATGCCGAAGAGCATTCTTCTACGAAATGTCGCTATTCAATAGGATATTTTGAAGAACAAGAAATAGATGGGGAAAAAGTAGGAGTATTCCAACTAGTCATAATGAATTTAGGAATGTCAATTTACGAAAAGTTTAAAGATGAAAATTGCCCAAATCCTATTATATCTGACAAAATGAAGGAATTGTCAAAGCAATACACAAACAAAGGATTCCTAAGAAAGAAAGAATTTGAGGAAGAAACTTTATGGACACTATATTCTTTACAAGATGGTGTTACTTCCGTATCCCCAGAAAAATATAAGAATAGAGGAAATGGTTCTTTGCGCTTCATCGAAAGTTTCTATAACTTAAGAGGTTGCAACGCATCAAAATTATCTAAGATGACTTTACAATCAGGGAAAGCAAATATTGTATTCGACGGTAAATATCCAGTAACAGAATCTATTGTAAAAGGAGAAAAATATAGAGTCCTTACTTTTAACAACTCTGGAAATATCGAAGACAAACCTGATAATAAATATGTTAAGTGTAGCGAGTTCTTTTTCCCAGGTACATTTATTCACGCATATATATATTTATAATATGAAACAGAGTAAAGATAATATCATTAATTTGGAAGACTTTAGAGTTAAGCGCGGAAACATCGTTTCTAAAGTTTTCACAGGCAGAGATCGAGGAGTATATGTGAGAGAAAACTCACATATTGATGACATTGATTCTAAATATGAAACAATAGAAATTATTATTCCCGAAAACATCAAATCTATCAATCCCTCATTTTTTGAGGAGTTATTCAGAAATGTTGTTATAAAACACGGTAGAGATGAGTTTATGAACAAATATAAATTCCGTTCTTTGGGAACTTATAAATACGAAAGGACTTTATCTGAAGCAATTCAACGAATATTAAGAAATAACACGGCAATTGGATAATTATGGATACTTTACAAGTTTTTATTGATTCTATTTCTAAAATAGCACTTATACCACAAAGTATTAGTCAAGACATTTCGCCACAATCACAACCTACGGCTTGTCTTGATGTGCTACATAAATTGGGAGTTGTGCTAATAGCCCTATTCAATTTTATATTTTCTATTTATTTATACAAAACGAACAAAGTAAGTCAGAAAATAAAAGACAAAAAAATTAACAGGCAAAATCTATTAAATATATTGATTCTCAACCATAAATTAGATGATTTCTATGAAATATTTGCATGCATTCATATGGAATGTAAAATTCTTTTAAACATTGACATAGAGGAGGAAAAACGCAAAGAACAAGCAAATGAAAAATTGGAAGAACTTTTCATTCAGCTTAATTTAGAATTCATTATAACTTTACGAGCTGTTGACATAAAATTAAGTGATGAGATTTTATCTATTTCTGATGAACTGCAAAGTAGATTATCAGAAAACATTTTTGACAATGGCGTAAACTTGCATGTAAGAGACAAATACAATGAATTGATTCAGACTCCCATTTCAGATGCAGAAATAGAAATCCTAAAAAAACTATATGAGTTCTCATAGTTCAATATTTAAGTTCTAACGCATTAGAAATTTAATTGTCACAACCCAACACCCAAAAAACAGTTTAATTTACGGAGACAAAAGGATGTATAAATAGCAAAATGACGAAAACATAGAAAAGCGTAAACGAGCTAAATTATGGACAGCATCAATTCAATAACTTACAGTCTATTGACAATCTGCGTGTATCTATTTCTTATCGAAACGGCACGTAAATACATTGAAGGACTTATTTCAAAAATGATAGATGTGTATTACATAAAAACGCAAGCAATCAAAATAAGATTGAAATACTACCTATCATATTAAATATGGCACAAAGTTGAGATAAAAATAAATTATACCAGTAAGGGTATAATTGTTTGTACATAGATTAAGAAGTTACCCAGAATACGGTTTTACGATTCTTCTAGTGAATCAAATCAAAAGCCTTCTAGTTTTTTTTCATGGCTGATTTTCAATCATAAAACACCATTTTGAGATAAAAACCACATCGCAAACCACAGAAATCCCAAGAAAACCACTACCTTTGCATTCAACAAGCGTTCTGTAACATACCTACGGAAATGCCCTATCACTCAACACCTTGTATCTGATAGCGGACATTCCACAAAAGGACTGAAAAGAGGCGGTACAACACGTATATGCAAAGCAATGAAATCCAACAGTTTGCATTTGTCCCTACATTCTGTGTATTTGTCAAAACAGAGGTTGTACCGATTAAAATGAATAGTCACTGATAATCAGTGATGTAAATATGCTGCATCGGAAAATAAGGACTGAAAAACGATGAAAAACGCCAGCAAACAATAACAAATAAAAGTCTAATAATCAATATATTAAACAATGTTAGCCTAGATTGCTAACATTGTTTATTTTTACTGTTTTGCATATTTTTGTACCCCGAAAGTACCTGTTGACTCATTAGAGTAATTTTTCACTAACAACGTGTGCGAAGTACAAAAGGTATTTACACATCATTGCACACCTTTACACACTATTTCTCAGCGAGTTTTGGAGAGTAAAATATGGGTAACAAGGTGAGAATTGAAAGAATCTGTGAATTTTGCGGGAAGACTTTCATAGCAAAGACCTGCAAGACACGTTTCTGTTGTAAGGCTTGTAACGACAAGTATTACAAGGAGTTAATTAGAAGTGACCGCTATAATGCAGTCACAAAAGAAGTGAAAGAGGAAAAGAAGAAAAGAATCCGTCTGGCTGTGGATGAACTGGAAGTTATACAGGCGAGAGAATTTATCAGCCTGAAACAACTCGCCATTTATCTGGGGGTAAGCCGAAGAAGTATTTATACTTACATGCGGATTTATGAAATTCCATTTTCACAAATTGGTAGTAGAATTATTGTTAAACGCAAAGAGGTTGAAACGGTTATGATGAATTTAAAAAGCGTAAAAACAATGCAAGAGAGACCTATTAAGTCTACAAAAACAATTACTGATTTCTACTCTGCAAAAGAGATAGAAGAAAAGTACCAGATTTCTTATAGCAGACTTTATGTAATTGCTAAAGAAAACAACATTCCTTCAGCTACTCTTTCAGGAAAGAGGCTGTTCAGTATGGAACATATTGACCGCTATTTCAGGAAGTTGGGATATAAGAAAGCTGAAGAAATAACAGAGTGGTACACAATCGAACAGATCCAAAAAATCTACAAGATGACGGTAAAGGCCGTACACAGCTTTACCTCAAGGTATAAAATTCCCAAGAAAAAGGAAAAGACCGGGAATACTACCTTGTATTCCAAGAAACATGTTGATGAAATCAAAAATGCCCGGATTGGCGAGGACGGATATATAACCGTCCCCGAAGCTTGTGCATTGTTCAATGTAGATCGTGACACAATCTACAACAGATGCAAATGGTACAACATTCCCAAGAAGACAAAGGGAAAGAATGTCATTATAAGCATTGAAGGACTCAGAAAGGTGTTTGGTACAGGAAACATTGCCATAAATAATGTTAATGAACCTGCCATAGCCGCACATGAGTAAACGGCAATCTATGACAAACAACGCTAATGTATCACCTATCAAATCCGAATTATCATGATTTCAAAAGTATATCTTAGAAAAAAGAAAATAAGTAAGGGAAGAGTTTCATTATATCTTGACTTCTACCCTCCTATTCTCATTCCTGGAACTAACAGAACAACACGCCGCTATTTCCTCAATGTACATCTTCCGGAAAAGCCCAAATCATTTGCAGAACGTGAACATGTAAAAAGTATTATGCAGAAGATGGAAATATTCCGTCTGAGAGTACTGGAGCAGATAATAAACGAGAAATTCGATTTTTACGATAAGATTGTTGAGAAAACAGATTTTCTTGATTATTTCAAAAATGAATCACTCAAACATAATAAGAAGTGGATTTATGTGTATCAGCACTTTGCTGCCTTCACCAACAACAAATGTACTTTTGCAGATATCAATGTGGCTCTCTGCCAGAGATTCCGCTCCTATCTGCTGAATACGGCCAAACTGAGAGACGACAGTAAAAAGCTGAAACAGAACTCGGCTGCCGGATATTTTTCCACATTCAGAGGAATGTTGAAAGAGGCCTATAAGAAACGGATGCTTAAAGAGAATATCAATGATTTTCTTGACAGGATTCCGGAAGAGGAAACAGAAATCAATTATCTGACAGAACATGAATTAGGACTGATCATAAATAATGAGTGCCCTATTCCGGTATTACGAAAGGCTATCATTTTCGCCTGTATAACAGGCTTCAGAAGAAGTGACATACTTGCCTTGAAGTGGGAGGACATCAAGGAATTGCCCAAAGGCGGATGGTGTGTATTCAAACGTATGCAGAAAACAAAGAACATGGCAAACGTTCCTATTGGGGACGATCTCATGGAAGTTATCGGCCCACGTGGTGAAGGACTCGTATTTAACGGACTTACCACATATATGCTGACCTATCCGATGAAAAGATGGTTCAAAAGCATAGGTATAAAGAAAGACTTGCACTTCCATTGTACACGTCATACATACGCTACCCTGTCACTGGCCCTCGGTACAGATATTATTACTATCAAGAATGTACTCGGACATAAACAGGAAAGTACCACAATGCGATATACCAAAGTCGTGAACCCATTAAAGGAACAAGCTGCAAAACGATTAAGCATTAATACAATCAGTCAAAACACAGAACAATATGAAAAAGGCAATTTCTAAAATCAATCCATTCCGATATGCAAAAAAGTTGCATATCGGTTATATCTGGCTAATAGCAGTACTTCTGCTATTAGTCGTTGGTGTTATCTGCTCAGGAGCAAAGGTGTATAAATACAGCCCCATACTCTCGGTTGTCTCCTACTCTTTGGCCGCTATCAGCCTTATAGCTATAATTATTATGATAGTGCGGAAAATCTCCGATATGAAGATTCAAAGTGAACTGGACAAATATATTCTTGTGCTGAATGAGCATAAGGATGATCAGGAATGGTTACATAAAGAACTTACTTACGTCAATCTGAGGATATATAACAAGACAAACGGACATTTATACCGGTGCAAGAAAAAACTGCTGGAAGAATACAAAAATGAGGCAAACAATAAAAATGTAGCCGAAGAGCTGATGGTACGACTTAAAGAACAGGAAAACCGCCATCAACAGCAAATCGAAAAGATAGAGGAACTTCTCGTAAATGACCAGAAACCATTACAGTATTATCTGGATGCAATAGAGAATAACGGCAATGATAATCCGGCCGATGACAAATCTACAAGATTATGCAAACTGTTTTCTTTTATTTATAATTATATCAGTACGGAATTGGACGATTGTCTCAAGCCCTATGAAATTGAATATTTTAAAAAGTATGCCTTTTCTCAAATTACAGGCATGCCAATAGAGGAAGATATACAATACCCGATTTCTGAAATAAGCAGAATGTCAAAGACTGACTTGGGAGCTTTGATTCATAACCTCTATATAATGTGCCACTATTGTAGAACAGACCTAAAGAAAACCGATTTCTTCAATGGGTGCCAGAAGTTCATATCATCTTCTTTCTGCACAGCCAATGTATTATTCAAGAACAGTACAAGACTGGCAACCAATTCCCGTATTGAGGCCATAAATATGAAAAAAAGCAATTTCTTCAGCGAATATCTGAAAGAAATCCAGTAAAAACAAATACCATCCTTATAACTGAAGATTCCTGTAAAACTGTATTTAAAGTTTTATGGGAATCTTTTTTTATGTCAGTCAGACACATATAAATCATAGCATAAACACGCAGAATTACAGTATATTACATTGTAGTTGTTAAAAGTTTGAGGAAAGCATGAGGACCGCATGAGGAATTCATGAGGACATGCTTTTTTATCCATCATTTGCCATTCTTTTGCAGAGAAATCAAATTTTTACAAATGATGAAAAACGAAAACAATGTTTTTGGCAAAGTTACACATGATAACTTGCCGCAGGCTGTAGAGCACCTCATAAAAATGATGGAGGAACAGGCTCAGAATTCTAAAAATAACATGTCGGTGGAAGATGATGAGATATCCATCGAGGAAGTAAGTTCTCTTATAAAGAAAAGCGTGAGCACCATTTACCGGTATACTTGTCAAAACAGTATTCCCCATTCTAAGCAAGGTAATACACTCCATTTCTACCGGTCTGAGATTCTTGAATGGATGAAAATGCACAAGAAGAAATGTATTAATGAACTCTCTGATGAAGCACATATTGAGTCTTTCAGGGTATTAAACCGTGATTAACAGGTATGGGAGAAAGTAGAATAACTCCAAGTGGTATAATAAATGACGCTGTCAGCATGATAGGCAAAATGAACGACTCTTCATTTCCTATTGATATTTTCCCCAACAAGATAAGAAACATCATTCTGAATATGTATGAGTACCTGGCATTTCCTATCGACTACACTGCGTGCAGCATGATGACAGCCATTTCCACTTGTATAGGCAATACACATATCCTTCATTTCAAAACGGGATGGGATATCAAGTGTATCATATATATGGCTCTCGTCGGAAGGCCGGATGCTAATAAAAGCCATCCTCTGAAAACGGCCTTCGAACCTCTGTTCAGATTTGATAAGGAGCAGAAGGAAATATATAACGAAGAATACAGAAAGTATGAATCAATAATGAGCTTGAGTAAAAAGGAACGTCTGGAACAGGGATTTGATATGTTTCCCAAAGAACCTGTACGCACCCGATTTCTGGTTTCTGATATTACACAGGAAGCTATGGCAAAGTCTATATCAGAGAATCCGCGCGGCATTTGCCTTTACATGGATGAACTGCAAGGATGGATCAATAATTTCACACGCTACAACAAAGGCTCAGAAGAACAGTTCTACATATCACTGTTCAATGGATACATGTATATTTCCGACCGCAAAATGAATACAAACAATATCATGATTGACTCTCCGTTTTCCAATGTGATAGGTACAATTCAGCCGGAAATACTTATCGATACATTCAAAGGTAGTAAAAGCAATAATGGTTTCCTTGACCGTATTCTTTTTGCCATACCTGAAATTCAGGATAAGCTATACTGGAAAGATGATGATATTGACATGAGCCATTTCAATGAATGGAACACGATCATGCAATCGTTCATCAGTATGAAAATAGAACATGATGAGCACGGAAACATAAATCCTACAAGACTGGAATATGAACCTGGAGCCAGACGAAAGATTATGGAATGGCAGCATCAATGGGCAGATATGTTGAACATGGAAGAATCAGATAAAAGACGCAGTATATACAGCAAATTTGAGACTTACATTCATAGATTCTGCCTGATCATACAACTGTGCAAATGGGTATGTAATGAAGGTGACAAAAGCTGCATCGATCTTGACAGTGTACTGAAATCCATACGTCTGGTATCCTATTTTAAAAATACCGCCCTGCAGATATGCTCCATGATTGAAGGCGTGATGCTCACTCCCAAGCAGACAGAACTGTTGGAAAAGCTGCCGGATAAGTTTACACGTTCTGAAGGATTGGAAGTAGCCGTCTCCATGAATTGGAGTACCAGCACGTATGACCGCTTCCTGAAAAAGGCAACGGGAACTTACCTTTATCACGAATATGGAAATTATAAAAAAGCACAATGACAAAGTGATAAAGTGACAAACTAACGGCTGACTTTATCACTTTGTCAATCACTAAAAACAGAAAATTATGGAAAACTTCAGATTTATATTGGAGCCTTACAACAGGCATCAGAGAAACAGGTATACCTGCCCCTCGTGCGGAAAGTATCGTGAGTTCACCCGTTATATTGATACCCAAGGGTCTATCTCCTTTCCCGAATATGTAGGAAAATGTAACAGAATCAATAATTGTGGTTATCACTATACTCCTGCAATGTATTTTGATGAACATCCGGAATGTAAAGAGTACAATAAATCATTCCCTATTGTAAAAGATAAGAAACCTGTTGTATGTCATCCAAGACTTCCTCCTGTACACCGGCATACCGACACATCTTTTATACCTGATGAAATTATGCAGCAGACAATGAAATGCTATGAACAGAATAACCTGTTTCTGTATCTTGCCAACCATCTGGGGTATGAGTCAGCACTGCGTCTGATGAAGACTTACCATGTAGGCACAGCAAGGAAGTGGAAAAATACTACGGTATTCTGGCAAACAGACATATCCGGAAAAATAAGAACCGGGAAAATCATGCAGTACAACGCAGAGACAGGAAAACGTATAAAAGAACCATATGCACATGTTTCATGGGTACATACAGAACTTGATATACCGGAATTCCACTTACAACAATGCTACTTTGGAGAACATCTCTTATACAACAGCAGGAAACCCGTTGCCATAGTGGAAAGCGAAAAGACTGCTATCATTGCTTCATTTTATATACCGGAGTATATCTGGCTTGCAACGGGCGGTAAAAACGGATGCTTCAACGAGCAGAATTTTGACGTACTCAAAGGCAGGAATATTGTTCTGTTCCCTGATATCGGAATGACACAGGAATGGAAAGAAAAGTGTATGCAGATGAGAAAAGGAAACATCCGTACTGAGATTTCCGAGTATCTTGAAGTAAATGCAAATGAGGTTGAAAGGGTGAACGGATATGACATTGCCGACTACCTTATAAAGGTAAAATCAGGTGAAGCCGTTCTCCAATCCATGACAAGAAAGAATCCTGCCCTAAAACTTTTGATTGAGACTTTCGACCTTGAATTGTCAGGTTTCGGTACTCAATAAAACTCCGTTTCCCATATCCAACAATATTCTGAAAAAAACGGAATGACAAAAGGAATGTAGTTTTTTCGGTTGGCAAGTTTATGTTTTGGTAATACCAAAACCTCTGAATCCATCCGAGAAGTACCCAACAGGAATCAATTATAAACCGAAAAAATAATCAACAGAATGGAACATAAAAGCAACAACAAAAATAAGGCTATTGGTGGCAGACCTCCACTGGACAAAATGGAAAAACGTACAGAGATATTATCATTCAAATGTAGTGTATTGGAGAGGCATATCATAAATGGTAAAGCCATGACAGCCGGTGTTACATTAGGTGAGTATATAAGAAATACAGCCATAAATGGAAACATAACAGCACGCCTTACACCTGAAGATGTCAAACTGATAAGGAGTCTTTCAGGTATAGCAAACAACCTAAATCAGCTTGCTAAAAATGCAAATACATTCGGATATGCTGCAGTGTCTGAATCCGTATCAGAACTGGCTGATGAAATAGACAAAATCATTAAACTGATAAAGGCATGATGGGAAAGATTATGAAGAGGAATGACTTCGGTAAGATTGTAAATTATACGATGAAAGGTAACAATAAATCCAAGCTTCTTGCTACCGAAGGAGTACGTTCAGACAGCAAGCAGCATATAGCAGAAAGTTTCAGTTGTCAGGCAGGTTTAAATACAAGAATCAGAACTCCGGTCTATCACATATCATTGAGCTTTTCAAAGCAAGACTCCGCTAAACTGACTGACGATCTTATGGTAAAGATTGCCGGGGAATATATGGAAAAGATGAATATCAAAAACACACAATATATTGTTGTAAGGCATTACGACAGAGAACATCCTCATATACATCTTGTAATAAACCGTGTGGACAATGACGGTAAAACCATAAGCGACAGCAATGACCGCATAAGAAACAACAGGGTATGCAGGGAACTGACAATAAAATATGGCTTGTATATGCCGAAGGGTAAAGAGAATGTCAAGTATGACAGGCTTCGTGGCAAAGACAAGCATAAGTATGAAATGATGTTTGCCATACGCAAGGCTTTAGAGAAAAGTAATAATTGGAACGAGTTTCAAAAGAATCTGAGCAGAGAAAAAATTCATTTTTCTAAAAGAACAGACAGCAAAGGTAAGCCATGTGGTATAGTCTTTTCACGTGGCGAATATACATTCAGTGGTTCCAGGATAGACCGTAGTCTGAGTTATTTTAAAATAGCTAATATACTAAACAAATATGAGAACAGTCTGGATACATCGGACAGCTTAGGAAATACCCAACAAGACAAAATCCAGGAGCAAGAAAAGGATACAGTCACACCAGCAGAACATAAGGAAATATATGAAAATGACATTACCTCTCCTACTGGCAATTCTATTATAAATGCTGTTGCAGATTTACTCCTTCAGCCTAATGCGATAATATCTTCAGGAGGAGGTGGAGGAAACAGTAACCAGTTGGATGATGATGAAAGAAAAAGGAAAAATCGTGAACATATTAGAAGTAGAAGAAGATGATAAAGAAAGAAATTGAAGGAGCCGCTCTCCTATCCATATATAATGAGCTTAAAGATGAAATAAAGGCCATACGGACAGACATTCAGCATTTGAATATTCAACAGCCACAGCAATCAGAGAACAATCAAGAATTAAATTCATTGTTGAAGGAAACGATTGTAAATGCTGTAAACGACACTATAAATGCCCATATAAACAGTAGAGAAAACTATGCCGATGAAGTCAGTAGAAGATGTAAGAATACTATTGACTTTGCAATTGAAAGGGAAACCAAACTGGTTAATAATGTGTTATTGCCCAAACTCTCCCCTATTATTCAAATCGATAAGAAGATAGATGCCATAAATGCAAGACTTAGCGGAATCGAAAATGCCATACAGAAGATACCCAAAAATAATATAGGTAATACCAACAATCACAGATTTCTCTGTATAATGTTGATTATTATTACTTGTGTGTTTTGGGTATTGGGGAATTTTCTTTACATGGATTTAAATCAAAGGTATAATGAGTTAAAGGAAAGGCATGATATGGTAATGAGAAATATAAGTCGTGATAAGTAATAAAAATATAAGATAAAAATGTTTTTTCATTATCCAAACAAACAACAATATGGTATTTAATAGATGTTTTATACGATATACTTTAATATTTTCTTTTTTTATAGCATTATATTTTATATTTTTGAGAACATTTTAAATACATGTACAATGGACAAACCCATGAACAGAATAAAAGAGGTACTTGAAGAAAAAGGTATCAAGCAGACCTGGCTTGCTGAAAAACTTGGCAAAAGCTTTTGTATTGTAAATTCTTATGTTTGCAACAGACGGCAGCCAAGCTTAGACGTATTATTTGAGATTGCAAGAATATTACAAGTTGAACCTCAAGAGTTAATTTCAAGAAACAGATAAATTGTATCCTAAATATTCATAGTTATGAAGGATTCTAATTTTATATTTTTACAGGCATCATACCCGGATTTATTCACCCTTGGCAAACTTGTTGAGAGGCTTATTTCTATTGACCCTAATTCATCATTAACTAAATCTCGATTATTTTCGGAAAAGCTTACTACTTTAATTTGGTCTTTCGAAGAACTAGAAGTAACTTCTGAACCACAAGTATATAAAATAAATAAATTATATGACAGGGGGATTATTCCAGAAATAATCAAAGATATTTTACATCTTATTCGTAAATCAGGGAATCGTGCAACTCATACAGGAAACAGCAGTAAAGAAGAAGCACTTTTTATATTAAAAAAACTTTTCAAGCTTTCTATATGGTTTTATGAAACATATGAAAACACTCAATTACCTAATGTTGAATATATTGAACCAAGAGGAATTAGTTCAGAAAATGAAATAAATGAATTAAATCATAAGTTAAAATGTTTAGAAGAGCAAGTTTTAGATTACAAAGATAAAATTGAGAATCTTAATAAAACGATAGATTCTAAACAGAAACGTCATAAGCGGTCGGTTTCTATTGCTAATTTAATAGAATTAAATGAGGACGAAACAAGAATCATGCTTATAGATCCAGCTTTACGTAAAGCTGGATGGGAATGTGATACCCATACACTAAATTATAGAACACACCATACTATGCCTGTAAAAGGGCATAACATGGCTATTGCAGAATGGAAGTGTGGAAATATTAGAGCAGACTACGCCTTATTCATCGGAACGACTCTTTACGGTATAATAGAAGCCAAAAGATTCTCTGCAGACATTTCAACGAACTTATATCAATCAAAAATATACGCTTGTACTGTTGAAGAACAAGATGGGATATCAATGCTCGGTAATTGGAATGGCAATAGAGTTCCTTTCTTATTTTCAACTAATGGACGCCAATATCTTGAACAAATAAAAACAAAAAGTGGAATATGGTTTGCCGATACTAGAAAGCCGAAACAAAAATCAGAACCGCTACGAGATTGGTATTCTCCAGAAGGTTTGGAGAATTTATATAAAAGAGATTTAAATGAAACGAACAATAGACTAAAGAATAGCAGCTATGACTATTTAACAGATCCTTCAGGTCTTAATCTCTACGATTATCAGATTAATGCCATAAAGGTACTAGAACAAAAAATTATCAATGGAGGAGACGACAAAAGAGCACTTCTAGTAATGGCTACTGGTACTGGAAAAACCAGAACTGCAATAGGTCTATCATATCGTCTTATCAAATCTAATAGATTTAAGCGTATATTATTTCTAACAGACCGTCGATTACTTGCAGAACAAGCTTTTGGAGATTTCCAGGATAAGAAAGTAGAGAACTTTAATACATTCGCAGAGATATATGGAGTAAGTTCATTAAAAGATGTCTTACCAGATGCAGATTCTCGTTTACATTTTGCTACAGTTCAAGGCCTAATAAAACGTTTATTTTACAGTGATGATGAAAACAAAAAATCTTTGACAATTGATTCATACGATTGCATTATTGTAGATGAAGCGCATAGAGGATATAATCTTGATCGTGAATTAGACGATGATGATTTAGATTTTCGTGATCAGAATGATTATGTAAGTCAGTATAAACGTGTCATTGAATATTTTGATGCTTTTGTTATTGGTCTTACTGCAACACCTGCACTACACACAACACAAATATTTGGTACTCCTGTATTTACATACTCTTATAGAGAAGCTGTCATAGACAATCGTTTGGTTGATCATGAACCTCCATTCTTGATAAAAACCAAATTAAGCGAAGAAGGGATTGTATGGAAACGAGGTGAAAAGCCTAAAGCATATAACCCAGAAACGAATTCAATAGAAGAACTGGCAGCATTGGAGGATGAATTACATATTGAAGTTGATCAGTTTAACAAACGCGTTATCACGGAAAATTTCAATCGAACTGTAATAAAAGAGTTAGTTCAGCATATCGACCCAGATGGCGAAGGTAAAACATTAATTTTTGCCGTTCGAGATTCTCATGCAGATATGATTGTAAATATATTATTTGAAGAATATGAAGCAATTGGCGTAGATGTGAACAGGGATGCTATTCGTAAAATCACAGGAAATGTATATGATCCGTCAGAACTTACTAGATTATTCAGAAATGAAAAATATCCTAATATCGCTGTAACGGTAGATTTGCTAACAACGGGAATAGATGTTCCCCAGATTACGAATTTAGTATTTATGCGTAGAGTTAATTCACGTATACTTTTTGAACAAATGCTTGGACGTGCTACACGTAAATGTGACGAAATCGGTAAGGACTATTTTAAAATCTATGATGCTGTAGGAATATATGATGCACTAAATGGATTTTCACAAATGCAAACGGTTTCAAATCCTTCATTCTCATTTAAACAACTGATTGATGAATTTGAATATATTGACAACGATGCACGAAAGAAACGCCAGATAGAACAAATTATCGTAAAACTGCAACGCAAAAAACGGAATATTACAGATGATAGATTAGACCAATTTATACGACTCTCAGAGGGATATACTCCTGACGAAATCATAAACAAATTTCGTAATCAAGACTTGACTGAGAGTATAGAATATATTAAAAAGACAACAGAACTTTGGGCTTTTCTTGATGAACGGACATATAACTATAGAGCTTTACTCTTATCTGAACATGTAGATGTATTGCGTGAGGTTGAACGTGGATATGGTAACGCTAAAAAGCCAGAAGACTATATTGAAAGCTTTAAGGAATATATTCTGAACAATAAAGACAAAATAGAGGCTTTAAAAATAGTCTGTACAAGACCTAGTGAACTTGACCGAAAGTCTTTAAAAGAACTTAAACTCATTCTTGATCAACATGGATTTAATGTCGCAGCTCTTAATCAAGCATGGCACGCTACCAAGAATGAAGACATTGCAGCCGATATAATAGCTTATATTCGGACAATCTCACTTAATGTTATGCTAATATCGCCGGAACAGCGAGTAAAAAAAGCCATACAAAAAGTTAAATCAATGCAATCTTGGAATGCGGTCCAACTTAAATGGATTGATCGATTTGAGAAGCAGTTAATAGCAGAGACAATACTCAACAAAGAAGATATAGATAAAGAACCTTTCAAAAGTGAAGGTGGCTATATACGACTTAATAAAATTTTCAATAATAAACTGGACATTGTATTACATACAATTAATGAATACTTATACAGTGCGTAAAAAAAATAAATGATTATGACAGCAGAATCAATTGCTCAGAAACTTTGGAATCAATGCAATGTACTTCGTGATGACGGAGTAACATATCATCAATACCTCAATGAGTTAACATATATACTCTTTTTAAAACTATCTGATGTTAAAGGTTTTTCAAATGAAATTCCAGCTCAGTGGCGATGGAAAGAGTTTGTTAATGAAACTGATAATAGTAAAGCATTTGCTATGTACCGGGAATTTTTAGCATCGGTTAGCGATAAAACACCCAGCAATACTATCAAAGAAATATATCGTAATGCATCAACAAGTTTACGGAAACCTGTAAACTTTAAAACTATTGTCCTTGCTATTGATAAGCTTGATTGGTATGAAGAAAGCGACCGAGATATGATGGGAGATATATATGAAAGCCTGCTTGAGAAAAATGCCACAGAAAAAAAAAGCGGTGCTGGACAATATTTTACACCTCGTTCTCTGATTAATGTAATGGTTAAGCTCTCTGTTCCTCAGTTGGGCGAACGCTGGAATGATCCGGCGGCTGGTACTTTTGGCTTTATGATAGCTGCAGACCATTATTTAAAAGAAAAGATAGATCCTTTTACATGGAATGAAAGAGTTCGAGACTTTCAAAAACGTGAAGCTTTCTCTGGTGTTGAACTTGTGCCGGATGCCCACCGATTAGCTTTAATGAATGCCCGCCTACACGATATGGAAAGTAAGATTATTTTAGGAGATACTTTATCTGACATCGGGAAAAATTTGATAAATTTCGATGGGGTACTGGCAAATCCGCCATTTGGAACAAAGAAAGGCGGAGAGCTTCCAACACGAGATGACTTTACCTTTCCTACAAGTAACAAACAGCTTAATTTCTTGCAACACATATACCGTTGTCTGAAAAGGAATGGTAAGGCTCGTGCAGCTGTGGTTTTACCTGACAATGTTTTGTTTGAGGATAACGATGGTCAGAAAATCCGTCGTGATTTGATGGATAAATGCGATTTGCATACGATTCTTCGATTACCTACGGGTATATTCTATTCACCGGGAGTCAAGACAAATGTGCTGTTCTTCCAAAGAGGAAAATCTGAGACCGGGAATACTAAGAAAGTTTGGTTCTACGACATGCGTACCAATGCCCCATCCTACGGCAAACGTACACCGTTTACCGAAGAAGCTTTCCGGGAGTTTATTTACGCCTATACGGGTGGAATTTCGGCAGAGGACGTTGTTGAGAAATACGATGGAACGATTGATCATGAGAAACGGGCGAAAATTAAAGACGAACGTTGGCACTGTTTTTCACGTGAAGAAATTGCCGATAAAGAAGACACATTGGATTTAGGTCTTATTGTTGACGATAAACTGCAAGAAGCCAAGTCACTTGGAAGCCCCGAAGATATTATTCGCGTGGCTAAAGATGAAGTCTCAACTATACTCTCTCAATTAGAGTTAATATTAAACGAGTTAAAATAATGGATGGAAAATTTTTATATAACTGGAAAGAAACAAATCTTGCAAATTTGACCAGCTTCGTTATTGGAGGAGACTGGGGATATGCACAAGAGGATATAATTGAAGATACGTCATTGGCATATTGCATTCGAGGTAATGAAATAAAAGAGTGGGAACGAGATAAAGGAAAAACAGCTACAATTAGAAGAATAAAAAATAGTAGTATTGAAAAACGAAAATTACAAAAAGGAGATATTCTTGTTGAAATTTCTGGAGGAGGACCTGATCAACCTGTAGGACGGACTATTTATATTGATGAAGAATCCCTAAAAAATAGATCTGGATATCCAACGGTGTGCACAAATTTTTTTAGATTAGTACGATTATGTGATACAATTAATAGTAAATATATAAACTATTATCTACACTATTTTTATCTTAAAGGTGGGACAATAAAAATGCAAGGGGGTAGCAATAATCTTCGAAACTTACGATTTAAAGAATACTTACAAAGTAGTATTCCATTGCCTCCATTAACAGAACAAAATAGAATCGCGGATAAATTAGATACACTTTTTGGACAGTTAAATACTATTCAGAAAGCGCTCGAACGTATTCCTGAATTAATTAAGAACTTCCGTCAACAAATTCTTACATTTGCTGTCACCGGAAAGTTAACAGAAGAATGGAGGATAGGTAAAAATCTCACTCAATGGAAAACTGAATTAGCCAGTGAATGCTGTGAAAAAGTACAAAGTGGAGGAACTCCTAAAGGAGGGAAATTTGAAGAATCAGGAATTCCGTTTTTGAAAGTATATAATATCGTACATAATACAATAGATTTTGAAAATGAACCTCAATATGTCTCTAGCGACATTCATAATTCTAAAATAAAAAAATCTATCTCCTACCCTGGTGATGTTGTAATGAACATAGTTGGTCCTCCATTAAATAAAGTAGCTATAATACCAAACACATATTCTGAATGGAATATAAATCAGGCTATAGTACTTTTTAGGCCCAAAGACTATTTGGATAATAGATTTTTATATTATTTCTTTTGTGAGGGTACTCCTGTCAATCGTTTAGTAAACCAAACAAGAGGAGTTGTTGGACAAATAAATATTTCCCTGACCCAATGTAGAAATTTTTTAATTCACATTCCTCCAATTGAGGAACAAAAAGAAATCGTAAGATTAATAGACTCGCTATTTAAGAAATTAGAGCTGGTAGAAAAACAGTATAACGCTTTAAAAGCAAAAATAGAAAAGTTGCCACAGGCTCTCTTAAGCAAAGCTTTCAGAGGCGAATTGGTTGATCAGTTACCATCAGATGGCAGTGCAGAAAACCTGCTTAAAGAGATAGAACAATTTAAAAGAAGTACTAAAAAGAAATAACTCTAATGAGAATAAAATCCTTCAAAACATCTAAATATAAGAATCTGCATAATATTGATATTAAATTTGATGCAGATGTTATTACACTATTAGTGGGCCAGAATGGATTAGGGAAATCCAATCTGATAGAAATTCTTACTCTCATATTCAGAGACTTATACACGATCAAAGAAAAGAAGAATTTCATCGAATCTGCAATTAAAAGTAAACTCAGTGATTATATAATTGAATATGAATGTAATGGAATTCAGTTAAAAATCGACTATTATGATGATAAGCTTGAAATATATATAAAAGATACTGAGGGGGTATATCAGGCTATTTCATTTGCAGAATTTGCAAGAAATTCTGACTTATTTTTACCAAAAAGAATAATGGGGTATTATTCTGGAGAAAACAAACGACTGGAAGAAATATTAAATGAATACACTTCAAAAGAAAAGAAGCAACAGTTGGCAGCATACAAAAAAGGGACTGTATCTAAAAGACTGCGTAATATTTTTTTCTCAGAAAACAGACATAGCCAATTAATCTTATTTACACTAATCCTTTACTGGAATCACCCAATATTCGGGGAAGCTATTAACCATCTTCTGAATAATATCTTAGATCTTGATGACATGACTGGGTTTGATATCAAATTCAAATCCCCCAAATTTGCTAAGCTCAATAATCTTAAGAAACGTCATGCAACTTTACAAGATTATGAAGGAGAGATATTAAGTACAAATGATTATAATAAATTTGCCGACACCCCTATTTTTTGGGAAATAAAGGGACCTATTGACCCACTTTTGAGACTCTTTTTGTTTGAATATTTAGGCAATAATTCATGTACAATATACGAAGATAATAATCAAGAATATTTTGTCATTCATGAAGAGTCTTTGAGTTATGATACCTTTATAGAAAATATATATAGAGTATTTCCTGAGCCATTAGATTTTTTTGATGCGTTGGAAGCTGCTTCAAGCATTGGGGCTTTAGATGAGCTTAAATTAAATATTAGCAAATCTGGAGATGAGGATTTTTATAGCTTTACGGAATTAAGCGAAGGAGAGCAACAATTAATAAGCGTCTTAGGATTAATGACGATTCTCAGAAACGATCAGGAAGAAGTGCTTTATCTAATTGATGAACCGGATACACATATTAATCCATTATGGCAACGCAATTTTGTTAGATTGTTATTAGAGAACATCGGAGACTACCAGCATAGACATATGTTCATTTCTACTCATAGTCCATTCCTAGTACAAGCATACGACAAAAATGTAGTCGATATTTTACTCTTTAGAAAAGATGGAGGGGATGTAATTATTGATGTTGCTGATAACACTATAAAAAATTGGAGAATAGATCAAGTATTGATGAGTCCATATTTTGGGCTTAAAAGTACTCGGCCAAGTAATATCGACGAATTTATGGATAAGAGACGTGCCATAATAGAACGTGGAGAGTTTACTCCAAAGGATAAAGAAGAACTATCAGAACTTGAAAATGAATTGGGATTTTTACCTACTGGTGAAACATTGACAGAATTAGAAAGTATGGTATATATTCATAACGCAGCTAATCGATTTAAACAGGAGGATAAAGAATGAAGTATATAGATAAAACCGGTACACCTGTACCTGAAATACTTAAGTCAAAAGGGGAAGAGGAAACATTAAAAAATATTGCAAAATATAAAAAGAATAAAGCAAAATATATATCAGATACACCAGGGACTAAAACGACAAAAGATTACACTGTCGCAGATTCAATTGAAATAGATAAAGATATCTATGGGCATAAGGAGGTAAAATCTGCACTTATAAATCTTCAAAAGAAATGCTGTTGCTTTTGTGAATCACGTATTACACATATATCATCTGGAGATGTAGAACATTTTCGTCCTAAAAACGGATATAGCCAAGACCAGACTGATTTATTCCATAAGCCTGGATACTTTTGGCTTGCTTATGATTGGTCTAATTTATTTTTCTCTTGTGAACAATGCAATAGACGATTCAAAAAAAACTTTTTCCCTCTAAAAAATCCTGCTAATAGGTTTAACCCCAAAAAGAAACTTGACATTTCAAAAGAAGAACCTTTATTTATAGATCCAAGTAAAGTAGACCCAGCAGAGCACTTAAGTTTTATCGGGCCCAATATTACTCATAAAACAGAAGAGGGAGATACAACGATCAAAGCGTTAAAATTAGATCGAGATGATCTTACAGAAATGCGAAGAGACTCATACAATGCAATTGAAGCATTAAAAAATATCTACGAAAGAGATAAAGGGACTCCTAATGAAATTGATAGCAAAAAACAATTTAAAAATGTTTTAAACGAAAAATTAAATGATACAGCTCAATACACTTTAATGTTTAGATGTAATTTCGATATATATATTAGAGATTTTGGAATTTAAAAATCTCTAATATAAAGACAAAAGTATTAATCCCAGATTGTTATATTATAGCATGTTACTCCTTACAATAATAGCAGCTGAATATCTCTGATTATAAAACAACAGACCATTGATGATAGAGTTATAAGGATTTTAAAATGGGTAATAAGTATAAGAAAATTAATGTTTTCACATTTGATATAATAGTCAATTAAATTACATCACAAACAGATATTATTTAATTTTAACAGTCAAGTTTTTTTTATTACAAAATAAAGTCATGAAATTTACATGGATTCAATATTATAAGGAGTTTGCAGAAAAGCTCCTTCGTTTTCGCAATGACAGAAAGCCACTGCTAAAATTGATATATGATAATAAAGATACCTTATTTGTGAACTATCTGCATGATGAAAAAGGTTCTGACGATTTACTTACAGATATAGATCCATTTACCACCTTTGGATTATTCAATAGGAATATAAAACTTCAAAATCGTTTTATATCTACAAAAATTTTCAAGGAGTTACTTGATATAGAATGTGAAATTCCTAAAGACTTTGATGGAATTCCAGTTCTTAATAATCAAAAATCACATTTCTTTGGATTTAGAAGTCATAGACATAATAATGATATTGAAAATCTTTGGGATTTATTTGTAAAAGTTATTAACGGTGAAGACTATGAGGATGCATACAATAAGGTCATTACACAGTTCATTATAAATATAAACATCACGATGGCTTTATTTTGGATTCGTCCTGATGATTTTCTTGCTCTTGACAGTACTAACAGGAAATATCTCAAAGAACAATATGGAGTTGAACTACCAAAGAAAGTACCTCAATATTCTGAGTATATGAAGCTTTTAAATGAAATTAAGCAAATGATGTCAAACAATAAAATAAAAGAAAAAACTTTCTATGAATTATCAGCCAATGCTAATAGTAATAGTGGCTCAAATAATAATATTGAAAACTATACATGGTATGATGATGTTGCCCAGACATTAAAAAGACGCAAGAATATAATTTTATATGGTGCACCTGGTACAGGTAAAACCTACTCCATTCCAGAAATAGCAGTAAGACTTTGTGATCAATCAGACTGCTCAGAATATGATGATAGAGAAGAACTAATTAAACGATACGAGCAGTTAAAGCAAGAAAAACGAATTTCATTCACGACTTTCCACCAGTCTATGGACTACGAGGACTGGATAGAAGGTTTGAAACCTGTAGCTGAGAATAATCAAATTACTTATGAGATTGAGAAAGGAATATTCAAGCTACTTTGTGAAGAAGCCGAACGTCCAATTATTAGAGATAAACATATCGGCTTAGCTGAAGATGCTGTAGTATGGAAGGTGTCTCTTAGTGGTACAGGCGACAATCCTGTAAGGAAAGAATGTATGGACAATGGACATATAAGAATAGGATGGGATGATTATGGACCTACAATCTCTGACGAAACAGATTGGAGCATATATAATGGTGAGGGAAAACGTATCTTACAGGCTTTTGTATATGAGATGAAAATTGGTGATATCGTTATGAGTTGCTATTCAAACCAAACTATCGATGCTATAGGAATAGTAACTAGTGATTATGAGTTTATTGAGACTTATTCAAATTATAAAAGGGTCAGAAAGGTCAATTGGATATTAAAAGGAATAAATGAAAATATCGTAACTCTTAATGATGGAAAGACAATGACTTTAGGCACAGTATATCGTTTAAATGCTATAACTTTGGATAAGGTAAAGTCTGTCTTGGAAAAGTATAAAAAGCCCACTACTATGGTTGACAATACTCTACCATATATAATGGTTATTGATGAACTTAACAGAGGAAATGTATCAAAGATATTTGGAGAGTTAATCACTCTTTTAGAAACAGACAAACGAAAAGGGAAGAAAAATGAAGAAAGCGTTATATTACCTTTTTCTAAAAAATTGTTTGCGGTTCCGGATAATGTGTATATTATAGCAACAATGAATACGGCAGACCGTTCATTAGGAACATTAGACTATGCTATCAGAAGAAGATTTGCTTTTATTGCTTGTAAACCTTACTCTTTGGCTGAAGACGAAGTAGAAGGTTTCGATGAAGATTTATTCAAAGAAGTAAGTTCATTGTTTATATCTAACTATGACGAATATCAACAAAGCGGATGGGAACAAAGTTTTAAACTTATACCAGCCGAAACATTATCCTCTGAATATTCCCCTGAAGATGTTTGGATAGGACAAAGCTATTTCATCATGACAAATGACGAAGGAGAGGATATTACAAGCGACAGACTTTTATACGAAATAATTCCTCTACTTGAAGAGTATGTTAGAGATGGAGTACTTACAGAAGATGCAAACGAAACTATTGAGTTGTTGTACCAAAAGGCTTTAGAATAATGAAAGTTATTCAACTTCAAGAACAAATACTGGATAATTCTCTTCTTCGGAATGATATATCATCCACCCTCCTTTCATATATTGAGGATGGAGAAGAAGTTGTATTCTCAGTAAAGAGAGGGAAGGAAGAAAAGGAACTCTGCTTGAGATTACAACGTAAATGCAGTGATGTATTGGCCACTGGTTCTTATTTTGTTGGTATAGACTGGATTAAGGAAAATGAACTGGCTTTACAGGTTAGTCCAAAAATGAATGATACTTTTGAAATCGATTATGTACGAATGCTTAACGATGCAATGTGTGAAGAAGAAAACCATCAGCATCTGAAAGATTTAATAACTATAAAGTTTGACAAGCCATCGATAAAAATAAATCAGAAGCAAGATCTGCTAAGTATATTCCTCATAACTGAATATCTTAATCTACTACAACAGATTGTAAAGAAAGGTTTAAAGAAGAGTTATTATATAGTAGAGGAAAATCTTTCCAATAAGGTTAAAGGAAGAATTGTAATAGAAAAAAATATTCACAAAAACCTTATGAGAGGCAATATAACTGACAATGTTTGTTCGTATCAAGTATATGATATAGATTCACCTGAAAATCAGATACTGAAGAAGGCATTATGCTTTTGCATTAAGCAACTTGATATATACAGTTTTTCTGTAGATATAAGCTGTCTAAAAGAAAAAGTACGTATAGTGTCACCGTATTTCAAAAACGTAAGTGATAATGTAAGTATAAAAAAAATAAAGTCATTCAAGACCAATCCTATATATAAAGATTATATGCGAGCAGTTGAAATTGCTAAATTATTGCTCAAACGATACAGTTATAATATTACTAATATTGGGAAAACTGAGATTTTTATTCCTCCGTTCTGGATTGATATGAGTAAACTTTTTGAATTGTATGTTTTCCACCATCTGCGTAGAGTATTTACTGTTAAAAACGAAATAACATATCATGTAAAAGCTCATTATCAGGAGCTGGATTTTCTTCTTAAACCTGAAATATGGTCAGAACCTTACATTATAGATGCTAAGTACAAGCCACGATATAAATATTCCTGCGGTATTAATATGAATGATGCACGTGAAGTTTGTGGCTATGCTCGCTTAAGTAATATATATAAGCGTCTCGGACTAGATGAAGAAACAACATTGCCAATTAAATGCTTAATTATATATCCTGACCAAGAGCAAGAAGAAAGCTTTACTTTTACGCGTTATAAAGAACCAATCTTTGATAAAGTTGCAGGATATGTAAGATTATATAAATGTGGTATAAGACTACCTACTATTAGATAAACTATTTAAATATACAGAATATAATGGATTTATTTTATGGCTGCAGAAGAATTGATGTGGGTATAATGTAAGATAGTTTTTCTGAAAATATTAAACAATAATTAAATATGAAATGGATTACATCTACAGATATCAAACAATGGGCAGATACAAGGGCTGCACAAGAATTGTTACCAGAATTAATATTACGATTGATAAGAGCTACCTCAATAAATATTAATAATATTAGATTCCCTAATGGAGATGCAATCCATTTAACAGGTTGGGACGGTGTAGTAGAATCGGCTGATGCAATTTTTAATATTTCTTCTGGTGTTTCGCTTTGGGAATGTGGAGTTAATGCAAATCCCCTTCATAAAGCGAATGAAGATTATAATAAACGGACAAAGGAGCCATTAAAATATAACAAATCATCTGCAACATTTGTATTCGTAACACCACGAATATGGGATAAAGCAACTGAATGGGCACTAGAAAAGAAACAATCAAAAGAATGGAAAGATGTCGTTGTAATTACTGCTGTAGAATTGGAAGATTGGCTTTCAATGTGCCCTGCTGTTTCGTTATGGTTGGCGGAAATCATATCTGGAAGGAGTATTAAAAAAGCTTATGATATAGAGTCGTATTGGAATAAATGGGCATCAGGATATAAATTTAAATTAAAACCTAAGATCTTATTAGGCGGTAGAGAAAACGAACAACAAACTATATACAGTCGTATCTCTACCCCATCTGTTACCCTTATTCAATCAATGGCACAAAGCGAGTCTTTAGCCTTTGCTGTGGCATGTATTCTTGAAAGTCCCGATAAATATAATCTTTTGTCCAAGTGTATTATCGTTGAAGACGAGAATACTCTGGAACAACTTATTGCTGAATACAGAGATATTATATTCATTGCTAAGGTAAAACATAAAAGCCACATTTATGCTACTCAATACGATCATCATATAATATATGCTGCTAGTGCAGCAGAAGTATTCAATAACGCTTCAGACACAGAATTACTAAAGTTACCGTTATTGGATAGAGACAAATTTATTGATTCTCTTGTAGAAAGTGGAATAAATAAAAAACAAGCAGAACAACTGTCGCAAGAAACGGTACGAAACATAACTATATTAAGAAGAAGTCTAAAATTAGATTTTACGTGTCCGAAGTGGGCTAAGCCTGAAAATATCAAAGATTTAATTCCTGCTATTCTTGTAGAAAGATGGACAGACAATATCGAAGGTGACAAAAAAATAATTTCGCTAATAGCCAATGAGAAATATGATTCTTATATAAAGAAATTACAAAAATGGGCACATCAAGATGATTCTCCAATAATTAATATTGACGGGATATGGAGAATATATTCACCTTATGAAGCATTTGGTTATGCTGCAAGGTATATTACATCTAACGATTTTGAGAACTATAAAGAAGCCATAAATCGAATCACATCAGACAATGATCCTGATGCAATAGAGAAAATGAAAGCTACAGAACTACGTATATGGAAATCTAAACAAAGATATTCTAGCTGGATTAAAGAGGGAGTATTTCAAACTGCTATAATGATATCCTTATCAGAAAAGAAAGAATGTTTGAATCTCTCTACTTTACCATCACTGTGGATTGACTCTATCATTCATGACCTATTGAGTAACTCCTCTATTGAATGGTGGTTCTCTAATAAGAACATATTAGGGACAGTTGCAGAAGCTTCTCCTAAAAGTTATATTGAGTTTATTCAAAAAGATCTTCTTAAAGAAAATTCTATCATAAAACAATTGTTCACACCAAAAGGGGTTGTTGATTTTTTGGGTCCACATGAAAACTATATTGAGGTATTATTTTCTCTGCAAATGTTATCATGGAGTGAAGAATGGCTATTGCCAGTTAGCTGTATACTTGCAGAGTTATGTAAAATAAAGAATGAGACCAATATAGGAAATAAGCCTATAGAAGCATTATATGAAGCGTATGCATTGTGGTGTCCGCAAACTTATGCAAATACCCAACAAAGATTACTAATATTACAAACATTATCAAGAAAATACCCAAATCAATCTTTTAGTTTATATTATAAACTTTTAAATAATAGAGAAAATTCAACCATAGTTTGTACCCATCCTATGAGATGGCGTTGCTATAATTATACAAAAGCTAATATCACATACGGAGAATTATATGATTCAATAAAATATGTATGTAAACTTATAGTTTCAGCTTCTAATAATTCAGAAGAACATATATGTAAAATCATTGAGTTAGCCCATCAAAAATCATTAGATAAAGAATGCAGAGCACTATTATTCAATCATGTATGCAAAAATAAATCTGCATTTAAAGGAAATTATGAGATTACAAACTCTCTTAGAGATATAGTATATAGACACAAAACTTATTCCGAACAAGAATGGGCTTTACCTAAAGAAGAAATTCATAATTGGGAGGTATTATTAACAGAATTAGAACCTGATAACTTATTGGAAAAATATCGATGGATATTTAAAGACTATCATATAGAAATTCCTGAGATCGATAGAAAAGAATTAAAATGGGAAGATTTTCTGGAACAAACTTATAAATACAAAAATAAAGCTTTAATGGAAATTGAAAAGGCTTATGGATTTAATGGTATTTATAGTTTTGTCCAAACCGTTGGATGTCCCTATGAGGTAGGTGAATCATACGCTTATACAGCGAATAATAAAACATATAAAGAAGTACTGAATCTATTATTAACAGAGCAAGGAAATCCCATTATAGACTTTTCAAAAGGTTTCTTTAGCTATTATACATTTCATCATGGAGTAAAGAATGTAATATCAATTATAAAATCTTTAGACATAAACTATTATGAATCAATACTTATTATTCCATTAACTGTAGCATCCTGTAATTGTCGTGAAATATGGAATTTTATTAAAACATTATCTGTCAGTTTTCAAGATGAATATTGGACCAAAATATTGATAATGGGAGTTACACAGAATGAGGATGCTATATTTCTAATCGAAAAATTAAATGAATACAAGCGATATGACCATGCGATAGAAATAAGTTCTCGCTCCCTTAAAAAAATTTCCATTCCAACTAACCTAATAGAAAAAACAATAATAGGATATCTATCTTTTCCTAATAAAAATGGTATATATAGAACCAAATATGATTTAGCTCAAATTGTATTGTTTTTAGACAAGCAGGAAGATGCTAATTTGCAGACCTTACTTTATATTGAATTAATACTTTATAGATTAATAGAACAATACGGCAATATAAATGAGACCCAATTTGTTAAAGAAATAATGTCTAATCCTTATAGCATGATGAATATAATTGATGAAATATATTTGTCATCTGACGAAAACATATGCAAAAAAGAATTGGAACATATAGAAAAACGCCCGGAATTCTGGGCATTATATTATCATATTTTATCAGAACTTAGACAAGTTCCATTTGTGGATAAAAATAATCATATAGATGTTGATAAATTAAACAATTACATTCATCAATTACAAGAGCTAGGCAATGCAAAAAATAAAATTAAAGGTGTAAATACTGTGATAGGAGAACTGTTAGGTAATTATCCTGAAACAGAAGACTATCCTCCATTGCCTATATGTGACATTATAGAAAATCAAAATAATACAGATATTATTAGTGGATTTAAGACTAGAATTTATAATAAAAGAGGCGTGACTAGTCGACCAGCCCTAGAAGGAGGATCACTAGAACATAGAGAATCACAAAAATATAAGAAATACGCTGATAGAGTACGATACACACATCCTATTGTATGTCGTATTTTTGATGATTTAAGTAATAATTATCGCTATATGGCAGAGGCCGAAGATAAAAGAGTGAAAATAGAAAAAATGGAATATTAAAAGATGTTATTACATTATACTCTACGGATAGAGTAAAGTTAAAATGTATATACCCGAAGAATATGAATCTAGATATTTTAGAAAGGAAAATGCCTGAGGCAATCAAATATGCTTCAAACATTATTACAGAGACTTCCGATTTTATAGAATTTGCAATAGCTCTCACAGACTATATGGGTACAGATTTTATCCCATATTGTAAATCGGTATATATGATGTTGGTGAACTCCCCAGAATTTTCTAATATAGTATTCAACTATGAAAATTTAAAGAAAATTACTTCACAAATAATTGAATCTGAATATAATGCTTTTGTTTCCAAACAGCGAGAAAAGCTAAGAGAATTAGAATTTAAAGAAAATATTGACGAATTACAATTTTTAGTTAGAAGTTATCGTAACAGTCAAGAATTTAAGAAGCTCCTTGAATTTGTAGGACGTTTCAATTATCTTGCTCCATATAACGCTATGCTTGTACAAATGCAAAAACCTGGGGCAACATTTGTTTTTAATGGCAAGAAATGGAAAGAATATGGTCGTCAACCCAGAATTAATGCTCAGAAATTAATTATATTAAAACCGTTTGGACCAGTACAATGCGTCTTTGATTATGGTGACACAGAAGAAATCCCAGGAGCTTTAAATGTATTAGATGAAGCTGATATAATGAAACTATGGGATGAAAGTCTCAAACAAACTAAGGGAGAAATTAAAAAAGAGACGTGGGATATACTAATAAAAAACCTGCCAATCTATGGAATATATCTAGATGATAATTTTCAAGCTGCAAATACATATGGAGGATATATTATGCCATATAAAGAAAAACAATTATCGATTATGGTGAATAAGGAATCTGCTAGAGTAAATTCTCGTTTCATAATAAGTGTCAATAGAAATCAGGAAAAGATTGTGCAATTTCATACTATATGCCATGAATTAGCGCATTTATTTTGTTATCATCAATTCTATACTGAATCTAAAAGACGGTAATTAACCATAAAAGAACGAGAATTTGAGGCTGAAACTGTAGCATGGCTCGTATGTAAACGACATGGAATATATAATCCTTCAGAAGGATACCTTGCCTATTACGCTCCTAACGGAGAGATTCCTATATGTAGTACAGACTTAATTATGAAAGCTGTAACTGAAATAGAAAAATGCTGGAGAACCCAATAAAGATAAAAGAATCATTATGGTATAAAGAAGATAAAGAACTTAAAGAACAAATCAAAGTAATAGAAAAACAACAAAAAGGAGCCACTTTATTTGGATATTAATTAGTTATTAGTCATGGGTATAATATCAGATAAATTTAGAAGAACACGTTTGGATCAAACTCCATATCTCTTCCATTTCACAAAAGGAACTAAAAAGGAAGGCAAAGAATCTCTTTATTCCATATTAAATCAAGAGAAATTAATCTCAAAGAAGGATGATTTTGTATGCTTTTCTGCATCTCCAATTACAAGTATTCATAAATTCTTTGAGACCAAAGTAAATTCAACAAATTTACCTATGTATCAACCTTTTGGAATAGGATTTTCTAGAGACCTACTAATAAAAGAATATGGAGCTAGAAATGTAATATATTGCAATGATCAAGAGTTAAAATCAATTCCTAATGGTTTAAAGTGGAGGACTCAAAGTTTAAATATTGATACTTATGATTTTGAGTATTTAAGAGAGTGGCGCATTAAAGGGAAAATTTTCGATTTCAAAGACTTTCCCAAAGAACAAATTATAATAATTGCCCCATATTTAGATGATGTTAATGATCTTGTTACAATACATGATCTTGTTATTGAACCATATTTTAATGAACTTACAGGAGATTTAGAGCCAGATGTTCAGGAAGTATTTAACCGTGGATATAAAGGATTATCTTTAGATGAAATAAATAAAATATGCAATAATGATTATGAGGTTCTTAACGCAGTAAGTAATCAAATTATAGACCAAGATATGACAGAATATATTAAAGAAGGTTTTAAAAGTTATATAAGCAGAATAGAGTAAAGCATAAATAATTTAGAGTATTTCTATACTTGGGGATACTATGAAAATGTTTATCCGAATATTTTTTGACCTAAATTACATAACGTGTATCCGATATGGAGGATGGTAATACTAAAAAATACGAATTATTTAAATCATTAATAAAACACATTTAATATGTCAGCAAAATTAGATATTACAAAACCATTGCGACTTATAGGAATTCAAATTTTTGAAAATACTTTGAATAATGTAAGAAAAGCCTTAGAACCAGGATGGTATCCTTTCATTAAATGCAAACAAGATATAGGAAGTGCAAAGAACTTATATCCGGAGGTTTCTGATGACGGATGTCCACAAGATTATTACAGAATCAATGAAGATTTGCCTAGGATTTCCATCTCTGCAATAGTAGGAAAAAATGGTTCTGGTAAGTCATCATTATTGGATATTTTATATCGCATTATCAATAATTTTGCGGAAAATACGTTCTTAATGAAAGGAGTGAATGAAACCAATGAAATAGGGCATGCTCAGGGCATTTCAGGTCGGCTGCATTTTGAACAAGACGGAGTGCAAAAATTCATAGAATGTAATGATTATAGCACAAACTATTATGAGATAATAGACGGACAGCCTAAAAAAATACAAATTCATGAATTGACAGAAAAACAAAGGGATGCTATACTTAATGGATTTTTCTACACAATCAGTGTAAACTATAGTCTCTATGCATTTAACCCTTCGGATTTTTACTCAAAACCAACCATTGGAACAGATTATAATGATGGTGATTGGTTAAACTATTTATTCCATAAAAACGATGGTTATTATATTCCATTAGTATTGACACCATTTCGAGACAATGGTCAAATAGATATTAATAATGAAAACAGCCTAGCCCAACAACGTATTGAAATTCTATCTCTTATGTTTCATTCCCAAGGAAAAGAATTTTTGGATGAATATCAACCGATATACTACAAGTATAGATTCAATCCACAATACAAAGAACTGAAGCAACAAAAACTATTAGAGAAACCCATAAGGAATGAAATAAAAGATGGGCAAGACCTGCTTATCGCCCAAATAGAAGAACTTTGGAAGAAATTTCTTTTTGACAGATGGGGCATTAAATTGAATCAAAATATGTCCAAACGAGATGAAATCACTTTGTACTATCTTGCATATAAAACACTTAAAATATGCTCTACTTATCCTCACTATAAAGAAATATCTGATTGGGATTCTTTAATGAAAATGCAAGAGCCTAAAATGATGATTGATAGGAATGGGAATAATCGACCTGTCATTAACAAAGATGGCAGTAAAGAAATGCATATAAAAGGAAACAACATATTACTATGGTATAAAGATCATATCCAACATTTATTGGAAATCATCAAAGATATAGCTGGCAATCCCCATAGCCATATCACTCTGAAAATTCATCAATGTTTGAACTATCTTACTCAACATAAGTATCTAAAAGATGAAGACTGTTTGGACGTAGACGTAGATTTGTTGCAAAATAAAAAATACGAAACATATGATGATATGATGAAATATCTAGCACCATCTTTTTTTACCACAGAAGTAGTTTATCGGAGAATAGATACAAAAAGGACGAACAAAAAAGACAATAGTCAGGAAATTACTTTACAGTCCATGAGTAGCGGTGAAAAACAAATGCTTTATAGCCTAAGCTACATATTTTATCACATAAAAAATATTGCTAGCATAAAAAGCGAAAATGGAAAACGTATAGTAGGTTATCACCATATAAATCTGATATTTGACGAAGCTGAATTATATTATCATCCAGAATATCAACGGCAGTACATAAGAAAGCTATTAGAGCATTTGGCCATGTGTCATATTAACAGGACAAATATCCGTAGTATCAATATTATAATTGTTACACATTCACCTTTTATTTTATCTGATTTGCCAGAAACCAATATTTTATTTTTGGATAAGAATCAAAAATATACTAATAAAAAACAAGGTGCAACTTTAGGAGCTAACATATATGAATTGCTGAAAAATGGTTTTTTCTTGGAATATGCTATTGGAGATTTTATACAAATGAAACTGCGTGAAATATTAGATCTGTATTACGAGGAAAACATAGATAAGCAACAACGAATATTTTTGGAAAAGAAAGATAGTATTAAGTTTACAATTGATCATTTAGGCGAAGAATATATCCGCAACAATTTCAATCAAATTTATATACAATTAGAACAACGGATATATCATAAATCACAAGAAGAACAGATTATGGATAAAATTCGCTACCATGAAGAACAAATTAATTCATTGAAGGATAAATTAGAAAAAAAGAAATGAAAAAAGTAGAATATAAGGATTGCCTTAAAGCTAAAGGTTCATACTTGCAAATTTTTCAACTTAAACTAACGGAAATGCAAATAAATTGGGAGAATTTGCAAAATACCAATATCCAACTACAGCAATTTCCTACCAATATTCAAGATGTACTGATTGGGGATTTCCACCAATTAGTACAATGGTATAATTTGTTTATGGGTTTGCCATTATCCACAAGAGAAATATTAAATAGTCGCTTAGAAATTCTATTTAATTATGATGATTGGAGTCAAAAAATTGCAGAGTTTTTTAAAGATCCACAAAATGGTTTCAGCATCTCATCATGCCATTATTGTGATATGTCTTATATTAATGTATTCAAAATTGATCCTGATGCTGATGCAATTTATTTTTTGAATACTGCATCTGATGAAGAATTAAAGGCAAAATTAAAAACAAAATCAACTAATACCATTAATAAAATCAAGCAAGCACGAATATTCCATAACAGAAGTGATTTTGAAAGATTGAATACGAGGTTTGCTCAAGACAAGTATGAAAAAACTTTTAAGCCTAATTATAAGTACAGACATCATTTTGATCTTGACCATGTACTGCCCAAGTCTAATTGCAGATTAGTTTCGCTTTCTTTGTTTAACCTTGTACCAAGTTGTCAGATCTGCAATCAAAAATTGAAAAAGACAAAAGTATTAGGGCTATTTGGTGTTCCGAACGAAAAATTAAGTCCAACAAGCCCAAATTTTGACTTTGACAGTAATACGGAATTTTATATCATGCAAAAACCAAATACAAATTCTGGGCATATAAGACCTGTACTTCACCCTCAAGATTTTGAACTTGAAATATTGTGCAAAGACCCTGATTATGAAAACTTTGTCCAATTATTCAAATTAAAGGAACGCTACCAATCTCATATAAAAATTGCATTGCATTGGATGGAAATGAAAATTGATTATACAGATGCACATATTCAAATGATTGCAAATTCATTACAACATCTTGGCTATAGTTTTGATAAAATCAAATGTGACATTTTCCAAAAAGAACTTTATGATAATGGAAGCATGAGTTTTACAAAATTAAGGAATGATATGCTAAAATAGTGTTGACGGATTATTGCTTTCACGAAAAGCAGCGAGAAAGCAGCAAGGTATGTTTCGAGTTACTCAAAACCTTTCGGATTACTCCGAAAACCTTGCTGCGGGTTGCACCTCCGAAGTCGGGCAACCTGTTTAGACCTGCGGTAATAATTTCCTATTCCTTGTGCTTAATACCGTACTTTTGCATTTTGCCATATAATGTGGTGCGTCCGATGCCGAGCAGTTCGGCAGCCAGCGTGCGGTTGCCGTCGCCTGTTCCCAAGCACGGAGGATTTGTTTCTTCTCCATGTCGTCTAATGTCCACGGAACATCACCTGCCAATGTAACTTCGTCAAATTCCAATGTTTCAGCTGTAACTATATCACTTTCGGTATGTAACACCGCCAAGCACACGACACGCCTCAGTTCCCTTACGTTACCGTTCCATGTATAAGCGAGCAACCGTTTCCTTGCTTTCGCATCAAAACCTTTCACCTGCTTCTCAAATTCCTCGTTGGCAAGTCTCAGAAAGAAATCCGCCAATGGCAGGATGTCCTCTTTACACTCGCGCAACGGTGGTATGTGCAGGGCGTATCCTTTCAATCACTGGTACAGGTCGACACGGAAACGCTTTTCTGCGATGGCGGTCGGCAAGTCCTCGTTGGTGGTGGCTGTGACACGCACGTCGGCTTTCTTGTCCCTGTTGCCGTCCATAGGCCTGTACATTTTAGATTCCAAGGCACGGAGCAGCATCTGCTGTACCTCTGTCGGAAGGTTGCCTATCTCTTCAAGAAACAGCGTGCCGCCATCGGTTTCCTCCCCAAAACCTTGCTTTCTGCTTTCTATCTGCATCCATGAGCTTCTCAAGTGGTGTACCCCTTCGTTCAGTTCTTTCATGTCCTTGGCTTCCGCCGCCTTGCGCATTTCATTCATGTCCGCCTGTGTCGTAGTTGCCAGTTTCTCCAGTGTGTGCTGCCTATTACCGAAAGCAAGCAGGGTGATAGGTTGATGCAGCTTACATATTTTTTGTCCGATACTCTGATTCTGTACAATAAAACAATTGCCACTATTAGTCCTCGTATCCTTGCATATACCACTAAATCTTTTTATAATAATTGACTGGAACTAAATCTAGTGGTTCTGCAAGTTTATCTGTACTATATAAGACATAGAGATGATGCATTGTCGTGTCATGGCAACATAGAGTGATTTTCGCTGTTCTTCTGTAATAGCACCTTCAAACTTTGGAATTATTACCACATCAAATTGCAATCCCTTTGCACTATGATATGTCAACACCTTTGGTAAAGTATTAGTAAAGTGAAGATTGCCTTGACCTCGCATGTCATCTGCAGCAGTCTTGCACTTGTATTCCATATTGATACCACGTTTTGTCAACGCTTCACTCATTTCAAGTACTAGCTTATTACTATAGAACAAGATCCCTATTGATTTTCCATCATATTGCTCTATAAGTTTTCCTATTGCCTCTATTTGGTCTTCATAAGAATTATAATGTATAAAATGAGGGAAATCATTTTCCTTATTTAAATATACCTTCTCTTGATATGGCATTACATTAACACCAACGTATTTTTGAGTTATTTGAGCAACATTTTTGGGCAGTCGATAGTTGTTGTACAACTTCAGTTCCTTAAGTCCAGTTAATTTTGAAATTGCCTCAATAGAGAGAGTCTTTTTACCAAAACGAGTATAGATGGACTGAGCTGAGTCACCGAAGAATAGAAAATGCTTTTTGGCAGCATTCATAAATTCCTGAATTTCTTTAAGCTCGAAGTCTTGAATTTCATCAACTATAATATAATCGGCAGATGGCATCCCCAACCATTTCCATTGATAGTGATAATAGAATTTGTATGATTGCAATGTGTAGCCAACCCCCATAAAGCCAGCCAATGACTTTGTAAGGGCAATCAGAATAACCGAATAGCCCATATCTGCTATTTGAGCAGCCTTGTGCATCGCAATGACTGACTTGCCGCTACCGGCGCATCCTGACACCAACATTGAACTATTGATTGTATGGTCAATAAGATCAAGTTGGTCATCATCCAAAGATTCCTCTTCTACTGGCCAATTCGTATTGCATCCCTTTAATCTTTGCGGCAAAGTTATAGAGATATCAATTGATTCTTCCGCATTATGTTCTATTTCGTCATCAACAATATTTGAAGCTTTTTGTATAGGTATGACATCAAGAGTCTTGCCTGATTCTGACTTTGCTATTCTTCGTTTTAGTGCTTCTAACTCACTGAGGGTATTCTCAAGTTGCCCTGACAATTTATCAGCACGATTTTTCTCCGTTTGTGCAGAAGCATCTAATTTTTCAAGCTCTGCCTTTTGCTCTGCTATCTGCTTATTCTGTTGTTCTATCAGTTCTTGCTTTTGGTTTCTTTCTTGAATAACCTTCTCATACTCGTATCTAACTTTCTCCATTTCTTCTTGGTTAGAATTGTTTGATGAAAAACCATCCAGTTCCAAAAGAAAATTTATGTTATCATCTGACAGTAGCCTATTTGTCTTTAAAAAATCAAAATAACCCTCAAAGAATGATGCACAAAAGTTCGCCTGGCTCTCTAAAGACAAGCCTGAACTACCAGTATGACTTCCAAGTTCGCTCGCAACACTATATAGCTGCACTAATACATTACGATAGGATTCAATACCTCTCTTGACTCTCTTTTTGTCATTGTCAAGAAAAGAGGCTTGTAGCTCCCTATGACTATAGAAAAGTGCATTCTGTGCCACTATAGCCAAAGCACTCCCTGTAGGCCTACGGGAATTATTATCGATCTTAATTTTATATTCAACACCTTTGCCCCCAATGATTACTTGATTACCTTCAAGGACATCATGTCCTTTCTCGTTATCACCGACTGCATCCAAAATAATAAACTTACAGATAAGTTCAATGGATGGTCGTATGTGAACGAAGAAAGATTCATAATCTTTGTCATTAAAGAATACAACCGCGAGATTGTAGTCTTTCTGTAGTCTTTCTTTTATTTGATTCATAACTTATTGATTTATTGCCCAATACCTGCTATCTGTACAATAAGTACATAACCTTTCCTATGAGCAATTGATTGCCAATTTCGAGTAAAATCTGTACCACTTTTTTCGTCTGCTTTTTTACTGTCTTCCAGTCTCCAAGCACTTATGTCGCTGACAAAAAAACCATTAATGCGTTCAAGATTATTTTCACTAGCCATCTTGGCTATTCTACTTCCACCCGACAAACGTCCAATATAATGATTGTTATGATATAGATAGTATTTGCCGTCTTTATAACGTACAATATTAACAGGAACGTCTATTTTAACTTCTTTTTCTATATATTCTGCACATCTACCAGGTTGTTGCATGCCATCTGACGTTGTATACGACAAATAATATTTATCAAGACCAGGTTCTTTCTCAAAGATAAGAGCCTCAGACTGATTATCTGTGGTATAAATGTTACTCTGTTCCAAGGCACATTCTCGGTCTCCCTTATACACATGCAGATATTTCTTTGCACGAGTATAAGCAACGAACATCAGCCTTCGCTCTTCTTCTATATCTGCCGCATCGTCAATTACTATGGCTTGGCCTGGTTGATATACACGACGTAGTTTCAAAGGTAGCCCGATATATGATGGAGTTATAATAACCGCATCAAATTCAAGACCTTTAACCTTGTGCATCGTTGTAAGAATGATGGTAAGTTCATCTTCTTTAAGTATACGCTCATTCTTGAACTTGTCATAAATCTTATACACCTGACCGCCATCATCATTTCCTGCTACATCCATAATATACGATGCAAGATCTCCATATGTATGGACATCTTCATCCGTTCTAATAGACTCAAGATAGTTTAGCACAAGAGTGTAGGCTATGTCGATGTAGAACTGGCTCCAGCAAGGATGATCAGTCATTAGCTTTTGGAGATAAGTTTTCATACGCTCGCCTGTTTCTGATTCTAATTCTATTGCAGGATATTTTTGCAGCAAATCGATCAGGCTATAAATTTCCCTTTCACGCCAAAGTTCACAAACACTAGCACCTTGTATTCTGATTCTTACACCATCGGGCAGAGTGTTTCTTATCAAGGCATAACCTTGATATACTTCGTTGTTTGTCCTAAAGAAGACAGCAATGGTCTTGAAGATTTTATAGTCCTCACCATTTATCTTAGCCTTTTCATTATTTTGCAATACATTGGCAACAAATGAAGGCAGATCTTCATTCCATGATGAATCTGCCGAGCTAGCATCTGTGAATATTGTATATGGCTCTTGTGGCTCATGTTTCATGAGTTCTACAGAAGATTTTGGAAGATTATGCTTACGCTCTTCTGGAATGAATATTGCAGCACAATCCAAAATCTTTTGGTATGATCTATAGTTCGTGAACATACCCAACTGAACAGGAGCCAACGCGTTATTCAGCCTATCATAATAGGGTTGAGGATTCAATACCTGTGCATACTGTTCAGGCGTTAAACTTATAGGTCGTCCCCAATTGTCTTTAGGAACTCTATCAAAGCCATAGATACTTTGGTTTATATCACCAATAGTAAAGAATTTCGCATCTGGAAACAAATTATGGATAGCAAACAATGTTTCTAGACGTGGATTCGTAATATCTTGGAACTCATCAACCAACACATACTCGATTTGGGGGAATATAGCTTGAAACGCAGCAGCGTCATTCCTTACAAAATTAAGAAAATGTTGTTCCCACAACTCTGTTGGGAGATTGTCTAATTTTCCACCCATGCAGATTTTTGCAAGTGCATGAAATGTATGTACGTGCAACAGATGCCCGATACGACTCAATCCCAGTTTGGTAAACAAACTGTCCAACCGATTCCTTAGTTCAACAACCACAGCACGATTGTATGCCAAGACAAGAATATGGCTCGGCACTACATGTTCTTTGTAGATAAGTTTGGCACAGCGCAGTGTAAGGACATGTGTCTTACCAGACCCCGGTCCGGCAAGTACATTCACATTTACGTTTCGAGGCTGATTGTATATGCTCAGCTGCTCTTGGTTGCCCTTTAGTTTATCTTCTTCCATCTTCAAAGCCTCTTCGGTAAGTTCGTTAAGGATGTTGGAATTTTCAGGTGCATAGTCGCCCACCAAGGCCAAATAGTCTTCATAGTTTCTGCACATAAAATATTTACGAATATATTCGCTTTGCTTTTCACTTGGAAGCATAGAGAATATATTCATCGCAGTGAGTCTGACCTTCTTTACTTTCTCAAGTGTATCAAATTCTTTTCGATAATCGTGCATGGGTGACTTTTCGTCAATACCTTCATCGATAGGAGATTCAGTGAACTCTGTGGCTTGAACCTCTATACCTGTATTCATCAATGGAGTGTGCTCTATATATGAGAGTATTCTAAGAACTGAAAGCAGTTTGTCGAAATATCCGAACTTATCACCATCATCATGAAAGTTCATTTCCAGCAACTTCTCTGCCCAACAGAATGCTCCAGTATTTTCTGTGATGAAGCGAAGCCATTCCAAACAATCAGTTTCCATATTATCGACAAAATCCTTCCATCGCTCATCCTTCACCATAATATGATACAGCACATCCTCTTCCGTCTTTATTATACGGAAGGTCACACCTGGTACATATCGCAGGATGTTAAACATTCCCACGGCAACTCTTTTCTGTATATCGTTCTTAAAGGTATCGGCCTTGGTCACGCAGCCTTTGGGAGGATTACTGTGTTCATCCTTCCATGGCATATATATTATAGTCTCTTCTTTCTTTCTGCGTTTTTTAGTCTCTGTTTTCAAGAGTCCATCATAATTGACCTCATCCATTAGATGACGTTGAATGTATTCACGCTCATTCATATCTAGTTCTCGCTCCACACCTATCTTGCAATCAGACAACAGTTTCCGTATTCCATCCATTGCGATATGAAGTGCGAAAATATTCTGGTTATGCTTAGCCATATATCTCGTCTCTCCATAACGGCGCGCCTTAAGTTCACAACGCATCTGTTCGTTTAGTGTCAGGAGATTACACTTCATGCAATCCAGAATGGCATTCATGATTTTGACAAACGAAAGCTTATACGGCTTAAAGCTCCTACGCATTTCAGAAATGGGGAACAGTGAATTCTCTTCCAACTTCTCAGCATGTAGCTTCAGATAATCGAACACCAGCTTAGCTGCCTCGTGAGAAGGCGTTTGTTGATACCGTCTGCCATACCCGACAGATGTTCCAAATAGATTAATTGAATTCAGACTCTGAGTAGGAAATTCTCTATTTGATATAGTCATGTCAAAATATGCTAAGTCGAGGTACTTCAACTTAACATATCCAATATGTTCCAGCCAATGGAACGCAAGACGTGATGCCGTTGTATCTAGAAATTTGCCGTTTTCTTCATTCTTAATCCAGATATTATATGGCACAACTATTGGATTGAGTTTTACTTGCTCAATTGTTTTGAATCTACGAAGGAACGCCAAAATTTTATCCTTGCAATCAGTTAAATCTGACCAACTCATCTGACTACGAACCAATAGATCTTTCAAATGTCTGAAATCATCAGGAGAGGTTATACACAAAGCCGGAATCTGACTACGGTCAGGAAAAGCAGCTTCATACATACCTTTATCACGACCAGCACGACCTACCTCCTGAAGATAATCTTCTAGGACTGCTGGTGGGTTGTAATGCACTACATAATGGACATTGGGAATATCCATACCCATACCAAAGGCTTTTGTCGCACAAAGTATGTTTATGCGCTCGTCTTCTGGCACATGATCTTCTTCTGCGTTTTTAAACTGACGATAGATATCGCTTCTTTGGGTTGAATCTAGGCCTGCGTGAAAAAAGCTGATATGTTCAGCACAAGAAGCCAATAAAGAACCTTCAGGCGCAGCCTTACATAGTTCATTCAGTGCTTCTGCCGTATCTTCACACTCGTTATGAGTGCGACAAAATACAAGCATGCAACTCTTTGAAAAATCGATTTTGTTGTCTTCGATGTAGTCCTTAATGGCATTTACACGTGCCGTAAGGTCATGTCCTTGATCTTTCTTGTTCTTTCCCTTTGTTACGGAAAAAGAAATGCTAATATGCTTTCTTATAGGATTATACTCTTCAGGTTTCTGTCCCAGTCGTACAATGTCAGGGAAATACGACTTGAAGTCTTGTTCGACTTGGGTGGTCACAGTGGCAGAGAACATGGCAACCATTATATCAAATTCATTCTTGCTATTTTTCATGTCAACACACCACTGAACCGCATTCCTGTAATCAGGACGGAAATCCTGTCCCCATTGAGAAATACAGTGCGCCTCGTCGAAGACTACATATTCGAGACCCCTATCCATTTGAAGTCTCTGATAAAGAACATCCATGAACGAACGCACACGGAATCTTTCAGGAGTGATATACAGCAAAGCTATCTCACCTGATTGAATTCTGCGGTAAATTTGTTGCGTTTCAGCTTGCATACGGTCACCACTAAGGTAATCTACGTTGCAGACAAATCCTTTCGCATGCAGTTCCTCGACCTGATCTTGTATGAGAGCTCGCAAAGGACTCACTACAAGTGTCAATCTGTTTGAAGTCATGGCACGAGCAAGCGCAGGCCCTTGGAACAAAATGGATTTGCCACCTCCTGTAGGAATAGAAATTATGCAATCTCCCTTCCTTTCAAGCATATGCTCAACGATAGGTTCCTGACCTTCTCTCCAATCTTCATATCCCCAACTGTCAAGTATTACTTTCTTGAGATACGCAGAGTCAAGCTGCTCTTCAATACCACGTGTGTCCTTGAAGAACAATCCTGCCTTTTCTAAAGATTCACGATAAACTTCTTCATTGTTCCATAGAGTGAATACAGAAGCCCTGGCGTGACAAGTTTTTGCCAGACCAGAATAATCCTCAAAGTATGGGTCTATGATATAAAAGTTAGTGTCCTTATGGTTGGCCATCACCAATGCGCAGTAATGCTCAAAGATAGGCCATGCTGCCAGTATGCACTGTCTAGCCGTTGTTCGTTTGAACTTTTCATCTTCATCACTTTCTGCACCATCCTCATAGTCACCTTCGAATGGAAGTTTGTCCCACATGATGAGATAACGGTCAATATCCATATTGTCCCATACGTAACAGAACGCCTTGTCAGAGCGATAATTACCAATTCCTGCCAAGAACTGTTCTTTTGTAATAACTACCAAACCATTACTGCGGGTACCAATATACTCTAGTTTACGGAAGCCACTACCTATGGCAGGTACATAGTATCCACAACTACGGGCATATTCCTCTACACTGCCAAGTTCTTTATCGTCATTGATTATATAAATCAGTGGCTGCAATGGATTCTGCTCATGTATCTTCGCTAGTAAAGTCATCTGGTAGTTCCAATATGCTTTCCTGTTTGTTGAAGCAGGGCTTACCCTTAAAGATGGAGCATCTAACAATATAGAACCTTGACTTTTTACCATATATAGCTTCGAATCGGTAGCATCTTGTCCCTTTAGTTTCCAAGGCACCAACTCGGGCATCACTGGGGCGAAATGAGTTAAGAACGTATTTCTATATTTCTGATATTGAAAATTCTGATAGATGGCAAAATTACCATTAGATTGTCTTTCTGCCCATACGTTTGCTGTTAATTCTGATTGAACAATACCAAGTTTTGTCTTATCTGCATCTGTCAATAATGCAATGTTAGTCGAAGCCATTGACATGGGAAGTTTACATTCCTTGTCAATAAGTTCCCTGAAATTCCATTCTTTCGCCTCCTTGCATTTGTGAACACGGTCTTGAAGTTCCGCACCTATAGTAAAGATACGAGCATACTTGTTCTCATACATTTTTTTGTCTGAGAACGAATCAATATCAATGCAATCTATGTTACTCTTCGGCTTGGTAAGATACTCTGCCAAATTATCTTCGGTGAATGTAATCTTGCCTGATCCATCGTTCTCCACACGAAGATACTGAGCCAAGTTGCAAAAGAGTGGCGTAGCACATATATCACAGAAACGTGTTAGTACGCAGTTCCACAACTTATTGTCTAACGGATGTTCATCTAGGGCTTCTTTGTTGATTACCTTGTAGCCTTCGGTTACGTCAGAAGGATATTGCACAGGTATATATTGTGCTATTCTTGACCACAGACTTTTGGGTGCAATCAGAAGTATACGCTCCACGTCAGAGTTACTTACTGAGCCCAGTTTGGCAATCTCTTTTAGTTTTTTCTCCAACTCTGAGTCAAGAGAACGCAATTCCTGAAAGAATTGTTTGGATGTTTTAGCAGTCTTCTTAAAGTATTCAGCATATATATCCTGCTGAAGAGTGGCAAGAATATTGTTAATCTGCGCTGGTAAGAAATCTCTCAAGCTATCACAAAGTGATTTGTCTTTTGAGAGGCGATACAATTGATTCCAAAACAGTTCATTGGTAAGTTCTGTATCTTCCGCTGCATTGTGCTTGGTGTGTAGAGAATAGGCATATCGGCATGGGTTAAGAAGAATTTCAATTTCCAGCGTATCCCATACAAACTGGTTGGTTGTGATTCCTTTCTTCGCTAAAATAGGTAAATCCCATTCCTTGATATTATGTCCAACTACGATATCCTGTCGATTTAAAGCACGACCTAACGAACGGAGCTGATCTTCCGATTCATAACTGCGCGTGTTATCTTCCTTAAGGAAGGCAAACTCTTTGATTGTTTCGCCATCCGTTTCAAGGTCAAATACAACGTAGGGCAGCTCAGCCTTTTCCGTATTCCACCATTCCTCCACAAATTGCTTGTAGAGCTTTGTTTCAGCAAACTCTTCTATAACTAGATTCCTTGCGTAATCGTCAGGAAGGACTTTAAGCAGTTGATATTGTTCCGCCTCTTCGGCTGTTTTGATTGCGTTTGCAACTAGCTTAGCGTTCAATTTCTTCAGGAAGTTCTCACTTTCGAAATTGGCTACCTCAACATAATTCTTAACAAAGTCAAGAATTTGAGCGGGCTTAAGCGTATTGCACCAAGTTGCAACCGTATCCCAAGATAAGATGCGATTCAGTAAATTTATGTCTACGATATCAAGGAAACAAAGAACCTTATATTCATCCTTGAGATTTTCTGCCCCTGCAAGATATTCGGCAAATTTCTTACCATATACACTACGAAGGAATAGTATGAAGTCATTACTGCTGGTTCCTAAGGCGTCTGATGAATACAGAACTGACAATCCCTCCAACTTTATAGCACCAAGAAAGATTCTTAACTCCGCCCTATGTCCATCCATACTCTTAGCTATAAGAGTCCTGACAACATCATAATAGCCCGATAAGTTATAACCAGAAGTCCATAGTTGTTGTATCTCTGACAAATCCAAGTTGCTATTTGCCATTCGTGCATTGAGGATTCTTTCTTTAAGTGTTGAAGGAAGGTTCTCCTCATCGAATACCTTACGTAGCAACAATAAGAGACTGTCGTTGATTTGTGACAGATGTTCTTCCAAATATAACTTCTGAAAGCCTTCCAATTTGATGGAATCCAGAAATTTGCGTCCTTTACCTGAATCTGATTCCGCCCACAAGTTCAGAGCATATCTTAATTCGTCAAAATAGTCTGCTAAATCATATCCTGCATTCCACAGCTTGACTATAACATCGGTATCATACGGATCTTCTCCAAATACAGATGATACCATTTTGTTACGCAGACTTACAGTACCTTCAGTTTCACTCAACTCAATGCCACTTGCAACTAGGTTTAACAGACAGTTTCGTGTGTCTTTATCAGAGACCAGTTCGTCAATTATAGCGTCACGTTGGTCTGCATTACTGCGTTCTATATAGTCTGTTAGTGTATTGACTATAACTTGATTAACTCCATCTTTCGCAAGGATGCTAACAACCTTGTTTATAACATTTATGTTGTATGAATCGTGCTTTTGGTCAAAGCCTTCAATTCTAGCAAATTTACCTCGGTACTCAAAGGCTTTTAAAAGAGTTTGCGAATCGGGTGAAATTCGCTTGACATCAATTGCACTCCAGCCTCTACGACCAGATTTTGGAGTAAAAATGACCCACTCGTTATCTCTTGGATAAGAATCAGATTTCCATTCACTTCCCGTCAGATAGAAGTCAATAATCCTATTAGGTTCAGTTTCGTTACAGCTAACACCATAGTTGTTTGCCAGTATAAAACCAAAATTTTTTTTTGCGTCAAAGAACTTAACGAAACCAATAATAGGCTCATATGCGTTTGGAACTGTTTTCTTTTTTGCAGTTATCGTACTTGTTGGCTGAGATGTAACTTTTTGAACTATTACACTCAGACAATGGCTTGACAGGTTGATATCCATAACCACACATGAAACCTTACAACCTTCAGTCAGTTTGAACTCTTTGGTCAGTTTATACTCTGCACTTACGCCGAAGCCTACATCTATATGTGCAAGTTTTTTATTAATATTTACTACGGTACCTTCAAGTACCATGCCTACAGGAAACTTGTCTGCATTCTCCACCAACGGATCCGTTAAAAGTTGTTTTCTGCTTAACTGGATTTTATTGCTCTTGAATTCAAGGATTACAACATCTAACACATCGCCCTCTTTAATCAGTTTTGTTGCATCATTATGAAATCCCCAAGCCAGTTCATCCAATTTGATAAAGCCTATATGTCCATCAAACTGAACGTATACACCATAGTTCAATACCTTAGACGCTGTGGCTTTAAACATCTTACCTTTATTGGCTTCTGCATAATTTTGGTCTAGGAACTTCTCAAAAGTAAAGGCATTACTCTCTTCGTATGGTGAAACAGAAGAGTTGACCGAGCTATTTGAAGGTTCCAGCCGACTAAGGTCAAAATCGTCAATCACATACTCGGGGTCTTTCGGAAAAAAAAGGCCCTTGCGTGATGCATAGATAAGAATGTCATCAATTGAGGCATTCTTTTGGTTTGCGTATTGTTGAAGAGTTATCGTAGCCATAAATATTTATTCTATCGGTACACTATTTTATTTTCTTCTGTCATTTGTGTACTTTTTTCGTTGTATTTCATTTCTATGAGGTCTTGAACTTCAACTTTAAGGATTCGTGAAATCTCCACTAACTGAGCCAAGGAGGGTTGGAGTTTATTGGATCTCCATCGTGATATGGTGATTTCCGACATACCCATTTGTTCTGCTAGCCATTTATTAGTAAGCATCTTGTCTGCCATGACAACACGCAATCTATTCAGACATCCTGTTTTTCTCATATTGATTTAATTGATGTATTATGATTCAAAATTACTATTTTTGCTCAAACAATCATCATATTCTGATAATAAATTAAATAAGCAACTTTTGTTATTCGTAGTATAACAATACGGAAGCAATGCCAGATTGGAGGCACTATTCCTCTCAAAGACAAAGCTATTACGGATACAAACTACACGCTGTCTGCGGAATATGCAGCGCAATCCATGACTTCGACAAGCGTACACGACCTCCATTTCCTCAAGGACGCAAGCTAGGAATACCAAGCCTGCATGATGCCCGGCGACAAAGGTTATCTGTTTACCCCTGATTATTCTCTAAACTGTCTCACAATTCACCGATTGTAAAGATAGTAATGCAAATTATATCTTGGTATGATTAATATACTACACAACTACACGAATACTTCACTTTTTGTACCTTGTAGAAAATATTGAAAAAGCTTGGAAAATATACCATTTTTTCATACATTTGTATAGAGTCAAAGGCTTTCGGAAATTGCGAAGCATTTCTAATACTTTGATTATCAGACTTTTAAATACTGCAATATTGTACCTTACGTGTATCTGAGTTTTTCAAACAAGTTTTGAACTTATTGAATACCAATGTTTGTCGAGATTTTCTAAATAACTGCATCGGCAAATGATGGCTTGTAAACAGCCATAAGCAACCATAACCATTTAGAATAAAGTCGCTGAAATCCAGCGACTTTTATTTTTGTGTCTATTCCAGTCAATTCTGACAGACTGCCAATTTTCAGCATCTTTTTGTACCATAATTCTACCGCCGAACAAATAAGCGGGCTCCTCGCACTCATCATAGCGACATCTTAGGCACGATGTGAGACGCTATGAGAATGAGCGGAACCGCTATAGAAGACACAGCGTGAGACGCTGTGAGAAATTGTGAGACGCGTTGAGACGAAATCGACGAAATTAAAGGCGACTAATATATGGAGGTACAGAGAAAATGCCAGTGGTGCGGCAAACCATTTATAGCACACACGATGGTAACACGGTTTTGCAGCAAATCGTGTACAGAAAAAGCGTATAAAGACAAGAAGCGCAAGCAGAAATTGCAGGAATACGAAGCGAGGCAAAACGAGCAGCCAATGCAGGAAGTTGGCATTGTGGGAGGCAAACCGTTCCTCTCCCCTGCCGAAGCCGCTACCCTTTTAGGTATCAGTCGTGCCACCATCTACCGACACATGGCTACCGGTATCATTCGGGCGTTGCAACTTCGTGGGCGTACCATCATACGCAAATCCGACATTGAAAAGATGTTCGACAATGTGCCCGACTACAAGAAACGCAGCTATGGACGGAAGCAGACCGTCCTCTATTACACCACGAATGAGATTTTGGAGAAATACCAAATCCAGAAGAAAACCCTGTACCGTCGCTGCAGACTATACAACATCCCAAAGGTTGCAGAAGGTAGCCGTGTGTTCTACAACCGCACCCTCATAGACAAGTATTTTGCCGACCTTGCCGAAGAAATCAATC